>Ga0265301_10001625_pt1 | contig 28799 bp, 44 predicted proteins | sample AusTroGonzalo_MG_2_FD_193488 | JGI IMG/M metagenome (GOLD analysis project Ga0265301, IMG submission 193488) | Bovine rumen microbial communities from tropical cattle in Woodstock, Queensland, Australia - Gonzalo_04 | ecosystem: Host-associated > Mammals > Digestive system > Stomach > Rumen ... | reverse complement strand
TGGGCATAATTACGGGCGAGAAAAAAATCGGGTGTTCGGTCTTTGTTCGGTTTTTATGCTATAATAGTGGTATGACAGGGAAAACCCGTGATTATCTAGCAGACTTAGCAAATCGGAAGGGTGTCAAGCTCGAAGGCGAGCAAGAACGCGATCAAGCGTGGGCTTCACGCAAAATCGACGAACTAAACCAACTCCCTGACGCTACATTTTCAGACATTACAGAAAACCAGCTAAAACGTATAGAAACTCGTACCCAGCGAGTGATTGAGGGAATGGAACGATGGACTTTCGAGGTATAGTGGAGGATACAAGCTCTGGTGTCTATGACATTATCAATGACGTGCTTCGTATGGATATTGACCCTCAAGTCAAGATCGACCAAATCGCAGCCGTGCTTACGCAGGTCGGCGAGCGCTTCGGCCAAAAGATGTTTAACGACGTGAGCACGCTATTCGACTCCACGGCGATCGCCGGAACGGTCCCTTATAACGATAATAACCAGATTTACACCCTAGCCCAGAAGATCGTCCGTGATAACGCCTTCGGCCTAGCCGATAACTCCATTCTAACCGAATACCTAGATGTATTACTCGGCCGAGCCGAATACGAAGCCTTTGAAAACGCTCAATCCCTAGAGAAACACCCTACGCTTACACGCCGTATGCGCGGTGAGACGTGCGAATGGTGCGTATTACGCGCTGGCACCTTCACCGATCCAGACCCAGAGCTATTTGCTCGGCATGACAACTGCGACTGCTTATTTATCGTATCCGGATACAACAGCCGGAACGGAGTTCTAAAGAATTATAAGAAGAAGGAGGCCTAATGATCACCACGACCATAGATTTTATCAACCGGCCTAACCCAGATGGCACCATCACGCCAAAGGTCACTGTTTCAGGGTGCCTATTCGCGCAGAATGGTGGGCCAACTGGCACTAGGCCAGAAATTATCGTCCACCTGCCCAAATCATTCGACGGCGAGGTAAACGGAGCCTGGATTAACCTTGAGAACCACAGCTACCATGTAATTGGCACCACGATCCAAGCTTCGCCGATGGACGCTAACAAACCAACGCCTTGGAACCGCTATTGTATAGCAGAAAGAATATATTAAGGAGGACTTATGAAAATTCAAAACAAAGCAACCGGTAAAATCTACGAGATCGCCGATGGAGCCCTATACCCGAAGAACGCGTACCGAGAAATCAAAGATGTAGAGCAGAAAGAAGAACCAAAAGTGGACCCAGCGCCATATATTGAAACACCTATTGAGCCGGAGCACCGACCAGAACCAGAAGAAAAGCCGGCTAAAAAGACCAAGAAACGCAAATCAAGCAAGAAGTCGAAAAGCAAAAAGACAACCGACTAAAAATCTGTTATAATAAAGAAAAGTACGCCACGCCTGCGGTCAAAAGGTGGATAACCGGAAAGGCAAACCGTGGCAGCAAGTAAAAATGATCTTATCACGCTAGACGACCTAGAAGCACTAGGTGTGGACGTGACAGGCGACGCAGGCACGAAGGCGCAGGCATGGATTACCTACGTTTCTAATTATTTACGCCTTATCGCACAAAACAACAACGTAAACTTAGACGAAAAACTAGAGGACGATAAAAACAACGGCCAAGGCGTTTATACCTCCACTGTCAAGATGGTGGTAGCAAATGCCGTTATGCGTGCAAACGCTAAGCCAGTAGAGTTCCCAGACGCTACCATGTACTCACAGAGCGCCTCTCCGTACTCCGAGATGGTAAACTACGGAGCCAACGCAACACAAGAGGCGTTTTTCAAGCAAAGAGAGCTCGACCTCCTCGGATTCCGCAATATCAGTGGCAAGAGCCAAATTACACTGCTAAGGGGAGTTAGATAATGAACTGGACACAAATTAACCAAAACTGCATGAAATCCGCCGACAAGTACAAGTTTTACTTCGGCACATACGAGTTCCAGGACTTCGGCAAAGGGAAGATCGCCAAACAACTCCCAGTATCAACTATCGGTTGGGGTAGCCGTGCCGTAGAAATGCGCGCAAATAAGACCACCTTCGACTGTTTCGAGCATGACGACCTCAAACTTACCGAAATCGCCCAGAAATACCACGTTTATGAGGCTATTAACCGTGTCAAAGAGGACATTCTCGTAGCAGGGTGTGGATTTATCGGCCTAGTTGGCGATCGCGTACTCCCATTCACCGCCGAAGAAGCCTCCGGCCTATTCGATTGGCGAGAACAGAACCTAAGCTTCGGCGCTGCCAAATTCTCTAACAAAATCAAAGAGAAAGGCCTCTACACCGAGCGTTCCACCCCAGAAGATTACATTATTTACGAAAAAGACCAAACCAGAACGCACCGAGACGGCGATAAGGTAGAAACGGTCTATCCTAACCCCACTGGAAGGCCACTAATGGGCCTTCTGACGTACCATTCGACCGTCAAGAAGCCGTTTGGTAATTCCGTGCTTAACCAGGCCGCTAGAAGCGCTATAATCGACGCTTCACGCACCACCAGACAAGCCATGATCTCGGCTTACTACTACAACAGTAAGGTAGATGTGATCCTCGGCGCCGATTCAGAAACACCGGTAGAAAAGGTGGAAGCCCAGACCGGCGATATTCTCAAGATTGGTGCTAACGAAAACGGAGAAACCCCGAAGATTGGCGAGTTCGCGCAACACGCCATGACCCCATTCACCGATACTATTAACATTGCCGCCAGGAACTTCTGTACAGCCACCAAATTGACCCTATCTAACCTCGGCCTTAGCTCCGGTGCTCCACAAAGCCCAGAAGCCCTAGAAATCGTCTCTGACGACCTTAGGGACGATATATTCCAATGGCATAGAGACCTCGGCGAGCAGATTAAGTACTTCTGCATGACCTTGTTTATGTATGAGAACGGCCTAAGCCGTGTGGACGATCGCCTAATGGCCCTATACAACGCCACAGTGCCGGTATTCAAGCCAACCTATCGCTCTGACATATCTAAGGTCGGCGACGGTATCTTCAAGATGGCAGAAAAGGCCCCAGGCGTGCTTATGAGCCGTACACTCTGGCGCAACCTTGGCCTCGACTCTGGTGATATTGATTCGGCCATTGATTCCGCAGAAAAGAACTTCGGAAACTTGATTTAACTAGCCCAAACCAACATAAAAGCGCCTTGAGAGCTATAGGCGCTTTTTGGAGTAAGAGGTATTTGTCTCCCCATTCGATTTTATCACATTTGTTCGGTTTTTGTTCGGTTTTTATGTTATAATGAAATTAACGTTTAACTTTTACGGAGGAAAAAAGGATTATGCAATTTTACACAAAAGACGATTCCGGAGAATACACCGAAGCCACCGACAGCCAAATCGAGGAATTGTTCCAAGCCAGGTCCGAGAAGATCATAGCCAAGAAGCTCGCAATTGCGCGCGAAAAGGAACTAGAGCGAATCAGACCAGAGCTAGAAGAACAAATCCGTAAGGACTACTACCCCAAGCTTGAGGAGGAGGCCAAAGAGAAGGCTAAGGAGGAGTTCGAGCCAAAGCTCCATGAGGCCGAAAATCGCGCTAATGAACTAGACGTAGCATTGCGCAGAAAAACCATTGCCGCCGAGTATGGTTTTAAGCCAGAAGCGGAGCAATTCTTAGGGAATGGCACTGACGACGAAATGCGTTCAAAAGCGGACACGCTCAAGAACAGTTTTGCCACACAAGGTATGCCAAATGCCCCAGAGAAGCAGTCAACGGAGCCGGAAAGTAAATTGCACCAAGAAACTGGACTCGATATTCGTGTCTAGTCTAACTTAATAAGGAGATTAACATGGCAGCTATTGATCTGCACACTCTTGACATCTCTGAGCCACTTGCACGTCTGTTCGCAGAAGGTCGCGAAGCTCAAGGTGCCGTCCTCTCTCTCGTTCCAGAGACACCACAAATCAACGTTGGCTCTACTACCGTATTAACCCTCGGTGGCCGTGCCAAAGGCGCCCTCGTTCACGAAGGTGGCCAAAAACCTGACAACGGACGCCAGGTCACTCCACGCCCATTCACCACTGTAAAGCTCGTTTACTCGCAAAGAGTCACGGACGAGTTCCTACGCTGGGCTGATGCTAAGCAAGGTGACTTCGTTGGCCGTTTGATTAACAACTGGATTCGCAAATCCATTCCACGCGATCTTGACTCCGTTATTATCAACGGTATTGATCCGTTCAGCGGAAGCGTAGATACTGACCTCAGTGACTACATGACCAAGACTGGTTCTTCCATTCTTGTGCCTTCCACTGGTGACACCGCTTCTGACATCGACACCGACTTCGCTTCTGCCGTTGCCGCTCTCGATGGCCAGGACATCAACGGTATCGCTATCTCTAGCGACGCCGCTGCTAAGCTCTCCACCATTGCTATCAACGGTACCAAGAAATATGCCGGACTTGGCGTATTTGGCCTCGAAGGTGGAGACCTCGCTGGCAAGCGCGCTGCTTCTACTCCAGAAGTCGGCGAAAAAGGCGTCAAGCTTCTTATGGGCGACTGGAGCCAATTACTTCTTGGCTTCGCTGGCCAAGCTTCTTGGCGTGTTCACGTTGCCGGTGATCCAGATGGTACGGGCGTCGATCTCGCGAATGTCAACCAAGTTCTCATTCGCTTAGAGACTCACTTCGGCTTCCGTGTCCTCGATCCAGAAGCATTTGCCTATATTGGCACTGCCGAAGCTTCTAGCTAATAGCAACTCTAATGGGAGGGCTTCGGTCCTCCCACCGTAAAGGGAATCATGAATAACGATAAATCGAACATCACCATTGGTTTACCTAAGGAAAACGGTGCAGTGTTCTGGGCTCCGGCCGGAACCACTCTACCGTCTGACGCTTCTAGTAGCCTAGGTGGTTCGTACGTCAATCTTGGTTATATCAGCTCTGACGGCTTAACCCACTCAACTGCCGAAGAATCTGACAAGATTGTCTCCTGGGGTAAGGACGTTGTTATGGTGGCCCAGACTGCTTATAGCGAAACTATCCAACTCAATCTACTCGAAACCGTCCGCGCCTCTGTCCTACAATTTATCCGCGGAACTTCCAATGTGTCGATTGACCAAGATGGCGCTGTATCCTCTGGCACCACTGGCGAGCCTCTACCTCGCGGCGTGATCGTGATTGACACCTACCAAAACAACGGCGCTACCACACCACGCGTACACCGTATTGTATTTGGCGATTGCCAACTCACTGATCGCTCTGGTGACGTGACGTACAACAACTCCGATCCATTGACTTACCCAGTGACGATAGAAGCCTACAAGTTCGCCTCTAAAGCCCTCACCGGCAAGCAGGTTTACCACGACGACTTCTGGACCGCTCCGGATAGCCAAGCTTCCTAAAAACCGAACAAAACCCGTACAAAGTGCGGGTTTTTTGGTATAATAGGAGTAGTAAAAGGAGAGTAATATGGCAGACAAACAAGAAGAAGTAAAGACCGTGGAGCTTTGGGACGGTAAGGTCGTCACGGTGACTAGGCCAGAACTTCTTAAAGACTTCGATTTTATATCGGATTTAACTAAGGCCGCCAAAGAAAACGACGTACAGACAATCGCCAATATGTACTTCGTGCTAGTCGGTGGCGAACCCGTATTCAACGAGGTCCGAGAACATATTATTGCCGAAAAGGGAATCTTCGATATTGACGAACTTACCAAGATTCTCAAGAATATCCAGGACGCCTTCCCAAAAGAGCTATCGCCTGCGCAGAAGCGCTGGTAGCATACCACGACGAAATCGAGGCGGACTTCCAACAGTACTACCACCTAGAAATTGATACAATCAAATACTCTGACTTCCCACGCACCGCGAGGCTATTATACCAATTGCCGGTAAAAAGCCGGTTTATGGTCTCTCTTAACCCAGGCAAAGATTGGGACTGGGATAAAGAAACCCAGAGTCTAATTCTTATGAAACTCGACGAGATTCTGTGTAGTTTTGTCAACGCCAACCGAGAGAAGGGCAAACCGAAGGTAAAGCCAGAGAAGAAATGGCAACCGGATTATGTGACCGAAGCCAAGGAGCAATTAGAGAAGGAGCGTGCTAAGGAACGCCAACTTACCGAGGAGCAAATAAAAGCAATAAAGCAGTTCTGGAAGAACCATAATCCAGAAGCAAAGTTTATGGAGTGAAAATGACCAAACCTAAATTTTACCTAGACCAACCTGGAGTGCAAGAGGTAATATACTCGAATAATACCGAATTAACCAAACTGGAGCAACGCGCGATCGAAAACGCCCTGGCCCAAGTCGAGGCCCAGTATTTACAATCTTTTGGCGAACCTGGGAACTTTGAAATAAAGTTCGTCCGTACCAAGGTAGGTGGCAAGGGAGCTGGATTTATAAACGGCACTAGGCCTACATATAGAATAGTGGCCGCCGATTCGCACACCGCTGCACGCCTCAAAAGCTACCCTGGGTGGCTAGGCCAGTTCTCGGCGAACGCCAAGTTCTAACCAATATACCTACGGTATGCTTCGTCAACGCTCGATCTCGAAGCGTAAATAATCAACTGGAATGTTCCGTCCTCGTCTATAATCTGGCCGGTGACGGTGAGGGGGACGATCTTAGCTAATTCTATGAGCTTATTTATATAGACCTGGCGTTCTTGGCGCTCGGTAGTGTCGGCGTTATAACCAGGCGCGATGTACCCCAGCCAATTGGCTCGCGAGGTGATCAACGATCCGTAAATGTTCACATTGGCAAACGGTGGTTCCGGCCAACGGTTTTGTATTTGGTATTGGTGTGGTGGAGTGATAGAAAACTCTCTAGCTCCACTTTTTTTAAGCTTAGCTAGTGTGGTCTGGCTACTGCCTTGGCCATACTGCTCCCCATAAACAGGGATACGAAGCTTCCCACCGGATTCGATCCGGACCACCTCTACACCGGCCGAATAAGCAGATGTAGGGGCCTGTACTTGGCGCTTTTGGGTTTGTTTTTGCTTCGCGGCCTTTTTAAGCGATCGGTAGGATTGCTTCAAAAGACGCTTTGATAGTTTAGAAAATTGATTCGACATAATATGGTATAATATCATTATAAACGTACGCCACGCTTGCGGTCAATATGCGGCTAAAACCGAAAGGCAGGCATGGCAAACACTTCAATCGGTACAGCGTGGATACAGATAAAACCGACCACGAAGGGTTTATCTTCGGCTATTAGAAAAGACTTAGGGGAAAGCGAAGCAGACGTAGCAAACACCACGTCGAACATGGCTACCTCTTTTTCTACGCTAGGCACTAAGGCCGGAACGGCGCTAAAGGCAGGGCTAATCGCCGCGGCCGCGGCTGCGGTGGCAGGCGCTATTACACTTGTAAAAAAGGCCACTACGCAATTTGCCGAATACGAGCAATTGGTAGGTGGTGTTGATACTCTATTTAAGGACGCCAGCAACACGGTGCAACAATACGCGGCCCAGGCGTTCCAAACTGCGCAGATCTCCGCGAATGAGTATATGTCCACCGTGACTAGCTTCTCCGCCTCATTGCTTCAATCGCTAGGCGGTGACACCAAGAAGGCGGCCGAATACGCCAACAGCGCCATTATCGACATGGCCGATAACGCTAATAAAATGGGTACCAGCATGGAGTCGATCCAGAACGCTTACCAAGGCTTCGCCAAGGCGAACTTCACCATGCTAGATAACCTCAAGCTCGGATACGGTGGTACCCGTGGCGAAATGCAACGCTTACTGGAGGACGCCGAGAAAATCTCTGGAATCCATTACGACATAAGTAGCTTCGCCGACATGACGGCCGCGATCCATGTGGTACAAGAGAATCTAGGCATTGCCGGAACTTCCGCCAAGGAAGCGAGCGAGACCGTGACCGGCTCCCTTAACGCTATGAAATCCGCCTGGACCAACCTTATTACTGGCATGGGCGACGCCAACGCCGATATGCACACACTGGTGACGAACTTCGTTCAAGCGGCGAGTACGGCGATCAAGAACCTAATCCCCGTGATACTTAATAGCCTAGAAAGCATTGTAGAGCTTATCCAAGAAATCGTACCAATGATTATAGAGAAGCTCCCAACGCTTATACAGACGCTTATACCGCCGATAATCAACGTATTGGTGCAACTCGCCGTCGCGATAATCCAGAACTTACCTCTTATAATTACCACCTTGCTAAAGGCGATCGTCGATTCGATACCGGTGATAATCCAAGGGGTGCTAGACGCATTGCCAGACTTGATCGTCGCTCTGGTGGACTTCTTCACCGATCCGGACAACATCTTAATGATTATCAACGCTACCGTTCAATTGTTTATGGGTATTGTCAAAGCCGTGCCGAAGATTATAGGTGCGCTCCTAGACGCATTTGCTAAGCTATTCTCAAGGTTATGGGAAACCCTTAAAAACAACTTCGGTGAGTTCGTACAGAGATTTGGTGATTTTATCAAGGGCATATTCAAAGGCGCGATCAACATTATATTGGAGTTCCTAGAGAACGTGGTCAATGCACCAATTCGCCTACTTAACGGCTTTATCGGCCTGATCAACAGCGCATTTGGCTGGATTGGTGTAAACATTGGCGAGATTGGCCTCATATCGCTCCCACGGCTTGCACAGGGTGGTATTGTAAACGGAATCGGCTCGGAAACTTCCGATTCCAATATAGTGGCCCTATCCAAAGGCGAGTATGTGATCCGCGCGGCCGCGGCTCGTGAGATTGGCTATAACAACCTAGACCGCATGAACGCCACTGGTGAGGTCGGCGGAACCGTCAATAACTACTTCACCATTAACGGCTACCAAAAGAGCCCAGAGGAGCTGGCAAACATCATATCGCGCAAAATCGCATTTAATACCCAAGGAGTGATTGGCTAATGAACGATCTATTTTACATAAACAAGCTAGTACGCGACGATGGCGTGCAACTGGTATTCGATCAAACAGAAATCTATCTCTCCGAAGATAACACCCTCCTAGTGCGCCCAGATGTAGATACGACCAAGGTGGACTACACCGAGGCCGATGGTGGAGAAATGATCTTTCAGAAACTCCCAAGCCACCAACAGCCAATCGCCGGAATTATAATTCCTAAAACTACTGGTTATTGGCAATTACGCGCCCAGCTAACGAGCTTCTTCGCAATTAACCATAATTACATCATTGTCTATCAAAAAGCCGGTGGTGGTGGAATGTTCAAGAGTGCTAACGCCTGGATTGAGGACAATTTACAGGTAGAACCACTAGCTCACGAAGAATACTCCCGATTCACCGTCACCATGGGTGTAGGTGGAGGGATTCTCCAAGAATACGCCGAAGATAGCCAAGGCCATGAGGTGTTCGCTAACTCCGCTACTATACCGGTCCTCTCTCTCGCCTCTGGTGGCCAAGAATGGGACGCGGTAGGCTTAATCTACGACTCCGTAGGGCAGGTCTGGGAGACCGGCTCCGGTGGTATCCAAGATATTACGGCCAACTCCACTAGCACGGTTTATCCGACACTTGAGGTAGGTGGTGACTGCACCAACCCAACGATCAGCAACGCTACCACCGGCACCTCGGCCACCTATAATGGCTCTATCTCGGCCGGCCAGACCCTTATAATCGACTTCTCTGATGGAACGGCCAAGCTTGACGGCATAAACGTGACGATGGACCTCACCGGATCGCTTAACATGACCCCAGGCTCTAACCTTATCTCATTCGACATGACTTCTGGCACTATCACGGACGCAACTCTAAAATGGAATAATGCAATCTAATGAATAGATTATTACTCTACATCGGCGACACGCTCATAGGCGATATAAACAAATACGCCAAGAGTCGCCAACTCACGGAAACCCTCAAATCCGAGGCTACAAGCGCTACGGCCGACACCTTCACCTTCTCGATCAACTGGACTCTGTTCAAAAGATTTATTGAAAAAACCACCGAAGGCGTAGCGAGCGAGTTTCTCAAGGTTGGCCAGACTAGGATTGTATTTGAGAGCAACGGCTACGTCCGATTCGCCGGTTGGCTAGGTGCTAAGCCGGCACGAAGCGGAATCGGAGCCGAGCAACAGCTCCAGCTCACCTTCTACGAGTACTTCGCCAGGCTCTCTGGCGATTTGGTGTGTTCTAGCGTAAATCCGCTTGATCCGTATGTACGCTTCCAGAACCGTCCGACCCATTTATATGTTCAAGACTTAATAGATTTGTTCAAGCAACACGCGTATGACGCCGGCGAGTATATCGACTGGAGCTACGGTACCGTAGATGTACTTGCAGACAAGACCAAGACCTACGAGGACTTCCAGACCATCTCTAAAGCCCTCTGTGACGCCATGAATAACGTCACTGGGGCAGGGAAGTTCGATGTGGTGTTCCGCACCGATCCAAGCGATTATACCCACCAATATATCGACATTCTAAAGCCACGCGGAGCTAAGAAAAATATCACCATTCGCTATCCTGGCGATGGCGTGTATAAGCTCTGGGCCAATGAGTTCTCCGTGCAGGAGACTAACGACTACGCCTCTAGCGTGCTAGTGGCAGGGAATGGCCAGGTCGGCTCCGTAGCCTCTGGCGATCAGACCGCCAACCTCGGCACGGCCGAGAACAATACTTTTGTACAGGACTATTGCTACTTCAGACGTTATGTGACCAGAAGCGACCTAGAAAGCCAAGACGCCGTGGATTCGGCGGCGCAAACCGAACTCTCTAGCCGTAGCTTCGCTTCAGAAACTCCGGACATCAAATGTGTAGGACTCCCGATCGAGTGGGGCAACTCGGCTAACTTTACCAACGGCCTCGGCTTAGGCGATACCTTCTACTTCTCCGAAGAAACCGAAGATTTGGAGAATAACTCCGGCTGGTACCGGATTATTGGCAACACTTCCACCTGGGACGATAATGGCGTAGAGACGGTGGCACCTAAGCTTATGCGCGCGGAGGAATAATGAGTACCGAAGCTCGCCTCACTGACCTAGAAAACGAGCTCAAGGCTCTAAAGCAAACCACCCCAGTATCTCTGGGGGCTTTACGCTTCCCAGCCTCGGTCCCAACGGCCGATTATATCGGTTCAATCGACACCTCAAGCCAAGATTATATTGTAGCCAGGCTCGCGGCCACCTTCACCCGAAGTGATGGCGTGCAGATCACGCCAATGGTAGATTTTGCCTATACCGTGTCGATCTCACCCACCTACCAAGAGTATATGGCCACGCAGGGAGTCACCATTACCGGCAATGATCCAAACGTCAATACCGAAGCTTACATGAATGGATTTGAGGCTTCTACCACGGCCGATTCCGTGACCTTCAATATAGATGTTTTAAACGCGATCGCACCATACGCCGGTAGTACGGCCAACATAATTGTTCACGTCGAAGCAATTAGCCCTCTTGAGGGGACGCTAACCATAACGAGGGTAAAATAATGACCACCACCTCTAAAAAGCTCAAAGATTTACGCATGGAAGTGCAAGCGCAGAAGATCGCCTTCCAACGCGCGGCCACTAAGCTTAATCTCTACACCAAGACGATCACCTTCAACACCAAGAAGAACGCCTGCACCTGGACCGAGACCAACCCACCGTTCACCTTCGATTATGAGGATAACGAGCGCGTGGTGGTGACACTAACTACACCCTCTGGGGTCAATACCCTAGCCAATCTGGAACTGGTAGGGAATTATGATACCTTACCAACCGTGGAGCGCGTCCCATACTCCGGCGGAGCGCGTTGGCACGTCACCACCTCACCTAGATACAACTGGGACGATCATACCTGGCTACCAACTACATATACATTTACCGTCCAGACGCTCGTAAATGGCACGCTAAGCGCGGCAATGTATTGGGAGGTATAATGAACACCGAAAAAGAAATAATGAGCTTAGATACCGAAATAAAGGCCCTCAAGGCCAGATACCCGATCGCGGCTTCTAACGTCAAGTTCTATGTTAGTACCTCACAAGAGTTCGATGTAATTAGCCAACCGGTCGCACGCTTCCAATTCACCCCCACATACGGAACTGGACAGGTCTCATTCACCAGGCTTCACGCCGTGGTCAATTGGAACGGCATGGACGTTTATTTTCCACAGGTGACGGAGCCTCAAGACGGCACCGGCAATGTGGTAATTCAAGTGCAATTCGGCTATTATTCGCCGAGCACCACTTACAAAGTCCGAATTATCGCCAGTGGTTCTAGCACCGGCACCTTTACTATGTTATAATTATTACAAAAGGACGCTACGTCTGCGGTCATTAGGCGGGTAAAGAAAGGAACCCTACTAATGACTAATCCAAACAATGCCGTGCGAGTTAGCTCACGGAATGGTGGCCGTGGAAGCGTCTATGAGGCAAACGCTTGGGCTCAACTCTATAATAACGGTATTCTATCTGGCAATGGTGTCACCCCTGACACTGGCATGACCATACAATTAGGTGGTACCACAGCTTGCCCAGATGTGGTGATCGCTACTAACGCGAGTGGCTACAAAATTGCTCTTGATATTGTCGATACCGCTACCGTCACCGTCGCCAAACCTTCTTCTAATAAGAGAATCACGGCAATTGTAGCCTATACCAATGACCTAGCCGTAGCTTCGACCGAATCAAATATCACTGGGAACCCTGCTTCTTGTGGCCTTATTGCTGTCAACGGTACGACCTCTGCTAACCCAGTCGATCCTACTGACGCTCAAATCCGTACGGCCATCACCTCTGACGGTGGCACTGGATCGTCTGCGGCCTACGCTGTTATTGCCACTATTCTTTTGACAAGCTCTACTACCTCTGTCACATCTGGTATTATTACTCGCAGGCCTGCCGTTTCTGGTATGATTGATATTTTCTACCCAGTCGGCTCTTATTATGAAACCTCAAACACTAGTTTTGATCCAAACGTTTCTTGGGGTGGGACATGGACCGAGGACACCGGAGGCAAGGTACTAGTCGCTAAAGATTCTGGCACCTTTGCCACTGTCGGCAATACTGGTGGTGAGGAAACCCATACGCTTACCACTCAAGAAATGCCGTCTCACAATCACCAGGCCCAGGTGGCAAACGTCAGCGGATATGCTGGCGCAGATGGCCTCCCTTCTGGTACTGGCCAAGCTCCAGATATGCACTATTCGTCAGTGACCAAAAATACTGGTGGTGGTGACGCCCACAATAACTTGCAACCTTATATCGTAGTAAAGCGCTGGCACAGAACCGCTTAGGAGGACCCATGATTATCAAACAAGGTTCAGACAAAACATACATTTTCTACATATATGACGCCGGTGGCAACCTTATCAAAACCGCTCCGGCCGATATTCAATTTACTGCGGCCTGCCCGAACAACCCTAATCAGCCAGTACTAATCAAAGCTTGGCAAAAGGGAATCACCCTAGACACCGAGACCGGCAAATACACTATGACCGTGGATTCTAAGGACACGATCAACCTACCACCGGCCAAATATCCGTTTGACATCAAGATCAAGCGTGCTAACCGGCAATTCTTCGTGGTAATGTCCGGAGTAATGGATATACGACAATCTTATACGGGAGAAATCTAATGGAAGAACTAATCCCAACTCTACAAGAAGAAGGCGAGGAAAGAATTGATACCTTGCAAGAGGGCTCGATTATCGCTGGTGTTCAGACAATCAACGGCAAGGCCGGCGATCTCGACCTCAAGACCATAAATGGCCAGGATATTCTCACGCCTGGCGATCTAAGCCTAGCCACCACCGAACAATTGGCCACTAAGCAGGACCAACTCACCGATACCCAGCTAGACGCCGTAAACTCTGGCATTGACTCCACCAAGGTGGGGCAAATCGCCACCAACACTCAAGACATCGCAACGCTTCAATCTACTAAACAAGATAACCTCACACAGACCCAGCTCAACGCGGTCAATTCTGGAATAGACGAAACTAAGGTAGCACAAATCGCCACCAACACTGGCAATATCACCAGCAACACCAACCGAATCACCACTATCGAAGGCAAAATCCCTTCCACTGCTACAAGCTCCAATCAGCTTACCGACAAGAATTATGTCGATAACTCCATCGCCACCAACACCGCTAATTACATCTCGGACAATGGGCAACCCTTCCAGAGCCTTGCCGACCTAGAAGCTTACTCAGGCCCATTAACCAACAACGACTACGCCTTTGTGGTCTCTACCGACTCGGCTGGCAACTTGTTATATACTCGCTACAAATACAACGCAGACCAAGAACTCTGGGCAGAAGAATATACCATCGCAAACCCGACCTTCACCTCTACGCAATGGGCTTCGATTGACTCTGGCGTGACCGCCAATGATGTCTCACAAATCGGCACAAATAAGAGCGATATTGCGAGCTTACAATCTGGGAAGCAGGACGCATTAAGCCAGACCCAGCTTGACGCTGTAAACTCTGGAATTGACGCTACTAAGGTGCAACAGATTGCCACCAATGCTAGCAATATCACGAGCCTTCAGACCGACAAGCAAGACAAGCTCATAGCTGGCACGAATATACAGATTGCGAGCGATGGCAAGACCATCTCCGCTACCGATACCACCTACACTGCTGGCACAGGTCTCACGCTCGCTGGAACGCAATTCTCAGTCACCGACCCTGTTCCGAGTGGCTTCTTCACCGATACCTCGGCAACGCAGGAAGGCGAGGGAACGACAATTACCCTCAACAACACCACGGACGCTCCGATTGATAATGTGGAGCTAAAGGGCGATACCTACCAATTCACCACGACTGGGAAGAACAAGCTAGCGCCGACAGCAAGTTTCTCTGAGGCTCACAACGGAGTCACCTTTACTGGCGACGGAACAGGAGTATATACCGTCACAGGCAAGGCTTCTGCTGGTAGCAACTCGGCTCAAATGTCAGTCACAGCTTACACAATTCAAGATGGCGACTACTTGCACCTCATGAATACATCGGCTGTCGCTACTGTCGCCTTCGTTATAGTGTTCAGCGATTCTTCTACAATCTCGCCTACAATCTCGCCAGCAAATAGGATTTATTCTCTAGCCAACCAAGTGGGCAAAACAGTCGATAAGATTTACTTGTATGCTTCTTCGGCAACAGACCTAAGTTCGCCTGTCACCATAACGCCAATGATTGTGGCTAGTGCAACTGCCACTTCCTACGAACCCTACACCGCTGGTGCTTCCCCCAACCCTTCCTACCCACAGCAAATAGACACCGTGACTGGGGAACAGACGGTGAGTGTGGTGGGGAAGAATCTGTTTGACATCTCTACACTCCAGAAGGGTAGCGTGACGGTGACGAATGGCGTAGCGACTGGAACTGCTGGACAGTTCTTCTCCGCCTTCGGTACTTCTACTGATGGCATTACGCTTACAAGAGTACCAGAGCGAGCGTCAATCTCAATCAAAGCCTACACGGACGGCAATGCTTCTACTACTGGCAATGGTATAGTTATTCAAGCCCTCTACACAGACAACACTATTGGCTACCCTACCTACTTCCCGAACAATACAAGCTCTTATACCACCAAGACTGGTTCGAGTGTGGCGAATAAGACACTAAAAGCTATCAAAATTATCTACGAATCCACCAGCGCCAACACTTGGCATATAGCCGAGTTCAGCGTGCAGGATTACACTTCCGACACGCCAGCCTACGAGCCATACCAATCTCAATCTTACGAGATAAATCTTGGGAAGAACTTGTTTGACGTAAGCGATGCCAAAACAAATGCTTGGTTAAGCAGTGCAGATGGTCATGAAACGACTAGCGCAGACCCTAACATAGTGTCGGGGTATATCCGAGTAAATGTTGGGCAAACCTACGTTGTATCTGGCATTTCCTCGCTACAATACAATGTATGGTCGTATGAGAGCCTGTCGTCAACTACTGGCAAAACGCATCTTTTATATAACAGCACTACTACGCGCATAATTACGCCTGATACAAATTACATAAGATTTAGTATTGGCGGTGGCGATGCTTGGAGCATAAGAAACCAAGTCCAATTTGAAGCAGGCACTCAGGCAACCACATATTCCGCCTATAAGACCCCAATCGAACTCTGCAAAATCGGCACATACCAAGACTACATCTACAAGGACGGAAGTGATTGGAAAATACACAAAGAGATTGGCAAGGTAGTGCTAGATGGGACGGAAAGCTGGACGCTACCTAGTCAAACCACCAGTATCTTTGCGTACGCGCTAACTGGCGTATTCCAGCCTGCCAATGATAATACTGTAGCGCCAATCACTTCGAGCCATTACACGGCCTGCACCTATAATGCTCTGGCAGTCGTAGATTATGGAATCGCAAACCGCTCAGCACTTCCGAGAATTGCCATAAAACACAAAGATTACACTACGTCAGACGATTTCAAAACTTGGCTAACACAGAACAATGTGACGGTCTATTATGTTTATAATACCACGCCAACCGATACCGTGATAACTGACGCTTCGCTAATTGCCCAGCTTGAGGCACTCGCAAGCTCTACCACCTACGCACCACAGACCAACTACACCACCTCAACCCCAGCTCCGAACTTACCGACAATCCTAACCATTGATGTGTTTAAGAATAACTACGCTGGCTTACTAGCTCGGCTTAATAAGGCAGGCGCTTAATGGACGAGCGAGTGAATTACCAAAGTTATTAGGAGGAAGAAATGGACAGCTCAATAATTACAGCTCTGATTACTGGCTCGGTGACGCTCGTAGGGACGATTCTCGCAAATTATTCTATGCGCAAAAAGGACGCTATCTCAAACGCAGTCCGAGACCAGAAAATCGAGGACAGCTTGAACGAGCTGTCCAAAAGGGTGGACGCTCACAACCAGCTTGGCGATAAGATAGCCAACATTGAGAAGTCAATCGTCAAAATCGAGACAACAATAGAAAGCTTGCATAAGAAATAGGAAGGAGGAGCTAATGGCTTGGAAACAAAAACTGTACCCAAATCTAGACGGAGACCCGAACAATCCGCTCTATATCTGGCAAGGTGGGCAGATTCTCACAGACTGGTATGGCTGGTGCTTAGCGGTGGTCGCTGGCTCGTATGGAGCTAGTGGAAGCTCGTATTCGGCTAAGACCGCCTGGCAATCATGCCCGACTAAGCACGCCGATAGAGACTTGCCACAGAAGATTTATGTTCCACTTTGGTACGCAGGTGGAGACTACGGACACGTTGTAATCGGCTACCGTGATGGCAACTTCTTATCCGTGTGGAGTTCGCCATATACGCACAAAGCCACCTTCCAATACTTCGAGGGCGATATGAACTGGCTACTGGATTATATCGGACAGGTTTATGGCGTAGGTGGATTCTCTGGCTGGAGCGAGACGGTACTGGATTCTAGGGTTATAGAATGGTTAGAAGCTCAAACGCCGAAGCCAGAGCCAACCCCAGAACCCGAACCAGAACCCGAACCAGAGCCAGAACCAGAGCCGAGCGAGCCAATAGATAATAATGATGGAAAGGACAATATGGCAGAACCAGAGCCAACACACCAAGACCAACAACTAATCGGCGGAATAATTGACGAAGCTGGGGAAAACTCCGAGTGGACCCCGAGTCGAACGGCGAAGATGGTCGCCTATCTCGTCGGAGATTTTTTCCTCTGCGCAGGATTGCTTGTGCCTAGTATCATTAGCATGATCAACTCCGAGAACCCGCAAATGTTTGGTGAGTACCTGGCCAAAGCCCTACTGGAACTCGGCACTTGCATTCTCATGGTATTTAAGCTCATTAAGAAAAAATAGGCCTTAATTCGCAACGAAAACGCTTCTCTAGCCACGGGAGGGCGCGAGACGGTAAAACTATCGTGGCCATGAATTTGTCCTGCTTGTACCTACTATTGGTAGTTTTCAATCTTGCAAATTCGATATGTAAAACAAAAACTATTACCCACCATAACTCCTGATCGGCCGGCGGATAGCAGGAACGCCAGGCCGGTTTTTATTGACTTAATACGATCCGTGTGCTACATTATGGTCAAAGACGTTCTCGCCACAAATGTGGCTTTGCCTCCGTACTCAAGGAGGTATTTATTATGAGTGCAATTGAAGAAGGGCGTGGATTCTTCGGAATTATCATACCCGCAGAAATTCTCGACTCTGCCGAGCTATCTATTGCAGAGAAATTTGTCTATGGATTTATCGCCAGCTTCGCTAAGGCCTGCTTTATGAGCAATGAAGCTATTGCTACGCGCTTAGGCGTGAGCGAGGCCACCGTAAGCCGTGCGATTAACTCCCTAAAAGAAATGGGCTACGTTTATGTGGAGTTCGTAAAAGGGAACAGCGCTAAGCGTATGATCTACTCGGTGTTTGATAATCCTAAGAAGCTAAAATACTTGGCTTCTAAAGGAATGTTCGATAAAAAGTTTTCCACAGGGTGCGTCAAAATGACTAACCAGGCTAGTCAAATTGACGAGGGGGTACGTCAAATTGACGAACCTCAAAACAGAGGTGAGGCTAGTCAAATTGACGACCATAGATATAGAATAAATATAGAAGAAAGCGCGCAGGCGCGTGGGAAGGCTAAAAATGGGCCTTCCACACGCCCGCGCAGAGCCGACTTCGCAACTAATGAGGAGTTCGAGAAGGCTTTTTACGATTGGAATAAACAGCCTGCTCTAACTTAAAAGGAGTACTACCCATGTCCAGAATGTATATTTTGGATAGGTACAGACCACTTAGAGTGGAAGAAAGAGAGGTAGCGGAGAAGGCGATTCTCTGGCTAAAGAAGAAACATCTAACGTTAGAAGAAATCGCCTTCTTATCGGAAAGGAACGTGGATCGAGCGTCCAAGCACATTAACATAAAAAGGGAAGGGAAGATCGCGGCCGTTTGGCACCATATTGCCTACGAAGGATCGCCGTTTGACCTCTATTTAACAGAGGTGTTTCCCTGTTTAAAGTCGAATCGTTTTATCTTTGTTAGGTGGGCCTTCTCTGGAAGGCGGCCGGAACTCTGTTCGCATATACCGGTAGAGGAAGTGGCCGAGATCGTCCAAGAAAGTCCGGAAAGCCTATTGACATTAGCGCAATACTTTGGTAAACTAAGAATAGCTAAAGTGAATTTGCACATTAGAAACTAAACAAAGGCAAACGAGATTACTCGTTTAGGTATTTATAAATAATGTCGCACAATAACTATTGTGAAAGTCAAATAGTAAGACATAAACGACTTTATACGACAATATAAATACCTAAACGCCTCGGAGGGCGTTTTTTTAGAATAGCGAATTTGCATTAGGGCTAATTAACAATTCGGCAATAACAAAAATAAGATCATTCTCACCATTGGGGCTATCACGGAGGTAAGATTAGCGCCTAAAAAAGCTAATAGTAGATAGTTTCTTCAACAATTGTTTTGGTTTCAGTGCAAATTGAATCATAGTGCGCCGTAAGCCTTCCAAGAAATTGGCACACTGCTCAACTAGATCGTGGTGTCCCCAATAGTGGGAATGATTGGAATAAGGAGGTATAAATTGAGTTTAATCAAACGCTTCGCCGAGGATTTGTACGGCGAAGATTGGACCGAACAATTGGAGGACATCGAGTATGGCAGAAGAAGGGAAGCTTAGCTTCCGTAAACTAAGAGCCGACGAGATAGATTGCCGGATCGGTCAAATAAAAGAAAAAGGCCTAACGCTTTTGCTCTACAAAGACGCACGGTGCGATATGAATGTCCTAGACGAGACGGTCGGCGCAATGAATTGGAAGCGCGATCACTCCAGGGACAATCGAAACTGCATTGTTAGCATTTGGAGTGAGGCCAAGCATGAGTGGGTTAGCAAAGAGGATACAGGTACGGAGTCGAACACCGAAGCAGAAAAAGGACTCGCAAGCGACAGTTTCAAGCGCGCCTGCGTGAACTGGGGAATCGGTAGAGAGCTTTACACGGCTCCATTTATTTGGATAAAAAGCACTGACTGTAAAATCACTCAAGCTGGAGGCAAATATAGGTGCTACGACAAGTTCAAGGTGGCCAAACTTACCTACAAGAAGAATGGCGACATTGACGGTCTAGCAATTGTCAATTGTGAAACTGGCAAGGTGGTGTTTACCCAAATGCCTACGGAGAAACAGTAATGAGTGACTGGCGAGAAGAACCAGCCACCATTACTCAAATGTTGGCGATCAGAAACGCGCTGGACAAGCGCTACGGAATGAGAGAGGCGAGCAATATGTTCGCCGATCTTACAAAAGAAAAACTAACCAAAGGGCGGGCGAGTGACATTCTCAAACGCTTATATGAGAAATAGGAGGTAATATGGCCGGAACAAAGGCTGGCGGACTAAAGGCGGCCGCGACAAATAAACGCCTACATGGAGAAGATTTTTACTCACGGATCGGGCGCCGAGGTGGCGAGAATGGCCACACTGGCGGATTCGCAAGTAATCCACAGTTAGCAAAACTAGCCGGAGCCAAAGGCGGAGCTAAATCACGCCGTGGGCCGTCTAGCAAAACATTGTTCTTATTAGAGAACGCCAAAGCGGAGATCATAGACAAACTACGCGCTGGCTACCAGCTAAACACGGTAGCGCACGAATACGGTACGAGCGGTAAGGTGCTCGTAGAATGGCTAATCAAAAACAACATTGGTAAGGAGCTTCTATGAAACGCGCCAACTGGGCGATCTGGCTTATTGTCGGATCAATAATCATAGTGATCGGGCTTCTACACGTCGTAGGTGCTCAAGAACAAGCCCACATGGAGAAACTAGCCAGACTCCACGCGGCCGAACTATCGACCTGCTGGAGTGCGGTGGAAGAAACTGGAGGGACTTGCCGAATCGAATATCTAAGAGATCGCACCGGCACTATTTACAGCGCGAAGGTGGTAAGGGAGGTCAAGTGAAGCCAAGAATGTTTATGACCACCTACTTCGGGCAGGTCACGGCCAAGAAAAATAACAAGGTGATCTCGGTAAACCGACACACCGGACAGCCATTTGTGCGTATGAATGATCGCGCAAAAGCCCAAGAACGCGACATGATAATCACGTTCAAGGACGATTTTATTATGCAGGAACTCAAACACGAATGGTTTGAGAATAGGCGCATTGAAGTGATTGTAGAAATCTGGAACAAGGACGCGCGCAAGCACGACACCGATAACCAGCTCTCTACAATTATGGACGCCCTGGTAAAAGCCCAAATAATCCCAGACGATTCGCAACTCACGGTCGCAAAAGAGACTATCGAATACAAGGGAATAGATAAAGACGATCCGCGTGCGGAGATAACCGTTTACGCGTTATAAGGAGGTATATGTTTAAACGAAAAAGTAAAAAAGAACGAATCCTAGAATCGGTGGCGGAGCAAAGATTCGACGCCATGATGTCACTTATTAAGGATTTGCCAAAACGAGACTACGACAAGCTCAAAGAAGCCATGGACCTAGGCTACCAAGCCTATCAGAAGGTAAAGAATGTAAAATCCGAGGACGAGAAGGAACTAGAGGACATCGAGAAAATTGACAAATCACTAAGTAAGGAGGCTAAATGAGCGATATGGTAATCAAGGTCACAGGACCAAACAGCTACACCAAAAGAATCAAGGTGAAGGGGATTAAGCCGGAGAAGAAAATCAAGGTCTCCAAGGACACCCAGAAGCTAGTGGGGATTCGCCGAGCGCTTAATGATCACACCACCAGGCTATTTGTAGCCGAGGGGAAGCTAGAATCCCTCACCTGCCGAATATCCCACGAAAGAGACGATATAGACACGCTTTGTATCGAAAAAGAACAATTGTTCCACAGAACAAACGTTCTATTCGCCATTGCTATTATGGAACTACTAATGATTCTAGCCTTAGCGCTAATACAGGTGGTCTAGTATGAGGTGGTTTCAGGCGAAAATTGACCAAGTAGCAGAAAATGCCAATGAAGCCTGGAAAAAGGCCGCGTATCGCAGGGTGCGCGACCTTGCCAAGACTCGACAATGGTTTACGTCAGAGGACGTGCTAACTTGGTTAGATCAGAGTGGATACAAAACTAAAGATAAAAGAGCCCTGGGAGCGATTATGCAACACTATCAAAAGGACGGTTGGATCGCTCCGGCCGGCTGGACCACCGCCAGGCGTAGAGAGCGCCACTATGCTCCGATTCGCAGGTGGGAGTCACTAAGGTATGGGTTCGAGGAGGGAAAATGAAAAACGAGAGATTCCTAGAGGATTATGAGAAAAACGAAACAATTTATCGTGTGGCTAAATTGCTTACAGATACAGTCCGAAGTGACGAAGACATAGACTTAGAGGCTAAAACCGAGCTAATGTTGGGCTTAGGCTATATAGCAGGGCTTACAGGCTGCGGAAAGGTAGAGGACGACAATGAGTAGCTTCGCAGAACGCTGGGGCAAGCTCACGGTGGAGCAGATTCGAGAACTAAACGAGCGAGCAAGATTAACGTGCGAGGAGGATTCATGATTCTGATAAATAGAAAGACAGGACAAATTGTGGGTTTTACCGAGGGGATTATAAATCTAAGCGACATAGGCTGTAAAAATGTAGCCGAAATGTATGAAGCAGGGTGGGAAGAATACAAAGGCCCGATACTAGAAGAAGAACCTAAGCACTGGTTCATATCCGAGTTCGGCTTTGTGTATTGTGTAGAAGCAGTAAGAATGGACAAAAAACGGGTGAACGAAATCCAAGCCACCGGCAACTACTTCGCCACCAAAGAAGAAGCCGAGAAAGCGGTGGAGAAGCTCAAGGCGTGGAAGCGACTAAAAGACACTGGGGCTATGTTTAAAGAGTGGTTCTGGGATAAACATTATGGAACTTGCATTATTCTCGGCACGAAAGATACATCTTCTATCGACGACGAGGACGAACAGAATAGAAAAGACCTAGACTTACTATTCGGAGGTGAAGAATGAGTGACCTAGCAGATGTGACACAAGAACAGCTAGAAGAAGCCATGCAGAGGGCTTGTGACGAGCAAGTCGCTCTGCTGGAGAAAGTGAAGAAGGAAGAAGAAGCTAAAAAGGTGGCAGACCTGATTGTAGAACGTTATGGAGACACGCTGGGGAGGTTAGCAAATGAGTGAAGCAGGACTAAGAATGACCGGATTTATGATACTGGTGCTCGTAGGGCTTGGGGTGCTGATCTACTTGGCCACTAGGGAGGATTACTAATGTTAGAGATCAGATGGATATGCCACCGGTGCAATTGGACCGGTAAAACCGAAGATATGCCATATAAACAAACAAGCAGAGGGGTGGAGCGTGTCTGCCCCATCTGCATGAAGAATGACGAGATAGAATAATGGCAGAAATTGTAATAGACTACCGAACCCCAGAATATGTGGATAGGTGGAGCAAATTAGCTAAATCAAACCAACAGAACGGTGCCTATAACTACTCAAAAGAGATAGTGGAGAACATCATACCGAGGGTAAAGACGGATCGGCCATGGGTGACTATAAACCAACCGTTCTTCTCTAAAGAACACGCCATTGTATTCGTCCACGGAAACCTACACCCCGATTCTTATGATTGGCACAGAGGCTACCGCGACACGATCATGGTGGCTTCGCTACCAGAAACGGCCGAGAACCTCAAAAGGCGAGGCCATAGGCAGGTGATCTTGGTGCCACTATCTATCGACACCAAGTACCTGGAGCAATTCAAGGTAAAGAAGAAAACGAAGCAGGTGGCCTACGCTGGCCGACCAGAAAAGAAGAAGCTGGGGAAACTACCGGCCGGAATCGACCTTTTGGAAGGCTTAGAGCGAGACGACCTGCTCCGAGAAATGGCAAAATATAAGCAGATTTACGCCGTAGGAAGGTGCGCAATCGAGGCAAAAGCCCTAGGCTGCGAAATACTGCCTTTCGACGAGCGCTTCCCAGACCCTAGTATCTGGCAAGTGCTCGATAACTGCGAGGCGGCAGAAATCTTGCAGAGAGAATTGGACAGAATAGATGGCCAACGACGACATTCTTAGCAGTTCGGTGGAACAAGTGCTAGAAAAGGACTTAGGACTCAAACCACCAAAACCGGTGGTGGAGTGCACCTATGACGATTTTTTGGAATACTTCCGCCGAGTGCCAACCGCGCAACTCACTAGATACCGAGACGAGCTAGAAATGCTCCTACCGGTGGAGGGATTCGCTGCGGTGTCGAGGTGGCTAGAGATTGTGGACGATCCAAGTAAAATGGACAAACTCTACCAAGGCCGACTCAAGGCCGAGGCTAGAGACTCCATCATGGATTTAGCCGTAGGAGACGACGATGTGGCCTTCTACGAAGCACTAATTAGAGAAACGGTGGCAAAGCTAGACGAGAGCCGTAATTCGGCCCAGGAGGTGGCCAGACTTACGCAGAATCTAAACATTTTTCGCGCGGCGTTGAGGGACGCACGAAGCCGAAGCCCCAAGAAGGGCTCCGTATTAGAAAAGGTGCTTCTAGCAAGCGCCGAGCCACCAAAACCGGCGCCTAAGAAGAAGCCGGCTAAGAAAAAGACAACTAAGAAAGGTAAGAAATGAGCCTAAGGGTATTAGAACTTTTTGCGGGGATTGGAGCTTGCTCCAAGGCACTAGAACGGCTAGGAATAGAGCATGAGATAGTGGACGCCGTGGAAATCGACAAATATGCCGTTCAAGCGTTTAACGCGGTGCATGGGACAAGCTTTGAACCTCAAGACATAACCAAATGGGACAAGGATATAAAGTGCGATCTTATAATGCACGGAAGCCCTTGCCAGGACTTCTCAATTGCTGGTAAGCAAGCCGGAGGAGATAAGGATTCCGGCACTAGATCAAGCCTAATGTACGAAACACTCCGAATCGTAGAGAAACTAAGGCCTAAGTATGTGATATGGGAGAATGTGAGAAACGTGGTGAGCCCAAAACATCGCCATAACTTCGACGCATACCAAGATCGTATGACCGAGCTAGGATACAAGAACTTTTGGAAGATTTTAAACGCTAAGGATTATAACGTGCCCCAGAATAGACAGAGAGTATTTACGGTGAGTATCCGAGAGAGAGAGAGAGAGTACGAATGGCCTACACCTATGCCTCTGGAAAGGAAGCTTAGCGACGTGCTAGAGAAGAGTGTAGAGGAAAAGTATTACTTAACGGATAAGCAAATCCAGTCATTTATAGCCCAGACAGAACGTGCAAAAGCAAATGGCCAAGGATTCGCATTTGTTCCAATCGAAGGTGATTCGGCCCACACTATCTGTACTAGACCAGGCTCACGTCAGACGGATAACTTTATCCGAGAGAGAGAGAGAGGAGTAATTGATGGAATCTACAACAATCGGCCAAAACGAGTCTATAAAACGGTGGCACCAACCCTCACTGGTCATGCAGGACGCTTGGAAACATGGGAGGACAGTATGAGCTTACCAATCAAAACTGCTACCAAAAAAGGCTACGACATAGCAAAAGATGGAGATGGGATTGATTTAGGATACCCAGATAGCCAAACACGTCGTGGCCGGGTCGGCCACGACATCGCCAAAACCCTCACCTGCTCTGATCAGATGGGGACACTAGACGGAATGAGAATCCGGAAACTAACCCCAAAAGAATGTTGGCGACTTATGGGATTTGACGACGAAGATATAGAAAAAGCCCAAGCCACCGGCTTATCTAATGCCCAATTATACAAGCAAGCAGGCAATAGCATAGTGGTGGACGTGCTTGAGGGGATATTAAGGAATTTACTAAATGGAAGCGAGTCAAGAACCTAGAATCGACATCTATTCTCCAGGCTCTACCCAGCGCGCAGAGCTACTGTTTGAGCTCCTAGACGAATATGGCACCAAGCTCTACGAATGGCAACGCTTGGTGCTTAGACGCTGGCTTGCCGAGGACAAAGAAGGCAAGTTCGTAAACCAAACGTGTGGACTAAGCGTTCCGCGGCAAAACGGCAAGACAGAGATAATAGTGGCACGGATTATTTACGGGATCGTATTCCGTAAGGCCACCGGCCTATTTACCGCCCAGACGGTCTCCACGGCCGATATAGTACGCCAGAGGGTGCAAGAGTTTTTCTACGAGAATCCTTACGAGGAGATTTTCAACCTTCTAACCCCAAGATTCCGTCTCAAACCAAAAAACCTTGATTTTATCGAGTTCCAGAACGGCGCCAAATACCGATTTACCACCAGAACACGCATGGGAGGCTTAGGCTCCACCAATGACGAGGTGATTAACGACGAGGCGGCAGATATGTATGACGCGCACGAAGAATCGCTCCGGCCTACGGTCTCGGCGGCCAAAACCGGCAATCCGCAATTTATTTATTGTGGTACCCCACCAATGGTGGAGAGTGTCGGCGAGGTGTTCGCCAGAACGCGCAAAAAGATACTAGAGGGAGAAAAAGGGTGCTGGACGGAGTGGAGCGTGGATATGCTCACCGATCCAAGCGACCGAGAAGCCTGGTATAAAACCAACCCAAGTCTCGGCAAGGTGCTTCTGGAGCGCGCAATAGAGGGAGAAATGACCAGCCTATCCCTAGACGGATTTAACCGAATGAGGCTAGGTTGGTGGGCTGGGCTAGAGGACAAGCGCGCCATTAGCCAGAAACTCTGGGACGCCTGCTTTACCGAGACACCGATATATGACGATAGCTTCGCGCCGGTGTATGCGGTAAAATTCTCACCCGATCGAACCACCTTCTCTATCGCCGTGGCCCAACCTCTAATGGACGGCAAGGTCCATGTGGAGATCGTAATGCACCGGCCCATGAGCGACGGATTCCAGAAGATTGTACGCTGGTTTACCGAGCCGACCAATGGCGAGAGCATACCAAGGTGGAAGAAATGCGCCAAGATTATAATTGACGGCTCCACCGGTCAAGATATTCTTATAGAGGACCTGATGTCAAGCGGAGTACCGCTAAAAAAGATCATTAGACCGAATGTTCGCGAGGTGGTAGCGGCGCATGAGTTTATGTTTGACGGCATAAAAGGGCAGAAATTCTCCCATTATGGCCAACCGGCGCTAGACCAAGCCGTGAGGCTAGCCAAAACACGCCCTATTGGCCGAAACGGTGGCTTTGGCTGGGACAGTATGAACAGGGAAATGACCACCTGCGCTCTGGACGCGGCAACCTTCGCCTTTTGGGGAGCCAAAACCCAAGCTAAGAAGATTAAAACCCCAGAAGAACGGAGCCAAAATGCCGAGAGGGTGCGCGAGATTTTATCGCAATTGTGATATAATAGAGGCATGGCCTAGGGGTGTTGGGCTTGATAATCACTGTAAGTAGGGCGTGATCTGTTAGAACCATGCCAACCTAGTATCCACCCCGAACCACCGCCACCACTGGACACTACTGTCGGGTTAAGCGCGGTGGTTTTTATATTTAATCTCTATATGTTTTATGTAGTCAAGCTCGTTAGAGCCAATACCACGAATGGTGCTAGGCTCTATTTTTTTGGTGGTAAGCCTAGAAAAATCACGCAGGGAAGCGTGAGGCGTGCCATCTTTGGCTTGGTAATAGTCGGCCTTGGCAATACAAACCTCTTTACCTAGGCGATTCAAATTATATCGGACTGGAGCCACACGGACGCGATCTCCGGCAATTGGCGAGGCCACATGGTGCAATTTATCGCTAGAAAACTCATTCCTAGGGTGAATTCTAAAGAAACAGGGAACCTTCCACGGCGTGAGGTCGGTGCGAATGGTGTCAAGCGAATAATCCCAGAAATAATACACCGGCGAATGGAGAATAATTGGGCGATCCACCGGAAGCCAACGGAGCATTAGATCACGCCAACCGTCGCCTAAACGCACGGTAGGCTGGGTAAGATATACCCACTTAGCTCCATGCTCTTTGGCAGAGTTTATAAGGCCAATATGGCGCTTAGATTCGTTATAATCGAAGTCGGTACCATCGTCAAAATAACAGACGAAGAACTCACAAAAATAAAAGGCTTCTAGGAGCCCTGGCACTAGGATTTTATCATTCTCGGTACAAGAGAACACCATAGCCACGCCAGGCAAGGCTTGAGAGGAAGTATTAGGTATAATAACGTACTTATTATGCTCTATATCCATGCTTCTATTATATAATAGTAAGGGCGCTCTTTAGAGTTTAAGGGAGGTGTTAGCTTTGGAAGTGGCAATCACTATCGAGAAATTCCCTCTACTCTTGATCGAACAGCTCAGAAAAGAATTAGCTCGGCACGCCGAGTGTGACGTGTACCAAATTGGCGGAGGCGTCAAGATTGTCTGTACGGCAGATGTGACCAAGTGTATGGTGGTCTGCGCGATCGCGGACAAGTTCTGTATTAACCTCACGGAAGAAGAAGAACAATTTTGGAAAGCCCAAAGAGAAGCTCCCTAAACAATCCCTGCCAGAACTAGGCAGGGTTTTTCTATCACCAAGCGCGTGATTGGGGTATAGGATTCTCGTTAGCCTTTAGGCCATCGCCAGCCATCTTGGAACCCTTGCGCAGATTGCATATTTTATGCACCAACTGGAGGTTGTCAAAATCGTAAGGACTACCCCCCCTCGCCACCGGAATGATTTCGTCCACCTCGGCAGACATGGGCGTGCCAGCAGGCAGAGTTTTATCTATGGGCCGGCCACAAATTGCACAAACATCGGTGGTGGCTAAAAGTTTTGCACGGAGGGCAGACCTAAGGGCCGAGTACTTCTTCCGTGGATCGCGTCGGGTTGTTGTCGCAGATCGTTTTGCCATACCTAAATTATACCACGGACCACCACTCCGGCTTCGTGGAAGAAACAACGGCCAAAGAAGCACGAAAATATAGAGAGGAGACACCCCTCCCTCCCCCTTGGGGATCGCTGAGAAAAGAAACATATTTATAAAATGGTCCGAATATCGCCGACCCCTGGGGGGACCGGTAATATAGGGGTCACGCCCTGCCG
>Ga0265301_10001624_pt1 | contig 28811 bp, 25 predicted proteins | sample AusTroGonzalo_MG_2_FD_193488 | JGI IMG/M metagenome (GOLD analysis project Ga0265301, IMG submission 193488) | Bovine rumen microbial communities from tropical cattle in Woodstock, Queensland, Australia - Gonzalo_04 | ecosystem: Host-associated > Mammals > Digestive system > Stomach > Rumen ... | reverse complement strand
TGGGGATTGAGGACGGACGAAAACTCCGCGCAGTATTTCTTCTGAATGTCCAGACGTTGCTGTGACTGTTGAATCTGCTCAGCCTGACGATCGAAGAGCGCCTGCAAGCGGGCCGTAGCCACAGCATCCGTCAGTTCCTGCTTCTCTTTCTTATTCTGCTGGCTAGCACCCGTCTCGCCATCGGCCTGCTGGCGCTCCGGACGGAGAGCGGCCAGTTCTTTCTGATAGTTCTCATAGATGGGCTCGAACTTAGCACGCTGCTCATCTGTCAACTTCAAGTCTCTGATAAGACGTTCTTTCTGTCGGCCCTGCATTTCCGCACGTCGGCTCTCACGTTCATTATTATTATTATCTTGTGCGTTTGTGTTGCTGACGCTGCCGAAAAGCATGGTGGCAAGCGTAAGAATAATAATTGACTTTTTCATTGCGTTGTTGAATTAAAAATGTTCTTGTTGTTTTTCTTTTATTGAAATACATTCCTACGACAAAACAACTGCGAAAGGGTTTATGCCCTCTCGCAGTTTTTTAAGACTTCTTAACTTGAAAGAGTTGTTAGCGCACAGTAATATGGAAGCAGCCCTGCTTTACCTCATATTTAATATAGCACAACCCCTCAGACCGCACATCACGCAACACCTCGCAGAGGATATACTTGAGCGAGTCGCTGCGTACGGCTCGGCGACGAGGTTCATCAGGCGGGCAGACTGTGTGATAGCGATTATAGCTTATATCAAAGGTGGTACCGAAACGGTGACAGCTCTGCTCTGAGGCATTGCCGTTGATGCGGCGCAAACGACGCACATCATCCTCGGTGCGCAGGACACTGGTGACGATGATTTTATGCAGAGGAACACCCTTCACCGCCAGGGAATCCAAAAAACGGCGTCCGATATGCTGCAGCAGATGACTAGCCTTCGGCACCAGATAGGGAATACTGCGGTTCATCGCGGCATCCATCATGTAATAAGGATTCATCCCCACAAACAAAAGTTCATTTTTACGATGCTCCGCCTCTGCACGGTCCTCAACGGAAGGAACGCCGTTGGCCAATGCTGCGGGGAACTGGGCATCCTGTACATCTGGGAAAGACTGCTGATAGGAATGTACGCCACGGATACGGTGACGCACATTAAAATCCAAATAAGGTTGCACTGCAGGTAATGCCAACAGTCCGGGACGCGGAGCAGTAACAGGTTGCACACAACAAACGCTGTCAACAACAGCCTTTGCCGCAGGAGATTCAGTTACCTCCGGCCAGCATAGACGCACCAAAAACAACACCGCCACAATGGCAATGATTATCTTTACAAAAATATCTTTTCTAAGGGTTTTCACAATGTCATATCACAAAAAGCGGTGCAAAGATAAAACATTTCTTCCGAAATGTACCTACTTTTGAAAGGATTTCATTATTTTTGCCCCCGAAAAAGTTAACGAATGACAGAAAAGCACTTTATCCTTGAAGAAGCAGACCCGGTCATCTTCTATGGTGTCAACAACACCAACATGCAGATGATTAAGGCTTTACATCCGAAAATGCGCATCGTAGCTCGCGGCAATGTCGTAAAGGTCATGGGCGACGAGGAAGAGATGTGTGCTTTCGAAGAAAACATGGAAAAGCTGCAGCACCACTGCGCTAAATACAACAGTCTCAGCGAAGAGGACATCATCCATCTCGTAAAAGGCGAGCGCACACAGCGCGATGCCATCACCGGCGCCATCGTGTTCAGCGTTACGGGCAAGCCCATCACCGCCCGCAGCGAGAACCAACAGCGCCTCGTCAATGCCTTCGAGACACACGACATGGTATTTGCCATCGGACCTGCCGGCTCAGGAAAGACCTATACCGGTATCGCCCTTGCCGTACGCGCGCTAAAGAATAAGGAAGTGCGCCGCATCATCCTTAGCCGCCCCGCTGTGGAGGCTGGCGAGAAGCTGGGTTTCCTACCGGGTGACATGAAAGATAAGATCGACCCATACTTGCAACCGCTCTACGACGCCCTCGAGGACATGATTCCACGTCAGAAGCTCAATGAGATGATGGAGCAGAACATCATTCAAATTGCCCCTCTTGCCTTTATGCGAGGCCGCACACTGAACGACGCTGTAGTCATCCTGGACGAAGCACAGAACACCACGCCCGCACAGATAAAGATGTTTCTCACCCGTATGGGTATGAACACAAAAATGATTATCACGGGCGACATGACTCAGATTGATTTGCCCCTTTCGCAGAAGAGCGGTCTCATCGATGCCCTCCATGTCCTCCATGATGTCGAAGGCATCGCCGTCATTGAGATGAACCAAAAGGATATCATCCGCCACAGGCTGGTCACGAGAATCGTAGAAGCCTACGAGAAATCACATAAAGCCAATGTGACCCATGAGCCCCATTAGACCTATTTGTCCCATTAAACCCAACATACAATGAAAGCTTTAACAAAGACTGAATTCCACTTTGACGGACAAAAGAGCGTGTATCATGGCAAAGTGCGTGATGTGTACAACATCAACGACGACATCATGGTGATGGTCGCCACCGACCGCATCTCGGCATTTGATGTGGTGCTACCCAAAGGCATCCCCTTCAAGGGACAGGTGCTTAACCAGATCGCAGCCACCTTCCTGGATGCCACCGCCGACATTGTCCCTAACTGGAAGCTCGCCACGCCCGACCCAATGGTCACTGTGGGTTTGAAGGCTGAGGGCTTCCGCGTGGAAATGATCATTCGCGGCTACCTCACAGGATCTGCATGGCGCGAGTACAAAAATGGTGCCAGGTCACTCTGTGGCGTGAAACTTCCCGATGGAATGAGGGAAAACGAACGTTTCCCTGAGCCCATTATCACCCCGACGACCAAAGCCGACGAGGGTCACGATGAGAATATCTCCAAAGAAGAAATCATCCGTCAGGGCATCGTCAGCGCCGAGGACTATGAGGTAATGGAACGCTACACCCGAGCCCTTTTCCAGCGAGGCACTGAGATGGCTGCCAAGAAGGGACTCATCCTCGTGGATACAAAATATGAGTTCGGCAAGCGCGACGGCAAAGTCATCCTCATTGACGAGATTCACACGCCCGACAGCAGCCGTTATTTCTATGCCGACGGCTACCAAGAGAAATTCGAGAAAGGAGAACCTCAACGTCAGCTATCCAAGGAATTCGTGCGCCAGTGGCTCATCGACCACAATTTCATGAACCGTCCGGGCGACGTAATGCCCGAACTCACCGATGATTTCGTTAACAGCATCAGCGACCGCTACATTGAGCTCTACGAGCACATCGTCGGCAGGAAATTCGAGAAAGCTGCACCCACGGACATTACCGCACGCATAGAGAAGAACATTGCAGAGTGGCTGAAGAAATGAACTCAGGCGGGGCACCTAAACGCGAGCAGGTCGAGACGATGTTTAATCACATCGCCCCGACCTACGACCGTCTTAACCATCTGCTCTCACTCGGCATCGACCGCCACTGGCGCCGTAAAGCCATTGATGCGCTCAAGCCCTTTGCCCCTCAAACGATTCTCGATATCGCCACTGGCACTGGGGATTTCGCCATCCTCGCCGCGCGTCACCTCGACCCCGACCGCATCATCGGCGTAGATATCAGCGAAGGTATGATGGAAGTGGGACGTGAGAAGGTGAAAAAAGCTGGCCTCGACAATGTCATCTACTTCTCAAAGGATGACTGCACGGATCTCTCCTTCGAGGATAACACCTTCGATGCTGTCACTGTAGCCTATGGCGCACGCAACTTTGAGAACCTTGAAGCGGGTCTCTGCGAGATGTGTCGCGTACTGACTCCCGGTGGACATCTAATGCTTGTGGAACTCACTACCCCACCCCACTTTCCCATGAAGCAGCTATTCTGGGTTTATGCCAAAGTCATCATGCCTTTTATGGGACGGCTCATCAGTCACGATGACAGTGCCTACACCTACCTGCCTCGCACTATGGCCGCTTTCCCACAAGCGGAACGTCTCGTACCTCTCCTCCGCCACTACGGCTTCAGCGAGGTGCGGTTCAAACGCTTCACCTTCGGGCTTTCCACTATGTATCTCGCCACTAAGTAAGAAACCATACACCTCATGCTCAAACAGTTCATCAAACGAAAACTCACAGCCTACCTGCAAGATATCATCATGCCGGACGTGACAGAGGCCACCACAGCACGAGTAGTTCTCGCTCAGCTTCGTGAGCGGTATTGGGAGAGTGTCCTTCATTGTCATGAGGCAGGAATCGCGCCATCTGCAAAGGATGAACGGACACCTGTCATCGTTTCGCTGACGACTCACGGCAAGCGCCTCTATGAAACTTGTTTGACCATTGAAAGCGTGATGCAAGGTACCGTGAAACCCGACAGCATCGTATTATGGTGGGATGAGAAAGACAACAGGGAACTGCCCATTACACTGCAAAAGCAAGTGAAAAGAGGGTTGCAAGTGTTGCGAACTCGAGACATTGGTTCTTATGAGAAGCTCCTTCCAGCCCTAAAAATGTTCCCCAACGCGGACATTGTCACGGTCGATGACGACATCTTCTATCCTCACGACTTCCTCGAATGCCTTCTTGCCTCACATTCAAAAAATCCCCATTCCATCGTAGCAAACATGATCATGAAGATGTCATATAACAACGAAGGTATCCCAGCTGGCATCCGAGAATGGCCATACCTCAACGAGGCACCCGCTGATACCCCAACGGATCTTTTCTTTGAAGGTTTCGGCGGTGTGTTCTACCCCGCAGGATGTCTGCCGGAGGAAGTCTTCAATGAAAAAGTATTCAGCAACCTCTGTCCAACGGCTGACGACATATGGTTCAACGCCATGGCTCGCCTCGCACATACCCCCATACAGATTTGCACACGCAGTACCTATGATTTCATTGCAGCAGTCAACAGCTCCTGCCAAACAAATTCACTTTCCTATATCAACAACGGCAACGACCACCTCAACGAGCGCCAACTACATGCCGTCTGGCGACGCTATCACTTGCAAGGACAATAAACATGAAGAATCTCTACGGTCTTTTAGGCTACCCGCTGGGACATAGCTTCTCACGCACGTTTTTTAATAATAAGTTTGCGCGAGAGAGGATTGATGCCGAGTACCTGAACTTCGAGCTACCATCCATCGAGACGTTTCTTCAGCTCATCGCCGATTATCCCAATCTGCATGGTTTGAACGTCACGATTCCTTATAAGCAAGCCGTCATCCCCTACCTTGACGAGCTCTCCGATGAGGCACGTGCTATCGGTGCGGTCAATGTGGTTAAGATTGTTCGCTCTGACAAGCGAACAATCTTAACCGGTTATAACTCTGATATCATCGGTTTCACCGACAGCATTCGCCCTCTACTGCAGCCTCATCATAAGAAAGCGCTCGTCCTCGGTACTGGCGGTGCCTCCAAAGCCATCTGCCGCGGCCTCGAACGACTGGGCCTCAAATGGCACTATGTCTCCCGACGCCCCGCCCTAACGGGAGGGGATGAGGGTAGGGCTTTTTCATATTCCGACATCACCCCCGCCCTCCTCGCTGACTACACCGTCATTGTCAACTGCACGCCACTCGGTATGTACCCTAAGATAGATGCAGCCCCTACCATCCCCTATGCCGCCCTTTCGCCGCGCCATCTCCTTTACGACCTCGTCTATAATCCCGAACTCACACTCTTCATGCGCGAAGGTCGCCGTTTCGGAGCCACCGTAAAGAACGGCCTTGAGATGTTACATTTACAGGCAATAGCATCATGGAAATTCTGGAACGAACAAGACTTATGAAGCTACCATTCACCATACTTTGCACATTATTGGTTGCTGTGCTGCGTGCAGCGACCTATACCCCCGACAACCTGCCCATTCCCTACCTTCAGGACAAGACGCAATACGTCACGAATCCCGATGGCATCCTCTCACAGGTAGCAGTGGATTCGCTGAATTTATGGCTGGGACAGATGGAGGCGGAGCACGGCGTACAAACCGTCCTCGCCGTCGTGGAGCGCATTGAAGGCGGTGATACATATGAATTCTGTATGACGTTGGGGCGTAAATACGGTATCGGTTCTAAGGAACAGAATACAGGCCTTATCATCCTGCTCTCCACCGGCGATCGCGCGTACTACATCCTTACAGGACGCGGTTTGGAGGGTACACTACCCGACGCTATCTGCAAACGCATCGAGAATCATCAGATGCTGCCTGCATTGCGTGAAGGCGACTGGGACGAGGCCATGATGGCCACCGTGCGCGCCATCACCCACTATGTTGATGGTGACGACTCATTAGTAGGCTCCTCGGACTTCGACGATGACGACGATGATGACACACCTGCCATCATCGCTTTCCTCACCTGTATGTTCCTCGGTATTGGCATCGTCTGCTTCGCCGTCTGGTTAGACAACCGCAAGAAGAGCTACTGTCCCAGCTGCCACCAGCATAAGATGAAGAAGATTAGCGGTCACACCACTAAGGACAAACGCCTAGGCATCATCACACACCACGACACCTACCGCTGCACCCATTGTAATTTCGTGAAAGAGCTACATTGGGACGAAGACATCAATAGCGGTGGCAGCAAAGGTGCAGCGGCTGGCGGTGCGCTCGGCGGCAGCTTCTTTGGAAGTGGCGGAGGCCATTCCTTTGGCGGTGGTGGTCACTTCGGTGGCGGTTCCTTTGGAGGAGGCGGCGCAGGAGGAAGGTTCTAATAAGATTGAAGAGTGAAAAATGGAAAAATATAAGTAACAAACTATAAACATTTGGATTATGAAAACTTTAAAATCAATTTTTGTTGCAGTATTAGCAACGATGACACTCACCAGCTGCACTTATAACAAACTGGTAGAAGAAGAGGAAACTGTGAATCAAAAGTGGGCTGATGTACAGACACAGTATCAGCGTCGCGCCGACCTCATCCCCAACCTCGTAAACACCGTCAAGGGCTATGCCGCCCATGAGAGTGAAACATTGGAGGCGGTTGTCGCCGCTCGCACCAAGGCCACGCAGATTACCATCGACCCCAGCAACGCCACACCTGAACAGATTGCCGCTTTCCAGGAAGCACAGGGTGAAGTCAGCCAAGCTCTTGGGCGTCTCCTCGCGATCACCGAGGCCTACCCCGACCTAAAAGCCAACGAGCAGTTCAGCGAACTGCAGGCACAGCTCGAAGGCACCGAAAATCGCATCGCAGAGTCACGTCGTCTTTACAATGAAGCCGTGCAGAACTACAACGTCAGCGTCCGCCGCTTCCCCAACAACATCTGGGCCATGATTTTCGGCTTCGACAAGAAGACTCCATTTGCCGCTGAAGCAGGAGCTGAGAAGGCACCAGAAGTACAGTTCTAAGCCATCTCCCCCAGGTATAAAAAGACTATTCTTTACAATGAATAACAATAAAAAATCAGAGGTGACTACTCCCCTCCCTAGAGCAGGGCAGGGGAGTGGGTCTGCCCGTTATATGGCTCGTGGTGTTTCTGCCGCTAAGGAGGACGTGCACGCAGCCATCAAGAATATTGATAAGGGCATCTTCCCGCAGGCGTTCTGCAAGATCATCCCCGATATCCTAGGCGGCGACCCCGAGTACTGCAATATCATGCACGCCGACGGCGCCGGCACGAAGAGTAGCCTCGCCTATGCCTACTGGAAGGAGACTGGCGACCTCAGCGTATGGAAAGGCATCGCACAGGATGCACTCATCATGAATACCGACGACCTGTTGTGTGTAGGCGCCGTGGACAACATCCTCGTCAGCAGCACTATCGGTCGCAACAAAATGCTCATCCCCGGCGAAGTCATCTCCGCCATCATCAACGGTACCGATGAACTTCTCTCCGAGTTGCGTGAGATGGGCGTCGGCATCTACGCCACTGGTGGTGAGACCGCTGATGTGGGCGACCTCGTACGCACGATTATTGTCGATTCCACCGTCACATGTCGCATGAAACGTGCCGATGTCATTAACAACGCCAACATCCGTCCAGGCGATGTCATCGTGGGGCTTGCCAGCTTCGGAAAGGCTACGTATGAAAAGAAATATAACGGTGGAATGGGCAGTAATGGGCTCACCAGTGCACGCCACGATGTATTTAGTAAATATCTCGCCGAGAAGTATCCCGAGACATACGACCATGCTGTACCCGAGGAGCTGGTCTATAGTGGTAAATACAAGTTATCCGATTGCCTTTCCACCCAACTCTCAACTCTCAACACTCAACTCTCAACACTAACCATAGGTGAGTTAGTCCTCTCACCCACCCGTACCTACGCTCCTGTCGTCAAGAAGCTCCTTGACGTTCTGCGTCCCCGCATCCACGGTATGGTTCACTGCACCGGCGGTGCCCAGACCAAGGTGCTGCACTTCGTGGGCGACAATTGCCACGTCATTAAGGACAACATGTTCCCCGTCCCGCCTCTCTTCCGCATCATCGCCGAGGAGAGCGGTGCTGACTGGAGCGAGATGTACAAGGTCTTCAACTGCGGACATCGCCTCGAAGTCTATGTCCGTCCCGAGGATGCAGACGAAGTCATCGCCATCAGCAAGAGCTTCAACATCGACGCGCAGATTGTCGGCCACATAGAAGAAGATCCTCGCAGCCTCACCATCCGAAGTGAGTTCGGCGAGTTTAACTACTGAATTGCAATAAAACACAAAAAGCTAGATTTTTGCGCCATAACATAAAGATTTTCGTTTTAACTCTTTGCAAGATGGACTTTTATGTCTATCTTTGCATCGGCAATAATTTTTACTCACATACAATACACAACAACATGAAAAAGTATCTACTTTCTCTACTGGCATTGACTTTCATTTCAGTGCTCAGTATATCTTTGTCATCATGTGGTGATGATGAAGATGAACTTATTGTCACCACAACAAATTTGTATTTCAATGCCGTCGGAGGTTCACAAAGCTTTCAAATCAAAAGCAACACGAAATGGACCATCAGCAGTGGAGCCGACTGGTGCATCATTAATCCGAGCAGCAGCAGCAAGGACGGCACAGTTACCGTCAACGTCAGCGCCAATAAGAGCAGTAGCCAGCGTACTTGCCAACTCTACATCTCTGCAGGGGAGGAGTCCGCTTCAGTACTTGTAACTCAGTATGCTGACAAGAGTAATCAAGTTCGCATCACCAACAATAGTTCCTACACACTGAATGATTTCACTATCATCTTTTTGAACTCCTCCCAGGAAATTCTCACAACAGTTGAACTCGGAACTCTCTCATCTGGCAAAACTTTTGAGGCTGATATCCCGACCTCTGCAACACGCTACTTCATGGGGGCGTATATCTATGGTACGATTTATTTCTCCCCCTACTATGAAATTAAATACACTGATCTTGCACTTGGAAATAATGAGATAAACAACTGGCAACAATATTCCGAATAAACTTATTTCATATAAAAAACGGATGCATCGATTGATGCATCCGTTTCTTGTATGACACCTTATTTACTTGTCATTGCTGTATTCATAGCCGTATCTGCCATCGTAACGAAGTGTACCATCACTCTTGGTGTAAGCACCTGAAGGCAAATTAGCCGGACCTTTACCAAAGAGGCCTAACGGAATCAAGGTAAGTATCTCATCAGACTTTATCAAGTCTTCCAAGATACCATCATACAAAACAATCATCGGCATCTGCCTTGCAGCATTGGTTCCACCAGTGAAATAGAAGGGCACGCTCTTGGAAGGAGACTCATTACCATTCTTAGAAGATAACATATCAACCTTCTTGATGTTACCATTCTCCCAAGTCAATGTCAACTCATAGAGATACTTATCACCAAGTGAGCCGCCACCCTTTTGTTGACCAATTTCCGTTCTGTTAATCTTGATAAAGGTCAGCTGGTCACTGGAATCGTACCTAAATTCAACGTCCTCTGTAAAAGAATAATTGTATGACTGTTTAGAGTCATAGTAGTACTTTTTGGACTTATAAGCAGAAATATAGCCGGAGCTATTGGTAGTTACCGTAAGGGTTTCATCCATGGTGTCCTCACCATCCACCTGCTTAAACGTGCCCGTAAAAGGCGAGGAGAAGAGCGTAGGATCATATTTTGTTCCATCACCCCAAATCACCTTCGTCAACTTGCCGAAGTCATCATAATAATAGGTAAAAGCTGCGCCATCAGTCAATTTCGTCAGCGTCACAGCATTGCCATTCTTATCCGTGATGGATTTGATGGCTACGCCTGATCCATCTTTTGTTTGTTCCTTTGAAGCCTCTTCATCATCACTACAGGATGAGATGGTCATCATTCCGGCAGCCACGAACAGTACTGCCATCCATTTCATTGATTTCATAAAAGTATTTGTATTAAGTGAAACAATAGTTATTCCATAAATGTCAGCGACAAAAGTACAACTTTTTTCATTAGCTGCCACATATTTGAAAGGAAAAAAGCATAATGAACAGGATTTTACCGAAAAATGGTGGCTTTGAGTAAAAAAATTGAAAAGATAAATGGTAAATTGTAAATTTCTTCATACCTTTGCAGCCGCAAACGAAAGATAGGAGCGTAGCTCAGTTGGTTCAGAGCGCTTCAGTCACATTGAAGAGGTCATCGGTTCGAGCCCGATCGTTCCTACTAGCAGCGGGCTTGTCTTGCGACAAGCCCGCTGCTTTCATTCAAAAAGAAATTTTATGGCTATAGAGAATAACGAATTGTTAGACAGGCTTGAAGGTTTAGTGAGCCGCTACGAAGAGGTGGGAACATTGATCACCGACCCCGCCGTCATCGCAGACCAGAAGCGCTATGTCAAGCTGACCAAGGAATACAAGGACCTGGGCGCCATCGTGAAAAAACGCAAGGAGTACATCGGTGCGCTGCAGACCATCGAGGACGCCAAGGAGATGCTCTCCGAGGACGACCCTGACATCAAGGAGATGGCACGCGAGGAGCTCAACGCCTCTCAGGAGCGACTGCCCCAGCTGGAAGAGGAAATCAAACTGCTGCTCATCCCCGCCGACCCTGAGGATGACAAAAACGTCATTATGGAGATCCGTGGCGGCACTGGCGGCGACGAGGCGGCACTCTTCGCCGGCGACCTGTTCCGCATGTACTCCAAATACTGCGAGACAAAAGGCTGGAAGATTGCTGTCAGCAGCTTCACGGAAGGTGCCGCTGGCGGCTACAAAGAGATCATCTTCTCCGTCACAGGCGAGAAAGTCTATGGCACCATGAAATATGAGAGCGGCGTACACCGTGTGCAGCGTGTGCCGGTCACCGAGACGCAAGGCCGCGTACACACCAGCGCCGCCACCGTTGCTGTGCTGCCCGAAGCTGAGGAATTCGACGTCGAGATCAACGAGGGTGCCATCAAATGGGACACCTTCCGCAGTCAGGGCGCCGGCGGCCAGAACGTCAACAAAGTAGAATCCGGTGTGCGTGCCCGCTATATGTGGACGAACCCCAACACAGGTGAAACCGAAGAGATTCTCATAGAGTGTACCGAGACGCGCGATCAACCTAAGAATAAGGAACGCGCGCTCGCGCGCCTGCGTACCTTTATATATGATAAGGAGCACCAGAAGTACATCGATGACATCGCTGCACGCCGTAAGACAATGGTTTCGACCGGCGACCGATCAGCGAAGATCCGCACCTACAACTATCCGCAGGGTCGTATCACCGATCATCGCATCGGCTACACCATCTATAACCTCGCTTCCTTCATGGACGGCGACATCCAGGAATGCATCGACCGCCTTATCGTGGCCGAGAATGCGGAACGGTTAAAGGAGGCAGCGCTTTAGAGGCACCTCCCTCGTCAGAGAGGGGAGTTAAAAGATATCACCTAAAACTACAATTTATGACAAGAGAACAATTATTTGAGAATATCAAGCGAAAGGAGAGCTTCCTGTGTGTGGGACTCGATACCGATCTGAAGAAGGTACCACAGTTCCTGGTGGAGAAGGCTGTGAAAGACGGGAACTTCGATGCCATCTATGAGTTCAACAAAGCCATTGTAGATGCCACCGCCCCCTATTGTATCGCCTACAAACCCAACCTGGCCTTCTACGAGGCTCATGGCGTGAAAGGGTGGATTGCCTTTGAGAAGACGGTGAAGTACATCCGCGAACAGCACCCCGACCAATTCATCATCGCTGACGCCAAGCGTGGCGATATCGGTAACACGTCTAAGCTCTACGCGCGTACTTTCTTTGAAGAAATGGATGTTGATGCCGTCACCGTCGCCCCTTACATGGGTGAGGACAGTGTCACTCCCTTCCTCGGCTATCCCGACAAGTGGGTCATCCTGCTGGCACTGACAAGCAACAAGGGGAGTGAGGACTTTCAGACTCACCCCCTCACCCCTCCCGTCAGGGAAGGGAGTGGGCAGCGAGAAGAGTCCGAGAAACCCTTGCACCTCTTTGAACACGTCATCCTACGCAGTCAAGAGTGGGAAAGGAAAGCCTCCCCTGACGGGGAGGTTGGAGGGGTCATAATGTACGTCGTCGGCGCTACCCGAGGTTCTGCCTTCGCCGATATCCGCCGCTTGGCGCCCGACCACTTCCTACTTGTCCCCGGTATCGGCGCACAGGGCGGCAGTCTGGAAGAGGTTTGCAAGTACGGATGGAACGACCACTGCGGACTCATCGTAAATAGCTCCCGCGCTATCATCTATGCCGACACAACCGAGCGTTTTGCTGAGGTGGCAGGCATCAAGGCACAGGAAGTACAACTTCAAATGGCCACCATTCTTCACTCAAAAGGATTTTAGGAGTCCACTTAGTGACAAATTGGACATTTTAGGAGTGAGAAAGACTATATTTCAACATTTAACACTTGTTTATTGTACATTTGTTTATGTGTTTAAGGTTTTTTAACATAAAATGTGCTAGTTGTTAACAAAGAAAGGCCTACCTTTGCATCGCATTTAGAAATGAAAGTGAAATTTAACTAAACAAACGTTATTCATTCTTCTTAATTATTAACCATTAAAGAAAAACAAACAATGAAGAAGATTCTTTTCTCTGCCCTCATGGCTTGCTTTGCCTTGACCGCATCTGCTCAAATCTCTGAGGGTGCTCCTTCTGCAAAGAAGTACACAACGGGTAACCGTCCTCTCAAAGGTACATTTGGTCTCTATGTTGGTGCTGAAACCGATCTGTTCCAGGACAAACTGCGGGGCGTTGACGATCCCAACTTCGAAGTTCTCCCCATCGTGAACTTGAAGTACATGGCTACTGACAACCTCGAACTCCGCGTAGGTATGCGTTTCTGGAAGCAGCGCTACAGCTTCGTTGGCACTAACGATGCTGACACTGACGCTGGTATCCTCGAAGAGAAGCAGAGCTCTAAGGCTGTTCAGTCCAGCAACGAGTTCCGTCCCGGTTTTGCTTACCACTTCACAAAGAGCAACCTGCTCGATGTATATGCTGGTATCGAGGGTCTCATCGGCTGGCAGCGTACCAACGCTACTTCTATCACCAGCTACACGCTCGACAATCAGGAAGGTTATCTGAACGTTCGCGACGCTCGCATCACCTTCGGTGCTAACGCATTCATCGGCCTCCAGGCCTTCATCGCTCGTCTGCCTCTGGCTATCGGTCTTGAGTATGGCTTTGGCACACGTTGGGATGGCGCTATCCGTCAGAAGACAGTTAGCAAGCCCAACAACGACACCGACGAGACCGTTACATACACCATCGGTCAGGATGCTGCTGATAATGGTTGGAATGCATTTGCAGCAGGTGTTCCTCAGGGCCAGCGCAATGGTGTCTATGATGGCATGAAGGCTCGCAAGGGTGCTTGGGGTAGCCAGGTCCGTCTGACTCTCAGCTACTACTTCAACCGTTAATCGGTCCTCTCTCTCACACACTTTTTACACAATTAAGTTAACAAGGACATGAAGAATTTGAAATATCTATTCATGGTTGGTGTGGCAGCAATGCTCTTCACCAGCTGCGGAACAACGACCAGCACTCGGTCCTTCAGTCCGCAAATCACCCAGCTGATTTATTCCAATGATGACCTGGAGTTCTTGGGTGAGACAGAGGTATCCGTGAACTACAGCACGTGGTTGTTCGGAATCTTCTATCAGATTCATACCGTGAACGGTGTAGAGTATGATAGCAGCAACAAGAAGATCACCAACTTGAGTAACGGCATCTACCTTCCCTACATTGGTAGCAAGCTTGCAAAGGCTACCTATAAGGTGGTTGAGCAGTTCCCCGAGGCTCGTTACTTCCAGATTGTTCGTCAGACCTCTTCAAAGGAAAAGCTCTTCCTCGGCAACGAGTATCAGAAGACAGCTCTCATCCGCGCTTACAAGATTCGCGCCAGCCACGACCACTGCCTCCCCTGCGTAGTGGAGAAGCAGGTAGAATTGCAGAAGCAGCAGGTTGAACTTCAGAAGAAGGCCCTTCAGAAGTAATTTCATCTACACATCTTTTCTAATCCCGCCCTTTCGCTCTGAAGAGGGCGGGATTTTAGAGTATTCACACAACAAACGGATACGATGAAGAAAATCATACCGATATTAACGCTTCTCATCCTCACAGCCATCAACTGGTCATGCGATCGGAACGATGGAGATGAATCGCCCGTTTACATCATAGCGGACTGGACAACGACAGACAGCGTATTGGGCGGACGCCACTACTTCTTCAAGATGGAGATGGTAGCGACCCAGGGTACACTGGACAAGCTGACCATGACTGCTGTTGACGGTTACAATGGCAAACGCGATCTAGAAACCATCGAGCTGAATGGAGGGACAAAGAAGAAGTACGAATACGACTATCTCCTGCCCATTTTCCCGGATTCAGTGGTGGAAATGGAACTGCGTGCCTTGGTAAGGAGCAGCGAAGGTGAGGAGTGGACAGGCAGAAAGAAATTAAAAGTCTTTGCTGCTGACTATACACTAACGGAAACTCCACTGTCACTCGTAGAGAATCCGGCAAAGGGTAATAACGCTATTTGCTTAGCCGGAGGCAAACCTGAAGCCATCTGCACGGAAAACACTGATGCATCCAAACATCATGTAGTTCTTTCCTATGACCCCAATGGCGACAATACGGCCTTAAGAAGGATTATTACGAAAGCTCCTAATATCCGTTTCGCCAAGGTCAATAGCTTCGACTATGCCAATGCCCAGTATAATATCGTGCTCAACACCTTCTCGAGTCAGTATAAATTGGGCCTGACAAAAACGAGCGATGACATAGCTGTCGGTGATATTATCCTGGTCGGTACTGTTGATGAAACAGCGAAAACGACGGTTGCCCTCGGTGTCATGAAAATAGTGGCCGTTCCGGTAACTAACGACCAGGCAGCTGATGTCTATCAAATCAATGTAAAGGGTATGGCAAGATAAGTCTATATCCACACATACACTTTTCACGCATACCGCCCCACGCCTTCCCTATGGAGGACGTGGGGTTTTCGTTTTTACCACGCATGGTAAACAGGAATACGATGCATCGTGTTGACTGTAAGGACGCGTCGTTACGGCGTGTCCCACGCGTGGAACACGCGAGAGGAATGCGGTGAAAATTAGAAAGAAGATGATATGATAGTCTATTATCCACCTGAATATAATTAAGACATTAGAGCTTAAAAGGTTAACAAGGTGGATAATTAGCAAATTAGGTGGGGTATTCTTAAAATAATGCAACGATTTTACATTCATTCGTCATTTTTTGATGAAAAAATTTGCAGGGATAGGAGAGAATCACTACCTTTGTCGCAGAAAACCGAATGAGAGAGGTTGCGGCCGCAAAAGTACTATGTTGAAATGCACACTTTATAGAAAGACAATTAGGAGTAAGAGAGAAGTCGTCAGCACCTTGGGTATGGAGCCGCTGATGGCTCGCATCAGAGATGATGCCAAGAAGAAAGAGACGGTAGAAGCATTACGGATAGAACGTCCCCCGCTTCTGCCGTCCTTTCGGCTTGAACTGCTCAACTCCCTTCCCCGCATCTGCCCCGGCCTGGAAGCGCGCAAACGTCGCTCGGGCGAGATAGAGATGCGATATAATGGCGTGGTGCTGCTGGAAGTCGAGAATCTGGACAGCAACAGCATCGCGGAGGTGAAGCAGAAAGTCGCCGCCTGGCCTACAACACTGGCTGCCATGACAGGCAGCAGTGGACGGAGTCTGAAGATTCTGGTGCACGGTACATGGGCTGACGGTTCGCTACCCACAGACACCACAGTGGCCGGACATTTCCACAACCTGCTCTACGAGCGGTGTGCCGCCGTCTACACTGCTGTCATCGGTCGGCCGCTCAAGAACAAGAGCGGTCAGGCTACCGACACTTTCCGCTGGACCTGGGACCCCTATGCATTCTACAACCCGGAAGCATCGGCACTGCGCATCCAGCCGCAAGACCTCGCACAGGGCACCGCAGACAAGGAGGACCGCAGCCGCGAATATGGTGAGGGCTCGATTGTCCCCGGCCAAGAAAGCAGGCATTTATATGAGATGCGTTTCGCCATGGCCGTCAGGACGATGAAAGAACAATGGCTAGCGCTTACCGGCGAAGACGCCGATAAGGACAAGGACAAAGTCCGTCGCGAGGAGCAGTTCACTCTTATCGTGGAAGAATGTATCAAGCTGGGAATGCCAATAGAGGAAACGTTACGCCAGGCTAGCTACTGGACGTTCGTGCACCTCGAGAGCCGCGAGCGGGGACGTGAAATTGCCGAGAAGACTTATCTGGCACATCCCCTGCGTCCCGGCAAAGCCCACGCCCACGGAATTCAGGAGCTTACAATGACGCTGCAGGCGTTCATGAACGAGCGCTACGATCTGCGCTTCAACGAGCTGACCAATAGCGTAGAATGGCGCGCCAACCATTCGAACAGCTACGTCTTCCAAGCCCTGGACACACGTGTGATGAACACGATGATTCAGGAGGCACACGAAAACGGCATCGAGGTCTTCGACCGCGATATGCGCCGTTTCCTGGGGTCCACTCGCGTCCGTTCCTACAATAGTGCCCAAGCCTATTTGAGCGGGGTGAGCGATGTATGGGATGGCAAGACTGACCACATCGGTACGCTGGCAGACCGCGTACCCAACCGAAACCCACATTGGCGGGAATGGTTCCACACATGGTTCTTAGGGATGGTGGCGCAATGGGAGGAGTACAACACCGGACGCGGGAACGCCGTGGTTCCACTGCTGATTGGTCAGCAGGGCTGCGGCAAGAGTACCTTTGGCCAATTCATCCTGCCGCCCGAACTGCGCAGCGACGGCTATCGCGAGCTGGTGGACTTCTCCAGCAAGCAGGAGGTGGAGCGGATGCTGAGCAGCAGTCTGCTGATTAACCTCGATGAATTCAATCAGATTAGCGAGAAGTTGCAGCAGGGATTCCTAAAGAACCTATTGCAGAAAAGCAGCGTGAAGATGCGACGACCCTATAGCAACGCCATCTCAGAACTACCGCGCCGCGCCTCGTTCATCGCCACTACCAACATGAACGACGTACTAGCTGACCCCAGCGGCAGCCGCCGCTTCATCGTAGCAGAAATCCGCGAAGGACAGATGATCGACCTGCGCGGCGGCATCCCTTACGATGCGCTCTATAGTCAGGCGGTGCGCGAGTTGTACGGCCAGAAGCACCGTTGGTATTTCACGCCCGAGGAAGTACAGCAGATAGAAGCCTATAACACATCCTTTGTCAACCTACGTCCGGAGGTGGAGCACCTATTGGATGTCTTCGAGCCCGTTGCTGACGGCAATGGCGACTGCATATGGCTGAGCACCACGGAAATCGCCGCCGAGGTACGTCGCCAGACGCATTTCGAATACAGCAACCGCAGCCTCAACTATCTGGGCCGCTGGCTGACATCCGAAGCGCGTGCCATGCGCCTCTCCAAGAAGCTTAGCCACGGCATCGCCATCTACTCTTTGCGCCGCAGAAAATAGTGCTATTTGCAGGAATTTTTGGATAATTTTACCAAAAGAGTAAAAAAACCTTGAAAAAATAGGTGCCCTTTATCTTTTTTTTGTAACTTTGCCCCCAAATACCACGATTGTCCAACAGCTCACATGAATTTCACCGCTCAGCAAATAGCAGAATACCTCCACGGCACCATCGAAGGCGACGCCTCCAAGGCCGTGTGCACCTTTGCCAAGATAGAGGAGGGCGTGGAAGGCGCCCTGTCCTTTCTCTCCGACTTGAAATACGAGCCTTACATCTATCAGACAGCCTCCTCTGTGGTGCTGGTGCCCAACAGTTTTCAGCCCGCACAACCTGTGGCTCCCACACTCGTCCGCGTAGAGAATCCGCGCGAGGCACTGGGGCGTCTACTGATGCTCTACGAGAGTCTGAAGCCCAAGCGCACAGGCATCGATCCACTGGCTTATGTGGCTCCCACGGCGAAGATTGGCAAGGATGTATATCTCGCCCCTTTCGCAGCGGTGGGCGACAATGCCGTCATCGGTGACGGCACAGCGCTACACCCCCACGCCACCGTAGGCGCTAATGCCAAGATCGGCAACGACTGCATCCTTTATGCCAACTGCACCGTGTATCACGACTGTATCGTAGGTAACCGCTGCATCCTGCACGCCGGCAGCGTCGTAGGTGCTGACGGCTTCGGCTTTGCTCCCACTGCCGACGGCTACGAAAAGATTCCGCAGATTGGCATCGCGGTGTTGGAGGACGACGTGGAACTCGGCGCCAATGCCTGTGTGGATCGTGCTACAATGGGTGCCACCATCATCCACAACGATGTAAAGATTGACAACCTCGTACAGGTAGGGCACAACGTGGAGGTTCAGAGCCACACCGTGCTATGCGCACAGGTGGGCATCGCCGGCTCCACGAAGATTGGCGAGTGGTGCACCTTCACGGGACAGGTGGGCATCGCCGGACACATCTCCGTGGCCGACCACACCACCATCGGCGCCCAAAGCGGCGTCCCCGGTAATATCCGCAAGCCCGGACAGACACTCATGGGCTATCCCGCCATCGATCCGAAAGTATGGTCGCGCGCTGCTGCCGTCTATAAGAATTTGCCCGAGATGGCTGTAGAGTTGCGAGAGCTACAAAAGAAAGTAAACAGCCTCACCCCTACCCCCTCTCCCGTGGGCGAGGGGAAATAAAAAATGGTCACATTTAAACCCACACCATAAACAAAACAACTGTCAAATCAATAAATGCCTGATATCCCCATCGCAAAATAATCTACTCCCCACGCCCTTAAATTTCCCCTCGCCTTTCGGAGAGGGGTTAGAGGTGAGGCTAGGGGTCGGGGTTGAGGCTATTATTTGCATATGTTAAAACAAAAAACCTTAGGCGGCAGCTTCACGCTGCATGGAAAAGGCCTCCACACAGGTCTGAGTCTGGTTGTGACTTTCAACCCCGCCCCTGAGAACTACGGCTACAAAATCCAGCGTATCGACCTCCCCGGCGAACCCATCATCGATGCCATCGCCGAGAATGTCGTAGAGACTACGCGCGGCACGGTGTTGGCCAAAGGCGAGGCTCGTTGCAGCACCGTGGAGCACGCACTCGCAGCGCTCTATGCCCTGGGTGTTGACAACTGCCTGTTACAGGTCAACGGTCCCGAGGTGCCCATCCTCGACGGCTCTGCCGAGATCTATGTCGAGAACATCCACCACGTAGGCGTCGTGGAGCAGAATGCTCCTAAGGACTATTATGTTGTCCACAAGAAGATAGAAGTGCGCGACGAGGAGAAAGGCAGCTGCATCACCATCCTCCCCGACGAGCAGTTCAGCATCACAGCCATGATTGCCTTCCAGTCGAAGGTCCTCAGCAGCCAGTTTGCCACGCTGGATGATATGAACAAGTTCGAAGCCGAGATTGCCCCCGCCCGCACTTTCTGTTTCGTGCGCGAAGTGGAGATGATGCTGGAAGCCGGACTTATTAAAGGTGGCGACTTGGACAACGCCATCGTTATCTATGAGAACCAGAAGACGCAGGAAGAAATCGACAAACTCGCCGAGCGCATCGGAGCACCCCACCACGACGCCACGGAGCTGGGCTTCCTGCAGACAAAACCTCTACAGTGGGAAAACGAACCTGCTCGCCACAAACTCCTAGACATCATCGGTGACATGGCCCTCATCGGCAAGCCCATCAAGGGTCGCATCATCGCCACACGTCCCGGACATACTATCAACAATAAGTTCGCACGACTGATGCGTAAGGAAATCAAGGCCCACAAGGTGCAGGCACCGTTCTACGACCTCAACCGTACGCCCCTCATGGACATCAACCGCATCAAGGAGCTACTGCCCCACCGCTACCCGATGCTCTTCGTAGATAAGGTCATCGAGATGGATGCCAACAGCATCGTAGGTGTGAAGAACGTCACCGGCAACGAACCTTTCTTCCAAGGCCATTTTCCCGGCGAGCCCGTGGTGCCTGGCGTACTGCTCATCGAGGCACTGGCACAGACCGGCGGCATCCTCGTCCTCAGCAATCTGGAGAACCCCGAAGGCTATAGTACCTACTTCCTGCGCATTGACAACTGTAAGTTCTCTCAGAAGGTGGTGCCCGGCGACACCCTGCTCTTCAAAGCCTCCTTCACCGCACCCTTCCGTCATAACATCGCGCAAATGCACGGTTATGTCTTCGTCGGCGAAAATATCGTCGCCGAATCTGATATGATGGCACAGGTGATTAAGAATTAGTTGAAAGTTGAAAGTTGAATGAGGGGCAATCTCAGTAATTTGTAGATAAAAACATTTTAAACCGAAACATTTTACATTAAACTTTAAACTTTAAACTCAAAACAACTCTAAACTCTCAACTTTAATGATATCCCCTCTCGCATACATCGACCCCGCCGCCAAGATTGGTGAGAACGTGGAGATTGGTCCTTTCTGCTTCATTGATAAGAATGTGGAGATTGGCGACAATAATACACTCATGAACAGTGTCACCATCCTCTCCGGCGCCCGCATCGGCAACGGCAACACCTTCCACCCCGGCTGTGTCATCAGCGGCATACCGCAAGACTTAAAGTTTCAGGGCGAGGAGTCGCTGGCCATCATCGGTGATAACAACAAGATCCGTGAGAATGTGACCATCAATCGCGGCACCGCCTCGAAGGGTAAGACAGTAGTGGGTTCTGGGAACCTGTTCATGGAAGGCTGCCACATCGCCCACGACGATGTCATCGGCAACGACATCATCATCGGCAACTGCTCCAAGCTGGCCGGTGAAGTCACCGTCGATGACCACGCTATCCTCTCGGCATGCGTCCTCGTGCACCAGTTCTGCCGCATTGGCGGCTACACAATGATTGGCGGTGGCACAGGAACGCCACAAAGTGTACTCCCATACACCATCTGCGCTCGCCATCCGGCCACCTACTGCGGTCTGAATATCGTGGGTCTGCGCCGTCGCGGCTTCGAGCGCGAAGTCATCAACACCATCCACGAGGCCTACCGCATCATCTATCAGGGTGGTATGGGACTCACAGAAGCGCTCGGCACTATCCGTCAGGAGCTGCCCATGACACCTGAAATCACTTATATCCTCGATTTCATCGAAGATACTAAACAGAGAGGGTTCGTCCACTAATATGCTATACACCATCACTGCCGTCAGCCCCGAAGTAGAAGACTTCGCCATCGAGCTCCAGATAGAGTCCGATGCCACTTTCGCAGACTTGCATAACCTGATTCGCAAGAGCTGTGGGTGGGAGGATTTGGGCAGTCATCTCCCCTCTGCCACCTTCTATCTCTGCGATGATCACTGGCACCGCCGCAAAGCCATCCGTGAGAAGAGCTATGAGGACGACACCATGGATGAGGTTGAACTCGGCGACCACCTCGAAGATGAAGGCCAGCGCCTCATTTACCTCTTTGATCCCGACAATGCCCGCAAGCTCCTCCTCGAAGTATCCCGCATCTCATTCGGCAAGCATATCGATGCGCCCCACTGTCGCCGCTCCCACGGCACAGCCCCCATCCTCTCTATAGAACCCGATCCTGCTACAATACCCGAACCTGCCACTGCACCCGCTGCAGTTCCCGACGGGTTACCGTCGGGGCACGCATCCCTCCTTGCCGAGCTCAACGCCGCCGCCCTCGCTGGCGAAGGCTTCGACGACGAGGACCTTGAGCCCACCGATGACGACGACCTCTTCGACCTCGAAGAAATAGACCCCGAAGGTTTCGACATCGCCGAAGAATAATGAAAACGCTTCTCGTTCTTCTAGGCCCCACCGCTGTAGGCAAGACGGAACTCGCCATTGAGTTGGCACGCCATATCGGCAGCCCCATCATTAATGCTGACAGCCGACAGATCTACCGAGGCCTCCCCATCGGCACCGCGGCACCCACCCCTGAACAACTCGTGCGCGCGTACCATTATTTTATTGGCACGCTTGATATCACCGATTACTACAGCGCCGCACGCTATGAAGCTGATGTCCTGCAGCTCACCACAGAGCTCTTCCAAACCCACGACACCCTCCTCCTCAGCGGAGGTTCCATGCTATACATAGACGCCGTCTGCCACGGCATTGACGACATCCCCACCATCACGTCCGAGACCCGCGACCACCTGCGGCAGCGTCTGGAAGCAGAAGGCCCCGACATCCTCAAGGCAGAGCTCAAGCTGCTGGACCCCGCCTATTATGCACGCGTCGATCTCAAGAACACCAAACGCATACTCCATGCCTTAGAAGTCTGCTACCAGACGGGGCAACCCTTCTCTAGCTTCCGCACAGAGACCCACAAAGAGCGCCCCTTCCGTATCGTAAAATTCGGTTTGCGTCGCGAACGTGCTGACCTCTTCGACCGCATCAACCGGCGCGTGGAACAAATGGTTGATGACGGACTCCTCGAGGAAGCCCGCAGGATGTTGCCCTTCCGCCACGAGAACGCTCTAAACACTGTCGGCTACAAGGAGATGTTCGAAGTCCTCGACGGCCACTGGACACTCCCCTTCGCCATTGAGCGGATGAAGAAGAACACACGCGTCTATGCCAAGAAACAGATGACCTGGTTTGCCAAGGACCCCGACATCCAATGGTTCCACCCCGAAGACCCGGCAATCATATCAAAATTGACGCAGATTGACGAACTATGTTTTTTCGCGACATTTAACATTTACAGATAAGTCGCGTTTTCTTTAAAATTCCTTAATAATCGAGGGCTTTTGTCGTCACTTTCGTCATTTATGTCTACCTTTGAACATTCAAACCCTTATAAACGATGAAATCAAGATTATTTTTTACCTTTGTGATCACCTTGGCCGCCTGCGGAGTCAGCGCCAAGCCCAAGACAACCGCCTACCTCTTCACCTACTTTACAGGTAATGCTCCCGAGCATGAGCAGATCTGCTACGCCATCTCCGAGGACGGCTGGAACTATACGCCCCTGAACAACGGCCAGCCCATCATCGCCTCCAAGGATATCGCCCGCACGGGCTGCGTCCGCGACCCTCATATCCTGCGTGGTAAGGGCGGCTGGTTCTACATGGTCGTTACCGACATGAAATCCAGCCTAGGCTGGAGCAGCAACCGCGGCATGGTGCTGATGCGCTCCAAGGACCTCATCAACTGGGAGCACCACACCATACACTTCCCTGAACGCTTCAAGGGAACTATGTTCGAGCATGTCACCCGCGTGTGGGCTCCGCAGACCATCTACGACAAGCGCACAGGCAAGTACATCGTTTATTTCTCTATCCTCACCGACGACGGTTCCTGCCCCTACGACCGAGTCTATTGGGCCTATGCGAACAAGGACTTCAGCGACCTCGAAGGTACGCCGCACCTCCTCTTCGACATGAAGAGCGCTAGCATCGACACCGACATCGTCCGTGATGACGAAGGCCTCCTCCACATCTTCTTCAAGACAGAAGGTCGCCGTGAGAAAGGCATCAAGCAGTTTATCGCCAAAGACTTTTACGACGGTAGCACATGGGAGCTGCAGCCTGGCTGGTGTCAGGACACCGACAAAGCCGTGGAGGGTTCCGGCGTCTTCCGCCTTCACGATGGCACATGGGTGCTAATGTACGACTGCTACACCAGCGGCCACTACCAGTTCTGCAAGAGCACCGACCTGAAAACCTTCAAGCAGGTACAGGACACCAAGACTGAAGGTGCTTTTACGCCGCGCCACGGCACTGTCATTGCCATCACAGCCAAGGAGCTCAACCGTCTCCTTAAAGCCTTCCCCAACAAGTAAGTCAAGGAACAGAAAAGGGCCTGACAGCGTCGCTGTCAGGCCCTTTCAGTTGTGACATATTTACACACTCCATTTCTTAAAAATCGTTAATATCTCTATTTTCCCACACATTATTAACGTTCGTAAATAAAAAAAGACCTAATTTTGAGCGCTTGCAGTGCAAGAATTGCTACAGTATGCCTTGTAAGGGGTGTGCTGTGGACTAACTAACTAGAATAAAATCAATCAACTAATAAAATTCAATTTCAAGTGTATGAAAAACCGTTTTAGCTCGTTCGGCACACATGCGTTGCGCGCGCTGTGCATAATGGCTCTTTGCGGAACGACTTGGGCTTGTAAAGATGAGTACACCCTCGACGACGAGAAGCCGGAATGGCTGTCCGAGAATATCTACTCCATCTTGGAAAATGAAGGATTCGGCTACTACATGAAGTTGCTAGAGGATCCCGCCATCAACACTGAAGGCGCTCGCAACCTGAAGGAAATTCTCAGCAAAACCGGCTCCAATACCGTCTTTGTGGCCAACGATGCCGCATGGGAACAGTTCTTCCAGAAGAATGCTGCACTCCCCGCCACCAACCCATGGCACACGGCGACCAGCTATGCCAACCTGTCACCGGCACAAAAGAACTTGCTTGTTCATACGAGTTTGCTCGAGAACGCCATCACGATGGAAAAACTCTCTGCCTCTGAAGCTAGCGGTGAGAACGCCCCTGAGCCCGGGCAGTATATGCGACGCTATACTACGGTCAGCGTGCTGGACTCCATCACCTATCTTCCCGCCGATCAGGTTCCTCGGACTTATAATGAAAGCGATGATGATTACTGGGAGGAATTCCGCAAGGACAACAAGGGTATCTATCTCGTGGTGGACGATAGCAAAAACATGATGATTCATTTCACCCGTGAGCACATGGGGCGCCCCGATATAAAAATCGAAGACTCCGACTTCGAAACTATCATGGGTGAGTCCCGCGTGGCGGACGACGTACATATTTACGATGCACGTATTCTGGAGAAGGACCGCGTGGCAGAGAACGGCTACGTAAACATCACAGACAAGTTACCCATACCTTTGGCCAGCATGGCAGAGGTCATCCGCACCAACGGCAAGACCAAGATCTTCAGCCACATGATGGACCGTTTCTCCGCGCCCTACCCCAACGCCTCCATCACAGAAGCCTACAAGAACCTGCACCCTGAATTCACTGGGACCATCTACACAAAGCGCTACTTCTCCTTGACCAATGCCAGTGGAGAGACATGGAAAAAAGCGCCCAATGAGAAAATTGTTCCTGATGGCTGCTACCTGTACTTTGATCCCGCCTGGAGTGAGTTCACGCTCTCCACTAACGGCGAGCGAAAGGATATGGCTGCCATGTTCGTCCCCAACGACGAAGCCCTCCTGAAGTACTTCTCTATCGGCGGTAGCGGCTCACAGCTCGTAGAAGAGTATTCTAAAGACGAGAAAGCCAAGACTTTCGACATCAACGATTTGGAAACTCTCTATCAAAACATCGACCAAATTCCGCTCAAAACGTTGTCGGCCCTCCTGAATGTCATCATGTTCAATTCCTTCGTGCAGTCCGTACCCAGTAAGATGACGACGCTACGAGACCACGACACCCAGATTGAGATGTTTACCCCCGATGATCGCAAGGAGATTGAGTCCACTCTGCTTGCCTGCAACGGTGTCATCTATGTGACAAAGAAGGTGTACGGTCCGGCCAAATACGAGGCTGTTGTGGGTCCCGCCAACATCCGCAGAACCAATAAAATTATGCAATGGGCCATCAATAATGGTAGTGACCCGACATCTGACAAGATGCACATGAACTACTATGCTTACCTGATGGCCATGCGTTCCGAATTTTCTTTCTTCCTGCCCAGCGACGAGGCCCTCAAGTATTACTACGACCCCATCAGTTTCACCAGCCAGCACCCGCGCGTCATCCGCTTTCAAATGACCGATGACGAAAAGGGCAACCCACCTCTCAAACAAGGAAAGATTCTTTATTTTTACGACCGAGCGAACGGTACGATAGCAGATAGCCCCTTTAATTTAGACCAGTTTTACTACGTAGAGATTTACAACCGCCTGCGCGATATTTTGGAAAGCCATACCATCGTGCACACAGGAGACAATCCCATTGACAACGAGGATGAATACTACATCGCCAAGAACGGTGTCGGACTGAAGGTGACCAAGGTGTTCAATCCCTCGACAGGTAAATATGCCGTTACCAAAGTGCAAGGTGGTTTCCAGCTGGAAAACGAGCGTCTCGGCTATCCCAACAACCCGGAAACACCTGGCGCGCTGGCCATCAATATTGAGGAGAAGAATGCCATGGAGAAACTCAATGGTCACACCTTCATCCTTGATGAATGCCCCATCATCCCTGCCAGCAAGAGTATCTACCACATCATGTCCGAGGAATTTAAAGACGACTGTCATGATTTCTTCGGGCTCACGGACATGGACGGTAACAGCGATATCATCAAGGCCTGTGGTCTCAATCTAGACAACTTAGCAATCTGGGATTCGCGCGGGGCCGTGGACAAAAACGTGAAATTCCTCAGCAACTACAATTACACAGTCTTAGTACCTTCCAACGATGCCATCGCAGAAGCCGAGAGCCTCGGTCTGCCGACATGGGCTACTATCCGTAAGGCATACGAGGAGGGTATCCTATGGGAGGAACCCGACGAAAATGATCCCGAAGCAGAACGTGAACCTAAGAAATACCCCAACGGGCAAGTGATGTGGATACATGAAATTGTCGAAGGCAAACCGGAAGCAGAGAGCACAGATAGCCTGCGCGTCACCACCATGATTACCTATTTGAACAACTTCATCCGCGGGCACTTCCTCGACGACAGTTTCTTCGAGGACAAAACAGCACATGCTGAGAAAGAATTCACCACCTCCAGCTACGACCAGCTCAATGGTGTCTTCGTCAAGGCTTTTATCTCCCGCACAAAAACAGGCGACGGTTCGCAGCTGAAGGTTCATGACAACGTGGGTGGTATGACACACACCACGACAGGTAACCTGCGCAATATCATGACTCGTGACATGACCTGTATCTATGACGAATCCGGTAACATGTCAGGTTCCAAGGTTTCACCTACTAACTTGCAGGATATGACATACATTGTCCTACAAAGCTCCAGTTCGGCTGTCATGCACCAGATTGATGGTGTTCTTAACCACAAGGCCCTCACCAACAGTGGCCGGTACGACGAAGACTGGGCGAATGCGAAAGCCTGCCGTAACTACCTTAAGAGATTCTCTATCCCTTCCCCCAGCAGCATCAAAAAAATGAAGTGCCATGAATAAGATTCTCAAACTGATTCTACTATGCACAATGTGCTTCACGGCCGTTACGGCCAGTGCACAACAGCGTCGTATCTCCGGTACCGTATCGGATGACTTCGATGTCGTGCCAGGTGCCAACGTGGTCGAACGCGATAAGAACAACCGTATCGTCAGTGCCACCGTCACCGACATGAATGGTCATTTCACCCTCACCATCAAAGACCCAAAGAACACGCTGAACGTCACCTTTATGGGTCTGAAGCCTTACAGCAAAGTCATCGGTAACCAGAATTCATGGCCCATCAAGCTGCAAGACAATACCAAGACGATGACCGAGGTGGTGGTCAAGGCCAAGAAAACGCAGCAGAGTGGTGGCTTGGCCATCCCCGTCCGTGAGTTGGCAGGTGCCTCCCAGACATTTAGTATGGATGAAATGGAAGGTATGGCTTTCGAGTCTGTCGATCAAGCGCTGCAAGGTCAGATCGCTGGTCTCGATATCGTCCAGAACTCCGGTAACCTCGGTTCCGGTACTACGATGCGCCTGCGCGGTACCACCACCATCTATGGTAATGCCCAACCTCTGATCGTCGTCAACGACCACATCTTCGAGCTTCCCGAAGATGCCACTAAGGACATCGACTTCGCCAATATGGACAACGAGGAGCAGTTCTCCACCCTCCTCAATGTCAACCCCGAGGACATCCAGAGTATTGAGGTATTGAAAGATGCCTCCACAGCTAAATGGGGTTCCCGAGGTGCCAATGGTGTCATCGAGATCAAGTTGCGCCGCGGTCACCGCGGTAAGACCAACGTCACCTTCTCTTATAAGTTCAACGGTACCTGGCAGCCCGACGGCTACAAGATGCTCGACGGCGACGGTTACACCATGATGCTGAAGGAGTCGTACTTCAACCCACAACAGCAACAGACCAATATGCCGGAGCTGTCCTACGACCAGACACGTCCTAACATCTATCCCCACTACAGCAACAACACCGACTGGGTAGATGCGGTCCGACAATTTGGCCAGGAACACAAATGGTATGTCACCCTTTCGGGTGGTGGTGACAGAGCACAATTCCGCATCTCCGCCGGTTATGACAAATCCAAAGGTTCCATCATCGGGCAAACCTTTGACCGCTTCACCACTCAGACCAATTTGGACTACGAAGTGAGTACTCGTATCAAGTTCACCTCCACCATCAGCTTGACCTTCAGCAACAACCATAAAAACTATACGCCTAATGCCAGCAGCAACAATAACATCTTGGAACTGGCATACAAGGCCATGCCGAACATGAGTATCTATGAGATGTCGGCACAAACTGTGGACGGACAGCTAACCTACGTACCTACGGGAA
>Ga0265301_10001620_pt1 | contig 28873 bp, 30 predicted proteins | sample AusTroGonzalo_MG_2_FD_193488 | JGI IMG/M metagenome (GOLD analysis project Ga0265301, IMG submission 193488) | Bovine rumen microbial communities from tropical cattle in Woodstock, Queensland, Australia - Gonzalo_04 | ecosystem: Host-associated > Mammals > Digestive system > Stomach > Rumen ... | reverse complement strand
TTGTAGCGTGGGGGTAGTCATCGTTCGCAATGGGGAGTTTGTAGACTCGTTTTATTCCCTTATCCAACCCGAGCCGAACTATTACAACTATTGGAACACGATGGTTCACGGCATCACACGCGAAGATACCGAGGATGCGCCTGTGTTTCCCTACGTTTGGCAAAAGATTGAGCCGCTTATCGAGGGGCTGCCTTTGGTGGCGCACAACAGCCCTTTCGACGAGGGCTGTCTGAAGGCGGTGATGCGTTGCTATCAGATGGATTATCCCGACTATCAGTTTTATTGCACTTGCAGAGCCTCACGCCGCCATTTCGGCAAAACAACTGCCTAACCATCAGCTTCATACCGTTGCAGCGGCTTGTGGCTTCGAGTTGGTCAACCACCATCACGCATTGGCTGACGCTGAGGCCTGCGCTTGGATTGCTCGAGTGTTGTTGTGATTCGGTTTTGGTATCTATCCATAAAATTCTCTTCCTCCGTTTGCAATTTTCTCCTATCTTTGCACGTTGAATGGTAAACGAATTTGGTATGTCTGAGAATTTAGTCATCATCCCGACCTACAAGGAAAAGGAGAACATCGAGAACATCATCCGCTACGTCTTCGGCCTGCCGATGGCCTTCGATATCCTCATCATCGACGACAACAGTCCCGACGGCACCGCTGACATCGTGAAACGACTCATGACGGAGTTCGGCGAACGCCTCTTTATGATTCAAAGGGCTGGCAAACTGGGTTTGGGAACAGCGTATATCACGGGCTTCAAGTGGGCTTTGGAGCGCGACTATCAGTATGTCTATGAGATGGATGCCGACTTCTCGCACAATCCCGACGACCTCTCTCGTCTCCATGATGCCTGCGCCAATGGGGCAGACCTCGCTGTGGGTTCACGCTACAAGACGGGAGTCAATGTGGTCAACTGGCCTATGGGTCGCGTGCTGATGTCGTATTACGCTTCGGCCTACGTGCGCTTCATCACGAGGATGCAGGTTCGCGACACTACGGCGGGCTTTGTGTGCTACACGCGCCGTGTGCTGGAGACCATCGACTTCGACAAAGTCAAATTCGTGGGCTATGCCTTCCAAATCGAGATGAAATACACAGCTTGGAAGCTCGGCTTCAAGATTGAAGAGGTGCCGATTATCTTCACGGACCGTCGCGAGGGACAGTCGAAGATGAGCAAAGGTATCTTCAAGGAAGCCGTCTTCGGCGTCATCAACCTGCGCTGGAGAGGACTGACAGGTCAAATCAAACCAAGGAAAAACTGATGGACTATTATATCAAAGACGCGACACTGGTCAATGAGGGGGAAACCTTCGTGGCGAGTGTTTTGGTTTCGGATGGTAAGATTGCCAAAATCATTAGGGAAGGGACTGCCTCTGAGCTTAAGGCCCCTAAGCTTGTCGAAGGGCCGACCTCTTCAACGCAAGTCATTGAGGCGAAGGGTAAATACCTGATTCCAGGCATCATTGACGAGCATGTGCATTTCCGTGAGCCGGGAATGACGCATAAGGCGGATATCTATACCGAGAGCCATGCAGCCGTTGCAGGTGGCGTGACCTCTTTTATGGATATGCCTAACACCCTTCCCCAAACGACGACGCAAGACCTTCTGCAACAGAAGTTTGACTTGGCGGCTGAGAAGTCGTTAGCCAACTATTCCTTCTACTTGGGAGCCACTAATGACAACCTCGATGAGGTGAAGAAGACCGACCCAAAGCGGGTATGTGGCATCAAGCTCTTCATGGGCAGTAGCACAGGCAATATGCTGGTGGACAAGAACGAGGTGCTGGTGCGCCTCTTCCGCGAGTCGCCTTGCTTGATTGCTGCGCATTGCGAGGACGAACAGACCATTCATGAGAATACGGTGTGCAGCAGGGACTTGGCTGCAAAAGGACAAGTGGAACTGGATGCGGGCATTCATCCCTTTATCCGCACTATGGAGGCCTGTTACCGCTCTTCATCGAAAGCCGTCGATATGGCTGAGAAGTTCGGTGCCCGCTTGCATGTGCTGCATATCTCCACCAAAGCGGAGCTGGCGTTGTTCAGGAACGACATTCCGCTGGGGGAGAAACGCATTACGGCTGAGACCTGTCCGCATTACCTCTGGTTTGATGCCAAAGACTACGAGACGAAGAGCTTCGCCATCAAGTGCAACCCCGCTATCAAGTCGCATCGCGACAGAGAGGCATTGCTGCAAGCCATCCGGGAAGGTCGCATCGATACCATCGGCACCGACCACGCGCCGCATCTGCTGGAGGAGAAGATGACAGATGACTACTTCACCAGCAAATCAGGCTTCCCGTCCATACAGCATTCTTTGGACGTAATGGCTAACTTGGTGCAACGCGGCGTGATAGACCTGCCCCAGCTGGTGCAGCTGATGTGTCATAATCCTGCCGTTTTATATCGCATCGACCGCAGAGGCTTTATCCGAGTGGGTTATCATGCCGACTTGGCTTTGGTGGATATGAATGACTCTCATACTATCTCCAATAAAGAGGAATACGCCAAATGTGGCTGGACGCCTTACGAGGGGGTTGAAGTGCATTCTCGCGTGACGCATACTTTTGTCAACGGTAATCTGGTTTACGAGAAGGGTATGTTCCACGAGGAGTCGAGAGGGGAGAGGTTGCTGTTTAACTGTTGATGGTTGAATTAACTCCGTTGAATCTTGATTCGTTTAATTATTGTGGTATTGAAATCATGAAATCTATGAAATACATCCTCATCACATTAGCTATGTTCTTTACCTTCTCCTGCTGCTCGTCGCGACTGACTGAAAAGGTGGAGGTGCGTTATCCCAACCAGCAGCCGCAGACGGTGGTCAAGATCGACAAGAAAGGCACCTGCGTTTACAAGACGGAGTACTATCAAACAGGTCAGGTCAGAATGGAAGGCCCGATGAAGAACGATCAGATGGAAGGCGAGTGGACGGCCTACTACCCTGATGGTCGGGTACAGAGTCACGGCTACTTTAAAGACGGGAAACGTACTGGAGCAGCTACGGTCTATTGGGTTAACGGCAACCTGCGCGAAGAGGGTTTCTACGAAGAAGGTCGCCATTGTGGCCACTGGAAGTGGTATGACGAGCAGGGTATCTTGATTCGAGAGGAAGATTATTAGAAACGGAACAGATTCACTCCGAAGGTGAACTCGGCGTAGTCGATCACGGCGCCATGTACCTTCATAAACGATCCGACGAACATATTGCGGTTTTCGCCTAAGTGATACTTGAAGCCGAGCCTGCCGTAGAATGTGCGGTAGCAAGGCGGCAAATAGGTGTTCTCGAAGCTACTCTCCGACGATTCGGCCAAGCCCCAGGTCTTCTTTTGGTCGGTGCCGTAGTAGATTCCGTGCCAGAGGTAATAGGCGCCACCGAGACAGAAAGCGAAACGGTTATAGTTTATTTCGAACATCGCGGAGGCTGCAAGGTGCAGACCACGTCCGAAGCTGTATTTCATCAATGGAATGGCATCGTTACCGGTGAAGTATTCATGTCCGTCGTCATACATCTGCTGTGCTTTCTCGTACATTCGCTTGGTTTCGCCTGTCCAGCCGAAATCGAGGGCTGCGTCATAGCTGAACTTGGGATGAAACTGGCGGTGCAGACCCAGTTGAACGACATTGGCAAAATAATAGGGTCGTTCGCTGGGCAGGTCGCTGACCATGGTGCCGTTGGCTGTCTGATAGCTGCGCATCCATTCGTTGGTCTGTAAGAGCCCAACCGACTCCGTAGCAAAGATAGCGGTGCTTTTCGTGAACTCGCGGCGCGGTTTTTCCTTGGGAACCAATTCGGGTCTGCCATTGGGATGATAACGGACACCCATCACCCAGCTGAACACGTTGATGCCGCAGTTGGGTAACCTCAGGGCTGCATTGGACGAGTGGGAGAACTGGTAGCGTAGCGTGAAGTCGAGCTTATCCTCAATCATAAAGGTGGGACCTGCATCTATGGCCAAGTGGACGTTGGCAACGGAACCGATGAACTCATCGCCGTGCTTGGTCCAGAAGGAAAGCCCTCCCATTATGTCGTAGTCAAACGACCAGTATTTCCCTCGATAGAGATGCCCGTTGATGAATCCACCTAACGAGAAGCAGTCGCCCAAAGCTCGCCAGGTCTCTCTCTCATAGCCGTTGTCGTCACGATCCACGAATTGGACACTGTCGACGTTGTTCTTCTCGAAACGCAGAAAGGCACCGTAGGAGAGATGGTTAAAGTCGCGCTCCCATGCCTTGTGTCCGTTAGTCTGTCGCCCCATGCGGAGGTCAACACCATATTGAGGCAATACTTTCATGTATGCGTGACGCTCTTCAAAGGGAAAGTATTTGCCGAGTCGCAGGTTAGCCTCATAAAAGGTGCGGTTGTCGTGGAAGAGCGATTGCGTTTGTGCTTCAAGACTGTGGGTACAGAAAGCGATGAAAAACAAGATGAAGAATATCAGAATGTTACGAGGTGATTTCTTACCGAAACTGTTCATAAAGGTGGTTGGTTATAATGATAGTACTTTTTTATCAAGAACAAAGCCGCTGCAACATCTTAAGTTACAGCGGCTTTTCTGTTGCCCAACCAGGGTTCGAACCTGGACTTTACTGATCCAGAGTCAGTCGTGTTGCCAATTACACCATTGGGCACTGAAATCGGCTGCAAAAATACGGTTTTTTTGAATAGTGCAACCGATTTCTGGAATTTTTTTTCGATTTTTTTTATTCGGTCTTTTCCAGACTGCCTCCTAAGGTACCTTCCAACTCGATGGTGCCACTGATAAACATCAGGTTGAACTCACCGTTGCCTTTGCAGGTGCCTTCGAGGTCAAGGGTTCCATCGTTGAGTGTTCCAATAATAGTGTAGGTCATATTGAGAGGAACTGTAGCGCTTTGGTAAGTCATGTTGTAGACGCTGTTGATGGCTTCAAAGACCACTTTGTTGCCGGTGACGGTGCCTCTCGCTGTGTTGGTTTGTCCGTCAAGGTCGATAGTGGCTGTCACTTCGTTGATTTCCACGCCTGCTTCGATGTCAACAACGGTGGCGTAAGGCCGGTCTATCAAGGTGTCGTGAATGGGATCCATAGAGGAAAGGTTGATGTCGTAGCTACCATTGATGAGGGCATCGCCTTCGTAGTGGCCCACAAACTTGGCATTGGGTTTCTCGTTGCACACGATATCGAAGCTTGCTGTGGCAGTGTTGCCAGCGGCATCGGTGATGGTTCCGCTGATGGTGACGGTGCCTTCAGCTTCAAGGGTGAAGGTGTTGTCGTATGAGTATTCGGCCACATTGTCGATGGATTCGGTGTCGGTGTAGATGGCCTCACCGTTGTTGGTGACGGTCATCACAAACTGGATCAGGTCTTTACCTGTAGCGGTGAAGCCTAAGGTGATGTCGTCGCCCGAGTACATCTCGGTACCCTGTGTGGCATAGTCTGGACCTGTGACGACATTGAGGGTGGGTTTTACTTCTTTTTTGCAACTGGCGAAGAGCATCAATCCGATGCAGCATGCCATAAATAAGACGCTTTTTTTCATGGTGTTATGTTTATTAGGTTGTTGTTTACTTTTTATTTTTATTAGTTATGGGCTGTGGGGCAAGTTTTCCGCTAAGGTTTCCTGATACTTCGTCAAGGATTTGCGTCTCACCCATAAATACGAAATAGCCGCTGCCCGTGAAGGAGCCTGTGATATTCAGGGTGTCGCTCTCGGCCTTGCTGCCTTCCATTTGGAGGTCCAGGTCGAACTGGTAACCTTGGTCGGGCTTGTCAATAAGGAGGTGGACGGTCTCGAAGTCGGCTTTCGCCTCAGTGGCGGTGCCTGTGGTTTGGTGCGACTCGTTGTCAACGGTCACAGTGGTGGTAACGGCATTGAATGACTCGCCTTTGGCAATGTCCATCTGAATGCTGTCAATAGGGAAGCTCATGTTGGTGACCTCTTCGTTGTTCATGGTGAGGATGGTGAGTGTGAAACTGCCAAGATAGTTGCCCACATAATTAGCGGCATAGTCAATAGGCTCTGGATCCGGTTCAGGTGAGGGTTCAACGGGTTTCTTCTTGCAGGCTGCCAGTAGTGCGACGAGGCAGCACATTGCGATAATAAGTGTCTTTTTCATATTGAAAAGGTTTATAGTGTTCAAACAAAACAATTCAAGCTGCAAAAATAAGGCCAAAATCGTTTTGCTCGGTAAAAAAAGAGCGAAAAAAAACACAAAAGGCAATCGAAAGATGTTTCGATTGCCTTGATTCTGTGGAGATTACCGGACTCGAACCGGCCACCTTCAGATTGCGAACCTGACGCTCTACCAGATGAGCTAAATCCCCTTACTTCAGTATGCTTGTTACAGCCTAAGCGGCGGCAAAAATACAATAAAATTGCTTATCAAGGCCTTTCCTTTGGAAATAAATTCAAAAGGCATAACAATTTGCCCTTTTTTGTAACTGATTTATGGAATATGCTGTATATTTGCCGCTTGATTTAAAACGTACTACTATGAATATCGAAGAATATATTGTTTTCAGAGTCAATGCTCTGCTTCAAGCCCACGAAGCCAAGATTGTCATGCGTCTCGAAGGCGGCATGAGCAATTATACTTATGTGGTTGAATGCCAAGGCAAAAAATACACCTATCGCGTGCCGGGTAAGTTTGCCGAGAGGTTTGTGGACCGCGAAGAGGAATGGGCTAACATTCAGGAGGTGGACCGCTTGGGGCTGAATAACGTGACGACCTACGTGGAAATCCGCTCGGGCGAGAAGTTGGCTGAGTATGTGGACGGCACTATCATGAGTACCACAGATGTGGTTTCTTACAACGCGATATCGGTGGCCGCTCTGAAGAAAATCCATAACAGCGACCTGAAGTTCAAAGACTACAATGCCTTTGGCCGCCTAGATACTTACCAAAACTATTGCATAGAGATGGGTTTCACTCACCCTCAAGAATATCTCGATCTCCGTAATAAGTTGGAGGAGTTGCGCAAGCAATATGTCAGCGTACCGATGGTACCCTGTCATTGCGATTACCAGCCTACCAACCTCGTCATCAGTGGCGACAAGCTGTATGTACTGGATTGGGAGTTCGCCGGCATGAACGACCCGTTCTACGATATTGCCTGCTATGGCAACGCGGGCTTCGATAAAGCCCTGTCGCTTTTGGAAGCATACGTAGGTCATCAACCGACCGAGGCAGAATTGAAGCGTCTCTATTTCCATCGCGCTTTCCAGTGCCTGCAATGGTATAACGTGGCCATTTTCAAGGATAAAGTAGGCCTGAGTAAGGATTTGAACATGGATTTCAACGCTGTGGCGTTGATGTTCCTGGGTATGGCAAAAGATTTACTTGAGAAATGAACGAAGAAGAAAGAAATAACCTGAAGGAAACCGTCATCAGCGTCTTAAAAACCATTTATGACCCTGAGATTCCGATAGATATTTGGACGCTTCATCTCATCTATGGCGTTGATGTAGATGAAGAAGGCAATGTGAAGATTGTGATGACGGTGACAGCACCCAACTGCCCTGTGGCAGAGACCCTGCCTGCGGAGGTGAAGTCTCGCGTGCAGGCTATCATGGGAGTAAAAAAAGTCGAGGTCGAACTCACGTTCGACCCCGTTTGGGATATCAGCATGTTATCCGACGAGACTAAGGCTGAATTGGGCTTGGATGGCGATTATGCCAATTATTCCCCGATGGATTTTTTGTATTAAATCACCTCACCACCAAGACCTTCCGAGGGTCATACCGTTAACAAGGATGACATACACATTTGGCGATGGCATCCGATACGGCAAGTCTTTTCATGTGCTTTATTATTTGTGTTATGCTGATTTTAGATGAAACGCTTCAGCATAAAGCAACATCTGCTTCAGCATAGAGAGCAAACCATTGGAACGGGTCGGGCTTAAATGCTCTTTCAAGCCGATTTCGTCCAAGAATGATAAGTCGGCGGCGAGGATGTCCTCAGGGGTCTGGCCTGAGAACACCTTTATTAATAGGTTGACGATACCCTTGGTGATGACGGCGTCGCTGTCGGCACTGTAGTACACTTTTCCGTCTTTCAGCTCGGCGTTGAGCCACACCCGCGACTGGCATCCGTTGATAAGATGGGCCTCGTTGCGGTATTGTTCGTCGATGATGGGGCATTCCTTGCCCATCTCGATTAGCATCGCATAACGGTCCATCCAGTCGTCAAACATGGAGAAGTCCTCCACGATGCTTTCTTGTATCTCTTTGATTGTCATTGTCCTTGCAAGTTATTGTTTGTTTATGGCATCCATCTTGGAAGGATGGAATTGGGTTGCAAAGGTACGGTATTGCGTCTATTTTAGGGAGAAAAAACGAAAAAACAGAAAAATTTTCTCAAAAAAGTTTGGTGGATTGAAAAAAGTTGTATTTTTGCAGCCGCAAACGAAGGGGCATTAGCTCAGTTGGCTAGAGCGCTTGCATGGCATGCAAGAGGTCATCGGTTCGACTCCGTTATGCTCCACAAACCCCGCCAAATTTTGGCGGGGTTTTGTTTTTTATGTTGGCGACAACATTTTTTTCTATCTTTACCGCCTCAAACATAATGGAACCATGAAAAAGATTATCACCAGTTTACTTGCCCTCTTGGGATTGGCTGCATGTGGCCAACAAGGTTATGAAAACACGGATGTCAATGCTTTTGCATCACGTATTGAAGATCAAGATATCGTTCTGCTTGATGTAAGAACCGCAGAAGAATACAATGAAGGCCATATTCAGAACGCCATCAATATCGATGTAAAGCAAGATGGATTTATAGAAGAAGCGAAATCAACCCTACCGGCAGACAAGACTATTGCGGTGTATTGCAGAGGTGGAAGGCGTTCTGCTACTGCTGCCGGGATGCTTGTCAAAGAGGGTTATAAGGTTGTGAATCTGGAAGGTGGCATTATGGCGTGGATTAATGCGGGTAAGCCAGTTGAGAAGAATGAGAGCGCATACGAAGTCGATAGCTTTACCACTCAAAACGGGAAAACGGTTAAAATCCACGCTCTTGTTCATGCCACTATGCGTATCGAATTTGATGGCACCGAGATAGAGATTGACCCTGTAGCTAAGTTGGGGGAGAAAACCATAGACTATGCTTCTATGCCCAAAGCCGATTACATTTTCATTACTCACGAGCATTTCGACCATCTTGACACCGCTGCCATTAAGCTGCTGACAAGCGACAATACCCAACTGATTACCAACCAACGCTGCGCCGAAATGCTTGGTTATGGAACAGTGATGACTAACGGCGATATACTTCAGCTTGCCGATAATATTACTGTTGAGGCTGTTCCTGCTTATAACACCACAGAAGGGCATCAGAACTTCCACCCCCAAGGGAGAGATAACGGCTTCATCCTCACTCTCGATGGACTGAGAATATATATCGCCGCTGATACTGAAGATATTCCCGAAATGGCCAATATCAAGGACATCAATATAGCTTTCTTACCCTGCAACCAGCCTTACACCATGACTGTCGAGCAACTTATTAATGCGGCAAGGATGGTCAAACCAAAGGTGTTGTTCCCTTATCATTATAGTCAAACTGATGTAAGAGGAATCCCGTCACAACTGGAAGCCGATGGAATTGAAGTGAGGATTAGGCATTACGAATAATTCATTTGTTCTTCAATAACAATTCGCTAATCCTGTCTTCCCTGATGATTTTCGGGTCTGACTTTCCTGCCAGCACCAACACTTTCTTGCCATTCCTATAAATGTGAAGTTGACGAGAACGAACTATAGCGGTCAGCTCAGGGTCATCTTGCATAGCCATCCAAAGACGGTAATAAGCGCCGTCTTTCTCAAACAGCTTCTTCTGTAAATGAGAACACATGTTGGTTGTGTCGATTGTCATCATATTTTGGGGCTCATTTACAGTGATGAATGAAGGATGAGAATATAGTCAAGCTATCTGGGTCTGTCTTGAACATGTACTCAGGATGCCATTGAACGCCCCAAACAAAAAACTTGTTCTCCAACCGAGCCGCTTCGATGATGCCGTCAGGTGCAATGGCCATCGGTGTCAAACCCTTACCAAGTTCTTTTGTGGCTTGGTGATGCAAGGTGTTCACATCAATGGTATCCTTGCCTAATAGCGTGCTGAGGTCTCCGTTCAGCATGACTTTATGTGTTGGAGCATTGTAGGGCTTGCTTTGTCTGTGTACAATTTCCGAAGGATGCTGTGAAGGAAGATCCTGCCAAAGTGTACCACCCAGAAATACATTGATGGATTGAAGCCCTCTGCATATTCCGAGGATGGCCTTGTCGGATTGCAAGGCTTTCGACAGCAAGAGCGTTTCCAACTTGTCGCGTTCCTGACAAGAGCCAACATCCTGTCCACCTGTAAACAGAAATCCGTCGCAAGTTTCCACGATACGGTCTGCATCTTCTTCAGCCATCTCAAGTGGTAAGATGACAGGTATGCCTCCAGCCGCCTTAATGCCATCCAAATAATCCGGCAGCATCCAAACACTTTTGCGTTCCACATCCCAAAGTGGAGTAACGCCTATAATCGGGTTTCGTTCCATGCTGCAAAATTACAAAAATGTCGTTTATGAGTTCAAGTTGGAAAATTATAAAGGTGGGGACAAATAGTCATGCCAGCGTTAATCGTGATAGTCGCTGGCTTTCCATTCAAATTTTATCTTCTCAGGGACAAGATAATGGCCAATCTTGTAGTCGATGTTTGCTTTGTGGGCTTGACTGAGTTGGTAACATCGTGGAATACGGAACATTTTTCCGTCCTTGATGAAATGGGCACCTGTCTGGTGAAAACGAAAAGGAATGTCTTTTGAGACGCATTGCTTTCTGATGTCAAGTATCCAGTCATAATCGCATGGTCTTGCATCGACGCCTGACTCTCCACCAACTGACACTTCTTCAATCGTTTCATCCAGATATGGGGTAAGGTCTATGGAGGTGAGAATTGGAGAGACTATGATACTTTTATGTTTGATTGGGAGAGAAAGAAAAATGGGCAAACGATAGCGGGTCATTTCTTGGTTTTCCACCGTGCATCCCACAATAACATTGTCATAGCCTTCGCCCCAGTCGTCAGGCACACATTCCATGAAACGGTCGATGCGTTTGGTGAAAAAAAAGAACCAAAGGTCGCTCCGTTGTTTCATCATCCTCCAGCATTCAGGTCGCCACTCGTCTGCATCTTTTAGAAGGAAATCGGAGGTAAAACAAGTGAAGACAATCTTGCCGCTCTCAATCTTCCACGACTTGTCGCGTTTCCTCTTCATCGGAAGATTGAAATTGCCCGTCTTACGACACTCGCTACTCGAAATCTCGCTGCCATACATCTCATCTTGGCGGTAAACGTAGCAGTATTTGCATCCGGGACTAATCTTGGTGCAACCATGCCACGGATTCCAATCGGCATATATTTCCCAGTGCTCGGACATTCTCTATAAAAATCTCCCGACTTTCTTTTTGTAATCTTCATATTCTTTGCCAAAGTCATGGGCCAAGCGTTTTTCTTCACTAATGACTTGGATTAACATGATAGCCACGAATGCCACAAACACGGATGCCGATTGCCAGGACCAAAGCCAAATGCAAATGCCGATGAGATAGATAAATATTCCAGTCAGCATGGGATTCCGATTAAGGCGATAGGGTCCCTCTGTCATCAGATGCTTGGTGCGGGGCGCGACTTCGTGGCCAAAGGCGTCCATAGGATTTCCATCGCCTTTGTGCCGCATGTAGACGATTGTCCAAATGCTCATGACCAAACCAAGGACGATGAGTATGGCTGAAAAGACAAGTCGTGTGATTGACACAGGACAGATATCAGGTTTGCCTGATGCAAGCCACATCAAATACGGTAGCAGTCCTACAAAGAGAGCCCCTCCAAGTGCATAACCGAATATTTCTCTGACAATTCTCATGGTCAAGAATAAATGTTATCTCCGTTCCTGTGGGTAATTCGTCAGCAATACCCGAAGCGCTTTCTGACGGTCTCTTTCTCTTCGTAGCTGCTGTCGCGGAAGAGCGGCATCACCTCGTCTTCCGGGAAGTCGGTGTAGGTCAGGAACAGCAGGCTGTCGAGGCTGTCGTTGAAGTCTGGGTCGACGTTGAAGCAGAGGAACTTGGCATTTAGCTTCAGGTATTTCTTATATAAGGTGGGCATCCGGTATGCTCCATCACTGAGGCGGAACAAGAACTTGTCGTACTTGTCGATGCTGGTCATGTTGTGCTGTAGCAGTACGTCGGTGTCTACCTTGAGGTAGTCGGGGACGAAAGGTGTCGTGGGTGTCACCTTGTCTTGCAGCGGGGCTTCGACAGCGTGTTTCTCTGAAACGAAACGGGCAATCAGGCTTTGGTAGAACTTAGGGTACCAATTGCTGATGCTCACCGGTCCAATGAAATGTTGGCTTTCGGGATAACGCACCACTACGTCGGACAGACCCCGTAACAGGAGCATCAATGGAAGGACTTCCTTTTGGTAGTCGATGCTCACGAAGGAGCGACCCAGTTCGATGGTGTGGCTCAGCTTGTCGGAAAACGAGTCGTCAATATGAACCAGAGTGCTTACATAGAAGCCTTTGACTCCGTATTTGGGGATAATCTCACTGCCGATGCCGAGCCGATAGCAGCCAGCGATGCGTTGCTGGTTGTTGTCCCAAAGAATCAAGTGTTTGAAATAGCGGTCAAACTCGTCTTGGTCGAGGCTTTTCCCTGTTCCTTCGCCCACGGCGCGGAAGGTGATTTCGCGCAGACGGGCTATTTCGTGCATGAGGTTGGGAATGTCGTCGTGTTCGGCCAGATAACAGTCGTAATCGGAAGCGGAATATAGGAACGACTTCTCGCGAATGGCCTGCAGCTCGGTTTGCATGAGTGCCAAATCTGTAGGTGCATCAATCTCGGCCATAGGTTTGGCTTCCTTCTCGGGTTTGGGCTTGACGATGTTGGCTTCGAGGGCGTATGAACGGCTGCGCAGATAGGCCGCCAGTTCGGTAGGCTTCTCATAGAGCGCGACCTCGGCAGGCAGGATGGGCTTGCCCACTTGCACGACAAAGCGCGTGCCTTTTTTGTTGGCTAACTCACGGGTCAGTCGGGCGGTACCCAACATGCTGTGAATCCGGTCGACGGCATAAAAGAGGCGAGAGTTGCGTCCTTCCCAAAACACGGGGATAACGGGTACGCCTGCATTTTTGATGATGCGGGCTATCGAGGGACTCCAAGGTAGGTCTTCGGGATAGTCGTGCCCATGATAACGGGAGACCTCGCCGGCGGGGAACACACCTAACCCGTGACCGTCAGCAATATGTCGTATAGCACCCTTGATGCCGCCTACGCTGCTTTTCCATTCGGGATTGTCGGTGAACGGGTTGACGGAGAAGAAAGCTTCCTTGAGGTTCGGGATGTGTGACAGGATGAAGTTGGCCATTATCTTGAAGTCGGGACGCACCTTGGCAATCATACTGTAAAGCATCACGCCCTCGATGCCACCGAAAGGATGGTTGCTCACCAAGATGAAGCCGCCTTCCTTGGGGATGTTCTCCAGCTGCTCGGGACGGACATCAATGGTGATGCCCATGTTTTCGAGGAGGTGGTCGGCAAACTCGCGCCCTTGATAGTCGGCAGCTCCGTCAAACAGACGGTTGATTTCGCCCAGCCCCATCACTCCATAAAGCAGATGCGCAGCACAGGTGCCGAAGAAACCTTTCAAGCCCAAGGCATTCTTGATGTCGTTATGTGTTACTACTTTCCTCATGGTTTGAATGTGCAAAGATAGGGATTATATTGATAAAAATGCCTTTTTTCGACAAAAACCACACATTTGCTAGATGCCGTAGGGGGAAAAGTGTAATTTTGCCATAGAAATGCATTCGGACATAAAGCTATGGTGATACTCTTCAACAAACCTTTCGGCGTACTCAGTCAGTTCACTCCAGAGGCAGGCCATCGTGCTTTGGATGAGTTTGGCTTCCCTCCTGGTGTCTATGCTGCAGGCCGTCTTGACCACGACAGCGAGGGGGCTTTGCTGCTTACGGATGAGGGTCCTTTGGTGAAGCGGTTGCTAGACCCCAAGTATGAGCATCCACGGACCTATTGGGCTCAGGTGGACGGACAGATTACACAAGAGGCCGTCAGACGATTAATAAAAGGTGTGAACCTCAAGGGCTATCACACCAAGCCTTGTCGCGCTGAGATTATAGATGAACCTGAAGGCTTGTGGGAACGGGTGCCGCCCATACGGTATCGGGCCAACATCCCCACGAGTTGGGTCGCCCTTACGCTCATAGAAGGTAAAAACCGACAGGTACGCCACATGACTGCTGCCGTAGGTTTTCCCACACTTCGCCTCATCAGGGCGCAAATAGGCAAACTCTCGCTGGAGGGCTTGCGGCCTGGCGAGTGGCGTGTGGTTACTGGAAAGGTGATTTAATTCTCTTGTTCCTTGCGAACCTTCTCCAATCCGTCGTGAATGATTTGCTGGATGTCAGTCTTCGAGGTGTCGATGAACTCGCAAAGGGCAAAGTCTTCGGGCAGCACCTCATAGATGCCGAGGTTTTCCATCAGTTCGATGTCGCCGACGATGCAGGCCTTGATGAGTTGCAGGGGATAGATGTCGAAAGGGAAGACTTTCTCAAACTCGCCCGTCATCACGTAGGCGCGTTCTTCGCCGTGCAGGTTGGTGTTGAAATCCCAAAAACGTTTGAAGCGGGGCAGGGGAGTCCCCATCACTTCCACTTCTTGTTTCGGCATAAAGCCGCTGAGGAAGGTGCGCGAGAAGCTGAATTTCTTCACTCCAGGCATCAGCCAACCCATGAATTCAGACTGGTCGCCCTCGGGCAGGATGCTCAGCAGGCAGTCGTAGGCTCCAATGAACCCTTCTTTTTGTATCAGTGTGCCACTCAGCACATTGCCTGAGATGATGCGGAAACGCTTTTCGGGGGCTTCGCTTTCCAACTTGGGATACTCGGCATGAGGCAACTGGCCTGCAAGTAGACTCTCTACACAAGCACCCGCCTTGATGTGATAGTAGTGCGGGTTTCGCAGTTGTGGTCCTGCAACGGAAACCACCTTTTCGGGACGATAGACTCCTGTTGAGACCAACTCGCCCAATACCGCCACATCCTGTGCATTCATCGTCCACACCACTTCACCCTTATTAATAGGGTCGATGTGGGCGATTTGTGTGCCGACATTCCCAGCGGGATGAGGCCCCTTGATGAAGTGGATGTTGAGTTGTTGGGATGTTGAACCATCCGACCTCCCCTTCACGTCATTGCGAGGAACGAAGCAATCTAGTCCTTGCCCTTGGCGGAAACAGACATGAACTTTCCCCTCAGTTAAGTTACCTAAAGCCTCAAGGCCTTTGGCGAAAAACGCCTCCCTCCCTTGAAGCATGAAATCATAGTCAGGAGCCAACGGCGCACTATCGAAAGCACTGACGAAGATAGCCTTGGGTTTGTCATCAGGGTTGGCGATGGTGCCGAAAGGCCGCTGGCGCAGCATGGGCCAAAGCCCCCAACGGAGCATAGCTTCCTTGATGTCCTCGGGAGTCTGTGGCGTTTTCTGGGTGCAATCCGCGCCTGTCGAACCAGTGGATTTATAATCTGTCTCCACAATCACTTCCAACAGTTTCCGTTTCTCGCCTCTCACGATAGCTTTCACGTGTCCGTCAACTGGCGAAGTAAAACGTATACGCTCGTCTTTCTTGTCGCAAAACAGCGCATCGCCGAGGGCAACACTGTCGCCTTCTGCGACCAGCAATCGCGGCACGAATCCCTCGAAATCAGTAGGTTTCACGGCGTATGTCGTGATGCTTCGCGCATCGGTGAGACGCTTTTCCGCATTCCCCGAGATAGGGATGTCGAGTCCTTTTCGTATGTTGATGGTATCAGGCATAATTCGAGAGGCAAAAATAGGAAAAAGTTGTGTGGGTATCTTGACCTTCAATAATTTTTCCTTATCCAATACCCCAAGAAACGGTCGGCAACGGAATAGATTTTCGTTTTACCGCTGTCCTCGTAGGTTATCAACTGATCCTCCAAGAGTGTGGTTATGGAGTATTGAACCGAACTTGTCGATTTGAGGGCGTGCTTTTTGATAAAAGCCACCGAGGTCACGCTGTAGGCTTTTCCTTCCTTGGCGATGGCGATGAGCGTCTCCTTCTGCTTGAAGTTGAGCTTGTTCATGATGTTTGAGAAGGAACGACTCCGAGCGTCCAACAATTCATCTAATGCTTTCCGGATGTCTTCCTCGTCTATGGTCTTTTGTGGGTTCGAGTTGGCAAAAGCGTTATGAAGGATATGGTGGACATAATATGTGTGCCCCTCAAACAGGTCGTAAGCAAAGCTTGCTGCCTCTGGGGTGATGGCTCTGTCCGCATCAAAGACTTGTTGTATAGCAAAGTTGGTGTAGATTTCCTTGGGTATCCTCTCTAAGTGGAATTGTTCTGTACTGTTGTAAAAGGGTCTTGCGGTGGAGTTGAACATGTTTTCGAGGATATGGCGATTGCTGCCCGCGAAGATGAACAGACAATTGTTCATGCGTTGGATATAAGTACGGAGTAGGGCTTCTACATTTTTCTCGGGATAATTGGTGATCTGCTGAAACTCATCAATAGCAAAGATGCAAGGCTTGTCGGCCATTTCCAAATAGTTGAAGATTTCTTGGAGCGTAAGCTCTGGATTGTGAATGTCGCCTAACTTGACATCGAATGAGGGCGTACCCGTCACAGGGTCGTAGCCCAGACTACCTGCCAGCGACTTGATGGTGCTGAGAAAGAAATTCAGGGCTCTTTTTCCTTTCGGAACCAGGCTGGAATAGATTTCCTTACTGAGGAAAAGCACCATTTCATGGAGGCTGGTGGTGGGGAAAATGTCAACGTAAAAGGTAAGAAAGGCCGTTTTGATGGAAGGCTGTTCGTACACATGGTAGATAAGTTGTGTTTTCCCCATTCTCCTTGCCGAGGTCAGCAAAATATGGGCTTTGTTCTCAATGATTCGTATCAGTTGTTGCGTCTCTTTCTCTCGGTCACAGAAATAGGGATCCGGGATGATGCCTGTGATGAAAAACGGATTCGTCATAACGCTTCTATTTTGGGGCAAAGGTACAAAAAATATCAATTATACAAATTCTATTATAGAAATTCTATAATTGTAAAATCTACCATTATTTTGATAGCACTTTTGGAGAGGTTGTTGGAAAGAACCTTTATCTTGAATCAACAACATCTTCAAGTTCATCAGGATCACTAACTTTTGTATTTGGAACAGGAACGTTGAATGGAAATGTTCTTATTTTTTCAACTACTACAACGGGAAGAATGATATATAATAGTGTATACTATCCATATAATTCGATTGCACAACATACATGCATAAGACAATAAGGTGTCTAGCTAATCACCTAACGTTTACTTTCCTTTAGCAAACGACAAAAGCAGAATCCTTTGCTCCGTTGAGGGCCATTCCAAAACTTTTCCCTACCTTTGCAGCCCAATTCGGGGAACCGATTTTGTTTTGTAAAATATTGAAAATCAAATAATATAATGAGCTTAAACATTTCAAAATTGAGAAATATCGGCATCGCGGCGCATATCGATGCCGGAAAGACTACGGTTTCGGAGCGCATCTTGTTCTTCACGGGCGTGAATCGTAAAGTGGGCGAGACCCACGACGGTCAGGCTACGATGGACTTCATGAAGCAGGAGCAGGAACGCGGTATCACTATCGCATCGGCAGCCATCACCGCACATTGGAACGGCTATCAGATCAACTTGATTGATACTCCCGGTCACGTCGACTTTACGGTGGAGGTGGAACGCTCGCTGCGTGTTATCGACGGTATGGTGGCGGTGTTCTGCGCTGTAGGTGGCGTGGAGCCGCAATCGGAGACGGTGTGGAACCAAGCCGACAAATACCGCGTGCCGCGTATCGCTTTCGTCAACAAGATGGACCGCACGGGTGCCGACTTCCAAGAAGTGGTCAACCAGATGCATAAATATTTGGGTGCCAATGCAGTGCCGCTGCATCTGCCTATCGGAGCTGAAAATACCTTTGAAGGTATGGTTGACTTGGTGCAGATGAACTCGGTTCGCTTTATCGAAAAGGAGCGCATCGTCGGCCCCATTCCGGAACAGATGATGGAGCAGGCAAAGGAAGCCCGCCGCAACCTCATCGAAAAGGTTGCCGACCTCGATGACGAGATTGCTGAACTCTATCTCGAAGATGCCGAAATCCCCACCGACAAACTGATGGATGCTATCCGCAAGGCCACTATCAAACTGATGATGGTACCTGTGTTCTGCGGAGCTGCCTATAAGAATAAAGGTATCCAACTGCTTTTGGATGCTATCGTGGATTACCTGCCTTCGCCCAAGGACTTGGGTGCCGTCATTGCCCATGACCCTACCAATGAGGAGAAGACCTACCGCCGTAATCCCTCTGAGAACGAGCCTTTCTCAGCGCTTGCTTTCAAGCTCATCAACGACCCGTATGTGGGTCAGCAGACCTTTATCCGTATCTTCAGCGGTAAACTGGTGAACGGCATGAGCGTATACAACACCAACAAGATGAAGAGCGAGCGTGTTGGTCGTATCTTCCGCATCAAGGCGAAGAAACGTGAGGAAATCAGTGAGGCGAGTGCCGGCGAGATTGTCGCCCTTGTGGGTATGAAATACACCAAGACGGGTGATACCCTCTGCGACGAGAACGAGCAGCCTATCCTTTTGGAATCCATCAACATACCACCAGCGGTCATCGAGATGAAGGTCAACCTCGACGACAAGAAGAACCGCAGCAAGCTGAGTGAGTCCCTCGCCAAGCTCTGCAACGAAGACCCTTCGTTCCACGCGCATTTCGATGAAGAAACGGAAGAGACCATCATCGCAGGCATGGGTGAGTTGCATCTGGAAATCATTGTTGACAGACTAAAAGAAGAATTCAAGGTGCCGGTTACCGTGGGTGCTCCTTCGGTGTCGTTCCGCGAGACCATCACCGCCCCGTTCGAGTGCAATTACCGCTACGTGAAGCAAACGGGTGGCAAGGGCCAGTTTGCCCATACCGTCATCCGTTTTGAGCCCAATCCCGGCAACGGCTTCGAGTTTGTCGACCTCACCAAGGGCGGTGTCATTCCGAAGGAATACATTCCTTCTGTGCAGAAGGGTCTGGCGGCAGCCATGAACAAAGGTCCCTTCGCGGGTTATCCTGTGGTGGACGTGAAGTGCGTCCTCGTCGACGGTAGCTCACATCCAGTCGATTCCAGCGATATGGCTTTCCAACTCTGTGCTCAGATGTGCTTCAAGCAGGCTTTCATGAAAGCCAGTCCCGTGTTGCTGGAGCCTGTGATGAAGGTGGAAATCAACACACCCGACGACTATATCGGCAATGTGACCGGTGACCTCAACAAGCGTCGCGGACGCATTGAGAATATGCGCCGTTTCCGCAAGGGCTCACAAAAGCTCGACGCTTTCGTCCCGTTGATGGAGATGTTTGGTTACGCCACCGCATTGCGCAACCTTACTTCAGGTCGCGCCAACTACTCAATGGAGTTCCACCAGTACATGTCGATGCCAAGAGACCGACAAGAGGAGATTGTAAAGGAACGGAACACGAAAGAGTAAGCAATAATACGGAACATTTAAGCCAGAGCTGCCAAAAGGTTCTGGCTTTTTTATTGTGTTTCGAAAATCAAACGATTTCCCCGTTCCAAAGCTTTTTTAGGAAATCAAGGATATAAATGGTTTCCACTGTTCCTATTCTGCGGTTAAAGCGGTCATGAGAAACAATGATTTGGCGACATTCGGGATGTTCTTCTGCGAAGGTTTTCAAGCCCTTTAGGTGTTTGTTCTGCACTTCGTCAGCTGATTTTATCTCTATCGCCACTTCGGCGTCACCTATCACTGCATCCACCTCAATGCCAGTATAGGTGCGCCAATACGTCAGCCGCTTTTCATTTTGCGTGTAACTCAAATACGCTCTGATTTCCTGCATTACAAAACCGTATCCAGCAAATCCAAATAAAGGGCTTTCGGGAAATTTTCTCGTAGGAATGTCGATTTTCCTGTTTGACGTGCCCCAAAGAGAAAGGCACTCTCATTCAAATCATTGTTTAATTGACATTTGCGTGTAATTAATTCCATATTTTTCTGCTTTTTAAACGCTTATTTTTATTGAAAATCCGCATTATTGCTACATATTTTCATTGAAAATCCGCAGCAAAAATACATAGAATCTTTCAAAAAAACATGTTCAACAAGAAATTTTGTATTTTTGTCGCCATAATCATTACAAAGATTTGAAAAACCATGAAAAAGTCTCTTTTATTTCTATTGGTTTGCCTGATGGCAACCACCACTTTCGCTGGCAATCTGCTTACCGAAGGCTTTGAATATGCCAACCATGATATGCAAGTCCCTGTGGGCTGGACAAGCAATGACGACTCCTGGCTCTGCGGCTATCTTGAAAAAGACCACAACCGCATCCCTCATACGGGCAATTGGTATGCCTTCAGCAACTCTGAGGACTCGTGGATGTATATGCCCATGTATCTTATCGAAAGCATGAGGTACCGCTTCACACTGTGGACCATCACCGACGGTGAGTTCCAATTCGAGATTTGGGCTGGCTCTGCTCCGAATCCTGACGACATGCACACGATGTTTTATTCCACGACCATCAACAAGGATGAATATGAAAAGATGTCGGCTTACGTGGAGACCATCCCGCCCGATTGCCAGTACTTCGGTTTCCGTGCGATTGCTTTGGATGGGGCTACTCATCTCACTATCGATGATGTGGAGATAGATATGGTGGAGCAATACACCTTTGTTGCTGAAGAAATCACGGGTGACACATCCATGTATCCTGGTACTCAGGCCGTGTTCCATTACCTTGTCCATAACACGGGCTACGACCCTGTCGATGTCACCATGCATCCCTCAAACGAGTTCTTCACCGGTTTCACTTGCACCTGCAATGGCGCAACGGGAATGACTATTTCTACTGAGCCTGACGAGATAGTGGAAGTCACAATGACAGCTACACTGCGTCCTGAAATCGAGCCCGGCTCCATTGCTTGGTTGGATATCCAGATGACTATCCCCTGCAACTGCAACACGGCTATGGTGACCTTCTGGGTGACACCCTTAGACCCAGATGGACTTCAAGAAGGTAACGATAAGGAAATCAGTGTATTCCCGAATCCGGCTGCGGATTTCATCACGGTTGAATCGGACAGCCTTCAGCAGGTCGATCTGATTGACATCACTGGAAGAACCCTTGTGAGGGTTACTGCTGATGGTCGTTCCGCTCGTCTTGATGTCAGAGATTTGAAAGCTGGTGTTTATTATGTCATTGCCCAAACGGGCTCTTCAAAAGCTCTTGTGAAACCCTTAATAAAGGGATTATTGTAATTTTACACTTGATAAAAGCAAAAGAAATATGGGAGTGACCTTCGACAATGAGAAACAGATGTTTGTGTTTGACTTTGAACACGATGGCGCAGAGGATATCGTCAATCTGATGGGCGAAGTCTATCAGGTGAAAGCCTTTGGAAAGTGTTTTTACTATGGTTATGAGTTTTCTGACCAAGTGGACAGTAAGGTTCGTGGTGAGTTTATCAAATATGTTAAGTTTACCAAGGATTTGCAGGAAGACCCTTATCTGACGGAATTTATCAAGAATGCCATTGATAGCCTCAACAAGAAAATAAACTTGTATAACTACAATCTCGTTATCATGCCTGAATCTTCAAGTAAGGTCAATCAGTATATGCTGCGCTATATTTATCGTTTTGCCCAACCCACATTACGGAAAATGGAATTGGTAAAGTCATTACCATCGACTATTTCCTTTGATATGGATGCCTACCAAGAGCAATATCTTGATGATGTGTTGGAAGATGGTCGCCCGCGATACACCGAAGCGCAAAAGGATGAAGCCAAGCAATCCATCCAAAAAATGGTTGATCTTATTCATCAGAAGGACTATTTCACTATCGCCAAAGATGTGAAAAAGAGCCGTTTCCGCCCCTATATGATGGACTTTTTGAAGTTTGCGTCCGAGGCTGACGAAAGACTCTGTGAATCTATCCGTCAGCAGAATGTGTTGATTATCGACGATGTAACCACCAGCGGCTCAACCTTGAACGAGATTTTGAGGACGCTCCGCATCCTTAACGAAGATAACGAAATCACCATCTTCAGCTTGATTGGACGGAAAGATTTGATGGCGGAGGCGGTTTGACTTTTTTTTCGGTTATAACTTTTGAGGTTTATCTCTTGCAAATTGTTAAGGCTTTGCCTATTTTTGCAGGCATAATTTGATTATTAACGAATTTAATAAATTTATCATGTTACGCACTCCTTTCAATAGTACAAATCGGTCAAACTGTAATAATCAGAATTTGAGTGAAAATGTGTATGGAAATGTAAAAGTTATTAGAAATAACAACAATCAATGGGGAGTAGAAGACCTGGAAGGAAATGTAATAGTACCATATGGAAAATACGAATGGATAGATGGTTTTGATCAAGGGCTTGCCAGGGTTAGAACAGTAGGACAAATTACATACACGAAAAACATAGAAGAACTCTTTGTAGGTGTAGGATCGGGTAATGTAGAAATAATTACAGATCAAGCAGAAATCCATCGAAAGAGATTGGAAGATAGAGAAAAGCGACCTGAAGTGTTCGCAAAATGGGGAATTATTAATGAAATGGGAGAAGAAGTATTGCCTGTTGAATATGACGAGATTTGGAAGTTTTTTGGTAAGAATCGTTCTTCAACAAAAGTTGTGAAAGATGGTATTGCGAGGGAAGTGTATTTTTATGAACTAAATCCAAAACTGCGTAGTAATGTAAGTAGACCGTCCCCTTCACACTCTTATCAAAAACACAATCATTATTATAATAGAGATAGGCAAACGGATTTGAAAGAAGAAACATGGTGGGCCTTGACAGATGGAATGTATGGTGATTATCCTGGACATGTTGATGATTATGATTTTCTTGGTTTTTAATTGTGAATAGACATAGTTTTTCGGTGATAATCTTTAACCTAATGAAGTAGCAAATTCTATGGAACAAATCATACAAACCGTATATAATTGGGTATGGAGTCCCGCCCTTGTAGCGATATGCCTGTTAGCGGGACTGTATTTTTCTGTTGGCACGCGCTTCGTGCAGGTGCGGCGTTTCCGTGAGATGGCGCGGCTGCTTTTCTCGTCTGACAACAGCCAAAAGACTGGCATTACTTCATTTCAGGCATTTTCGATGGCCTTGTCGGGACGTGTGGGCACAGGCAACATCGTTGGCGTGGCCACAGCCATCGGCTTCGGTGGTCCGGGTGCCATAGTATGGATGTGGATTATTGCGTTTTTCGGGGCGGGCAGTGCCTTTGTGGAAGCTACCCTAGCACAAGTCTTTAAGGAAGACCACAATGGACAGTTCCGAGGCGGTCCAGCCTATTACATAGAAAACGGCTTGCGTTCGCCGTTCTTCGGGGCGTTTTTTGCTGTGCTGGCAGCCTTGGCTTGCGGTGTTTTTCTGCCGCCAGTGCAGTGCAATGGCATTGCCCTCTCGTGTTCGCGCGCCTTTGGTGTGGATGCATGGGTGATAGGTGTTATAGTTGCTGTGCTCATCGCCTTGGTCGTTATTGGTGGCGTCAAACGTATTGCTAACGTGGCGCAGATTGTGGCTCCCGTAATGGCGGTGATTTACATCATCCTTTCAATAGTGGTGCTTGCCATCAACTACAAAATTGTCCCTGATGTGTTTCTTCAGATGTTGCGCGGTGCTGTGGGCATCAACGAAGTGGGTGGTGCATTGATTGGTAGCACCATCGCTTGGGGGGTCAAACGCGGCATCTACAGCAACGAGGCAGGCCAAGGTACAGGACCCATAGTGGCAGCGGCTGCCAGAGTGAGCCACCCGGTAAAACAAGGGCTTGTTCAGGCATTCTCAGTGTATATCGACACGCTTTTGGTTTGTACAGCTACTGCCATGATGATTCTGGCTTGTCGCACATACAATATTATTGGCGCCGTTGAGCAGACCCCTTCGGGCGCAGTGGTTACTTATCTACAACAAAATCCAAACGCTCCCGAAGGCGAACCAGGGGTATTCTACACCACCGGAGCCCTTGGGACGGTGGTGGGTCAGCGGACGGGTGACATGATTATCTCCATTGCCTTGTTCTTCTTTGCCTTTACCACCATCATGGCATATTACTATTATGCCGAAACCAATCTGGTGTACCTATTCAATCGTTGGAGACGCCGCATTTTCAAGAAACACCCGGAAAGGCTGGCCGAACTGGAGGAGGCTGACATGCATTTTGGCGATGACCGAGGCGAGAAAATCGTGATATGGATTCTGAGAATTGGCACCATCTCTGCAGTATTCCTTGGCTCGTTGGTGGGCAGCGGTTTGGTGTGGACCTTAGGCGACATTGGCGTGGGTGCAATGGCCTGGATTAACATTATCGCAATCCTGTTGCTGTCCCGAAAGGCTTTCAAGTCGTTGAAGAGCTACGAGCGACAAAAGAAAGAAGGCAAAGACCCCGTCTTTGATCCGAAAGAAATTGGCGTGAAAGGTGCCGATTTCTGGGAGTCGCGATAGGCTTTGCCTTCCCTGTGTTATTTCTTCTTCTTTTTGAAGAGCGAACTGAAAGCTGTGGAGACCCAGTCGCCCAGCTTGTTCACGCCCGATCCCAGCAGGTTCTTGGGAGCGTAAAACTCCTTGCAGCCGTTGAAGGCGTCCGAGATGTCCTCTTCCTTGTCCTTGATGCGCGTTTCTGCATTCCAAATGGCTATATCGAGACCTTCCAGCGTCTTCAGGCCTTCAGGTTTTGAATCTTTTTGGAAGAAGATATCGGTGTACATGCCGATAAAGCTGCTCTTGAAGAGTTGCTTACGCAGCAGGATGAGCACTACTAAGGCTATCAGTAGCACGCCCGCCATGATAAAGGCGGCCAGCGCATAGCTGCCCGTCAGCTCGCCGACCAATAAGACAACCGCAAAGGACAGGGTTGTCACCAAGGCACCGACGATGATGAAGATGACCAGAAGGCTGGCAACGGCTGAGGTACCTTGCGAGAGACCCTTTATCGAACGCAGTTTCACGTTGTCGATCTGCGCGTTGACGTAGCCTGCAGTTTCGTGTACCAGTCTGTCGACAGGAGCCGTAAACCTATTCTTCTTCTGATTCTTCGCCATCTTCGTCTTTCCCTTTCTTTAGGTTCGACAGTTTTTCCTTTACCTTGTCGATGCAGTCTTCTGCCGTTTGTTTCACTTTCTTACGGCTTTCTTCACCCTTGTCGGGAGCCAGAAGGATTCCCAGCACGGCACCAACTGCGGCACCGGCTAACAATGCAATAACAGTACGTGATTTCATGGTGTTAAGTGTTTAAAAGGTTAATAATTATGTTAGGAGTGTTTGAACAATTTTCGGCAAAGATATAAAAAAAACGAAAAGTGCTACTGTTTTTGCATTTCTTTCAACAATTCCGATGGTCGGTGAACTTCATCAGTTGCTCTTCGGTCTTGGTGCGGTCGAGCTCGCTGTAGAGGCTCACGCGCTCCTGCGTCGAGTTGATGTAATCGGCGGGGAAGCGCAGCGCAACCCCTGCCGATTGAAGCCGCCACCCCAATAAAACAGCCAAAGGCGACCCAATGAGGCCGCCTTTCGATGAAGTTAAAGGTTGTTGCGGGTTCATCCCGCGTTGCGGGCCTTAGCCGGCAAACGGGTCGTCGCCGCCGTTGTTACCGCCGCCGCCGTTGCCGCCGGGGGTGTCACCGCCGCCAGTGTTGCCGCCGGGTTCCTCGCCGGGTTCCTCGCCGGTCTCTGAGCCTGTCGAAGGGTCGCCTGAATTGTTGTTCTGCTTGGACTTCACCGGCTCGGTGCGTTCCCAGGTGATGTTGCCGTTGGCGAGGGCAGGAATCAAGTTCTTGTTGCCGCCACCGCCGCCCACTTTCACCTTCTCGGCTGTGAAGCGTACGTTGACGCGGTTGATTTGGCTGGCCGTGACCTCCTCAGCGGTGTTCACGCCGTTGCCGCTGGCATCGGCCATAAGGTAGAACGTCCCGATGTTGTCGAGTTTCACCTTGTCGCCGTCGCAGAGATGGTCGCACATGGCGTCGGCCAGTGCGCGCAGCACTGCCGCCACGTCAGCCGGGGCCACCGTGCTGGCCTTGGCCACTTCCTTCATCAGTCGGTCGGTTGTCACAATCTTCCCGCTGGTGACACTGCGGGCAAACCATTTGTTTACTCTTGGATTGAGTTGCGCAATGAATTTCATGATTTTCAGTATTTTAATATTAGAATTTATTGAACTCCGTCGAAACCCCGAAATTTCCCGTGGAGATTTTCAATTTTCCCGTGGGGATTTTGCAAAATCCCGTGGGGATTTCTCAATTTCCCGTGGGGATTTTTCAGTGCCCCGTGCGAAGATAGTTTTTTGTCATTTTTTTTGCTTTGTCTATCCCAGTTTCGTTGTTGTTTTTCTTCCGAACTCATCTTGAAGAAAGAGGCGCGATGCACCTTTGATAAACGACAAAAAACAAGAGGCCTAGCAGGGCCTTCACGAGAATTGCCATAAACCAACTATGCTCACGCCTCTTGTCGGGGGTGAGCTGTCGGCCTTCTCGTTCTCGTGATAGTTTAAGATCTGCTAGTTTCTTGTTTCTTGAAAACTTCAGGCTCCTCTATTCGTCAAGGATGTTGTTCAGAGCGCAAAAATAGAAAAAATCCCTCGCACGACAGGGATGGTTAGGGGAAAATTTTTGGCGGGATATGTGAGACCTCACCCCCCTGCCCCCCTCTCCACGGTGGAGAGGGGGGTGCCTGCCGGACGCAAGGAAAAAACGAAAGACGACCCGTGAAGGCCGCCTTTCGATGAAGTTAAAGGTTGTCGCGGGTTCATCCCGCGTTGCGGGCCTTAGCCGGCAAACGGGTCGTCGCCGCCATTGTTACCACCGCCGCCGTTGCCGCCAGGGGTGTCGCCGCCGCCAGTGTTGCTACCGGGGGTATCGCCGCCGGTGTTAGGCTCTTCGCCGGTGGGTTCCTCGCCGTTCATCATGACGCGGGCCTTTTCAATGATGTCCTTGCGCTGCATCCCGCTGCTCTCGGCAAGCAGCATGTCGGTGAACTTCTGCTCGCATTCGGCTTTGGCTCTGACCGTGACACCGGCTTTTGCGACCAGGTCGCCAGCGTTCTCGACGGTGATTTCCGTAACCTTGGGATCCAGTTGCTTGGCACGGGCCAGGTTGATATTGCCGCCTTTGACGTGCATGTCGGGGTAGATGCGCATGACGACGTCGTCACCGCTCTTGAACTGGATGGCGAAGCCTTGGCTCATCAGATTGACGGCAGCCTTGGCAAAATTTTGCAGCACCGACTCAGCCACCTGCGCCGGGATGAGCATGTTTTCATGGTGAATCTCGCGGGCCAGGGCCTTCTCGTCGACCGTCTGCACCACCTCGTTCACCGTGATGGTCTTGCCTTCGGTTCCGAAGGCTTCCACGCCATTGTTGATTTGGATGTTGTACTGAAACATAGTTTGTTGTTTTTTAAGTTGTTTTATATTGAAAATATCGTTTGAAACTTCCACGAGGTAAAAGCCTGCACCTTTTACGAGGTAAAAGCATGTGCCTTTTACGAGGTAAAAGCTTCTACCTTTTACGAGGATCAAGTTTTTTGCCTCTCGGGGGCTCGGCGCGCCGAGGCCGCCAAGCCCCCGAAGGAGGGTTAGGATTATTCCGCGTTGCGGACGAGGCGGACAGCTGTGCCGTAGTAGCGGGGGTTCTGGTTCAGTGGAAAGTGTTTCTCGCTTAAGAAGCTCAAATAGTGCGCATAGGTGTTATCCTTGTGCGAGCTCGACCAGTAGCAGCCGCGGGTGCCTGGGTAGTTGATCTCGGAAGCGCGGTAGCCGGCAGCCGGCAGGAAGACCGCTCCGTTGGCTTCCATCTGGGCCCACTGTTCTATGGTGTAAACATTGGCATAGTCGCTGTTGCCTGCGGTGAAAGTCAAGCCCTCGGGCAGCGTCCAGTCGCCTGGCAGCAGAATCATGCCGTTCACGCCGTTCACCTTGCCGTGGCCCTTCAGCACGTCGGCAGCTGTACGGGTGTTGAACAAGTAGACCCACTCGTCAGTGGTCAGCGTGCGCCAGCCGCTGTTCTCCGTGTTGCCGCCGTTGGCGATGGCGTTGTAGCCCCAGTCGGCCTGACCCGTCTGGTCGTAGAGGTTGTATGAACTGCTGCCGTAGGCGTAGTATCGGATATTATCAGAGTATGTCGTCCAAGGCTGGTATTCGATTGCACCGTGGTTGTAGCCGCTCGTGCCCCAGCCGAAAAGGTCGCGGTCTACGGTTTTGCTGTTGCTGAGTTGGCCGTTGTTGCCAAGATAGTCCCACTGGTTGTCGGCAAATTTCCAGTATGCACCAGTATTATTAGCATCGCCGTTACCTGCGCTGCCGATGTATTGCAGATTGCCCTGCGAGAAATGTACTTTCAAACCGTCTGCATTCACTGTAAACTCACCTGTAAGTCCCCCAACCGGAACTGCCGGTGCGGCGGGCGTGTTCTCAATCGTGATGCCTTGGTTGATCAGTCCGTTCACCTTCACTTGGGGTGCGTTGCCCTCGAAGCTGAGGTTAGCCTCGTTGTAGGTGGCGTTGGCCAGGTCGCTGCTGGGCAGCAGGATGGCCCAACGCTCGGTGCTTTCCTCTGCCGAGGGGTTGTAGAGGGTGATGTCGCCCGTGCCGCTGCCTGCCACGATGGCGTTGTTGCCGTTGTTGCCCGGGTCGGCGAAACTCAAGGTGGCGGTGTTCAGCAGGCCGGCCACCTGGATGGCGTCGGCGGTGGCGTTGGTGAGGTCAAACTTCACCAGGGCGCACTTGTTGCGCAGCA
>Ga0265301_10001618_pt1 | contig 28881 bp, 18 predicted proteins | sample AusTroGonzalo_MG_2_FD_193488 | JGI IMG/M metagenome (GOLD analysis project Ga0265301, IMG submission 193488) | Bovine rumen microbial communities from tropical cattle in Woodstock, Queensland, Australia - Gonzalo_04 | ecosystem: Host-associated > Mammals > Digestive system > Stomach > Rumen ... | reverse complement strand
AGAAAAAGAAGGGTTAAGAGAGAACCATTCAACTTCTGCCAGGGTTAGAAGAAAGGTACACTAAATGGCATTCAACCTATGGCAGGGTTATAGTAAAAACCATTCAACTTTTTCCAGGGAAGTACAACGCCTTTTGCTGTCCCACTGTCCCAGAGTGTCCCAAGTGTCCCAGGGTGTCCCCGTCTGGGACAGTGGGACAATTTTTGTTTGCGCAATTCCGAAAACCTTCTTAATTTTGCCCCCGACAATCAAACAAGAAGTCTAACCTAACAAAACAGCGAATGCCCCCAAGGGCATGAAGCTCAAGAAACAAAAGGCATATTAAAACAAAACCCGCTAACTTGACCTTGCGGCCAGAGGTTAACGGGATTCATCGATGCAAAAATAGACAATTTTTAGATACCAACCAAAAAAGTTGACATTTTTTATATGAAATATTGCGAATTTGAACATTTTTTCTCTCAAAAGCGACTCAATCGATACCTTTTGGCATGTGATGGCGACAAGAGGAAAGCAATGACTTTATACCGTTACAACCTTCGGTTAGCCCAAGAATTATTGACCATTGTCAGCTGTTTTGAAGTATCCTTGCGCAATGCTATTGACGACATTCTTGTGCCACAATTTGGCGAAGAATGGCTGAAGGATTCTGTTTCGGAAGGAGGCATGTTTACGGATCCCGTATTGCATAAGACCAATCGTACAATTAGCGAAGCTTTGCAAAAACTGAAGTCTCAGGGTATATATTCGCATTCAAAGCTTTTGGCTCAAATGGACTTTGGCATGTGGAAATACATGTACTCTCCGCTGCAATACAACTTAACTCATCAAACACTTATGGGTGCATTCCCGTACAAGCAGCGTTCAACACCACAATTGCATATCAACCAATCGTATATTTTTAATGAATTGGATAAGATAAACACGCTTCGCAACCGTATTGCCCACCATGAGCCATTGTGCTTTCCTACAGGTCAGAGTGTGATATATACAAGCTATATTCGTGTGGAGTATCAGAAAATACAAACCTTGTTTTCATGGATGGGCATTGATAGCAGTTCTATGCTATATGGGCTGGATCACGTTACGAAAGTGTGTGACAGGATTGATAATTTGTAAACTCGATTGAAAAAAATGCCCCTGTCTTTTCCACAAAAAGAGCGTACTATTGCAGAAATTCTCTAAATTTGCCCCCGATAATCAAACAAGAAGTCTAACTAAACGAAATAGCGAATGACCCCAAGGGCGTGAAGCCCAAGAAACGAAAAGACATATTTGAACAATAGCGTTAGCTTAAGAGCTTGATCAAGAGAACTTCGACAACTCTCCAAACATTACAAGCAAGTAAAGCAACGCTCGCGTGTTCCTTACACGTGGGCTTTACTTGTATAGTTGTAATGTTTGGCAGTCGAAGGCCCTCTTGAGCAACTTGCAAATAGTAAAGCCTTCGTTATTTTTATATCCCAAAGAAAACATAGTAGAAAACTCAAATCTATAAAATAACAAACATATGAAATTAAACACTTTACAATTCGGAAAGGCGATGAGTGCCGCCTTGTTCGTCCTGCTGCTGAGTGTGGTGGGGATGAAGAATGCACTTGCTCAAAATCAAGTGGCAACACTTCAACATAATGATACAATTACGGGAGTGTATTATGGTGCTAATGCATTTGTTTCGGCTCATAATGCTGCGGTTAATGGCGATGTTATTACACTTTCAAGTGGCACTTTTAATAGTTGTGAAATAAATAAAGCCTTGGTTATTCATGGGGCGGGTTGTGCTCTTGATACGATTAACAATGTGTTACCGACAATAGTCTCTGGAAATTTTAGGTTTACTTGCAGTAATGTTTCACTAGAGGGTATTAAATTTCCAGGTTCAATAAGTCTATATGCTTTCAATAATGTTAGTAATTTGAGTTTTGTTAAGTGTTATATTGAAGCGATTTCTAATGGCTATGTCTGGGGCAATTGTGCGCTTTACAATAATCAATTCGTCAATTGTATTATTAATTCGTTTTCATCTAGCAGGTTTTTTGGCACATCTATCATTAACAGTGTAGTCAAGTTCACCAATTACGACCATTCAGATGTCAATCAATGCACAACAATTAATAACTCGATAATCTTGTTTGATAATGAATTGCCTATCAATAATCTGGTCGCGTATAATAGTATTATTGCAACAGTATCAGGGCATTCTGTCTCAAATTGTACATTCCTAAATTGCATTGGCATACAGACTGGTGAAACTTTACTATTTGAGGGACAAATTATTCAGAATGTTATGGAAGTGGATAATTATGAGGATGTTTTTGAGACTTTTTCGGGAACGATAACAAATGAAAACATCTACCAATTGAAAGAAGAGGTGGCAACATCATTTATGGGTCACGATGGTTCGGAAGTGGGTATTTATGGTGGAATTATGCCCTACAATCCTCGTCCTTCCTATATGATTATGAAGCATTGCAATGTAGCTCCACGTTCTACGATTGACGGCAAATTGAGCGTTGATATTGAAATCATTGCTGGAGACGAATAATCTTTTCGCCTATGAAACGCTACATAATATTATTAGGTGTACTGCTCTGTTGCATCATGCTGAAAGCGCAATCGGTAACCTATACTTGCCGCTATTGGTTCGACCAAAACCATACGCAAGCCGTTACCGCTACTTTCAACGACAGCACTTGGCAGACAGAATTGGATATTGGCTCGCTTACTGAAGGAATCCACAAACTTCGTTTGCAAGTTGCCGATACCTCAATGAAATGGAGCTCTCCACTGACATACCTGTTTTTCAAAACAGCCGACACCTTACAAGAAAATATGGCTTGTTGCTATTGGTTCGACCAGAACCACGCACAAATGCAACAACTTCCATTTGGGAATGGTAACTTGCTGCTGAATGTATCTGATCTTGAAGATGGCTTGCATACTGTGAATATCTTGCTTGAGGGCGAGAATTTGACAACAACCCAGAGATTTTCGTTTGTGAAAGTAGCTGTTGTTGGATTGGACACGCTCGATATGAGCAACTTGATGTATCATTGTTGGTTTGACCAGGACTTTGAACATCGGCAGACTGATTCTGTCGGTGACGGACATTTTTTGTTGGATGTGTCGGAACTCACCGATGGTCTGCATACGGTTAATGTATTGCTCGAAGGTGATGCCTTGAGCTCAATTACAAGCTATATGTTCATGAAAGTTGCAGTACAAGACCCTACAGCAGAAACGCGATACCGTTGCTGGTTCGACAATGACTTCAGTACTATGCAAACTGGTTCGGTAGGTACAAGCATTTTCGAGCTCGAAGTAGGTGGTTTGTCTAATGGAATACATACTGTATATGTGCAGCTTGTTAATGGTACGCCATCTGCTCCACAATACTATATGTTTTATAAAAGACCTGTAGATGGATATATCTCCAAATGGGAATACTGGTTGAATGGGGATACTAACAACAAACATTCTACGGAATTGTCGCCATACGTTGACACTTTGGACATTGTCACTTTATTGCCTTTGGAAACATGGCCCATTCGAAGTTCTTGTTTTCATTTCCAACCCAATGGTGACGAACCATTTATCAATGCCAAAAATGAAATCACTTTCCGGTTTTGGGATGTGGACAAACACTTTCTTGACAAATCGACATTCTATGTAGATGGGAATGTTTCGGAGCCAATTGTGGCCGATACAATAGAGCGCAATACAACCGTAATTATGGACGCACCACGAGACAACCAAATCCATTGGTTCAAAATGGAAGTAGGAAGAGGTGATTATATGTCCTTCCAAGCCAGTAAGGCATGTACAATGCAATTGTTTGCGCCATCGGGAGAGGAGGTATATACCGCTTCTGGTCCTGAATCCATTTTGATGAATGGCACTAATGTATGGGAAAATGGCATTTATTATTTAGCTGTGCATGATGTTACAGGAAGCGGCGAAATGGTCTCAATAACCTATAATTGGCTGAATAGATATACTGTCGCTTCATACGATGTGCATTTGGTAGGCAACGGCGGTTGTTCTACCATCACTTTCCAAGGCAACGGTTTTAATAGCCTGTTGGATGCTTATTTAGTGAATTGGCAAAACGATACCATTCGAAGTTTAGACATTGGGCATGAAAGCAATACTACAACTACAGTTTCCTTGAATTTCTATCAAGAGAATTTGGGTGCGTATGATGCTGTATTTGAGTTTTTTGAAGAAACCATCCGCATCAACGGAGCTTTGGAAGTGCAAGAACCTGTGGATATTCTGTTGACTTCTTCTGTGTCTTATCCAAGCCGTTTTTTGAGGAATACGCCTTGCACATACACTTACACCATTACTAATAATGGAAATATGTACGCTTATGCTGTACCGATATTTGTGTATATTGCCTCGCCCACTTTAGATGGTATTTCTCATATCGAGTTTGACGGATTGGATCTGCCATCAATAATAGATGATATAGACTTAGATTCATTAACACTGCCTCTGAATGAAATAATGGAAATTAAAGCTTGGGCAGAATCATTTGGCGATGATCATTATTTTATAAAGACCGCTGGAGTTGATGAGGCAACAGGTGATTCAGTTGTGGTTCGTAGCAACTTTTTCTTTTTGAATCTTGCACCGTTTGAAACTAAAACCCTGACTTTGAAAATCACTTCTAATGAACCTGTTGATGTCTGGATGACTGTTCCTAATGATACAATAAGTCCAGTCAACTTTATTGAGACTCGCTATAGTGTTCATGAATATTGCTGTGTGGCTGATAGATACTCTTGTGTTTTTGGTATAGTATGTTCTGCTTTGGATGTTTGGAGTTTATTTACTGGTCCATGGATAACCGTTCCAGCATGTGTTTGTTCATTACTAAATTCCTTAATGACAGAGGTTAATCAGTTTATGTGCAGCGGCGGAGGGAGTTTTGATGGGTTTTTTAATCAATGGCGTACGATATCTGTTTTGAGATCTGCGTTTTCAGCCATTTTGTCGTGTATGATACATAAAGGCCTGTTTAATGTATTTAGATATAAAGAAATAATAAATGAAATATCTAAAGCATTAACGGCATTAACAATTGGCGATAGTCCTCTCTTATTACATGATTGCATTCATGCTTTTTCGGATCCGAAACCAGGTTGTCCTATAGGGGCTTTTCCCCAAGGCGGCCTATCAACCCCAGTTTACTCCCTTGACCCCAACGACATCCACGGCTACCTCTCCGAATCCGGCAGCCACTATATGCGTCAGGAAATCCAGAATGTGCAGTATGAGATTGAGTTTGAGAACGACACCACTTTAGCTACCGCTGCGGCGCATACCATCATCGTGCGCGACACTCTGGATGCCGCAAAGTTCGACTTGAATTCTTTGGCCGCTCGTAGCGTCACCATAGGCGACAAGCGTTTGGACCTCAACGGGGAACAGACCTTTGCCCGCACCTTGGACTTGCGCCCTGAAAACTATGTGATTGCCCAAGTGGAACAGGATTATGATGCAGCCACAGGCATCATCCAATGGACTATCCAATCCTTGGACCCGATGACGATGGAACCCACCGACGACCCCAACCAAGGCGTGTTGCCTGTCAATTACTTTGGTGATGGTGTGGGGTTCATAGACTATAGTATCGACATCAAGGAAGCCTTTGCGGACGGCACTGAAATCAGCAACCGCGCTGGCATCATCTTCGATCAGGAAGGACAAATCCTTACGCCCACATGGACGAACATCGTCGATGCGGTGAAGCCCACTTCGCATATCGAGGAGGTTACACCCATTGCGGATAGTCTGAACTTCCAGTTCGTTTCATCAGACAACCGCTCGGGTGTGTGGTACCACACGCTGTACTACCGCAACGATTCCACCGAGATGGAATGGCAAGTGAGAAAGCCGCAAATCCTTGGGAACGAGTTCATGCTGCCCATCGACAGCCTGCTCACCACAGAGTTCCTCGTTATGGCCATAGACTCGGCAGGCAACCACGAGGAGAAGGAGATGGTGGCGGAATACACCTATTTCTCTACTATTCCTACTATCGTCACCCAATCCACTGTGCTTACCGAGGGCTGGAACTGGTATTCGACCTACATCGAGCAGGAGGGGATCGACGGACTGACGATGCTGGAGAACAGTCTGGGAACCAATGGCATCCGCATCCAGTCGAAGAACGACGGCGCAGTGGACCAGTTTGAGTACAACGGGAACAACTACTGGTACGGCTCCCTCAACGAGCTCACCAACGAGCAGATGTACAAGGTGCGCACCAACGCCGTCTGCAACGTCGCAATGTCCGGCTACTTGGCTCGGATGGAGAACCACCCCATCACCCTCAACGAGGGATGGAACTGGATAAGTTTCCCCATCGGACAGAGCCTGAGCTTGGAGACAGCCATGAGCGGTTTCACGCCGGAGTCCGACGATATCATCAAGGGACGCACAGCCTCTGCAACCTTCGTGTCCTTCGACAATTACAGTATGTGGTACGGTACACTGAACGCGCTTGAACCCGGACAGGGCTATATGTACAAGTCGAACAGCAGCAGTCCGAAGACATTGGTCTTTCAAAGCGGACGTAGCTGGAAAGCCGCAGCCCCAACCACCCACGAGGGCACAGCCTTTACCTCCAACACGGCGGCGTTTGCCGACAACATGCTGGTGACCGCTGTGATTGAATTGGGCGGGCATGAGCTTCGCTCTGAGGACTATGAGTTGGCCGCCTTTGTGGACAACGAGTGCAGGGGAAGTGTCAAGCTGATGTATGTGGAACCCTTAGACAGGTACGTGGCCTTCCTGCTGGCATTCGGTGAAGCCACCGAGACGATGCACTTCGTGCTTACTGACGGAACGGATGTGGTTTGGTCGGACGACAACCTGTCTTACATCGCCGACGGCACGATAGGCACTTTGTCGGAGCCCGTTACCCTGCATTTCGGCACCATGGGCCTGAACGACAACGGAGCGGAATATGTCAATGTGTTCCCCAACCCCTCGCGCGGGGTCTTCAACATCGAAGGCAAAGGCATCCGTAGGATTGAAGTTATTGATGGCTACGGACAGGTCTTGCGCTCCGAGGAAGTCAAGAACGACTACTTGCAGATTAACCTCAGTGACAGAGCCGCTGGTGCTTATCTGCTGCGTGTCGTAACCGATAAGGGAGTTACCTCTAAAAAATTGGTCTTGGTGAGGTAATAGGATTTGACAATGTTTTACTCGTAGCCGTGTGATGCTTTTGCTTTGCAATAGTGCACACGGCTACGGATGTTTATTGAATGACAAAGGGAGGTCGCAATGACGTAAAATAGTGTGAACTTGCTGAAAGAAGTGTAAAAATAATTCGCTGAACCTGTAATACTTATCAAGTTTTTTTCTATTTTTGCAGCCCGATTTGAGCCGCACTCCAGAGTGATTGCATAATCAGCGGTTCATATTGGTAATCAAATGTTTAACCTCCTCGGTTGCGGCTTTCTGGAACACAATCGGGTACAACAAAACTACATTTCCGCAATGGAAGAACAAGAAAACATCATCAATGAGGCTCCCGTCGAGGCCGCTCCCGTAGAACAAAAACCGGTTGAGAGAAAGCCCAAAGCCCCTAGACAAAAACCCGTCCCCGCCGAAGATTTCGACTGGACATCTTCGCACAAGAAGTTCGACAACTACAGCGCTGACGAGCGTCAGAAGCTGGAAGAGAGGTATGCCGGTACCATGAGCCAAGTGGCCGACCACGAGGTCATCGAAGGTACCGTTGTCGCCATCACTCCCCGTGAGGTGGTCGTCAACATCGGCTACAAATCGGACGGTGTCATCGCTATCACCGAGTTCCGCACTAACCCCAACCTGAAGGTGGGCGACAAAGTGGAAGTCTACGTGGAGAACCAAGAAGGTCCCAACGGCCAACTCATCCTTTCCCACAAGAAGGCTCTGCTGCTCAAATCGTGGGATCGCGTCAACGAAGCTTTCGAAAAGGGCGAAATCATCAACGGTTACGTCAAGAGCCGCACCAAGGGTGGTCTTATCGTCGAAGTGTTCGGTATCGAAGCCTTCCTGCCCGGTTCGCAAATCGACGTCAAACCCATCCGCGACTACGATGTATTTGTTGACAGCGTGATGGAGTTCAAGGTTGTGAAGATCAACCAAGAGTTCAAGAATGTGGTTGTGTCTCACAAGGCTCTCATTGAGGATGAACTTGAAGCCCAGAAGGCCGAAATCATCAGCAAGCTTGAGAAGGGTCAGGTCCTCGAAGGCGTGGTCAAGAACATCACCAGCTACGGCGTGTTCATCGACCTCGGCGGCGTTGACGGTCTCATCCACATCACCGACCTCAGCTGGGGCCGTATCAGCCATCCCGAAGAGGTGGTCACCCTGGACGAGAAGATCAAGGTCGTCATCCTCGACTTCGACGACAACAAGAAGCGTATCGCTCTCGGTCTCAAGCAGCTCACTCCTCATCCGTGGGATGCCCTCGATGCCAACCTGCAAGTGGGCGACACCGTTAAGGGTAAGGTCGTTGTCGTTGCCGACTACGGCGCATTCGTCGAAATCGCTCCCGGCGTTGAAGGTCTCATCCACGTCTCTGAGATGTCGTGGTCGCAGCACCTCCGCAGCGCTCAGGACTTCCTGAAGGTGGGCGACGAGGTGGAAGCCAAGATTTTGACCCTCGACCGCGAGGAGCGCAAGATGAGCCTCGGCATGAAGCAGCTGATGCCCGACCCGTGGGCCAGCATCGCCGACCGCTATCCTGTGGGCTCGAAGCACACCGCCACTGTCCGCAACTTCACCAACTTCGGCATCTTCGTCGAGCTTGAGGAAGGCGTTGACGGTCTTATCCACATCAGCGACCTCAGCTGGAGCAAGAAGATCAAGCACCCGGCAGAGTTCACGAAGGTGGGCGAGACCATCGAAGTCGTTGTCCTCGACGTCGACCAGGAGAACCGTCGTCTCAGCCTCGGCCACAAGCAGCTTGAGGAGAATCCTTGGGATGTGTTTGAGACTGTGTTCACCGTCGGTTCCATGCAGCAAGGCACCGTCATCAGCGCTACCGACAAGGGTGCTGTGGTTTCGCTGCCCTACGGCGTTGAAGGCTTCTGCCCCAGCCGCTACATGAAGAAGGAAGACGGCTCAGCCGCCAAGGTGGATGACACCCTCGAATTCAAAGTCCTTGAGTTCAACAAGGAAAACAAGAAGATCATCCTTGCCCTGCCTAAAGTGGAAGTAGAGAAAGAAGCTCCCGCCAAGACGAACGAGGAGAGCGAAGCCGAGAAGGCTGCCAAGCAGACCAAGCGCACCGTGAAGCAAATCAATGACAACATTGAGCGCAGCACCCTCGGTGACCTTGAAGTCCTCGCCGGCCTGAAGGAGAACCTTGAGAAGCAGGAAAAAGCTGCTGCCAAGGACGAGCCTAAAGCAGAGTAATGTTTTCTCATAATTGTTTTTGTGACCGCCTTCCATTGTGGAGGGCGGTCTTTTTCAAAATTAATCCAAAAAGTTATGGCACAGAAACTTAATAGAATCAGCTTTGCGTTACGTGAAGACGAGACTTTCATACCCCTCATAGCTTTGCTGAAAGCCACGGGAGTAGTGGATACGGGCAGTGAGGCACAAGAGGTAGTCACAGCAGGCATGGTGCTTCGCAATGGCGAGGTAGAGACTCGCAAAAGAGCCAAAATCACCCCCGGCGAAGTGATTGTGTTTGAGAATTATGAGATACTCGTTGATGGGTGGGATTGATTAACCGCGTCTCAAAACACAATCATTCCTAAAACTTGTTTATTCTAAAATTTTTCCCGTTGCATACAGTGGCACAATACGCATATGGCGGATTTCGCCATTGTCTTGCGGGTCTGAATAGTTGAATTCACCAAAGTTCTCCAACGAACAACGGACAGCTTCGTGCAAATGCTTTTCCCGCATGAAGGTCCAAAGGCTTTTCATTCCGCCTTGAGTACTGGCTTTCACTTCGATAGGCAGTATCGACATATCCTTGATTTGCAGGTAATCTACCTCAGCGGTGCTATTCCCTGTTTTTTCCCAATAATACATTTTGGGCCTTTGGATGGGATTTTTGTAGCGTGCCATCTCCAGACCAGTCACCATTTCAGTAATTGAGCCTTTGTTGACAAGGTCGTGGGGCGAGCCTACCATTATGAGCTCTATCAGTTGGCGTGATTCTGCAAGGTCGAGTTGTAGCACGGAAAGCAATAATCCTGGATCAAGGAAAAGGTACTTGACTCGATTGAATTTGGCTTCAGCATCTAAAGGAATGCCGTTGGCTGCGGTTGCAATCACTGGAGTAACAATGCCAGCTTGTGTCAATTGCCGTAAGGCCTCCCTGATAAGCTGACTTCTCACGTCTCGGGCAATTTCTGTCAAAGAAATGGTTTTGCCGATTTGATGACAAACGCCACGCATGACAACACGAAGCAGATCGGGATTAGCGTTTTTCTTGTATTTATTGAAGTCGTCCTCGTAGGTGAGAATGATGTCGTTGTGAATTTTTTGGCGGCGCAGGAAATCCCTGCTGTTTACCCATGCAGCTACGGCTTCTGGCATACCGCCTACCATGAGATAGATGCGGTACAATTCAACAAGTTTGTTGTGGAAAGGCAAGTCGAGTGGATGTTGGCTGTCTGCCATATCGCGCATGGTGGCGAGACCTTGGTTGCCCGTGGCTTCAAGGAATTCGTTGAAGTTCATGGGATACATAAACAAAGAATGGATTCTGCCTACGCCGAAAGTAGGTAAGTTTTCGAGGGCGAACTCAAGAAGCGAACCTGCGGCAATGACATGCAAATCGGGATAGTCTTCCTTGAAAAACCGCAATGCCATGATGGCTTCTGGACATTCTTGGATTTCATCTAAAAACAACAAGGTTTTTCCTGGTTCAATAGGAATATTGATGTAATTTGCGATTTTGCTGGCAATCAGTTTCACGTCAAGGTCGCCAGAGAAAAAAGCCTTGGCTTCCCTTTGCCGCTCAAAGTTGATTTCGGCAAAATACTTGAACTGTTTTCCCAAATGTTTTGCAGCTGATGATTTTCCAACCTGGCGTGCCCCTCGCAAAAGCAAAGGTTTATGCGTGGTGTCGTTCTTCCATTCAATGAGATATTTGTCGATAATTCTAGTAAAGTATTCTTTCATTGTCTAAGATATTGATTTTGTGCTGCAAAAATACAACATTTTGTCAAAATCCAAGAAATAATTCATCAAAATTTGTCGAAATCCAAGAAATAAATTGCAAAATTCTTGTCGAAATACGAGAAAAAAATTAGAGACGGTGCATGCACCGTCTCTAAAATTCTGCGTATTCTGCGCGTTCTGCGTGAACCAAATTATTCAGCAGAGAACTTGCAAACCAAGTTTCTGTCGCCATAGGCGTCGTCGATACGGGTGACATGCGGGAAGTACTTGTCCTGCACGTCGCTCTTCATCGGGAAGCCAGCCTCTTCGCGGGTGAAGGGGAAGTTCCACTCGTTGGCCATCAGCATCTCAGCGGTATAAGGTGCGTGCGAGATGATGTTGTTGCCCTTCTCGGCTTTGCCGTCTTCGATGTCCTTGATTTCCTTGCGGATTTGAATCATGGCTTCGACGAAGCGGTCGAGCTCAGCGATAGGCTCGCTCTCGGTGGGTTCCACCATCAGGGTCTCATGGACAGGGAAGGCCACAGTAGGAGCGTGGAAACCGAAGTCCATCAGACGCTTGGCGATGTCGATGGCGGCCACACCAACAGTCTTATTAATCCCGTTGATGTCGAGAATCATCTCGTGTGCCACATGTCCGTGATTGCCGGTATACAGAATCGGGTAGTAGTCCTTCAGTCTTTCCTTCAGGTAGTTGGCGTTCATGATGGCACCCATAGTGGCTTTCTTCAGGCCTTCACCACCCAGCATCTTGATGTAGCAGTAGGTGATGGTGAGAATCTGGGCACTACCAAACGGAGCAGCCGAAACGGCGCCTTCCTGCTTGTCGCCACCGCAGTGGAACAGGATGTGTGAAGGCAGGTAAGGCTTCAGGTGCTCGGCCACACCGATAGGACCAACACCAGGACCGCCACCACCATGAGGAATGGCAAAGGTCTTGTGCAAGTTGAGGTGGCACACGTCAGCTCCGATGAAGCCGGGACTGGTCAAACCGACTTGGGCATTCATGTTGGCACCGTCCATATAGACTTGTCCACCGTTGTCGTGAACGAGTTTCACGAGAGTGCGGATGCCGTCCTCGTAGATACCGTGCGTGGAAGGATAGGTGACCATAAAGGCAGCCAGGTTGTCCTTGTATTGCTCGGCTTTGGCCTTAGCATCGTCGAGGTTGATGTTACCGTGCTCGTCGCAGGCGACCACCACCACTTGCATTCCAGCCATAGCTGCAGAAGCGGGGTTAGTGCCGTGAGCCGAAGCAGGAATCAGGCAGATGTTGCGGTGACCTTGTCCGTTGGCCTCTTGGTAACGACGGATGGTGAGCAGACCAGCATATTCGCCGCTGGCACCCGAGTTAGGCATGAAGCTCATGCCCTTGAAGCCTGTGATTTCGCAGAGGTCTTTTTCCATCTCGTTGATAAGTTCGAGATAGCCTTCTACTTGGTCAGCGGGGACGAAGGGGTGGATGTTGCCAAACTCAGGCCAGCTGAGGGCATACATCGAGGTGGCAGGGTTCAGCTTCATGGTGCAGCTTCCGAGCGGAATCATGCAGCGGTTGAGGCTGAGGTCGCGGTTCTCGAGCTTCTTCATGTAACGCATCATGTCGGTCTCGCTGCGATACTTGAAGAACATCGGGGCTTGCATGAACTTGGAAGTACGCTGCATCTCAGTCGGGATGCCGCTGAACTTCTGGCAGTTCGGGTCGCAAACGAGTTCTTCATGTTGTTTGCCGAGGGCTTCGGCGACGACTTGGCCAATCTCGTTGATGTCTTCGCGAGCGGTGGTCTCGTCGAGGCTGATGCCGAAGTGCTGCTTGTCGATGATGCGGAAGTTCATGCCGTGTTTCTCGGCAGCTTCCTTCACCTTGCAGGTGCAGGTGCCTTCGGGCAGTTCGAACAACAGGGTGTCGAAGAAGTACTTGTTGAGCTGTTTCACACCCAGCTTGGCCAACTCTGAAGTCAGCTTGCCGGCGAGGCAGTTGATATGGTGTGCAATCTCAATCAATCCCTCCGGACCATGATAGAGGGCGTAGAAGCCCGACATGATGGCCAGCAGGGCTTGAGCCGTGCAGATGTTCGATGTGGCTTTCTCGCGCTTGATGTGCTGCTCACGGGTCTGCAGAGCCAGACGGTAGGCAGGATTGCCGAGGGCATCAATGCTGATACCGATGATACGGCCAGGCATCTCACGCTTGTAGGCCTCAGTGGTGGCGAAGTAACCGGCATGAGGACCGCCGAAGCCCATCGGCAGACCGAAACGCTGGTTGGAACCCAACACGACATCGGCACCCCATTCGCCAGGAGGCGTGATGAGGGTGAGGCTCAACAGGTCGGCAGCAACGGCCACCTGCATTCCTTTGGCTTTCCATTCGGCAACCTTGGCGCGATTGTCAACAATCTCACCAAACTGGTTGGGGCATTGGAGCAGGATACCAAAGTATTCTTCACTGCAATCGAACTTGTTGATGTCGTCTACCACGACCTCGATGCCCTGGAAGTGGGCGCGGGTCTTGATGACTTCAATGCTCTGCGGGAACACGTCGTTGGCCACAAAGAACTTCTTCACGCCAGCCTTCACTTGAGCGCGGCTACGGGCGTGCCAGAACATCAGCATGGCTTCAGCAGCGGCTGTACCTTCGTCAAGCAAGGAAGCATTGGCCAAAGGCATAGCGGTTAGGTCGCTGATGACGGTCTGGAAGTTCAGAAGGGCTTCAAGACGGCCTTGCGATATCTCTGCTTGATAAGGAGTATAAGAGGTGTACCACCCCGGGTTCTCAAGGATGTTGCGCATGATAACGCCAGGGGTGATGGTGTTGTAGTAGCCCAAGCCGATATAGGTGCGGAACTGCTTATTCTTGGCACCCAGAGCCTTCAGGTGGCTGATGACTTCGTATTCGCTCATGCCTTCGCCGATGTTGAGGTCTTTCGGCAAACGGATTTCGGGAGCAATGATTTCGTCGACAAGTTGTTCTTGCGAGGCAACGCCAATGACCTTGAGCATCTTTTCAGCATCCGATGCGGTAGGGCCGTTGTGGCGTTTGATGAAGTTGTTTCTAATCATACTATTCGTTTTGAGTGTTTATATATTAATATTGATTTTTTCTTTCAAGGTGTTAATATCATTGATGGACTGCAACTCGTCAGGCGGAATTTGGAGCAATTCTTTGTTCCATTTCTTAAAGGTTGCATAGTTCTGAAGAATGACCAAACGCAGGTATTCATATTCTTCGCATTTGACCTTTTTCCTGTACTTGACAAAGAGATTATGGAAATCATCCATTGTGGCATCCGGACGGTGAACCATATCCCAAAACTCGTTTTGGAACTGAACTATTGCATCTCCAGAGACTTCCACCTTTTCAACGGGTTTTGGCGAATCCTGTTTTACTTCAACAACTGTAGGTTGCTGTTCCGGTTCAATAACTGTAGACTGTTGTACTGGTTCGACAATAGAGGAACTATCAATCATGAACGAAGTGGTGTCAGTCGTTGTGGTGTCTATCTTTGCAGTATCAGTAGTCAGGTCTATAATGGTCATTTTAGCCCTTCTTTTCCTCCATTTCTTAACGACCCGTTTTGTACAATAGGCAGCGAATAACATACAGACAATGGCTGCTACACCAAGGAGTACCCACATATATGGTTTTAATAAAGGATCTTTCTTTATTTCACCCACCTCATATTCAGCTACAATTTTCCCTTCATAGAAGGGGTCTTCGTCATAAGGCTCGTATCTGAAACTTTTGAAGATATAACCTTCAGGAGGAATGATAAAGTCTACTACGTCCTGTCCATCTTGAAAGAAGGAATAGGGACAGCCGTCTTTTTTGCTGCCGATGCCAGGATCTACGTAATAAAACTTATCTTGGTGTTGAGCCATAATGTTATTCCTTCAGGTACTTTCTTAGTTCATCAATGGATTCAATGGAGGATAAACGGTCGACGGGTATCGCTTTCAGCTTCTCATACCATGCCTTAAACGATACGTAGTTTTTCAAAATAGTGAAGCGCAGATAGTCAAACTCATCTCCCTTTTTGACTTTGCTCTTGTAATTATTGAACAGTTCTGTATAGTCATCCATTGACCCGTTGCGTTCATGAATCATCGCCCAGAACTCCTTTTTGAACAAAGTCGCCGGGTCGTCAGGTTGGGGTTGCGTCTCCTCAATTACTGGCTTTACCTCAGTTTGAATGTTTTGCTCTTGGTTGACGGGCTGCGTCGTATTGCTATTGTCTTCATTATGGACAACCTTCTCTTCCTCTTTGACGGTTTCTTTTGGATCGTTTGCTGCAGGCGATTCAATCATTGCCGGTTTCGCTTCATCCTTCTTGGTTTCCGTTGAGTCATTGAGGATTTCCGTTTTTTGTTTTCCGGAAGGAGTCTCAGAAGATTTAGATGGTTTAAAAACACTAATGACCAGAACTGTAATAAGAACGACAACCAAAACGATGGCTAATGGCAATATGAGTTTCCAAAGATTGGATTTCAATCTATCCTTGAAAGACTCTTTTTCATACTGGGCATATAGCTTTCCGTCGTAAATCTGATTACCGGTATAAGGGTCGAACTTGAAGCCAACAAAAGTGTAGCCCTTGGGAGGGACAATATAATCCTGGACATCATGACCGTCTTCATAAATGGAATATGGACACCCGTCCATCTTTTTCCCCTTGCCAGGATCAATGCAATATCGCTTATCTTCAAAAACAGACATTATTCGCTTTTTTTGAAATTGAATTATTGTAGGGTCTTGTTCAAAGTAATGAATTCTGGATAGGCAAGTTGTTGATTACCAATGCTGATGTAGGGTTTGACTTTCAGACCCACATTGACAGGATTGCTACTGACTCCCGTCAATTTGAATGCTAAATTCACGATAGCATCAGCCGATTCGCCGCTGAACAGCTGAAATAGGTCGGTTTGAACAGGTATGCTCACGACGCTGCTCGAATTAGCCCCAACGTTAATGCTCTTGTTCAATGTAGTGCTAATGACTTCTTTTCCGTTCAAAGTCAGTATATAGTCCATCTTGGTCAAAGCAGCAGGAATGGAGTTGGGATTGTTCACATCCAAATTGACGTTAAACGAGACAGGGAGTTGCTTCTTTAAAATGGCACTCGTCAATGAAGCTAATTGGGCAATGTTCAAATCGCTTTTCGTCATGCCTTTGCTCAGTTGTACGTCAAGCATTTTCACCTGATCAACGCTTTCAAAATTAAACTTGCAGTTGGAAAAATTGGCTATTTGAGCCACTTGGTTGAGTACATTGCAGGACGTAATTCCTATCGCGACGAGGACAACTATGAGAATTTTTTTGAATTTTGACATTTTTACACCTTTGATTGTCAATAATTTGATTAATATAACAACGTTGGGCTAAATTTTCATTCCACCCAATTTTTCACGTTTGCAATAATACGAAAAAAACGGACACGAGGTCCGTTTTTGGAAATTATTTCTGTTTGTCGCATGGATTGGTCTTTTCCTTCGGCGATTTCAGGATGAAAGTCAAGTTAGATCCTGTATATCAAGAGCACTTTCAGCATCCAATCGTGGAAGGTGCCATGGAAGCTGAGGTCATCCACATAGTTGGGGATTTCCAGCTGGCTTGCATTGAAGGCATCGCGGCTGCGGAAATAGAACCTGTTATAAGTGAATTGGGTCGATAGATAGAAACGCCACATGGTAAGGCTGACGGCCGCACTGCCGATGTAATTGGGCACCGGACGACACCATACCCTGTCCACTACTCTGCCATCATATACCTCATGCTCGTCATATAGGTATTCGGTGGTTTTCAGGTAATTGAAAAATGTAAGCACTGGCATGGCTGTCAGATTGACGGTGAGATTGCGTAGTTTTTCGTCGCGAGGGCCTACAGGATCTTTATGCCAAAGGACGAAGTTGACGGAATAGCCGCCACCTATTGAAGCTTGCATCGTGGAGAAACAATCCAACAGGTTATAGGTATCCCAGACGGCTTCGGGTGAGTTGTATAGGTCGCCTTGCATGTATCGTGCTGTCAGCATGAATGAGCCTGCAGTATTGCGTTGCACCATACCCATCTTATAAGCGGCAGGGTAGGCGAAACGCTTGTTGTTGAAGACGTAGTAGCCGTCGATGGTGAGACTTCGCATTATTGCCAGCTCATCAGTAGTGAATTTATCTTGTAAAACAACGTTGTCATGCTCGTCCCAAAGAGTCAGCCCCGAGGTGAATGGATTCGAGATTTTGAAATAATTCAATCCCACTCCCCATGACCTGCCGACCATGTGGAAATCTAATGATCTCTTTGCTATGGCGCTTGGAGCCCCAATTTCATGGCTGTAGCTGAACCCGATATTGCCATAGTCAACCTCAACGCCAATTTTCTTGCAAGGGGTTTCGCTCATGCTGAAACTCGAAACGCCTGAAACTGATTCCATTTCATCCGAGTTGACGCTAAAGTTGACATCCACGTCAAAGCCTGCCTTTTGCAGTGAGAAGAAAGGACCCACTGCGAAACATGCCTTATTGGGTTGGTATATCCGCGTTGAGTCGACATCATCGGGCTTGGTCAGAAAGTAAAATGCTTTTTTCAAGAATCTGTTTTCTTGAGCCTGCAAAGAGATAATGCCAAAAAGCATTATTAGGATGATTAAAAGTCTTTTCATGGGTCAAAAATTTGGCAAAAATTGGAAAATATTAAAACCGCCCGTTGGAAAAATCTCGACGGGCGATTTTTGTATCAATGGCTGATGTTTACTTCTTATCGGCTGGATAGCTCAATCCCATGTTATACAGGATGAACGAATAGATGTCCGCATTCTCCTCTATGACCTTGGACATAGGCTTGCCGCCGCCGTGTCCAGCTTTGGTGTCGATGCGGATAATCTTGGGCTCTGGTCCAGTTTGTGCGGCCTGCAAGGCTGCTGCATACTTGAAACTGTGGGCAGGCACCACTCGGTCATCGTGGTCGGCAGTAGTGACCATGATAGCGGGGTAGTGGACGTTCTCACCGCTTTGGATGGTGTGCAAAGGCGAATAGGCATATAAGGCTTTGAACATGGCCTCGTCGTCCTCGCTGGTGCCATAGTCGCTGGCCCAGTTCCAACCGATGGTAAAGAGGTGGTAGCGCAGCATATCCATCACACCGACTTGGGGAACAGCCACCTTAAACAAATCGGGGCGTTGGTTGACCACTGCACCGACAAGCAAACCGCCGTTGGAGCCACCGTTCAAGGCCAAATACTTCGGCGAGGTGTAACCTTTATTAATAAGGTATTCTGCACAAGCAATGCAGTCGTCGAAGACGTTTTGTTTTTGTAACTTGGTGCCGGCAATATGCCAATCTTCACCGTATTCGTTGCCACCGCGCAGGTTCATCTGGGCGTAGATGCCACCGTTCTCAATGAAGGGCAGACGCGAGGTGCTGAATCCAGGATTCAAGGTGATGTTGAAGCCGCCATAGCCATAGAGCAGGGTGGGATTGGTACCATCCTTCTGCAAGCCTTTCTTATAAGTCAGGAACATAGGCACTTGGGTGCCGTCTTTCGAAGTGACGAAGACCTGTTCGGTGACATAATCATCCGACTTGAAGTCGATAGCCGGAGCGCGGAACACCGTTGAGGTGTTGTCGTCGATATTGTATTGGTAAATCGTAGTCGGGAAGGCGAAGGAGGTGAAAGCATAGAACACCTCAGGCTCTTCATATCTGCTGCTGAAACCGACAGCACCGAAAGTGGGCAGGGCAATTTCATGCAGTTGTTCGCCGTCCATAGTGTAGACGTAGGCATGATTGGCGGCATCCTTGTCGTAGGTGACAATCATCTTGCCTTTGGCGAGGTTGATGCCGGCAATGACGTTCTCTCCCTCAGGAATTACATCAACCCAGTTTTCCATCTGCGGGGCTTTGGCCGACACACGGCAGATACGACCCTTCGGAGCATCGTAGTTGGTGAAGATGTACAGCACGTCGTCGATTACATCGATAGGGCTGTACTGATAGTCCATATTGTCGGCAATCTGCACAAACTTGCCGTTGGGATCTTGCATATCCCTGATCCACAAGGTGTGGCCTGCGCCTTGACCACTCTCGAAGAGGAACATATAATGCTCATCGTCGGTAAGGTCTACAGAATGGAAATAGCGCGGTTGGGCTGGGTTATGATAGAAGAGTTGGTCTTCGTCCTGTGCGGTGCCGAGCTTATGGTAGTAGATTTTGTGGTTCTCGTTCACATTGCTGAACTCTTTACCAGCTTCAGGACGGTCGTAAGCGGCATAGAAGAAGCCGTCTTTATACCAATTGGCACCAGAGAATTTGGCCCATTCGATGTGGTCGGGGAGAAGTTCGAGGGTGGCCATGTCCTTCACGTAAATCTCAACCCAGTCGGAGCCGCTGCGTTGGATAGTGTAGGCCATATACTTGCCGTCGTTGGAGAAACTGATGCCGCCTAACGAGACGGTGCCGTCGTCAGAGAGTTTGTTGGGGTCTAAAAGCACAGTTGGCTCTCCGTCAAGCGTCTCTTGCATGTAGATGACGCTTTGGTTTTGAAGACCGTCATTCTTCGAGTAGATATAGCGGCCGTGTTTCTTCGAGGGAGTGCTGTAGCGTTCATAGTTGACGATTTCAGTCAGACGGTCTTTAAGGGCGCTACGGAAGGGGATGTGACTCAGGTAGTCTTGAGTGACTTCTGTCTGCGCTTTGACCCAGTCAGCAGTCTCAGCGGAGGTGTCGTTCTCAAGCCAACGGTAGGGGTCGGCGACTTTGGTGCCAAAATAGTCGTCAACGACAGTTTCGTCCATGCGCGTCTCAGGGTAAGCCTTGACGGAATAGCGTTCAGCGGGCTGCTGTTGCTGGTTGCAGCCGAAAAGGGTAATCATGCTGCCCATAATTAATAAAGTGAGTTTTTTCATTACAGTTAGTATTTAAGGATTTCAAGATTTGGGGACAAAAATACAATTATTTGGTGGAATGGATAGCGATAATATTTTAAATTTCGGAATTATGTGATAAAGAGTTGCTTGCTGAATGGATTTTTGCTAATTTTGCAGCGAAAAGAAAACAATGATATTAAACTCTAAGAGATGGATTATCAAGAAACAATATTAATCATCCCAGAAGGGAAAATCCGTGACTATGTGGATGGAACAATCCGCAATGACACGGCAGAAGAATATGTGCGCCAAACCGTTGAGAAGCGTTTGGTGAATGAGCACAAATACGCCAAAGAACGCATTGCAGTAGAGTATCCTGTACAAATGGGTTCAGGGAGAAAACGTGCGGATATTGTGATTTTTCCTGACGGTGCAACAGAAGACGACAAAAAAGATCAACAGAAAATATTGCTGATTATAGAATGTAAAAAAGAGACGGTAAAAGCCACCGACAAAGATAATGGAACAGACCAATTAAAGACTTACATGTCGAGTTGTGTCAATTGTGAATGGGGAATGTGGACAAACGGAATGAGCAAAACTGTCTTCCGCAAACAAAAAGACGAAAATGGAAATGTTATATTCGTTGAATATAACGACATTCCTTCTGCCGACGGCAAAACCGATGAAGATGGACGACCGAACCGCTATATTTTGACTAAAGCATCTGATGACAATCTGTTGTTTACATTCCGTACTTGTCACAATATTATATATAGCAATGAAGGCTTGCAGAAACAACCTGCTTTCTTTGAATTTTTGAAAGTCATTTTCTGCAAAATACAAGACGAACGCAATTTGCTTGATCCTGTAGAGTTCTATACTACCAACAAAGAACGTAATAATCGAGACGGACAAATAACCGTTAAAAAGCGTATTGATAAAATCTTTGAGGTCGTAAAAAAACGCCATTCTCAGATTTTTGATGCCAACGAAGAGATAAAACTCAATCCGCGTACCCTTACCTTTTTAGTGGCCGAATTGCAGAAATACACATTGCTCAACACAAATATTGACATCAAGGGAAAGGCTTACGAAGAAATTGTCGGTTCTAACCTTCGTGGCGATCGTGGCGAGTTTTTTACACCGCGAAATGTTATGAAAATGGCTGTGGAAATGATAAATCCGCAGGATAATGAAAAGGTGTGTGACAGCAGTTGTGGCACGGGTGGATTCATCGTCAATGCCATGACTTGCGTAGTAAATCGCCTTACAAAAAAAATGGAAAAGCAATACGGGCCGAAAGACGGTTGGAATAATGATATAACAAAAGCATACAATGACCGAATTTCAGAGATAGCAAGTGAGAATTTTTTCGGTTTCGACATCAATCCAGATCTTGTGAAAGCCACCAAAATGAATATGGTGATGAACAATGACGGCAGCGGCAACATTATGCAGATGAACACTTTGCTACCACCACACGAATGGAGCGAAGAAACTAAAAGACACTTGGCCGAAACACTGAAAATTGATGTAGAAAGCATAACCAATTATAAATCAATAGAATTTTTTAATGTAATTGTCACCAATCCGCCGTTCGGGACAAAAATACCGATACAAGACCAACAAATTCTTGAACAATTTGAACTTGCTCATATTTGGGAGAAACAAGCCGATGGCTCATGGGTGATGCAGAAAAAACTGAAATCGAGCGTACCGCCCGAACAACTCTTTATTGAACGAGTACTGCAATTGTTGAAAAAAGGTGGACGAACCGCCATAGTTCTTCCTGACAGCATTCTTGGCTCTCCCGGACTGGAATACATTCGCCAGTGGCTGATACACAAGACAAAGATAATAGCAAGCATTGACTTACATGCCGATACTTTCCAGCCTCACAATGGAACGCAATGCTCAATCCTTTTTTTGCAAAAGAAAACTCAAAAAGAGATTGACGCAGAGGAGAAGAGCGGACAAATCATCGACTACAACATTTTTATGGCGATGATTGACCACATTGGGCATGACAAACGAGGTAACAAGATTTACAAGCGTGACGAGAAAGGCAATGTTATTGTCAAGGCAGAGGAAAAAACGGTAACAGAACGATCGTTGGACGGAAGCCTTGTCTATCGAACAGAAATGCAACAAGAAAAAATCATCAATGACCAAACCGTTTTGGTAGCGGATGTTTTTGAAAAATGGAAACGCGAGGAGGGCATACAATGGTAATCGGGAGCACAATATTATTGCCAGATCCGTTGAAATACACCTCTGTATTGCTTTCGGAGGTGTATTCCAACAACATCCGTTTGGAGGCTGATGCATACAATCTTGAAGCCAAAGCCGCCAAATACCGTGTGGAGCATTGCAAATTCGGGTTTGTACATTTATGGGGTAAGAATGGACTGGTGAAGGAGGCTTTCGTGAGAAGCCGTTTCAAACGTATTTATGTAGAAAAGGGGGAAGGAATTCCATTTTACCAACCTTCTTCAATAACAGAAACTTATCCGAAACCTGTAAAATACATTTCTGAGAATACGGATGTGGATATTGAGGCATTGAAAGTGGAAAAGGGAATGCTGTTGATGTCCGTTTCTGGTACAGTTGGAAAATGTAGCATGGTTGGACAAACATTGGACGGTAAGGTCTTCAGTCATGATTTATTGCGGCTGACTGGCAAAAATGAATTCGACACGGGTTACATATATGCTTATTTCTGTACTCCAACAGGTCAAAAAATGTTGCAGACAAATAATTATGGTGCAGTTATTCAGCACATTGAACCCGAACATCTGAAAAATGTTGTTATACCGGATGCTCCCGATTCTATCAAAAAAGACATACATAACTTAGTTATTGAATCATACGACTTCCGGGATCAATCAAACGCCTTGATAGATGAAGCCGAACGTATACTATATGCAGAACTCCATCTTCCGCCCATTGAGCAACTAAAACCGAAATATTTTGACGAAAGCGTTGCTTTCAGGAATTATACCACCAAATTGAGCAGATTGAATTTGAGATTGGATTGCTCGTATCATTCGACGGCACACGGCACTATTCTTGATTTGTTGAATGAAAACTCTAAGCAAGTAAAACACATTGGTGAAAAGGATATTTCTCAGAGAATCATTCTTGCTGGTCGATTCAAGCGAACCTATGTTGATGACAAATTTGGAATTCCGTTTTTTGGAGGCAAACAATTATTAGAATTGAACCCGACAAACATAAAGTATTTATCAAGAACCCACCATGAAGACAGAATCAGCCATGAATTGTATTTAAAAGAGAATATGGTTGCTGTTACTTGTAGTGGAACCATTGGGAAAGTGAACATCATTCCTAAGCATTGGGAAAATTGGGCTTTAAACCAGCATGTTATGAGAATTGTGCCAACCTCAAAAGATTTGGCAGGCTATATATATTGCTGGTTGAATTCAGATTACGGATACCAATTGATTGTTCGGAACACCTATGGCGCAGTTGTCGATGAAATAGACGACAGGCAGTTGTCTCAAGTGGAGATACCTATTCTCAAAAACGAATCGAAGCAAAAAGAGATAAATGATAAAGTGTTGGAGGCAAACGAACTCCGTTATCAGGCGTATTTGAAGGAGCGGGAAGCGGTGGAGATAATGGAAGAAATTATTTACGAATAATAATACAATATTATGAATGGACAATATGCAATAAAGGGTTATCTTTTGCAGTCGCTAGTTGCTTTATTGGATTCATTTGAAACAAAATGGGAAACAGTTTGTGTTGAACCAAATGATGAATCTGAAAAAGTAGACATTAAGTGGGTATACTCTAACGGTTCTATAAAAGCGGTTCAAGTTAAATCATCAAAAAATCCGATAAATTTATCACAGGCAAAAAAATGGGCAAATGAATTATTTGAAAAAACTTCTAATGCGGATGAATATGAATTAACTTTAGTCGGGTATGTGGAACCTAAATTGCGCACACTTCCTAATAACATGATCAATAATGTTTTGGTTGTAAACAAAGATATATCCATTGATGATTTCGAAATAATAATTATTGGGAAAATCAATTCTTTTTTTGAAAGAAAAGGGAAGAAGGTCGTTAGTCCTAAATTAGGACAATTGTTTGTACGTGCATTAAATACTCAGATATTACAAGATTCTGTAATTGGAAAAATCATTGAGCGTTCTGAGTTTGAAAACAATTTGCTAGATTCATTAAAAGCAATCGAAAGGCATTTAGAAAACACTTCATATTCATTATTACTTCCTGATACGCCACAAAAAAACAAAGATGTTAGCTCACTGATAATCGAACATATTTTGAAATTGATTGGATGGAATTCGTTGAGCATAAATGAAACAATTACAAGTTATAATGAGAAATTAGGAGAAGAGCAACAATTTAAAATTGATTTTTGGGGAAATTACGATTGCCCTCTTAAAGATAATCTAAAAGATATTGTTTATATCAATGCAAATATAGATGCACAATACCTTCCTGACTATACTAATACGATAGGATATAATACATATAGTGTTGATATTGTAAGAAAGCACCTAATTGAAGACAAGAGAATCAATATTAATAATTCTATTGAATATTGCGTTCAATTTCTTTTGTCACTGAAAGAATCCGAACAAAATCAGGCAATTACAAGGTTAAACGAAGCTTTCAAAAAAAAGGCAATGAACAAGGATGTTGTCTATTATGCAATTGATAACAAAAAAGCAGATTTTTTGATCAGCTCAATAATTACAGCAAGAAAATATAGAGATGGTTTAATTACAAAGTTTTTGTACCCTATTACTGACGATAATTCTCAAATTGATAAAATAGGAGCACGAAATACATATATGCCACCTCAATATCTTAATTCTTCAATTTTACCTATAATCAAGGAAGATAGTGATAAAATCAGTGTGTTGCTCTTTTGCTCAGATCCATATAGCAAAGATAGGTTGAGAAAGGTGATCTGGTTACTTATACGACTAACAAGCGGTTTGGCAAATGAATATAAAATATACTTTACTGATTATGATGATGAACAATATAGTAATGAGGTAAATGAAGTTATCAGAAGTTATAACAATAATGATTTGACAAATAGAATTTGCATAGAAAAACTAAGTTTATGCAATTCTTCTGATTTGCAAATTGTACCGTCGAATATGAAAATAAGTCTAAAAGATGAAGATTTCGACGAGGCTATCAATAAAAATAGACAATTGAGAATTGAGCCCCATCTTGTTGATTATCTACCCTATGGAGACTCTTTAAAGCCTTTCTTAGATTCTGAAGCGGTAAAAACAGAAGATTTGAAAACTTTTTTACAACACAAAGGTATATATTTCAAGACAGCCAACAAAACAAAAATAATCCAGTTGATGACAAGTATGCTTTTTAGCTCTCTTGATATCGAATCATTGGTTGAGTATGTGAATGTTGATAATAAGTCAACGGAAGCAAGTTCTGCGCAATACAATTTAGTTGATGAAAATAAACAACTTAAACAGCTGTTTATGAACAAAACTATTGATCAAGATAAACTTCAAGATGGATTAAAAGCCGAGGTTGTTTCTTTGGAGCAAACAAAACCCAAAAATGACAATGATTGTTTCACTGTCAAAATTTATTTGGAACAAAAGAATCCAATAAACAAGCTCTTGTAAGTATTGCGAGAAGTACAGCAACTGTAACTGTCAAAAAAAGCACAAACATAGTTGAGTTTACGAAAGAATATAACTCGAGATCAGCAAGAGTAGCAGCTGAACGTGTGGTCAAACAACTTGCAGAACAATTAATTCAAAATAACGAAATTGAAGATAAATGTATTGAAGTAAAGTTTTCTGAATTTACTAATAGAGAACGAACTAATTTTTTATTGAGTTTTACAAATATTGATTCGTCAGGTATTTTTAAAAGTTTTGATGCAAAATCATTCAAATATATGTTTGATGAATCGGCAAATCTTCCTGATGAATATGCTGATAAAAGGGGGAAAGAGTGTATCGCCCAATTAAAAGGCAAACATTTGGATTCAATAAAAGAATTGCAGGATGAAGCTTTAAAAGAAATTATTCTGAGTGAAGAATTAGCTGTCAATTATAGGTACAGTATTAGAGGAGTTTCTGGGAACTATTTTGTTGTTATGAATTTTTCGGGTGCTTTGACGAATAAACCTCTACATGATGGGATTTTTAATGTTAAATCAAAACTGTATATTGACAATAAATCTAAGACCAAAGTTACAAGTATTACTGCGTTAGAAGCAGATTTAAAAATAGAGTTTAATAGATTGAAGAAAGAAAAGTTCAAACAGTATAATAAGATTTAATATGTTTTCGGCATTTGATGTTAAAATACATAATTGTGCTATACATAAAATAGGTAACAAGTTTAGAGATGAAGGGGTTAGTTTGTCTAATTCTTATTTGGATACTATAATTCCAATACATGAAATTCTAATTGATTATTTCTTTCCTCCATTTTCCTCTGAGGAATACTTCCAACTATACCATGACAGTGGCATTGAGTACAACGTGACCTATGGTGCTGTTTCTCAAATCTTTGACAATCCAGAAACACTATATGAGCAATCAGTGAATTTGGCAAAGCATCTCTACGACCAAAGCACTCACCCGAAAATTAAAGGTGGTGAGTTTTATACGGTCTATTTCAAGGATTGCATTGTGGATGGCGATACTGTAGATGCCGTGGGATTGTTCAAATCGGAGAACAAGGACACTTTTTTGAAGGTTTTACGCGAAGGTGGCAACTTTAATTTGAAAAGCGATCAAGGCATTAACATCAAGAAACTGGACAAAGGATGCCTAATTTTCAACAAGGAACGTGAAAACGGCTATGTTGTAGCGGTAGTGGACAACACAAACAAAGGCATTGAGGCTCAATATTGGATTGACGACTTCCTACATGTACGCCAACGCAAGGATGAGTTTTCCAATACGCAGAATGTAATGACAATGGCCAAGACTTTCGTCACTAAGGAATTACCCAAAACATTTGAAGTTTCAAAAGCAGACCAAATCGATTTACTGAACAAATCATTGCAGTTTTTCAAAGAGAAAGACACTTTCGATATAGAAGAATTTGCAAATGAGGTCATTGAACAGCCCGAAGTGATAGAGAGTTTCCATAGCTTTAAGAGAAACTATGAATCAGAAAACGATATTGTTATTGATGATAGTTTCGCCATTTCCAATTATGCCTTCAAGAAACAACAACGGAGTTATAAGCGCATTATTAATCTTGACAAGAAAATCCAAATCATCATCAATGGCAATCGTCAAAATGTTGAGCAAGGCGAGGACGAAAGAGGTAAGTTCTATAAAGTGTATTATAGAGAAGAGGCATAAACTATGAGTTGAAACGCAATTCATATTATACCAACTCCCCGACGAGAAAGGAGTAATTCAAGTAGTTATCAAAGACGAAACATTGTGGGCGACACAAAAAGCGATGGCTTCACTTTTTGGTGTTGGTGTGCCTGCTGTTAGCAAACATATGAAGAATATTTTGGAAGAAGGTGAGTTGGATGAAAATTCAGTTGTTTCCAAAATGGAAATAACTGCCGCTGATGGTAAAAACTACCAAACCCAATTCTATAACCTTGACGACATCATTTCCGTAGGTTACCGTGTCAATTCATCCAAAAACGCCAAATTCCGCATTTGGGCCACCAGCGTACTGAAAGACTGCTCTCTACCTGTATTTTTCATCCCTCAACTGCTGAGACCGTCTGATTGTAACCCTATCAGAAATATGTCAACCCTATCAGGAACACTGTCAACGGTTTCAGGAAATTGTCAACCCGGCCAGAAAACCGGGTGACAACCCTATCAGGAAAAGAACAAAAACTGTCAACCAAAATCAGGAAAAGACAGATATATATCTTTATTATAGTGCCGATTTTGACAAGTGTGAAAACGATTTTGACTAATGACTAAAATGACTAAGATGACTACCTGCCCGCTACCTGATTCCTACCTGAATAGAACCTGATTTGTACCTGAATAGAACCTGATTTTGCGTAAAAACAGGATTTGATTGTGTTGTATTAAGAAATGTATCAATGTGTTACGGTGCTTATCGTAATCTTTTGAAAGATATTCTTCCATTTATTCGTAGAGCGCGATGCCGTCGACGTATTTTTGCATCGTGTTAGCCGCAAATGAGCGCTCGGCGGTTGACCTCCGTTCTTTGAAATCCTGAAACCAAAACTAAAACTTCCAAGTCCGATGTAAGTCCGACTTAACTCCTACTTTTCGCCTACCCACTTCGGAACCGTTTTATATCACATCTTATCCATCTCCGAATCGTCTTCAATTCGAAGGTTCTCGATGATGAACTTCTGCCGCTCCATCGTATTCTTGCCCATGTAGTATTCCAACAGCTCTTTGATGCCGAAGTCGTAGCGCAGGATGACAGGCTCAAGCCTCATATTGGGACCGATAAAGCCTCGGAACTCGTCAGGGGAGATTTCGCCCAAGCCTTTGAATCGTGTGATTTCGGCCTGCTTGCCGCATTTTTCTTTGGCGGCGATGCGTTCCTCGTCGCTGTAGCAGTAATAGGTCTCTTTCTTGTTGCGCACACGGAACAAAGGAGTCTGCAAGATATAGACGTGCCCGTTGCGTACCAGGTCGGGATAGAATTGAAGGAAGAAAGTGAGCATCAGCAGGCGGATGTGCATACCGTCCACATCAGCATCGGTGGCGATGACGATGTTGTTGTAGCGCAGGTTCTCAATGTCCTCGTCAATATTCAAGGCAGCTTGCAGCAGGTTGAACTCCTCATTCTCGTAACACACTTTTTTGTTCATCCCCAAGCAGTTGAGTGGCTTACCGCGCAAACTGAACGCAGCCTG
>Ga0265301_10001616_pt1 | contig 28884 bp, 22 predicted proteins | sample AusTroGonzalo_MG_2_FD_193488 | JGI IMG/M metagenome (GOLD analysis project Ga0265301, IMG submission 193488) | Bovine rumen microbial communities from tropical cattle in Woodstock, Queensland, Australia - Gonzalo_04 | ecosystem: Host-associated > Mammals > Digestive system > Stomach > Rumen ... | reverse complement strand
GCTAATATCCGTTCATAGGCCAGGAAATGCGAAATAGTACAAAGCGAACGAGGGACCTTTCGGTGCAACAATTCACGTCCGTCTTTCATATATTTGTCGAGGTAGCCCTGTATCTTCTCGTCATCATTCCCCTCATTCACGAATTCATATTCTATCCCCTCTTCGCTTAGCATACGGTCTATATGCTCAGCGCGTTCTTTCAGTCTTTCTGCGTGTATCACAAATGCTTTCATGCTGCAAAATTACGAAAAGTCGAGTGAAAAACCAAATAAATTTGGATATATAGATTATTATTTGTAATTTTGTCACCCAAATAGTTGATATCAATGATATTTGCCCGCGATAAAAGCCAGATGTGCAACAATCTGTTGCAATATGCCCATGTCTATGCCTGGGGCAGGGAGCATGGCCGGAAGGTCATATCCATGCGCTTCAGTTACAAGTATCAGTACTTCCATATATGCCATACGAATCTGACGGGTTTTGGCTGGTATCTGCTGGCAAAGTATTTGGCTGCACTGAAACTATTATCGACGGCCTCGTTCAAGCATGACGACTGCGACCGTGAAGCATTGGAACGAAAGATGTTACGCCATCGGCACATCGTCGTCAGCGGTTGGCACGCTCGATGGTATGACCTTTTCCTGAAATACCGCTCTGAGATATGCGACCTGTTCCGCATCGATGAACAATATACAGAGCCCATGCGTCAGCAGATGAAAGGTCATCAGGGCATCCGTCTCGGTGTTCATATTCGCAGAGGCGACTACGCCAAGTGGAATGATGGCATCTATTGCTATGACGATGTGACGTATGCTAACCATATCAATCAATTTGCGACGTTGCACAAGGGAAAAGAGATTCATGTCTACCTGTCGACAAACGATGCTGAAGTGACGGAAGAAAGGTATCAACAGCTGTGCCCTGCGGTGAAGCTGCACCACTTACATGGCAGCGCACCAGAAGATCTGTTTATGCTCTCTGAATGCGACTACTTGATAGGCCCTCCCAGCACGTTCTCACTGGTAGCGGCCATGTACAGGGATATCCCCTTGTATCGCATGGATACGGCAGATGCTACTCAAATGACTCAAGAGGGTTTCCGGCTTTTCGACTACTGGTTCAGAAGAATTGTCTAATGCTTTCCCCATTTGGTAAAGACCACACGCAGGATAGTAAACTGCACCAGCATAGCCACAAGCATCACCAGGGGTGGGGCAATGAGGTGATGAACTCCTAACCAAAGGAACACATTGAACAAAATGATATGCAGGAAATAGTTGATGCCGTGACTACCTGCAAACCCCACGAAGTTCTTCCACGTTGGCTTGGTGCGGAAAGTGAAGTAATTGGTCAGGATGAAGTTACCTACAAAACTAATCAGATAACCTGCCGTATAGGCAATATTGAGGTCTATCCACCATTGGAGTATGAAATAGACGCCATAGTGGACGGCAGCTGCTAGCACACCGATGATGCAGAAACGCAGAAACTGCAACACACCTTCTTTATTTTTAAGCTTTTCAGGGATATTCATTGACTTTGTATCCGATTATTTGGAGCACTAACGCAGGAAGTTGTTCTATATGATAAGATTTGGAAGCCAGCTGTCGGAGCTGTATCATGACATCGGGATTGGCAGCACGATAGCTCGCAGTGGCATAAACCATAAAGGGCGTCTTGAGACCTGCCTGATAGGATATGGGATCATTGTCCTTGGCATGTGAGCAGTAGTCTTCGGCAGATTCATAGAAGTCCATTCCGTGGTCGGAGAAATAGATGCCAACGGCATTCCTGTCTTTCAGTGTTGCAAAAAGGCTGTCAACCACATAATCGTTGTAGCGCGTGGCATTGTCGTAGGTGGCATAGTCTTCGCGCTGGTGTTCTAGCTTGTCGGTGTATTGGCTCTCCTTAAAATAGTCAAACGCCTCAGGATAACGTTTCTCAAAGTCGACATGCTGTCCCATCAAGTGAACAAATATGGCCTGAGGAGTTGCATGGGAGGATTTTACGTAGGGCGGCACACAACCCAGTAAGAGCCCATCAGGCTTGGCGTCCTGTTCACCGTCTTCGCGAGTGGTGGTATAGTGGATGGTATCACAAAGGGCAGCAAAGGCCGCAGAGATATTGTCGTACCACCCCGTCTGTGCCTGGTTGGAAAACCATGCGGTGTGATAACCCGATGCGTGAAAGACCTCAGGCAAGGTAAGACATTCAAACCACTCTTTGTCCACCGTATCATGGTTGTAGGTAGTCATGAAGTGCTTAAAGGCCTGAGCGGTATGAGTTGCAGGAGCAATAGGGTCACGGAAGACGATGAGTTCTCCGCTGTCTACCAACTGTTGCAAACGTGGATTTGTCACTTTGTCGTAGCCATAGAGCGAACTGTGACCCTTGACGAAACTTTCGCCAATGATTATCATCACGACATCAGGATGATGTTCGGAGGTGGCAGTCATCTGGGGATGTTGCAGGTATTCCGCCAGATTCTTCTGTTCTGTACGCAGAATACCTTCCAACCTGCCTGGCAACGTGTAGAACGAATAGCCCACGCCACAGAAACACAACAGGAAAAAGAATACAACACCCTTGACGGCCTTTCGTGTCAACGGAAATGATTTCCTGCTCAGCCAAAGGAATACCACATACACGACCACGACGGCGATGGAAAACAACACGATGGTCATAGGCGTGATATAGGTATGAAAGAATTCCCCAGCCTCCGCATCATTCGTTCCCGTCACCAACGCTATCATCCCTTTGTCGACGGGTACTCCAAAGCGATACCAGCAGAGACATAGCAGACAGAAATAGCAGGAGATGACAAAGGCAAGGACTGTCTGGAGCACTTTCCTGAGATGCAGGAAAGAGGACAAATACAACACCGCCCAGAACAAAATCGCCATCACGGTGTTTGCACCCAGAATAAGCAATCCTTTCAAGGGTTTACCTTCACTCAGCGTATAAAACAATACATCGGGTAGGGCCATTAAGATGGCGGCCGTCAGGATGAAAGCGATATCGCTGCCTTTTATTCTTTCCATAGCGACCAGACCATTTTACCCCAGGCAAGGGTATAGAGATAGACATCAATATAGAGGGTACCATTCAGGAAGTTATGCACGCTGGAAGGAACAAACAGGTCGACGGGCACAATGCCGAAGAATACCACCATCCCCCAAAAGAGCACCTTGTCAAACAGGGTATGCTCAGCCTGCAACCAATACCATAGCATATAACCCGTCAGTGCTATCAGGTAGGTGTGTGTTTCAGAAGAGTCGCCAAACAGGATCACCCAACCCATCAATACGCCTAACACAAAAGCCCTGAAGCGGAAGTCGCCCCAACGTTGATATTTGCAAAAGAACAGGACTACGACAAACCCAACGGTCAATAGCTGAATCCAGCGGTAATAGTCCAGCACATAGCGCAACGGATAGGCGTAGAGCAATGATACATAATATGTGTCGCTCTGATGTTGAGTCAGCATGTTCCACCAGTTCTCGTAACACGGCAGCAGTCCGTCAAAGCCTGTTTTCAGGGCTGGCAGCATGAGTAGCAGAATGCCCAGCAAGGCTGCATAGCAGAGATGACGGAAAGGCTTCTGGTAACAGAACAGCAACAGCAGCTCAACGATACCATAAACCTTGGTAGTTGTGGAAATCATGATGAGCAGTACGGCCCAGAACCCTTTTCCTCGTTCCAGCAACGTAAAGGCAAACAGGAAACAATAGGCCACCACGATATTGAACTGGAAGGGGAAGATGCTCTGCTCCAGGATGAGAAGCAGGAAAAGGAATATCTTTACCTTATAGGCATCATATTGCTTGGGTAGGGTAAAAACCGACAACGAAAACAACGCATAGTTCGTCAGATTCCATACAAAAGGCCCCAGCCATTTGGGCAGGAAGGCTATGGGCGCGTAGAGCACCGAAAAGACGGGCGTATACAGAAAGTATCGTCCGTGTTCATCGACAAAGCGTTGCGTATAAGGATTGATTCCATTCCAGAAATCAAGCGTCGAGTCTGTATATACCAGATAGTTCATATACCGCAGGCGCAGCGTCTCCAAAGCAGTGGCAATGATTGCTACCAGTAAGCCCAGCACAAGAACGTTCCGCCCATTCACGGCGGCAGTAAATTTTTCACTCTTCACTCTTCCCTTTTCCCTTTCCACCGTTATACGAGTTGATAAAATACCCAGGGCGTCCTTTCACCTCGTTGAACACCTTTCCAAGATATTCACCCAAGATTCCCAGACTGAGCAGTTGCACACCACCCAGAAAGAGTATGGTCACCATGATAGTAGGATAGCCCTGAACGGGATCGCCATAGAGATTCGTTACGATAATAATATAAATAAGGTATATGAATGCCACCAGCGAGACGATGAGTCCCATGACGGAAGCCAGTCGCAAGGGGGCTGTGGTGTACGACATGATACCGTTCAAGGCAAGGTTCACCAACGACATCATGCTCCATTTGCTCTTGCCCTCCTGCCGTTCTTGCTGCTGATAATAGATACCCTTTTTGCGGAAACCTATCCACGAATACATGCCCTTGGTGTTACGCTCCACTTCGCGCATCCGTTTCAGGGCCTCAATGCACGAACGGTCCAGCAGACGGAAGTCGCCGGTGTCTTTTTGGATAGGGACTCGTGTCATCGACTGCAACAGCTTGTAATACCAGTGCGACGTCTTACGCTTCATCCACGACTCCTGGCTGCCCTGTCGCTGGGCATAGACATCGTCATAACCCTCTTCCCAATAGCGCAACATCTCAGGGATGACATTCACCGGATGCTGCATATCTGCATCCATGATAATCAGCGCATCGCCAGTGGCATAGTCGAAGCCTGCCATCATGGCAATCTCCTTACCGTAGTTGCGCGACAGGTCTACGTAGTTGTAGTGCGCATCTTCCTGATGCAGGCGAATCATCTGTTGTAGCGTGTTGTCCGTACTGCCGTCGTTCACTAACAGAAACTCCCAGTCATAGTCAGGGTTCTCGGTCAACACCTGATTCATGTTTTGGGTTATCAGGGCGAACGAGGCCTCTTCATTGTAGGCAGGAAGCAGAATGGTAACTTTCTTTTTCATCGGCTCGTTACAAATTCATTGAAGGTGACGAAAGCATGTTGTTGCGCTTTCAGCATCTTTATCAGGTTGTCCAGTCGCTGCACCATCTGACGACCGCTATGGTTCTTGATGATGAAGGGTATCTTGAATTCCGGGTGCTCCTTCAGGTCGAAGAACTCCCAGGGATGGAAATAGGTGACGAAGTAGCCGTCGTGTTTCAGCGTGCGACGCACAAGCCAGTGGTACAACCCCTCCGGCAGGTTATGTAGGGCGAGCCAGAACAGCGGGAAACGAATCCAAGGGGTCACCGAGGCGGGAATCTGCATCACCTCACCCTTCATAAACCATGTGCGCGGTGCAGTCAGGTGCATATACCGCCCTGGAATGAAGGCGGGGTTCAGCGACGAATTGTAGCGATACCCCACACGCGCTATCTCACTGTCACTGACAGGAAACATACGGGGTTGGCGATAGCCATACACCGTACGTCCCGTCACGCGTTCAACAATCTGTTTCGATACTTCAAAGTCGGTCTCCTTGGGTTGCCAGTGGTCCACACCGTGACACGCCACCTCGTGGCCTTCCTCCATGATGCGTTGCATCACCGCTGGCGCATGTTCGGCAAAGTTGCCCGTACAGAAGAACGTTGCCTTGACGCCATTCTTCTTCAGCACGTCCAGAATACGGTTCGTACCCTCCGTGCTGACCTTCATGCTGTCCTCCAACGAGATGTCGACCCCATGTTCGCGAGGAACGTCAAACTCTTCCGTGTCAAAACTCAGTAATATCATACTACCCAATCAGTCTAATCCTGTTTCATCAGTGTCAGAGAGGATGATACGGCAGGCCGAAGACGTCAGCGACGGCCTTGAACGTCACCTTACCCTCGACAATGTTCAGACCCTTCGCCAGTGCCGCATCGTCCTTGCAGGCCTGTTGCCAACCCTTGTCGGCCAGTGCAATGGCATAGCGCAGCGTGGCATTGGTCAGGGCGAGTGTCGACGTGTTTGGCACTGCACCGGGGATGTTCGCCACGCAATAGTGTACGATACCTTCTTCCACATATACGGGCTCGCTGTGCGTCGTAGGCCGCGAGGTCTCGAAGCAGCCGCCCTGGTCGATGGCTACGTCAACGAGCACCGTCCCAGGTTCCATCAGTTTCAGCATCTCCCGCGTAATCAGGTGTGGAGTCTTGTCACCTGGCACCAGCACACTGCCCACGATGATGTCCACCGTTGGCAACATCTGCCGGATGTTATGCTCCGACGAATACAGCGTATGCACGTTGGCAGGCGTCTCGATGTCCAACTGGCGCAAACGCGGCAGGGAAATGTCAGCAATGGTCACGTCGGCACCCAGTCCGGCAGCCATCAGTGCGGCAGCCTCACCGACGACACCGCCACCCAATACCAAAACCTTCGCAGGACTCACGCCAGGCACGCCGCTGATCAGCTTGCCCTTGCCGCCCTTTGTTTTCTGCAGGTAGTACGCACCATTCAGCGTCGCCATACGTCCTGCCACCTCACTCATGGGCTGCAACAGCGGTAGCGAACCGTTCGGCAACTGCACCGTCTCGTAGGCCAGACACACGGCACCGCTCTTGAGCATCGCCTCCGTCAGTTCCTTCTCGCACGCGAAATGGAAGTAGGTAAACAGCAACTGGCCCTTCCTCACCAGATTGTACTCCGGCTCAATGGGTTCCTTTACCTTCACAATCATGTCACACTCGCGGTAGACAGCCTCGATGGTCGGAAGAATCCGTGCTCCTGCCTTCACATAGTCATCATCGCTGAATCCACTGCCCTCGCCAGCCGTGTGTTGCACGCTGACCTCATGGCCGCGACGTGTCAGTTCTGCCACTCCCGCAGGGGTCATACCCACGCGGTTCTCATTGTTCTTAATCTCCTTAGGAATTCCAACTCTCATAAGCATACGGTGATTAGTTATACACATTTATGGCCACAAAGATAAACAATATTCTCGAAAGTTCCAAATAATCAGACGAAAATTTGCTTTTCGAGCCCAACGCACGTCCAAGGAGGAGGAAAGAGCGTAAAGCGCTTTGAAGATTACTGCTCCGAGGAGAAAATGCTTTACTGCCGTGCAAAAGACCTTTTTGTACGGCAGTAAAGGGTTGTTAGGGTCAAGGTAAAGTTAAAACTGCGCCATTGTTTGTTAAAACAAAGGCGTTGTTTATTAAAACAAAGGCATTGTTTAATAAAACTGCGCCATTGTTATATCTTTTTCTTATAGCAGCGGTGCTTGCGGTGAATGCGCGACTCCAAGTACTGCCACTGCGAGCGAACACCCTCGTTGGTTTCCATCTGCTGCATAGCCTCAGCATACTCGAAGCCATAGCGCTGAAACCACTGAATGAGGTCGTCGAAAATCAACGAATTGGCACCTTTCTGACGATAATCAGGCAATACACCGATGAGCAACAGGTCTACAACACTCGTCTTGTGCCATTTCAAGGTTCGCAGCAGGTGCCACCAGCCGAAGGGAAACAGTCGTCCGTCGCGGGTCTTTCTTAACGCTGACGTAAACGACGGGAACGTAATGCCGAAACCCACCATTTTATGGTCGGGCAAATTCCAGTCCTCAATGCCCGTAATCAGATTCACGTCTGCTATCTTGATATAATCGTCCACCAATTGGTTAATCTGCCTATCCGACAGCTGCGAATAGCCATAGAGGTCTTTATACGTCACATTGATGATATCGAATAATTCGCGGCCTTTACCTTCAATCAACTCCTTGCGGGTAAACTTCCTCACTTGCAGGTTATAGCGCTTCGACACCATTTCGGCTATCTTATGGAACTTGTCGGGTACCCGCTCGGGTACCTTCACCTTGTATTCCATATAGTCGTTGTCCTTCTCAAAACCGCCCATCTCCTCGATATGCTGCTGGTAGTAGGAATAGTTGTAGTTGACGTACATCGTGGCATCTTCCTCAAAACCTTCTATCATCAGACCCTCGCGGTCCATATCCGTAAAGCCCAAAGGTCCGACCATCTCCGTCATTCCACGCTCACGCCCCCACTGCGCTACCGTATCCATCAGTGCTTTCGACACCTCGCGGTCATCCACAAAGTCGAGCCAGCCAAAGCGCACCTGCTTCCGTTCCCAGCGTTCGTTGGCGCGGCGATTGATGATAGCGGCCACACGACCTACCGCCTTGCCATCCTTGTAAGCGATGAAATAGTCAGCCTCACAGCACTCAAAGGCAGCATTCTTGTCGCGGCTCAGCGTGTTCATCTCGTCGGAATACAAAAACGGAACCGCCCATGGACAGTCGCGGTACATATCGTAGTGCAACTGCACAAATTGCTTCAATCCCTTGCGGTCTTCGACCTTCTTTATCTCAATCATGCTGCAAAAGTACAAAAAAAGTGGCAACTAAACAAATAGTTGCCACTTTTTTTATTGTTTGGCTTGCTGACGGAGAATATAGAGACCGCCTTTACGGGGTTGCGTCACCCGCCGCCCTTGCAAGTCGTAGTACTCATTCCCGTCTATTGCGACAGCGTCGCAACGCACTATCCCAATCCCCGTTTCACCAGGCAAAATGGTGTACGTATCAGACAGTCTTACATACACATAGTCCTTTTTAGAATACATATAGTATTTTGCCTGCAACCAGTAACGTTCACCAACGCTCAGATCATAAAAGCTAACCGTTATCTCCTTGGTCTCACCAGCAGGAATCACCATGTCGAAAGTCTGCTCAGCAACAGGTACTCCATCCCACTGCGGATCCAATGAGATGGGGACTGAAGGTTTCACATACCGGTTTAGAATGAACGTCAGCTGCTCGTCAAATGGGTCGGTATCCTCGTTCGTCACCGGTAGTGTAGCTCGGAAAACCGGTCCCGAAATATTTTTGTATTGAGGATCCTGAAGATTGTCTATCTCCGGTGTACCGAATACCAACTTAGGGTCATGATAGGTTCTGACAGTGATGGATTCCTCCCAAAGTACTGACGAACCATCATTCTCGGCACAAAGTTTCAAGGCGACAACACCTGCTTTTACAAGCTCGATATGCAGCAATACGTCATCTGTCTCACCCGGATCTATCCACACGCCGGCGCCCGTCGTCAACTTGTCGTCAACAAAGAGGTACATTCTATTATAATAGGCAATACCCTGATTGGTGGTGTTCACCGTCAGCGTGAGTTCGTTACCGACCTTCTTTTCTCCTTCATAGCCGATACCATTCACCACCAGCCCGCCTTCCTCCAGACTTTCACCGCCACGAGGTTCTATTGACTCAACGTCACCTGGTGTCAAATGAGTAACGGCAATCTGGCGGAAACTGAAACCATCACGTCCAGTACCAGCCCCTGTACCGCTACCGTAGGGATTACACTCCGAAAGCTTGAAATAACCGTCATAACGTCCGCTCCAACCCCAGTTGATATGGAAAAGACCTTCTTTATAGCCATCAACGATAAAGGCATGACCGTATTGTTCCTTACTGGTATCTTGACGCGCTCCGGAATAGATGACGGGACGGCTGGCCTGTAGTTCATGGTAAAGCAAGGAATCCCATTCTTCCGATGAATAATACTCCCGCGACTCCGTCACTTGGTTGGTATTATAGCCAAAATACTCCGAGAGATAGGTGCCTCGACAGACTGCCGATGCCGTTGTCGACATATAAGCCATCTTGGCTGCCCTGCCACAATAAGCCATCAGACGAGCCACTTCCTGTGCGCTGGCATCATTGTCACCAGAATTGTAATCATTGCGCAATAAGCTATAGTTAATGGTAGTCGCAGGGAGTCCGCTTACATTGACGGTATAGATAGTACCGCTGGAGTTAAGCTTGTAGGAATATTCGGGGATGTCAGTCGTCGCTTTGTCCGACGACCAGTATTTCATCACCTGCGCCATAGCCGTTGCCACACATCCCGTAGTGGGAAACTGGTTATTTGTAATGGGATTCATCGGATTCATCTTATTATAAGGTGACTGTTGGTCCCAATGGGTAGTCACCAACGGCTCAATGGTCGGATAAATGGTTGCTGAACGATAGGGCGCAGCCCCACCCTGTCGGATAAGCTCCAACTGTTCCTCATAGCACGCCAACCAGAATGCCAGCTGAGGAGGCAAACTGTCAGCATCAAACTTTCCTGAGGTCGCATAGCCAAGGATATCGTTGTTACCCTCATCACCAGCAACAATGACAAAACCTTTGGCTGATGCCGTATTGTTAAACACATAATAAGCCGGACTGCTGCCCTCAGCAACAGCAGCCAGTTCCAGTTGCGCTTCTGCTCCCATCACAGTAACCGCTTTCTGCTTGGCAGAGCGCCGTCCAATATTCTCGGCAGACATTGCAAGGCTGACAAATGTCAGCAGAATGATGGTCAGTAATCTATTCATCAGTGTTCGTATTGAATTCATTGTTGGTTATTTCCAAATGCATCTCTTCGTTCGTTACAGGATGACGGAACCAGATTTCAGCAGCGTGCAGCATCAGGCGCTGGCCTTTTTCGCGGGTACCATAGAGCTCGTCTCCGACAATGGGACGACCTAATCCGTCAGGATGAGCACAGTGGATGCGCAACTGGTGCGTTCGCCCCGTTTGTGGCCAAAGGGCCACGAGGTTGTCCGACAGGAACTCGTAATCCGTAACGGCGCGTTTGCCATGCTCGGGGTCGACAACCTGCCGCGGACGGTTCATCGGGTCTGGCCGCAATGGCAGACTGATGGTACCGCGTCTCTCTCGAATATATAGAGCCTCTGTATCATCTAGAACATCTAAAGGTTCTAGAACTGTTAGATATTTCTTCTTCACCTGATGCTTCACAAATTGTTCCTGCAACCTGCGGTAGACCTCCAGTGTCTTCGCCACAATGAGCAGTCCGCTGGTTCCCATATCCAACCGATGAGCCACGTAGCTGTCTGGATAGCGTTGCTGCATAATGGTCTCGACGCTATACTCCTCCAAACGGCCCGGCACCGAAAACATCCCACTGGGCTTGTTGACCACCACCAGCCAATCGTCCTCATAGACGATAGACAGCTCTTTATGTTCGAAGCCCAGCGATTCAGGGTCGGGGTCAACGTCAAGCCCTTGCAACATCCACGTCAGGATAGGTTTGCACTTCCCCCTGCAAGCGGGATAGTAGTTCAGGTGGTGGCGCAGCTCCGTCTTCGTCGTCTCGCCCCACCAGAATTCCGCCATACAACGAGGCTTCAGCCCTTGCAGATAGGCATATTGCAACAGTTTCGGAGCACAGCAGTCGCCCGTCCCTCCAGGAGGCAGCGGATACTTGCGCCGCAGCTTCGGACGGTTATAGTATTCCTGCCAGATATCAACGAGGTCCTTCACCTCTCCGCGGCCATTCAACAGCCGGTACTGATGGAAAAGCCACGTCTGCAACTCCTGTGAGAGACATTTGGAGCTAGATTCTCCAGATACTCTAGAATCCCTAGAAATTCTAGATATCTCCCTTTCCTGCTGTTTGAAATACCCATCCGGCTGTTGTGCATCATAGACGGGCGGCACGAAGTACGTCCAGTCGTTCCGTCCTGCCAACAGCCCGCTATACGCCGCCAGAAAGCCCACAGCGTCCGACGGTTCCCCCCTCGGAATCTCTACCACCATCACTCCGAACATCTTCCCCCTGTCGGCATCCTCCCGTATTTCCTCGTGACTGGCAATATACTCCTGCACCGCCTTGGCTGCCAATTGGCACAAGGGGTGTGGCTCGTAGGCAAAAGGATAGGTAAACCGCTCCGGCGGTGCTATCCTGCTCTCTAATGGATGCACATATTCCATTTCGTCCGCGAAGATACACAAAAAATGCCAACTCTCTATCTCATCCTATAATAAATAAGGTTAAATCCACTAAAAATACGAATATATTTGGTATTTTGCTCGCTTATTCGTATCTTTGCACAAATAAAAACGAAAAAGGATGTTAGTAAAGACATTTTGTGCTGCGGTGAACGGGCTGGAGGTGACAACGGTTACCTGCGAGGTGAGCATGTCGCGTGGTGTACAGTTCCACCTGACAGGACTGGCCGATACAGCCGTCAAGGAAAGTCATGACCGCATCAGGGCTGCTATGGTGAACAATGGTTTCAAGATGCCCGTCATGGACATTACCGTCAATCTGTCGCCGGCCGATATTAAGAAGGAGGGGTCAAGCTACGACCTGCCGTTGGCTATTGCCATTTTGGCTGCCAACGACAAGGTGAACTGCGACCGACTGGACAAATACATGCTCGTTGGTGAGTTAGGTCTCGACGGCCGCCTGCAGCCCGTGCGAGGTGCTCTTCCCATTGCCATCAGAGCCAGGGCTGAGAAGTTCAAGGGGCTCATCGTACCCCAGCAAAACATCCGCGAGGCGGCGGTCGTGAACCAGTTAGAGGTCTACGGCATGGAAACGCTGACGGACGTCATCCGCTTTATGAATGGCGATGACAGCTACCAGCCGACCATCATCGACACGCGTAAGGAATTCTACGAGCAGCAGAATCATTTCGACATTGACTTCAGCGACGTGAAAGGCCAAGAGAGCGTCAAGCGCGCCCTGGAGGTAGCGGCCGCTGGCGGTCACAACCTCATCATGATTGGTCCGCCGGGATCGGGTAAGTCGATGTTGGCCAAGCGTCTGCCGAGTATCTTGCCGCCTTTATCGTTGGCCGAGAGCCTGGAGACTACACAAATTCACTCAGTGGCCGGCAAACTGAGCCGCGACACCAGTCTCATCAGTCAGCGCCCCTTCCGCGCACCCCACCATACAATATCACAAGTTGCACTGGTCGGAGGCGGCAACAACCCGCAGCCAGGGGAAATCTCCCTCGCTCACAATGGCGTGCTCTTTCTTGACGAGATGCCCGAGCTGGCGCGTGCTGTACTTGAAGTACTGCGACAGCCACTGGAGGACCGAAAAATCAGCATCAGTCGTGCGAAATACAGCGTGGAATACCCCTGTTCGTTTATGCTCGTCGCCTCGATGAATCCCTGCCCTTGCGGATATTATGGCGACCCTACGCACCACTGCGCCTGCACCCCAGGACAGATCCAGCGATACATGAACAAAATCAGTGGTCCACTATTAGACCGTATAGATATCCATTGCGAGATACAGGCTGTGCCGTTTGCCCAACTTAGTCAGATGCAGCCGGGAGAACCTTCGGCAGCCATCCGCGAGCGCGTCATCAAAGCCCGTAAGATTCAGGAGGAGCGCTTCCGTCCGTATAAGGGTATCCATTGTAATGCGATGATGACGGAGAAGATGCTTCATGAGTTTGCCGAGCCTGATGCAGCCAGTATGGAAATGCTACGTATGGCTATGGAACGTCTGAAACTCTCTGCCCGAGCCTATACGCGAATATTGAAGGTTGCTCGCACTATTGCCGACCTCGCCGGTTCGGAACAAGTAGAGTCTATGCACATCGCCGAAGCCATCGGCTATCGTAATCTCGACCGAGGCGACTGGGCAGAGCGGGGGATATAGAATGGAAAGAATACAGAAGAATTCAATAAAGTGACTAAAGTTTCGCAAGTGATGGCGCACCTGCATAATTTAACATAAAATAGGAATAAAAAAGGCTTCGAAGTTTGCTCAACTCACTGAAAATGAGTAACTTTACAATCGCCAAACAGTAAAGTACAAACTTAGAAGCCGTGAGCAAAGGTACAACAATTATTTCAGATTTGAGAAGCTTTTTCTCAGAAAATGAGAATAACCGTGCAATTAATGCGATTATGAGAGTGATGGAGTGCATAAACATACGTCCGGACCAGATAGGGACAGAGAAGAAGGAGAACTGCAAGTTCACGAACGTGCAGGTCCTGAATCTTCTGGTATTGTTCCCGTTCTTCGTCGTCAGGAATGCATACCGATACTCAGGCTCTTCATTAAGCCGCCTGTTCTGTTGTGAGAAGGACATGTTCTATCGTTTTATGAATGACGGTAATATCAAGTGGCGCAAACTGCTGTATGCAATGAACCTCCAACTGCTGCGTAAGATCAGCCGCAGCACCGAGGCTGAACATGACAAGCCTGTCTGCCTGATTATCGATGACACTGACGCTCCGAAGAGCGGACGTAAGAGTGAGCTCATCGGCAAGGTTTTCTCTCACCTTGAGCACAAGACCATCCTTGGCTACAAATGTCTGACGCTGCTTCTGAGCGATGGCATGAGCCAGCTGTTCCTCGATTTCTCGCTTCATGGTGAAGAAGGCAGTAAGCCAGACAAGAAGCAAGGACTGACGGACAAACAGCGCAAAGCACGGTATAGCAAGGATCATAGCGGAGAGGCTGTCGAGGAACGCATCAAGGAGTATACGATGTCGAAGATTGCCAAGGCCATCGAGATGGTGAAGTACGCCATCAAGCGCGGCATCCGATTCGACTATCTGCTCATTGACAGCTGGTTTACCTGTGCGGACTTCGTTCGCCTGATTACCAGCCGACACATCAAGTGTCATCTGATTGGGATGATCAAATTGGGAAAGACCAAATACCATACCCAATGGGGCGACTTGACAGCCAACCAGATTATCAAAAAACTCCAGAAGCTGGGCCTCACCAAGCACAATAGGACCTTGAAGTGCACCTACTGCACTATCGATGTGAAGTTTGCAGGTACCACCGTACGCCTGTTCTTCTCGAAGCGAGGCAGGAATGGGCATTGGAATGGATTGCTCACAACGGATCTCTCGCTCAGTTTCCTCAAAGCATACAGGACGTACGCTACCCGCTGGACTACCGAGGTGGCTTATCACGATTGTAAGCAACTGCTTGATTTCGGCAAATGCCAGAGCCTCCACTTCTCCGCTCAGATTGCCAGCTTCACGCTGACCATGATGCAGTATAACATACTTTGCACAGTGAAACGGTTTGAGGCCTACGAGACCATCGGAGCACTTTTCCGTGAGGCCACAACTGGTACTCTTGAGCTGTCCGCCTCGGACAGGATATGGGAACTGATATTGGACACCATCCTGGAAATCGCAGAGATGATCTCTGCCGATGCCTGCGAACTGCTTTCTGCGGTTATTGATGCCAATCCTAAGTTCCATAAACTCTATCAAATGTATAAATTAGTCGCTTGATGAATGAATATTCACTTGCGAAAGTTCAGTAAAGTGACTTAAGTTATCCAATTTAGAGTGGCAATTGCGACAAATTCGAGGGGTGTTCTGCGGATTTGTCGCATTTTTAGCGTGTTTGTCGCAAGTAGTGGGAGCAAAATCATTGAGAATTGAGAGTTGAAAATTGGGAATAGCTTAACTTTGCATCACCCAAACAACAAACAAGGGGTTATTAACATTTTAAAAAGTTACAGCTATGATGAAGAAGAATTTAATGGTAAAGACGATGTTTGTAAACATCCTTACCGCAGGGGTTTTCGCTTTCACATTCGGAGTAATAATGACCGCTTGCTCTGACGAACTGAACAACGAGGCAGCAGTCAACGAGAATGACAAGGTACCCGCCGGAGCAGACACCAGACTGCTGGAGGCTTACGGACTGATGTACACCGACTTTGTGACGGAGAACGACGTAGAGATACTGAATGCCGACACGACGGAGATTGCTGTCAGCAAGGCATTGGCCGACAAGCTGGGCATCACATCGTTCGTAGGACACCCGATGGGTATCTGGCAGGCTATTGACGAACTTCCCTACGCCCGCAAGGCTACAGAAGAGAAGTTGCTGGGGGACAGATATATCATCAAGGTGGAAAAGGCAACGGTGGCCGAACTGATTGGCGACAGAAGCGCCCAGCTGAGTACAGCTGTATACGTGAACAACACACCACAGGCTATGACCCGCGCCACCACGAACGGATTCTCGGCATATGGAGCTAAGTATGTAGACGAGATGGGAACGATTCACCCCGCAGTGATTCACCTGACCGATCCCAACGGCTACGACAAGGCTTACCACAATGAGACTGACAAGCCCGCCATGACCCGCGCAGCAGTAAATAACGGTCACTATAAGTATTACACCGCTGAGGATTTGGCTGGAGGCCGTACCCGCGCATCGATGCACGTCAACGTACTGTCAATTCACGACAAACTGAGCTTCAAGCACAAGTTTGAAATGCAGGGTGTACCCACAGACACCATCACCGTGAGCGGCGAGGTACCCATCGACTACGACCTGAACTACTTCATGACTCTGGAGGGTGGTGTCAAGTGGAGCGGATGGCTGCCGGAGCTGTACTTGAAGAAGTTCGAGACCGGTCTGGACGGCGACTTCGCCTTCAGCCCTGAGGCTTACCTCTCTTTCGGCGTCAGCGCAAACCTGAAGGACGAGATGAAGCGTCTGACCCTGGCAACGTTCGGATCGTACACCTTCACCTTCGTAGTAGGAGTAGTCCCCGTCTGCATAGTGGTCAATCCCGCACTCTACATGAACTTCAATGCCAGCGCAGAAGGCAATGTCCGCGTAGGTTTCAAGTACGACTACGCCAACCGCTTCAAGGCCGGCATCCGATACCAGAACGGCTGGAGCGTCATCAAGGAGTTTGACGAGCTGAAGAACGACTTCAAGCTGATTAAGCCCGAGGCAACATTCAGCGCCAAGGCTGGCATGGGATTCTATCTGGGCGTGAACGTATTGGTCTACGGAGTTGCTGGTCCCGAGGTGGGTGTCGGTCCGCAGCTGTCAAGCAAGGTGGAAGGCATTTACCGCCCATCAGAGGAGAATGCTGACAACCGCTTCGAGCTGAATGCCAACGTGGAGCTGAAGGTACACGCTTACGCTGGAGCAAAGATTTCGCTCTTAGGATACAAACTGGCAGAGTGGAGCACTGAGGCAGTGCTGGCTGGTCCCTGGACCATCTTCAAGTACCCCAGCGACGGTAGCGAGCACAAGGATCCCAACAAGCAGAAGCAGGACGTTCGCAACGCCGTATGGAAGAAGGCTCTGGAGGCTATGAACGACGGTTCCGCAGCTTTCACCCAGGAGTATGAGACACTGGTGAACGAATTGATGGACATGAACGACGAGAGCCGCGAAGAGGCTATCAGTGAGATTGCCAACACGGTGCTGGACGGTTACGACATGGAGAAGATTGACCTGACGAACGTGACAACACTGAACGACCTGAAAGAGCGCTACAACGACTATAAGGCTAAGGCCGGCGAGCAGTATGCCGAATACCTCAAGGTAAAGAACCTGCTGGAGATTGGCGAAATGATAAGAAGCAACAGCGCCTTCCAGTACTACGCCAACTCAGTGTCCGATTGGGGCGAGTGCATCGACTTCCTGGAGATTGGTACAGAGTTTGAGAACATCTACCACCGCCAGCCTAAGCAGACCAACGACGACGTGAAGACGATGCTGGAGTTGACCATCGCCGCAGGCAAGATATTCTACGAGCAGAACAAGAGCCAGTGGCAGCAGGTGTACACCTACATGATGACAAACGTCTACCATCACAACGAGTGGTACCCGAAGTTCTGCAAGCAGCGCGCCGCCTACGACACGATGATGATCTGGAGCCGAGCATACGGTAAGAACGTAATCGGCAGAGAGAACTGGGACAATATGGTGATGGACTTCAACGCTCATATCAACGACATCTACCAGATTTCCCGCTCGGGCATCGAGATTAAGTAAGAGATGAGAAATAAGGGAAAAAGGCTCCCTTCACAGGAGCCTTTTTCCCTTATGTGTCGGAATTTTTGGCGGCTTTGGCAGCTTTCTTAGCAGCTTTGGCAGCTTCCTTTTCGGCTTTCTTAGCAGCCTTGGCTTCCTGTTTGGCGGCTTTGGCTTCGGCTTTCTGTTGCTGCTTTTGCTCCTTACGCATCTGCTTTTCAGCCTGTAGGGCGGCCTTATCCTGTTGCTTCTGAGCCTTGCGGGCGGCTTTCTCTTCCTGCTTCTGAGCCTTCTTTTGTGCCTTCTCGGCTTGCTTCGCAGCTTTCAGCTGGGCTTTCTCCTCGTCAGTCATGTTGTCTTTGCCAAAGAGGTGAAGCTTCATCTTAGGCTTAATTTTCGTCTTCTGCATCTCATTGGTATTGGTAAACGAGAAGGTGCAGCTGAGGTCCATCCACTTGCCCGGGGCGTCGAGGTTGCCCTCAGCCACGGCACCGTTGCTGACGATGTTGACGGTGAGGTCACGCGTGCGTACGAAATTATAGGACGCGCGGGAGACGTGGGCGTGGACTTCGCCGATGGGCAGCTTGCCGCCGAGGCGTTTGCGCATGATGGCGGTACGGGGCTTGGAAATGTCAATCTTGAACGAGGCGGTAGCGGCGACAGGACCGATATTTTTCATGTCCATAACACGACCTATTTCAAGGGAGTCGGTGGAGGCTCTGCCGGAGAGATATTTGTTGTTTTCGTCGAGGGCGAAATAGAAGTTCAGTGCTCCAGCGGCGGTACCCAGACGACCTTGGAACTCCTCTTTCTTATACAGCACATTGAACGAGCCGGTGTAATGGAGGGTGCCAAGAGCGTGAAGCTGTTTCATCATAAAACGTTTGACGGGGAACTGCTTGATGATACGTTCCTTGCTGCCTCCCTTGGCGGTCATACGGTCGATGTCGAAATGGACGCGCAGCTGGGTTTTATCCTTGAGACCAGTGATGGTACCCTTGGCGGTGACCTGCAGCAGCTTGTCGTCGGTGCTGACGCGGACGTCGTTGAACCGCAACCACTCGGCATCTCCACTGAAGCGTACGCTGAGGTTGAGGGGTTCGGTGAAGTCCTTCAGCACGGGGGCGAAGGGGCGGGAGATATCCTTGAGAATGGCACGACCCTTGATGAACGACGTCTGGAAGGTGAAGGGACGGCCGGTCTTCTTGCTGGGCAACTGGATGAAACCCTTGTCGAAGCTCAGCGTGGTGTTGACCTGCTGGACGAAGAAGTCGCGTAGATGGAGTCCTTCGCTGTTGTAGAAGAAGTCGGTATGCAGATCGCGGATGTCGACACCCATGATGGTGTCGCGGACGGTACACTCGGTGAGGCGACCAAAGATAGAGTCGAGTCTATTATAGTCGACGGTGAGCTTCATGTCGGCATAGGCGTTGACATGTTCGGCATCGAAGAAGCCACGCTTGGGCTTGCCGGCATTCTTGCGGGGATGGTGGTTGTCGTTGCTGAAATGCAGTCGACTGATCTCGGCAAGGACTTCGCCGGGACGCTCACTTCTGAGGGCGATGGAGGCGATGGAGGCGCTATGGCTTACCTGCCACCCTTTCTTGTTGGTGCGGTCCCATTTTGCCGAGAGGCGTTCGATGTTGACACCGAGCTTGCCACTGGACTCCTTGAAGACAAGACCTCCGAGTGAGAAGTGGTATTGGTTGAAGTGGACGTCGATGTCGTCAGCAGTGAGCTTGGACATAGCGAAGGCTATCTTCTGGTTCTTTTTCTTCAGTTCCTTGCGGACTTCCTTTTGGTTGGGGTTGTGGTCGTGCTTGAAGGCATCAAGTACGAACTTGTAGTTGGGGACGGAATCGATGGAGTCGTGGGGTATGTGGTGGATTTCAGCGCGGATGCCCTGTAGGCGTGCCTCGTTGATGCGTGCGACACCATCAATGATAAGCGGGAGGAGGTCGACGTCAGCCTTGAGGAGATCGGCGTGGAGCATGGGCCGCTTCTGTCGGTCTTCGATGTGTAGTCCGAAGAGTTCGGCATCGAGTGTGAGCAGTTCGATACTGACGCTATCAATGTCGACCCTGGTCTGCAGTTTCTCCTCGAGCATGGCGTCGACATGCTTTAACATACTGTTTTGGAAGGAATTGGAGTTGATTACAAAGAAACCTACCACGAGTAGGAGGACTACTAAGCCAACTATCGCGCAGAGAGCGCGGAGGAACCACTTGAACACGGACTTCATATTTACTACAACGGATTAAACGGATTATACGGATGTTTTTTAAAACACGAGTTTCACGAATGACACGAATTATGTTAGCGGAGCATTTGGAGGATTTTCTCCTCGAGTTTCTGGGGACTGAGGTTACGAGCCTGGACAACACCATTCTGGTCAAGAATGAGGTTACCGGGAACGTCGGCGATGCCCAGTTTGGCGAGCATGGGCGTCTGCCACATACGACCGTCGCAGATAGTCTTCCAGGGCAGTGAGTCGCGTTCCAAATTGCGCTTGGTATTTTTGGCGTCAGCATTGAGACAAACACTCACCACACTGAGTCTGTCGCCATTGCGGGCTTTCATGCGCTGTAGACGGCGCTGGATATCAGTACTCTGGGAGTTCCATGAGGCCCAGACGGTGATGACATTCACCTTCGATTTCAAGTCGGCGAGTGAAACATTACGTCCTTGTAGGTCTTTTGCCGTAAAGTCCTTCAGACGACTGTTCAATTGTCCGTTGCGCAGCCCATCGAGCTCCTTTTTCCACTTCGAAAGCAAGGCATCGTCGGGATCTTCCTTCTGCATTGCACTGACGAGAACGTAGGCCTGTTCAACGTTAGCCTGCGGGTCGGAGAGGAAATAGCGCTGAAAGAGGTAACGGCTGACAAGCGACTTGGGATTTTCATTAATGAACTTCCCCACGGCTTTCGGAACTTCCGGCGGCATGAGTTTGTTCAGTTCCATGCGCAACTCGGTCATCGCGTCGTTATCGTCCGTCCCCTTGATAAGCATCTCCTTCATGTGCGAGGCGTTACCCTTGATGTCAACCTCCTGACCTGGTTCTGCAAAGACTGGCTGTTCGGAGTAGTTGGGGAAGATGATGATGAAGGTGGAAGGAATGCGCAGTTCCGTTTCGTAAGAGAACCGTCCGTCACGCACAAGGATGGTGTCGATGCCTTCGATAGCGCCATCGGGGCTGTATATCCAGAACTCGCCCTGATTGATGTTGCGCAAACGACCCGTCAGCCGAAATTTGTCGCTATCGACACCACAGGAAACGAGGGTAAAAGTAAAAAGGCAAAAAGGTAAAAAGGTAAAAAGTCTTTTTACCATCTTTCCAGCAGTAATCATCGTATTACTCATTGCCTTGTTCTTACCTTTTTACTTTTTTGCCTCTTTACTATCTAATTTATTTGGCGACGTTACGCAGTTCGAGGTCGTTCTCAGAGTAGAAGGACAACTTGGCATCCTTCTCGATGGCCTGACGCAGGAAGAATCCAGCCATACCCTCGTTGCCCTGACGGGCGCAGATGATAGACTGCAAGTAGTCGGTGATGCCATCGGCAGGCTTTACGGCACGCAGCGTCTGAGCGGCAGTGACGTAGTCCTTGTTAAGCAGCTGAGCCAGACCGGCACTATTGGATACAACATTCTTGAGGTCCTGAGCAGCCAGTGCGTAGTTGCCCTGAGCGAGGTGGAGATTACCCAAAGCCTCAGCGAGGTTATAAGCTCCAGCGGCCTTGCTGACGTAGTTTTCAGCAGCCTGCAGGTCACCTTGCTGCAGAGCGAGCATGCCTAAATTGGCGAAAACCTCAGGACAGTTGGGGTTGACGGCCTGTGCCTTTTCGAGCCACTGGCGTGCCTCGGCAAAGTCACCCTCCTGCCAAGCCAGTGTGGCGAGGTTGTTGTATGCGCGGACATCCTGGGCATACTGACGGACGGTCTGCTGGAAGATGTTCTTCTTCTCAGCGGCATTATCCGTGAGTGTGGCGGCATAGAGCATTTCCTCAACGCTGAGCTTTGAGGCATCGTCCTTGAACTGTTGCTGGATCTGTTGGTCGTCACGGCCGATAGTCTCGTAGTTGATGGTAAGACGGGCACGGCGCAGTTCGGGCAGGATGCCGTCGGCGAGTTCGCGGAAACCGGCACTCATGTTCTTGATTTGCTGTTCGCGCTCCTCAGGGTCCTTATACATTGAGAGGACGCGCAGGATAACATCCTTGTCCTGAATGTTTGATGCGGCAACGAGTTCCTGGAAGCCCTCCCAGTCCTGAGCGGTGTAGTTGGCCTCAACATTCTCGGCGAGCTGAGCCTGCTTCATCTGCTGCTTGACATAGCCTTCAGCATTCTGCTGGCGCTTGTTGGCCAACTTCTCGTTAAGGGCGAAACCACCATCGGGTGAAGCATAGGCCGACACCTCAACATTCTGGAGGTTCAGCGTTTCACGCTCTTGGCTGATACGCTTCAATAGTGCGACGAACTCCTGTACAGAGCCGTTCTTCAGTTCGCTCTTGCGCAGTTCGGCCTGCTGAATGAGGAACTTGATGTTAGCCTCCTGCTTCTGGGCAACCACACGCTGGTAAGCATCCTGAGCGGTGCTGCCTGCCGACTGTAGCAGGGTCTGGCGCCACAATTCACTGGTAGCAATGACACCGTCGGCCACCTTAATGGCAGGTACCTGGACCTGCTTCTTGCCAATCTTAGCGTCGAAGGTCAGATAGAGGTCGCTCTTCTGCATGGCATCCTGATAAGGGAACATGGTCTTCATCGTGTAATGACCACCGAGCAGATAAGAGATGGTCTGGTCGTTACCCAATACCTTCTCGCCTTGGAACGTTGCCGGCTGACCCTTCACGGCCTGCTGGATGCCGTTCTGCGTGAAGCGTAGTTCGGGGGTTACCGTCACTACGGCTTTCTTGTTCATAAACTTCTCAGGGAACGTACCGTTGATGGTGGCAGTCACCTGTCCGGCCTCGGCCTCCAATGGGTTGGGCGTCACCTTGAAATTGTCACTTGTCAGTTGTCCTAACTTTCCTGAACACGAGGTCAAGAGCAGAATGCCAAGACCTAAAATCAATGCTTTTGTCTTCATCTTGTTCTTTTTTCAATATTAAATTTGCCGCGAAGGTACGAAAAAACGAGGAAAAAGCGTGATTTTTATTGTTAAATAAACTTATAGATGCGCAATGCAACAAAATAGAACACGATGCCTATGACGAAACCGGCGATAGCATCGATGGCATAATGGGCATAAATATAGACCGTAGAAAAGCACATGAGAATGTAGAATGGCAACATGACGAGCGTGAGCCATCGGCAACGGGTACGGAGGGCCAACAGCATAACCACCGTCGTAACACCGACATGACTGCTGGGGAAGGCAGCGGTAGGCCGTTCTCCGGCGTCATGTGTCAGGTCGAGCAGATGGTAGAAGAAGCCGTCGCTCCATCCTGGTGCTGCCATGCGTTCGCTATGGGTAAGGAACCAGTCGCCAAGATTGGGGAAAATGCCTTGCGCAATTTTGTCGGTTCCTACGGCAAGATAGTAGAATTGCGGTCCGGTAACGGGCAGTAGGATGAAGATGACATAGAAAGCGAAAAAGGATGCCAGTACGACAAACGCCGCCTTGAGGAATTCGTCGTAGCGTTGGACGAAATAGTAGAGCAGCAAAAGTGTCATGAGCGGGAAGTAACTGACATAGCCGAGGCACATGAGTTCGGAGAGCCATCCCCAAGGAGCCCATTGCGAGAAAAGCAATGCAGGCTGACAGTTGAAGACCGTTTGCTCCCAAGTGGCAAAAAGATAGTCCAGATTGGGCAGGACGCGGTTGAGTTCGTAGGTGTCAGGATACCACCACGAGAGGAAGACCATCTGCAGAACTATACGCACAAAAATGGTCAGTCGGCAGGGTTTCCAACGGTAGAGCATCCATACGACCAATGTCGCCATGATGAATAGGAGACGTAGCATCAGCATGGACTCGGCATTCACCAGTTTGTCCCATGTGAAAGCCATCATCAACAGGGTCAACAGCAGATAACCCATCGCTATCCACTCGACGGCAAGCAATCCCTTGATGGGTTTCCTGTCGAGGATGAAATAATCTCCAATTCTTATAGCCATTTGTTCTCCTTATACCATTTTATACTACGACGCACGCCCTCCTCGAGTTTTACCTGTGGCTCATAGCCCAGTTCCCGTCGGGCGGGTTCGATGTCGCAACGCCAATTGCGCTGGCGCATGATGTTATACTTGTCATTGTTGAGGGCGGTAATCTTACCAGTCATCCTTCCGATATGTTCGCCAAAGAAGGTGATGACACGCAACAGCCAAAGTGGCGCGGTGATGCGAATCCACCAGGGATTACCCAACTCCTTGCGGATGAGGTCGCTGAAGGTAGGCGACTGGTAGACCTCCCCATCGGAGAGGAAATACTTACGCCCCGTCTGCCCCTTCTCCAAAGCGAGGAACACGGCCTGAACGACGTCGGTGACATAGACGAAAGTGATGTCCTGCTGTTTGAATCCGACAGCAAAGTCGGTGTGCGCCTTGATGCTCTTGGCCATCATGAAGTAGTCGCGTTCACGAGGACCATAGACACCTGTAGGACGGAGGATGACGTAAGGGAGATCCTGAACCGTCGACAGCCATTGTTCAGCCTCGAGTTTACTGCGACCATAGGCCGTATTGGGCTGTGGTGTGTCGCTCTCGCGGATTTCCGTATAGGGTTGTTCTTCGCGGATGGCTCCCATTATGCTAAGGCTGCTGATGTAGACGAAACGCTCTATACGCATCTGTAAAGCCTTCAGCACATGTACCAAATGCTGCGTCCCCTCAGTGTTGACACGATAAAAGTCGGCTTTGTCGAGACACTTCGTAACCCCCGCGGCATGTACGATGTAGTCGAACTGCAGTCCTGTCAGCTGTTCGGTCAACTGCGTCTCCGACGACAAGTCGAGCTCAATGAAATTGATGCGGTCGTCCGACAAGAACTGTCGTGAACTGCTCTTGCGCATAGCGGCCCACACGTCGAATCCGCGCCGCAGAGCCTCTTCCACAATGAATGAGCCGATGAAACCACTGGCTCCTGTAATCAATATCTTTTGATTCATAAGCAACGAACTAAAAAAGGGACTCCGCTGAGCCCCGAACCTTTTGTTAACCTTAAATCTAATACTATGAAAAACACGTTGCAAAGTTACGACATTCTGAGTTTTCTGCAAGGAATAATAATAAAAAATGATGTACGGGAGCTCGTTTCTTGACTTAAATCAACTTTTTTTTCAACTTTTTTGCCGAAAATTTTGTCAGTTGGGAATTAATTGCTAACTTTGCAAACGGAAAAAGACATGATAAGAGTTCAGGGATTCCGACAGGACGTGAGTCGGGATTCTTTCTTTTTTACGTCTGAAGACAGAAACATAAAACAATTAAAAGATAAACATTATGGCATACATGTCACAAGAGGGCTATGACAAGCTCATAGCCGAACTGCACCGCCTGGAAGCGGTAGAACGCCCCAAAGCTTCGGCAGCCATTGCCGAGGCTCGCGAAAAGGGCGACCTGAGTGAGAATAGCGAGTATGATGCCGCCAAGGAGGCTCAGGCCCATTTGGAGGACAAAATTAACAAGCTGAAGGCTACTATCTCGGAGGCAAAGATTGTGGATACGTCGCGTCTGAGTACCGATTCCGTCCAGATTCTGACCAGGGTGGAGATGACCAATCTCACCAACAATGCGAAGATGAGCTACACCATTGTCAGTGAGAACGAGGCCGACTTGCGTGCCGGCAAGATCAGCATCAAGACGCCTATTGCTCAGGGACTGTTAGGCAAGAAGATTGGTGACGAGGTAGAAATCAAGATACCTCGCGGGACCATCAAGTTACGCATTGAGAATATTTCGATAGCATAATCATCGTAATAACGAAATAACGTTATACCGTAATAACTACAAGAATTATGGATATTTTTGCAAAGATTGCTGCTGGTGAAATTCCCAGCTATAAGTGTGCAGAGAACGACGAGTTCTATGCTTTCCTCGATATCAATCCGTTGGTGAAAGGCCATACACTGGTCATTCCCCGTCGTGAGGTGGACTATTTCTTCGATATGGACGACGACGAACTTGCTCGTTATCAGCAGTTTGCCAAACGTGTGGCCATTGCCATCAAGAAGGCATTCCCCTGCCGTAAGGTCGCTCAGGTCGTGCTTGGTCTGGAGGTGGCTCATGCCCACATTCATCTCATCCCCATGCAGAGTGAGGCCGACGCCGACTTCCGTCGTGAGAAGCTGAAGCTCAGCGAGGAGGAGTTCAAGGAGATTGCTGCCAAGATCCAGGAGAATTTCTAAATACTTTCGGAGTATTTCAAAATACTTTCGGAGTAATTTTATTTTCTACGTCATTAATTATGATAGGAGTAATTCTTGCAGCGGGTATGGCTAAGCGCCTGCGTCCGCTAACCGATGTGTGTCCTAAATGTCTGCTGAAGGTGGGCGAGCGCACCTTGCTACAGCGAACGGTTGATGCCATATTGGCCGCCGGCATCCGTGAACTGGTGGTGGTGACGGGTTATCGCGGAGAAATGTTGCGCAGTTTCCTGACGGAACATTATCCGCAGTTGGACATCCATTTCATCCACAATGCCGACTACGAGCACAACAACAACATCTTTTCGCTTTGGATGACGCGTCCCTATACCGATGGCAAGGACTTCCTACTGATGGATAGCGACATTCTGTGCGACCCTGAGGCTGTGCGCCGAATGGTCAACGAACAGGGTACGGCACTGGCACTGAACCGCCATGAGTGCGGTGAGGAGGAAATCAAGATCATCACCGACGAAACAGGGCGTGTCGTAGAACTCAGCAAGACGTGTAGCATTGCCGATGCCATTGGCGAGTCGGTGGGCATCGAACGCATTGCTGCAGACTATTCGACGGCATTGTTCCGTGAGTTGGAACAGATGATAGAACGCGAGGGACTCATCGATATTTTCTATGAGCGTGCCTTCGAACGGCTCATTCCTCAGGGACATCATTTCCGTGTGGTTGACACCACCGACCTCTTCTCTATTGAACTGGATACGGTAGAGGATTTCAACCGTGCCAAGGAACTGATTCCCGCCGAGCTCTATTAGCCATAAGAATTGCCAAACGCATAATCGCCAATGAAACGCGTCCTCATTCCGTGTATCCTGCTCATGGTCGTGCTCTCGACGGCTGCCCAGCAAGTTGTATTGCATAAGCAGCATCATTTCCCCAAGACCGTCCCCGCTGGCAATTATAGCGGCATTACGTGGCTGGGGGGCGACCGCTATGCCGTTGCCAACGACAAGTCGCTTACGGCTGGCTTCCACTTGATGACCATCCTCACCGATGCCGATGGCGATATCCTCGAGGTACGTGCCGACAGCTTCATGACCAACCACCAGCCCAATCGCGACGAGGAAGGCATCTGCTACGTGCCGCAGACCAATACCGTATTCGTCAGTGGCGAGGCCGACGGACAGATTGTAGAGTACTCGCTCGACGGTCAACTGACAGGGCGCCGACTGAATATCCCCACCATCTTCGACAACAGCTATGGCAACCGCGGTTTCGAGGCTTTGACTTACAACGCCCAGACCCACCGCTTCTGGACTACTACGGAGAGTACGCTGAAGACCGATGGCGAGATGCCTGACATCAAGCGGAAGATTCCCAACGTGCTACGTTTTCAGAGTTTCAACGACGACCTCCAACCTGCCGAACAGTATTGGTATGTCAGCGACTCGTCGTCCGTCGTGGGTACCGAGGGCAGATCTAACCTCGGAGTCAGTGGCTTGGCCGCCCTCGACGACGGCCAGCTTATTGTGCTCGAACGCGAGGTCTATAAGAAACCTAAAAACATCGGTTCCTTTGTCCAGGTGAAACTCTACAAGGTGAATCCTGCCTTGCAAAAGCCCGGAGAACTCTTGCAGAAACAACTGCTCGCCGAGTTCCGCACCCACATCAACCTCACCGCCCGTTCTTTTGCCAATTACGAAGGACTCTGTGCCGGCCCGCGGCTCTCCGACGGCCGTCTGGTGCTGCTCCTCGTGGCCGACTCCCAGAATCAGTATAAAGGCTATCTCCGCGACTGGTTCAAGACCATTGTCATTCCCGATGTCCGTTTCGTGCCTACCCCTATGGACTCCGACGACCATCCCCAGCTTAAAGCAAAGAGATAGCGTCGGCCCATTCCATCTGCTTGACGTCCTCGTTCATCTTGGCATACTCACCGATGGTGGGAGCCTGCGGGATGAACATTGACACACCGTGGAACTTCTCTTCCGTCATCTCAAAGTCAACGAAAGCGTAGCGCCAGATATTGTTGGTTTCCCATCTGTAAGCGATGCGCTTCAGGACGACGGCCTTGTCCAGTGCCTGCTTCCACTGCTGATAGTCACTCTCCGAGGCATAGCGGCTGATGAAGTCGCCTGCGTCGAAGAAGAAGTTGTACTCAGGACTGAAGTTGGCCTTCTTGCTCAGGTAGCCGTAGTGAATCATGCCCGTCAGGTCGGCGTAGTTGCCACCGAGGTTGGCCTTCACGCTCTGCATGACGTTGGCGGTAGCCTGTGCCACATGCTCCATCTCGCTCATCTTCACCACCGACAGGGGTAGGTTGCCGTTGACCGAGGCGTGGTATTTCTCGACAATTGAGCTATAGAACGTCTCGCTCTCGAACAAGGCTGGCACAACCTCCTTGTAGGGTGCACCCAGTCCCGGTATCTCTGCAGGGGAACCAATCACGTAGTCAGCCACCGAGCGCAGCTCATAAAGGCTCTCTAAACACATGAAGTGGCAGCAGTCGGCCATGATGAACTTCAGGTGTGGCATCTTCGCCAGCACGTTCTTCATCGTAGGAATGTTGATCCACTTGCCACTGCCGTTGACGTAGTTGCCATTGTCCACTCCGTAGCCGCGAGTCGTTGCCACCTCACTCTCTATCAGCCACCCCGTGCTGTGACTCCAGAGCACCAGTCCGTAGTCGCGTCTGGCAGGATAATTGGTGTAGGCATAGCGCATCACCTGCTCCATCACCTCAGGGTCGCAGGCGCGGGCGTCTTCCTTCATAATACCCATGTCCCTGACCGACACAGAGTCAACCACCTCTCCGTTCTGGATGCGAGCCAGCCAGGGAGTCTCCAGATTGTTGCCATTCAGGTAGCGGCGTACGAACACCAGCAGACAGTCGTTACTG
>Ga0265301_10001614_pt1 | contig 28891 bp, 28 predicted proteins | sample AusTroGonzalo_MG_2_FD_193488 | JGI IMG/M metagenome (GOLD analysis project Ga0265301, IMG submission 193488) | Bovine rumen microbial communities from tropical cattle in Woodstock, Queensland, Australia - Gonzalo_04 | ecosystem: Host-associated > Mammals > Digestive system > Stomach > Rumen ... | reverse complement strand
GTCGCCTTTCCGCATGAAGGAAATCGGCGAGTGGATGCAGGTGAACGGCGAGGCCATCTATGGCACAAGGCCCATCTACCCCTTCACCTACGGCAAATTCCGCTTCACGCAGAAAGGCGACAAAGTGTATGGCATCTTCCTCCTTGACGAGCAAGAAAGCCCCGTGCCGGATTCCTATTGGTTCGACGGCAAAGGCATGACCCTGAAAACGGGCAAAATCAAGGTCTTGGGCAGCAAAAAGAAAGCCTCCCTTTGCAGAGAGGCTGATGGTCGCTACCGCATAGATTTCCCGAACACGTTCGAGATGCCGCATGCGGTGGTGTTTGAATTTCGGAAACGATAATTAGGTAGAGACGTAGCGCGCTACGTCTTTACAAATTTGATTATCCTACAACAATATTCACAATCTTCTTCGGCACGTAGATGACCTTGCGCACCTGCTTGCCCTCAATCCATTTGGCGGACTCGGGAGCGGCGAGCACGGCGGCCTGTACCTCGTCGGCATTCATCGTGACAGGCAACTCCATGTTGAAGCGCATCTTGCCGTTGAAGCTCACAGGATAGTTGAAGCTGTTCTCCACAGTCTTGCTCTCGTCATAGACCGGGAATGCGGCATTCACCACCGAGGTGTCGTGACCCAGCAGGTGCCACAGCTCTTCAGCGATATGCGGTGCATACGGTGAAATCATCACTGCCAGTGGTTCGAGGATCTCACGCTTGTTGCACTTGAGGTCGGCGAGCTCGTTGACGCAGATCATGAAGGCGGAAACGACCGTGTTGAACGAGATGCTCTCGATGCCGTCCTCTTCCTTCTTGATGAGCTTGTGCAGACTCTTCAACTCAGGTGCCGTGGCAGGCTCGTCGCTGACACAGAACTCGTTGTTCTCGTTGTGGAACAGCCTCCAGAACTTACGCACGAAGCGGAAGGTGCCTTCGATGCCTTGCGTGTCCCAAGGCTTGGATTGCTCCAAGGGACCGAGGAACATCTCATAGAGACGCAACGTGTCGGCACCGTATTTCTCCACCAGGTCGTCTGGGTTCTGCACGTTGTATTTCGACTTCGACATCTTCTCGACTTCGTTGCCGCAAACGTAAACATCGTTGCCGTCCTTATCCTTCTCGAAGATGAAACGGGCATCGTGCAGGTCGTCGCGCCACTGGCAGAAGGCCTCCACGTCGAGCAAATCGTTACGCACCATGTTGATGTCGACATGAATCGGATCACTGTACAACTCACGGCCGGGCCAGTTCTTTGAAACAAACATCGTGCCTGTGAAAGCCTCACCGTCAACGAACGCCGGTACATCCTTGCCAGCAATCAAGTCCCTAATCTTCTGCTCAACCTTGTTTGTGCCTTCTACACAATCATTCACCAACTCGGCAATCGGCAGCATCAGCAGTTTGTAGCCCTTACTCTCGGCATATTCCAGCCAGGGTTCGGCCACCTTCTCGAGGTTGCCCATGCGGTTGATTTCGATGAGGATACCCTTCTCAGGACAGAAGAAGTCGAAACGACGACGACCATCCTTGAAGTCCTTCTCGAACTTCACACCCATACGATTGTCCTTGAGCATCTCCCAAACGGTGTACTCGCCTATTTTCTCCATGTTGACACGATAGGCAAAGCTCGAACGGCCTTGGATCATGCCCTGGTTAATCATGCGTTGGAACGGCTCATCCTTGCACGACAGTCCGATGTCATACAAGAACTTGCACCAGAAGCGGCTGTAGATGAGGTGGCCGGTGGCGTGCTCAGCGCCGCCGATATAGAGGTCGACGTTCTGCCAATAGTCGTTGGCTTCGCGGCTGAAGTATTCCTTGTCGTTGTGCGGGTCCTCGTAGCGGAAGTAGTAACCGCTGGAACCGGCAAAGCCCGGCATGGTGTTGGTCTCGATGGGATAGCCTTCCTCGGTGACCCAGTTCTTGGCACGGGCCAAAGGCGGCTCGCCCGTCTCGGTGGGCTTGTATTGGTCAATGGCAGGCAACTCCAAGGGCAGTTTCGACTCGTCCATAGCGTATGGGATGCCGTCCTTATAGTAGATCGGGAACGGCTCGCCCCAATAACGCTGGCGGCTAAAGATGGCATCGCGAAGGCGGTAGTTGGTCTTGCCCGTGCCGACGCCCAGTTTCTCCAGTTCTTCAATCATGCGCTCTATGGCTTTCTTGACCGTCAGACCGTTGAGGAAGCCCGAGTTGACCAGCTCGCCGTCCTTGGCATCGAAGCTCTCTTCCCATGTGGCAGGGTCGGTAGGCTCGGTGCCGGGTTTCTTGACCACCTGGATGATGGGCAGGTTGAAATGACGGGCAAAGGCAAAGTCACGGCTGTCGTGGGCAGGCACTGCCATGATGGCGCCGGTGCCGTAACCCATCAGCACGTAATCGGCAATCCAGATGGGCAGCTTGGCTCCCGTGATGGGATTGATGCCATAGGCACCCGTGAAGGCGCCGCTCACCCTACGCACCTCGGCCATACGCTCACGTTCGCTGCGGTTCTTGGTGCGGGTGATATATTCTTCCACCTCAGCGCGTTGCTCAGGCGTGGTGATTTCCGAAACCAGCTCATGCTCGGGAGCCAGCACCATGAAGGTCGTGCCGAACAAGGTATCCGCACGGGTGGTGAACACCTCAAGGTCGATGTCCTTGCCGTCCACCTTGAAGATGACAGAAGCACCCATCGACTTGCCGATCCAGTTGCGCTGCAGGTCTTTCACCGACTCGCTCCAGTCCACGGTCTCGAGGCCTTGAAGCAGACGGTCGGCATAGGCGGTAATACGCAGCTGCCACTGCTTCATCGACTTGCGCTCCACGGGGAAGCCACCACGCACGGAGAGGCCGTCGGCCACCTCGTCGTTGGCGAGCACCGTACCCAAACCTGGGCACCAGTTCACCATGGCCTCAGCCTGATAGGCAAGGCGGTAATTCATCAGCACCTCTTGCTGTTGCTTCTCGCTCATGGCCTTCCACTCGTCGGCGGTGAAGCTCAGCGGCTTGCTCTCGGCCACGTTGAGGCCTTCGGTGCCTTTTTCCTCGAAGCGGTGTATCAGCTTGCTGATGGGCTGGGCTTTCTGGCAACCGTTGCAGTAGAACGAGTTAAACAGCTGGATGAAAGTCCATTGCGTCCATTTGTAGTAACCTGGCTCGCAGGTGCGCACCTCGCGGTCCCAGTCGTAGCTAAAGCCGATCTTGTCCATCTGCTCGCGGTAGCGGTTGATGTTCTTCTCGGTCGTCACGGCGGGGTGGGTACCCGTTTGGATGGCGTATTGCTCGGCGGGCAGACCGTAGGCATCATAGCCCATCGGATGCAGCACGTTGAAGCCCTTCAGACGCTTGTAACGCGCATAGATATCGGAGGCGATATAGCCCAGCGGGTGTCCGACATGCAGGCCCGCGCCCGAGGGATATGGGAACATATCCAGGACATAGAATTTCGGCTTATTGTGGTCAATATCAACCTTATACACTTTGTGGTCACGCCAATACTGCTGCCACTTCTTCTCGATTTCGATAAAGTTATAGTCCATATAATGAGGTGTTTTTTGCGGTTTTTGAAAGAAGCTGCAAAAATACAGAAAAAATGTGTATTTTTGCAAAAAATGAAAAACGCCTATGGAAGTCATTAGATATATGAATTGCTGCATTGTAGAGTTTGGCCGAAGGTTAGGATTGGAACCGAAATGGGCTTGCCGTTACCTATATTTGCACGGCGGACTGGACTTATTGGATAAGAACTACCAAGCTGAGCATTTGCTTCCTTTGGATGACACCATTGACGGACTGATTGCCTACTGCAAACGCCACGGAGGGACCTTAGAATGATACTCTATCACGGTACAAACTTCCCTTTTGACACAATTGACTTGTCAAAATGCCGACCCAACAAGGACTTTGGCAAGGGCTTCTATCTGACCTCCATCGAAAGCCAAGCCATTGATATGGCACAGCGTAGATGCAATTTTGACGAAGCAGGATCACCAATCGTCCAAAGATACGAATGGGATGAGAAAAATGGCGATCTACAGGTATTGATTTTTGAAGGTGTTTCTGTTGAATGGGCTGAGTTCATCGTCAAAAACCGAGACAGAAAGAATACCGAGCGACACGAATACGACCTTGTCATCGGACCAATCGCTGATGACGGTGTGGTATATCAAATCAACCGCTACCTACAGAATATCATCACCATAGATGATTTAGTTAGAGAGTTGAAATACAAGAAATTGAATAACCAATATTGCTTTTGCTCCGAAAAGGCAATCTCACATTTAAAGAGACTATGAACGAAAACGAATTTCAATTTGTAATGGACTGTGACGTGGAAGCTTTAGTGTCCTATCTTCAAGAGGACTACCATCTTTCACTATCAGATGCTTTCGAAAAAGTCTATAGTTCAAAAGTCTTCGAGAAACTGAAAGATCGCCAAACAGGTCTTTATCTGCAAAGCCCGGCTTATATTTATGGGTTTTTGAGGGAGGAAATAAACTAACAAACTATTCAAACAACGACATCTCACCCGAAGGCTTAATCCTCGTCTTCCCCAAATGCTTGTAAGCCAAATCGGTGCACTCACGTCCACGAGGCGTGCGCATGATGAAGCCTTCTTGAATGAGGAACGGCTCGCAGACCTCTTCAATGGTGCCGGGGTCTTCGCCCACTGCCGTGGCAATGGTGTTGACGCCCACGGGACCGCCCTTGAACTTGTCGATGATGGTCGAGAGGATCTTGTTGTCCATGTCGTCAAGGCCGTGCTCGTCCACGTTGAGGGCTTTCAGGCCGATGCGGGCGATGTCGAGGGTGATGACACCGTCGCCTTGGATCTGGGCGAAGTCGCGGATGCGGCGCAGCAACATGTTGGCGATACGCGGCGTGCCACGGCTACGGCGTGCTATCTCATAGGCCGCCGTGTCGTCGATAGGCACGCGAAGGATTCCTGCCGAACGCTTGACGATTTGTGACAAGGTCTTGGCGTCGTAATACTCCAAACGCAACTTGATGCCGAAACGCTCACGCAGGGGCGCCGTCAGCATGCCGCTGCGGGTGGTGGCGCCAATCAGGGTGAAGGGATTCAGCGTGATTTGGATGCTGCGCGCACTAGGTCCGGCCTCCAACATAATGTCGATGCGAAAGTCCTCCATGGCGGAATAGAGATACTCCTCCACCACGGGACTCAGGCGATGGATCTCGTCGATGAACAGCACGTCGTTAGGCTCGAGGCTGGTGAGCAAGCCCGCAAGGTTGCCCGGCTTGTCCAACACAGGACCCGAGGTCATCTTCATGCCTACGCCGAGTTCATGTGCGATGATATGCGACAAAGTGGTCTTGCCTAAACCCGGAGGGCCATGCAAGAGGGTATGGTCGAGGGCTTCGCCACGCTGGGCGGCGGCCTTCACGAAAACGCGCAGGTTGTCGACCACTTGCTTCTGTCCCGCAAAGCTTTCAAACATGTCGGGACGCAAGGCGTTCTCAAAGTCTTTCTCGGCTTTGGAGAGGTGGGAGGCGTTGGCGTCGAGGTTGCTGTTCATCATTCAATATTTGTGTGCAAAGATACAACTTTCGGCGGAAATTTGCATATCATCAAAAAAATGTATCTTTGCAGCGAAAACCGATTTGTCATGAAACGCATTCTTTGCCTCTCTATATTTCTCATTATGGCGGTCGTCGCCTTCGCACAAAACGGCTCCGTCAACGTCGACCAAGACGAACGCGTTGAGGCTCTCATCGCGAAGCAACGCGTCCTCTATCAACTCGACAGCTCGTTTAGCGGCTACCGCATCCATGTCTTCATGGAAATCGGCAACGAAGCCTTGAACCACGCCAAAGAGGTGAAAGCACAATTCGAGCGGGCCTACCCTGACATTCCGATTTACCTGACCTACATCGAGCCATATTTCCGCCTGCGTGCCGGCAACTTCCGTAACCGCGTGGAGGCAGAGAAATGCCTGCGCCGCATCAAGCCGAAATTCAAAGAGGCCTTTGTCACGGCGGACATAATTTATAGACCGAAATTCGATTGAAAGTTGTCAGTTGGAAGTTGTTCAGTTGTTCAGTTATGGCGGAACACAAACCAACTACCAACTGAACAACTGATTAACTGAACAACTCTTCCACATTCTTTACAACAATCCCAAGCCTCAAGACAAACGCCTCTTCGGTGGCAAAACCGATGTGCGGCAGCATGACGAGGTTGGGCGCGCCAAACAAAGAATTTTCAGGCTTCAGAGGCGGTTCCGTGCCATAGACGTCAGTGGCCGCACCAGCAATCTTCCCTTCTTTCAGGGCATTGGCTAAAGCCAGTTCATTCACCACAGGACCACGGGCCGTATTGATCAAGATGGCACTCGGCTTCATCAAGGCGAAGTCCTTCTCGGTGATGAAGTCACGGGTGTCGGCATTCAAGGCGACGTGCAGAGTGACGATGTCGGATTCTTTCAACAAAGTCTCTTTGTCGACGAAGGTCACGCCTTCTATTTGTCTTTGAGTGCGGTTCCATGCCAGCACCTTGCAGCCGAAGGCGTTCGCCAGCTTGGCCACACGCTGCCCGATGTTGCCCATGCCGATGATGCCGAGCGTCTTGCCGCCGATTTCACGGCCAGGCATGATGCCCTTACGGTTGCATTGGCGCGTGATAGCATCGTTTTCAAGAACTTTGCGATACACGTCAATCATCATGGCGATGGCGAGCTCGGCCACGGCCTCGGTGCTGTAGCCCGCCGCATTCTTCACCACGATGCCACGCCTTTGGCATTCCTCCATGTCGATGTGATCCAAGCCCGTGAAGGCTATGGAAAGCATCTTCAAGTTGGAGCAGGCATCCAAGAAGTCCTTGCGCAGGGGGATGTTGCTCTCGATGATGACCTCGGCATCTTCGGCACGACGTTTCAGTTCATCGAGGTTTTCGTTGCGGTCGGGATAGATGACCACCTCGTGGCCTGCTTTTTTCAGGCCTTCGCAGGCGGCTTCGATTTGCTGGACTTTGAGTCCCAGCGGCTCTAAAAAGACGATTTTCATTTCGCGGCAATCATTTCGATTTCGACTAGGGCCTTCTTGGGCAGTTCCTTCACGGCGAAAGCGGCACGGGCGGGATAGTCGCCCTTGAAATACTTGCCATATACGGCATTCATCTCGCCAAAGTAGCTCATGTCGGCGAGATAGCACACCGACTTCACCACGTTGTCGAAGGTGCAGCCCGCCTCGTTGAGGATGGCCTCAAGGTTTTTCATGCTCTGCTCGGTCTGGGCAGTGACGCCTTCCGGCATCTCGCCCGTGGCAGGGTTGATGGGCAGCTGACCCGAGATGAACACCATTCCGTTGGCCTCGATGGCCTGACTGTAGGGACCGATGGCTCCAGGAGCCTTTGTCGTAGCGATGACTTTTTTCATGGTTGTAGATTTTAGATGTTAATTGAGTGCAAAATTAAGAAAAAGGTCATTCAGTTCGTAGAAAATATATTACCTTTGCACTCTGAAAAAAACAACATAAATTATACTTGCTCAACAGCCATGACATTCAGGGAAGTCTTACGCAAACTCAATAACCGCTATTTTTACGCCACTTTGGTGTTCCTAGTGGTCATTTTCTTCATCGACCAGTTCAACGTTTTCGAACAAATCAGGCTGCACCGGTCGCTAAAAGACCAAAAACAGCAAATCGAGTACTACGAGAGCGAAATCAAGGATAGCAAAGAATACCTCTATGCCTTGCAAAACGACACCGCCACGATGGAAAAGGTGGCTCGCGAGCAGTACATGATGAAGCGTGACAACGAAGTCGTCTATCTAATCGATACTCAAGAATGAAGCACGACCTCCGCATAAAGACTTTCCCTCTCCTGCTTTTGTTATGTCTTCTTTTTTCGGTGCAAAGCCTATTTGCCCAATCACACACCTTGAGCGGCAAAATCATCGACGAGAGGAACCGGCAGCCTATGGCATTCGTCAACGTGGTCGTCAACGAAGGCTTACAAGGTGTCATCAGCGACATCGACGGCAAATATGAAATCACCGTCAAGGAGCCCATCGTGAAAGTCAAGTTCTCGGCCATCGGCTACGAACCTAAGGAAGTCACCTTGCAAGCCGAACTGAAGAAGTGTAACGTAGCCCTGACGCCCAAGACCTTTGAACTGGGCGAAGTCACCGTAAACGCAGGCGAGAACCCTGCCCATCGCATCATCGACAGCCTGATGGCCCACCGCAAGGCCAACAACCCCAACTCGTTGGAGACCTACAGTTACAATATCTACGACAAGATGGTCTTTACCATCGACAGCAGCAGTTTCGGGCAAGCCTTGACCAGCGACACCATCAAAGCCAATTCCAAACTACAGGTTTTCAACAAAATATTGAAAAAGAGCGACTTGATGGTAATGGAGACTGCCTCTGAGGTGATGTTCATGTCGCCTGACCGCAAGTTGCAACATGTGCTTGGCACCAAAGTGTCAGGCATGAACGAACCGACGTTCATCTACCTGGTCAATAGCATGCAAAGCATCAGTTTCTACGATGAAATCATCAGCATCACAGGTACCGACTACGTCAACCCCATCAGCCGTGGCTGCAAAAGCCATTACTTCTTCACCCTTGAGGAGGTCAACCCCATCGGACAAGGCGACTCGCTTTATGTAATTTCGTTCCATCCCATGCGTGGCAGCTCGTTCAACGGCCTACGCGGCACGATGACCATCAATAGCGACGGCTGGGGCTTGCAGAGCGTGAAGGCCTCGCCCGACATCAATAACGGCTTCTTCGAGGTCGACATCCTGCAGCTATACCAAAAAGTGGAAGGACGATGGTTTCCGAAACAGATCAACACTAACCTGAAGTTCCCGAGCATGGTGATCAAAATGGACGGCGGCAGGTTCCCTATGGTCGCCATAGGAAAAAGTTACCTCAGCGACATCGCAATCAACCCCGAGCTCAGCAAGAAACAGTTCTCCAACATTGAAGTCAAGGTGGATCCCGACGTTGCCTTCCGTGACGAGAGCTTCTGGAATGCCCATCGCATCGACTCGCTGACCGAACGCGTCAAGGCGACCTACTTCCTCGTTGACTCCATCACCAAGGGCAGCAAATTGATGGACCGTGCGTTAGGCCTCACCTCCAACCTGTTGCAAGAAGGTGCCATCCCTATCGGCTTCGTCAACCTCGACCTCGACCGCATCATCAGACTCTCGGCCTACCGAGGCTGGCATTTCGGTCTGGGCCTTACCACCAACGACAGGCTCTCCCGTTGGTTCAGCCTCAGCGGTTATTTCGGTTACTGGACGCGCCTCAGCAAAGAGGACCACTGGGACTACGGCGGAGGCCTGAAGCTGAAACTCAACCGCGACCAGCAGATGGAACTCGACTTGAAATACGCCCACGGCTCGGAAGTCATGGGCGAGTTCAACGGCATGCTTGAACTTGACAATGGCTCGGCACTCTCGCAACACAACTACAAATACTCCATCTACGAAAACATACGCATACGCGCCGACCGCTTCGACATCACCTACTCGTCGCGCTTCGCACGCTATTTCAAGGGCTACCTCAACCTCAGAAGAAGCCACAAGCACTACATGGAGACGTTCTTCCTCAACCCCGCCGACACATTGACAGAAGCGCTGTCGGAAGGCATCTTTACCACAGCCGAGCTGAAGCTCAGGTTCGCCTATGGTGAGAAGTTCCTCAGCACACCGCAAGGCCTACGTTCATTGGGCACTGTCTACCCCATAGTATGGGTAGCCTACCAACACTGCTTCCCCAACTTGCTGGGCAGCCAATTCGAGTACGACCGCTTCAAACTCGAGGTGAGCAAGAGCTTCTACACACGTTACACAGGCTTCTCCAAAGTCATCCTACAAGCCGGCTACGCCACCGAAGCCTGTCCCTTGATGGAGACCTTCAATATTTTGGGTACCTACGACCGCTTCGGGCTGTATTCACCGGGCAGCTTCAGCACCATGCGTCTAGACGAGTTCTTCTGCGACCGTTTTGTGGCGCTGTATCTCAGCCATAACTTCAACGGCATGCTCTGGAAGACCAACTCTCAATGGTTCAAGCCCGAATTGTCGCTCGTCACCAACATCGGTTGGGGCGACATGCCTCGTGCTGCCGATTGTCCCGACAAGAACTTCCAGACCATGAACAAAGGCTATTTCGAGAGTGGCATCGTCGTCGACGGCATCCTGTCTGTAATGTTTGTCAAAGTGGGCGCGGGCGTGTTCTACCGCTACGGGCCATATAGCTTGCCCAAGGTTTGGGATAATTTTGCGTGGAAGTTTTGCGCCATCATCAATCTTTAATCATGAAGAAGGTTTGGTGTTTGATAATGGGATTGGCGCTTTTGGCAGCTTGCGAGACACAACCCAAGAAGATAGTGCTGCAAGGCTTGGCGCAGGGGTCTTATTATGCCATCACCTATTACGACGAGCAAGGGCGGAATTTCCAACACGACATCGATTCGATTTTCCATGCTGTCGACCTGTCGGTCAACTTGTGGGTGGATAGCTCAGTGATTTCGAAAGTCAACCGCAATGAAGACGTCGTACTGGATGACATTTTCATCGACAACTTCAACATCGCACAAGAAGCCGCACGCCTTTCCGACGGCTACTTCGACCCCACCATCTCGCCCATCGTGGCGGCTTGGGGCTTCAGCTATAAAAACGGCGACAGCATCACGCCTCAACTCATCGACAGCCTGAAGCAACTCGTCGACTACCATAAAGTCCGCATCGAAGATGGTAAGGTCGTCAAAGAAAACCCTGCCATGACATTGGACTTCAACGCCGTCGCACAAGGCTACACCTCTGACATGATTGCCTCATTCTTAGATAGTAAAGGCGTCAAAAACTACTTGGTAGACACGGGTGGAGAGATCATGACCAAAGGCGGCAAGCCCAACGGCAAGCCTTGGATTGTTGGCATCGAGAAGCCTGCCGACAACTGGGACTCAGAACAGGTGGTGCAGACCCGCATCACTTTGCGTGACAAGGGCTTGGTCACCTCGGGCAGCACCCGTAAATACGTGGAACGCGACGGCAAGCGTTATTCCCACTGCATCGCCCCCCATACAGGCTACCCTGTCGAGCATCAGGTACTCAGCGTCACCGTGTTGGCAGAGACCTCGGTCTGGGCCGATGCCTTAGCTTCCATCTGCATGGTGATGGGCATGGAGCAGTCGCTACCAATCATTGAAAGCATGGACGGCGTGGAGGCGTATTATATCTTCGTCAACGAGAAGGGGGTATTGGAGACTTTCGCCACGGAAGGATTCCAAAAACTGCTAGTAGACTAACAAAAAAAGCCACCTTGACGGTGGCTTTTTGGTACTCCCGCAGGGGGTCGAACCCTGGACACCCTGATTAAGAGTCAGGTGCTCTACCAACTGAGCTACGGAAGCATCGTTTTGTGGGTGCAAAAGTACAACCTTTTTCTTTACGATAGACCTTTTTCAACAACTTTTTTTCTTTTCAATATACAAGATATTGAAAATCAATTTTTTAGAAAAATAAAAGAAATGGCCTTAATTCGAGAACCAATGCTTGAATTCAGCCACACGTGCCTTGCTGACGATGATCTTCTCTGGCGTTTCCATGATGAGGTTGATGGCGAGCTTGTTGCCAAACCACACCGAGACATCCTTGACTGCGTTGCGTGAAATCACGAACTGACGGTTGGCGCGGAAGAACTCCTTCGGGTCGAGTTGCGCCATCAAGTCGTCCAACGTCTGGGTCAGATAGTATTCCTTATGCTCCATCGACACCAGTTTCACCGTCTTCGCTTCAATATAGGCGTAGGCGATGTTGGCGGTGGGCAGCGGCACCAATTTGTCGCGCTCTGGCAGCAGGAAGCAACGCCTATAACTGCTCTTTTGGGTCAGTTGGGTGAGCAGCGCCTCAATGTTGTTGCTACTGGATTTTTTCAGCCCTTGGTCCAAAGTATGGTATTTACGCATAGCGCGCTCCAAGGCTTCCTTGCTGATGGGCTTTAGCAGGTAGTCGATGCTATTCACCTCAAAGGCCTTCAGCGCATACTCATCGTAAGCCGTGGTAAAGATCACCGGGCAGGTGATGTCGACTTGGTCGAAAATGGCGAAGGAAGAGCCGTCGGCCAAGTGAATGTCCATAAACATCAGGTCGAGCATGGGGTTCTCCTCTATCCACGCCACACTGTCCTCGATAGACTCCAGTATGGCGACAATTTCCGTTTCGGGACTCACCTCTCCCAATAGCTTCTGCAAGGTCTTGGCGGCCATGATTTCATCTTCGATGATGAGCGCTTTCATAGGCAATTTAGTTTTCTTTCAGTGGCAAAGTTACGCTAAAAATCTTTCCATCGTCAAAAATTTCAACATTTTCGTTCCATTTGAGACGATAACGCTCCGCCAAATTGGCCAAACCGATGCCCGTTCCCTCTTCTTTCCCGATTTTTGGCTGAATTCTATTACTGATTATCAAATGTTTATCTTCATCGGTAAAAATCTTCACCGTCAAGGGCTGCTTCGATGAGATGACATTGTGCTTGATGGCGTTTTCGATCAGCCCTTGTATGGAAAGCGGCAACACATGGAAATTATCGTATCTGTAGTGGTCGATACTATGCTCAAACCTCAGGTTGTCGCCATAACGCATCTTCATCATCTGGCAGTAAGAACGCACGCATTCCAGTTCCTGGATCAAAGTCACCACTTCCTCGTTCTTTAAGGTGTAACGCATCACCGTCGACAGCTGCTGGATAAAATCGCCCGCCTTGTTGACATCCACATCGATGAGCGACTTCAAGGTGTTCAATGAGTTGAAGAGGAAATGCGGGTCCATCTGGTTTTCCAAGGCCTCGTAGCGCGACCGTATGTTCTCGGTGCGAAGGGTCTCGTTCTCGATATCGGCCACCTTCTCGCGGAACTGTGCCCGCAGCAGATACACCGCCATGATCGTAATGGCCATCAATGAGCAATCGCCCAAGTAGCCACGCATGATATACTGGAAGGTCGTCCTTGGCGGCCCCGGCCTTTCGGGAAACACCTTCAGCTGTATCAGCGTACACATGGTGCTCAACACGAAGGTAACCACCAAAGTACCAAAAACAATCACCATCAACTCATCAATCTGCCGCTTGTAGTTCCGGCCAAAAATCATTTTGCAACACAGCATCACCGCAAACACCATGATGAACGTTAAAGGGATGTTCAGCAAGATTTTCTTGTAGAAATACTTCCTGGCTGCCTCCGGCGAATCAAAAAACTCCCTTCTCTTCTCATTAGCATCGGTGTGGACGTCCCTGAACTCCAGCGTGTTGGCGTTATCGTCGTCCTTATCCAAAGCTTGCTCCGTCTCCTGGTAGTCGAACGTCGGCCTGCTGAAATAATGGTTCAGCGTGAACAAGAAATAATAGGCCATCGTGACAACGACCGAGAGGAAAACTATCCTCTTGATTGACAAATATTTGTCTACCCCAATATTTGCACGGGCCGTATTCATAGGCTTGGATTATTCGTACCTTAATGCGTTGATCGGGTCGGTACGCGAAGCCTTCAAGGCAGGGAAGAAACCGGCAATGAGACCCAAGACGGCACAAGAGACGAAAGAAATGACCATCCAGAGCACGTTAACAACGCAAGGAAGCGACATGGCCATGGAAACGACATACGACAGCAACAGACCCAACAAAAGGCCTAAAACGCCGCCTATGAGGCTCAGAATCATACTTTCGGTGAGGAACTGCATCAAGATGGCGGCATTCTTGGCTCCGATCGACATACGCAGGCCGATTTCCTTGGTGCGCTCCGTCACGGTGACGTACATGATGTTCATGATGCCAATGACACCCACCAGCAACGATATCAAGGCGATGGCGACGAGCACCGTGGTGATCATGCCTGTCATCGACGACATCATCTCTAGCATCTCCTGCTGGGTACGCACCTCGAAGTCGTCTTCGCCACCCTCTGGGATCTTGTGCGATGCCCTCAAGATGTTCTCAATCTCCTCCACGGCGGCCTCTGCCACGTTTTCGGAAGCGGCAGAGCAAACAATCTGTTGGATGTAGTCGACGCCGAGCATACGCTTCTGGACGGTGCTGTAGGGCATCACGACAATGTCGTCCTGGTCCATACCCATGCTGTTTTCGCCTTTTTCTTTCAAGGTGCCGATGACCTTAAACGGCATGTTACCCACACGGATGGTCTTGCCGATGGGGTCTTCGCCCTCGTCGAAAAGCTCCTCCACGAGGGTCTGGCCTATCAAGCCGACCTTGGCGTATTTCTTCACGTCTTCCTCGGTGAAGTTGACCCCCGTGGCGATTTCGTATTTGCGGATTTCAAGGTAATCGGGCGAGCCGCCATACACAGTGCCCGACCAGTTTTTGGAGCCGTTCACCAGCTGTCCTCCGCTGTTGACCACGGGGCTGACCAAGGTGACGTTCTTCGCGCCCTTGGCGATGAGTTCGCAGTCCCTGACCTTGAGCGACTGTACGTTGCTGGAGCCCATGCTGACGCCGCCACGTCGTTGGTTGGCGCGCATCACCATGATGAGGTTGGTACCCATGTCTGACAACTGATTCGCGGTGCTTTGCTTCAGTCCCTCGCCCAGGTTGACCACGGCGATGACGGCGGCGATGCCGATGACGATGCCCAACATGGAAAGCGCCGAGCGCGTCTTGTTCCGCAAGAGCGCCTTTACCGATATTCTTATGAGATTCAGTATATCCATATCAATAGTCGTTTTCCACGGGCAAGGCCGCGAGGGCTTCCGCCGCTGATTTGGTCGCCACGGGCTCATCACGGAGGATGTGACCGTCGCGAAGGAATATCGTTCTGCTAGTAAACACCGCAATGTCAGACTCATGCGTCACGAAGGCAATGGTCTTGCCCTGCTCATGAAGGCTCTGGAAGAGGCTCATGATCTCGTATGAGGTGCGGGTGTCGAGGTTACCCGTGGCTTCGTCGGCGAGGACGATGACGGGGTCGTTGACCAAGGCGCGGGCGATGGCCACACGCTGTTGCTGGCCACCCGACAGCTGGTTGGGCATATGTCCCATGCGGTCTTTCAGACCCACGAGTTCCAAGGCATGTTGTGCCTTCTCGCGACGCTCGCGGTGCGACACCTCGGGGTTATACACCAAAGGCAGCTCCACGTTCTCGAGCGCCGAGGTGCGTGGTAGGAGGTTGTAGGACTGGAACACAAAGCCGATCTTGCGGTTGCGGATCTCCGACAGCTCGTTCTTGGTGCGCTCACGCACCGAGATATTGTCAATGTAGTATTCGCCCGCCGTGGGTTGGTCGAGGCAGCCGAGGATATTGAGCAAGGTCGACTTGCCGCTACCCGACGAGCCCATGATGCTCACGAACTCGCCTTGGCATATCTCGAACGTCACGCCCTTGAGGGCATGCACTTCCTCGCTGCCGACAACGAAGGTCCGCTTGAGGTTCTCGACCTTGATGATAGATTGCGCATTCATGACGTGAAAGCATTACTGCGGAGGGCCACTCGGTGCGCCACCGCTCTTGCCGCTTTTGTTGTTTTTATTCTTACCGGGAGGGCCGGGCATGAAGGGGTTGTCGCCCTTCTTCACTTCCTTTTGCCTGACGACATACTGTGCCGACAGCACCACCGAGTCACCGGCCTGCACGCCTTGCTGTACAATCTTGTACGCACCATCGCTCATGCCCACCTTGACAGGGCGCGGCATGATATTGCCGCCGTTCTTCACCCACAGCATGCTTCCGCCTGCCATGCCTTTCTCGCCCATCTGGGGGCGTTCGCCTTGGGGAGGCTCAGGCATAGCGCCTTCTGGTTTCTCGGGCTTGCGCATGGTCTTCAACACGGCCTCGTCGGGCGTGAAGTTGAAGGCCTCGGCAGGCACGGCCAGTCCCGTCTCCTCTTCCGTGACGATGGTCACGCTGGCGGTCATGCCGGGGAAGAGCTTCTGGTCGGGGTTGGGTGCCTCGATGATGACGGTATAGGTCACCACATTGCTCGTGGTGGTGGGTTTCATGCGAATCTGATTCACGGTGCCGTTGAAGGTCTCGTCCATGTAGGCGTCGACGGTGAAGGTCACCCGCTGCCCCACCTTAACCTGCCCAATGTCGGCTTCGTCGACGTCGGCTTCGACCTGCATTTTGGTGAGGTCGTTGGCGAGGGTGAACAGGGTAGGCGTGCTGAACGAGGCGGCCACAGTCTGGCCCACCTCCACGGCGCGGTCGAGGACGATGCCATCGATGGGTGAGTAGATTTCGGCGTAGGCCAAGTCGACCAAAGCTTGGTCATAGGAGGCCTGCGCATTACGTTTGCTCATCTGCGCCTGCGTATAGCTGTTTTGCGCCTCTTGATAGGCGGCTAAGGTGGCGGCATTGGCCTCATAGAGCTGCTTGGTGCGCTCATAGCTGAGCTTGGCGTAGTTGAGCTGGCTCTCGGCCGAGGTGAGGCTGGCTTTGGCGCGGCTCACACTCTGGTTGAGGGTCTGCTTGTCCAACTCAGCCATCAGCTGGCCTTTCTTCACCACATCATTGAAGTCGACGTAGATCTTCTCCACCTTACCCGACACCTGAGTACCGACTTCGACAGTCTCCACCGGCTCGATGGTACCCGTGGCGGTGACGGTGTTTTCAACGGTATACTCCCCTACCACGTGGGTGCGGATCACCAGTTCTTTGTTGGCCGACTTCGTGGCCTTGACAATCATCGCCACGACAATCGCCAAAACGACGATACCGAGGATGATAAGCCATATTTTGCGTTTCTTTTTCATAGTTATAGTGTAATCTTATTTCCCATATAAAGATCCAGAATCTTACGTTTCATCACCAAGGAATACTTGTTCTGGATGTAGCTGTTGAGGACGTTCAGGTAGGCGTTTTGTTGTTGCAGCAGTTCCACGGTGGTGATGCTGCCGTATTGGTACTGCATGTTATAGGCATGGAAGCTCTTGCTATAGGCTTCTTCGCGCACCTGCGACACCTTATAGGCATTGAAAGCCGAGACGACGTTACGATAGGCCTGCACCACTGTCTGGCGCGCCGTGAGCTCCGACTGCTCGTAGTCGAGCTGGGCCTGTTGCAGGGCAATGCGGCTTTTTTTTACATTGGCTTTGGTCTGTCCACGGCTGTAAATCGGGATGCTCATCGAGATACCCGCCGACTCCGACGGGATGTTATACCAATTCGAGTTGCCGTTGCCGTCAAACGACAGCACGCCCATGCCCACATTGGCATTGGCCGAGATGGACGGGAAGTAATTGCCTCGTGCCATGTCGACGCTCTTCTCTGCTAAACGGATGTCGTATTCACCCAGGCGCAACTCAGGCATGTAGGCCATGGCGAGGCTAATGGCTTCCTCCTCGGTGGGCAGCGATTCCATCAGGTCGTCGAGGTTGTCGGTATTGGGCGAGACGATACTCAGGTCGTCGGTGGGGTCCATGGAGAGCAGCACCTTCAGGTCGAGGAGGTTGTTCTCGATGCTGATGCGGGTGTCGACCACGTTATTCGAGTCGCTGTAGTACTGCGCCTCAAGCAGCAGCATGTCGCTTTCGAGGATGGTGCCTACCTGATAGCGTTGCCGGCCTTGTTTCATCTGCTCGCGGCTGGTGTTGAGTACTTCAAGTTGGTAGTTGAGCAGTTCCTGGTTGCCGATGAGGGTGAGGAAATTCTGCAGGATCTGCGTGACGAGCTGCAGGTCGTAGCGTTCAAGCTGCACCTCATTGCGTTCCATGTTGAGCCGGTTCTGCTCGATGGTGTTGTTGATGTTGCCGCCTTGGTAGATTGTCACCGATGTGCCCACGCCCACATTGCCCGATGTCGACCAACCGTTGGCGTTGTTGGAGAAATTCTGCCCCACCGAGGCGCTCAGGTTGGGCAGGCGTTGCTGTTTCGACTGTTGGTAGGTGGTCTCCAGCGACTCGCCCGTGAGTTCCATGGACTTGCGTTCGAGGCTGTTGGAAAAGGCATAACGGATGCAATCCTCCAAGGAAAAGTGATAGGAAGTGCTTTCCTGGGCCGAGAGGATGCCGACAATCAGGAGCAACAAAGTCAATATCAAAACATGTCTTTTCATAAGCGGTTCATTGGCATTTGGAAAAAAAACAGACCAGTTAATAAAATCAACTGGTCTGGAAAAAACAATTCATTAACTTCATTAACGAGGCAAAGATAAGGTCAAGTATCTTTTCCCCGAATCACATAGGGAATGAAGCGGAAAAATTTGGCATTGAAGCTCGCTATTAGCCCTTTCGGGCGCAATAGGTTCAATCCTCTTTCTTCCTCTTGCCAAGCAGATAGGCTCCACCCAAGGCGGCGAGCAAGGCAATGCCGCTGCCCAAGGGAGCATACTCAGCCTCTTCGAAGTCCTGTTCGTGGATGGGGACGATTAGTCCGCGGTCCTCCAACTGGCCTTTCGTCTCCGAGTCCAGGTCCTCCTGCTTCAGGAATACCTGAGAATGCATCGGCAAAGCCATCAACAGCATGGTCACAAGTAATATAATTGACTTTCTCATGGTTCTTCTTTCCTTTGTGTTATTCATGTCCTGTCTCATTTCTGCTGTGTTTTTCAGGGTTATTTACTAATCACATAATGCGTCGCACCATGCAATACACACTTCGACATAATATATTTCGCGATTGCAAAAATATTTCTTTTCTGCGATATATTGATTAAATATTGCAATATAATTTTGCATAATATTACAATTCATTGAAAATCAACACAATAATATTGCATTATAAAGAACTGAAAGACCGCACCATATTGCACCTTAACGAATATTACGAATTGCTGGTGAAGAGTGGAGAGAAGAAGTGATTTCTAGACCTTATATATAATAGGGAAAAGAAAAACGCAAAAAGCGTGGCGCCAGCCTGGGTCTCCAAGGTGTCCTCGGGGAACATAGACAGCAGCATGATGCAAAGGAACACCATATATAAATAGGTGTGGTTCTTGCGTGAGACGCACCAAGGATAAAGCAACACGAAGAGGAAGAAGGCCAAGCCCACCAAGCCAAAGGCCACGGCGATGGCAAGGTATTGGTTGTGGGCACGGAAACGGAACTCCTCTTTCAAGGGAGAATGTATCTCGTCATACGCCTGCGCGAAAGCCTGCGGCACGTCGCCGGTGCCCACGCCGAACCACGGATACTGCCCGATGAGGTGGAACGAGGCCCGCGTGTATTCGATGCGCTGCGAGAGCGAGCCGCCGTTGGGGTTGTTGTAGCGACGGTAGAGGTTGTACTCGAACAGCGTCGCAGAGAGGCGCGCATGCAAGCCGGGATGCTTCCAGTTGTTGTAGTTGGCGACGCCTTGTTCTATGTTGTGGATATCCTCGTCAGTGAGGGACATCACGCCTTGGGCGTCCTTGCGGAGGTCCTTGGAGGTGAGGTAACGCGCCAAAGTGGCCTCGAGGTTCTCGCCCGTGGTGGTGAGGCCGACAAACGACAAGGCACTACGCTGCGCCCAGGCTTCCCGCATCTCCGTTTGGCAGTAGTACAAGCCCACGTATTTGCCGTCTTCGACAGGGTTGTGAATGGTGTCATGCCAATAAGTATTGCCTTGAGCGGTCTGCCACTCCAAGGTGGCGAAGTCGATAGACTCCACCTTCAGCATAGGCTTCACCTGACGGCGCACGACTAAGAAAACTATTGCCATCACCACCACTGCCGCTACGCCCACGGCGATATGCCAGCCCCTACTCTGTTTCCAGCGCAGGAAGGCATAGACGGCCGAGACGATGACGACAGCCGCCAAAATGACATAGCCCGAGAGGGACTCGAAGATATAGATTTGGTAGACGAACCAAACCATCAGCAAAGCCTGAACGGCTTTGCTCCACAACGGCGACTTGTGAGTGACAAGGTAATACCCGCAGATAGCGATGCAAAAGACAATGTTTAAGCAGAAACGGATGTGGCTAATGAAATGCGAGATTTCGCGGATGTCGTCGTAGTCGTTGCGCCAGTATGACACGCTGCTGAACAGGGTGGCCACGAACACCGACAGCACGTAGACGAGCATCACGAAGTCGAAACGCTTGCGATCAAGGGGTTCCATGCCCGACAGCACGAAAGGCATGACCAAGATGGGCAGCTTGACGCGAAGATCTTTCATGGCGTACTGGAAGTCGGAGGTCCAGAGGAGGCCGAAGACGTGCATTAGGTAGAAGGCGACGAACAACACCGCTGGGGTGTTGTGCCAGAAGCGTTTAAGCTTTTCGTTGATGGACTTTGTACAAAGTCCATCAACGACCCATACGCCGAACAGCCAAAATTGAGACATACCCATGAGGAAGGGCGAGAGGGTGAGGCCCACCGCCACCATGAGCAGGCCCAGAAGGTAGGCTTGGTTGATATAGGGTCGTATGGTCGTCGGCCAGGTCATCACTTGCCGCCCAGGATGCTGTGGTATTCGTCCTTGCCGTTGGTGTTGAGCAGGATCTCAAAGGCGCGCTTCAAGTCGGGGTCGTCGTTCAAGGCGGCGATGATGCGGCCTTTCTGGTAGTAGTAACGTCCCACGATCTCGGAACGCAGCAGCTCTTCGATGTCCTTGCGGTTGCTGAGGAGGTCGTTCTCCTTCTCGGCGGCGAAGTTCTTCTCCAGCTGGTCGATCTGCGGCTGAATCTTATCGAGATAGCCTTCGTCCTTGGCGGTTTTCTTCAGCTTCTCGATGGCTTTCTCGCTCTCTGTGGTGTAGCTGAAGTTCTTGTCTTTCACGAACTTCATGAAGTCCTGGTAGGTGGCTTCGTCGATTTGGAAACGGTCAGCAGAGTCGATGGTCTTATGCTCGTGATAGTACTTGCTGGCATAGTCGAATATGTAGTTTTTGCCGTAGAGGTAAGCCGTCACCGTGGCATAGGGGTCGCGTTTCACCTTCACGTCGGGCGTGATGCCGTGGCCTTCGTAGACGGTGCGTCCGCCGAGGGTCTGGAAGGGCTTGCCGAGCGTGTCAGCCTTCATCTGCGTGGTGTCTTTCTTGTGCGAGTAGTCGATCTCCTGAATGCAACGGCCGCTAGGGATGTAATAATGTGCGACGGTGACCTTGACCTGTGTGTTGTAGCTCAAGGGGAAGATGTTCTGCACCAGTCCCTTGCCGAAGGTACGCTCACCGATGATGACGGCGCGGTCGTAGTCCTGAAGGGCGCCGGCCACAATCTCACTGGCCGAGGCGCTGCTGCCGTCGACGAGTACAGCCAGGGGGATCTCCAAGTCGACGGGGTCATTCATCGTAGGATGCACGCTATTGGTGTTGGAGGCCTTGCCTTTCATCGACACCACGGCCTTGCCCTTGGGAATGAACAGGTTGACGATGTCGACGGCCTCGTTCATCAGGCCGCCTCCGTTGCCGCGCAGGTCGAGGATGAAGCCTTTCAGATGATGGTTGTTCTTCATCTCCAGGACCTTCTCCTTCATCTCCTTGGCAGCGTCGCGAGTGAAGCCGCTCAGCTGGAGGTAGGCCACGCCGTTGTCGAACACCTTATAATAAGGTATGTTGTCGATCTTCACCTTCTCGCGCTTCAACGTCTTCGTCAAGGGCTTGTCTTCGCCGTAACGACGTATCTTGATGGTCACCTCGGTGTTGGGCTGACCCTTCAGCAGTTCGCTGACCTGCTGGGTGTTCTTCTTCTTGCAGTCGACGCCGTTCACCTCGAGGATGACATCGCCCGCGATGAGGCCCGACTTCTGTGCCGGCCAACCGTAGTAAGGCTCGGAGATGCGGGTCCACTCGCCGTCGTACTGGATGAGGGCGCCGATGCCGCCGTATTCACCCGTGGTCATGAACTTGGCGTTCTCGATGTCGGACTCAGGGATGAACACCGTGTAAGGGTCGAGGCCGTCAAGCATGGCCTTGATGGCGCTCTCGTTGAGTTCGCCGGGATTGATCTCGTCGACATAGTTGAGGTTGAGCTCACGGAGGAGGCTGTTGTAGATGTCGAGGCTCTTGGCGATTTCGAAGTTGTTTTGTTTTTCTTGGGCCGTTACGGGCAAAGCCAGAAACAACGCCAAAACAATCGTAATAGATAATATCTTTCTCATTTTCAGTAATTTATTCATTAAGGAACGGGATCGTAGCCGCTGCCGCCCCAAGGGTTGCAGGAGAGGATACGTTTGAAGGTGAGCCAGCCGCCTTTGATGGCACCGTACTTCTGGATGGCTTCGATGCCGTAGTTGGAGCAGGTGGGCGTGTAGCGACAGCTCTTCCCTATCCATGGCGACAGCGTCACCTGGTAGAGCCTGATGAGCAGGATCAGGAACTTAGCGGGCAGTTGTGCTATGCGCTTCATGGTTAGTGAGCTTTGTCGAACTATGTCTCTTCACGATTTCTAGGACGGCTTTCTTCGTCTTGGCCAGCATCTCCTCGTAGGAGTGGATGACCGTGGCCGTATACACTAACGCAACATCCACCGAAATATTATCCCTTTCGCAGATTTCGTAAAGGGCTGCCTTGTTGCGTCGCCATGCCTCGCGCATGAGGCGTTTCACGCGGTTGCGGCTGACGGCATGGTGGAAGCGTTTCTTGGAGACCGACACCAACAGGCGGACGGTAGGCCGGCCGCTCTCGTCGTGACGGAAAAGGAAGATGACCCGATAGGGATACACCGAGACGCCCACACCCTGCTCGAAAAGCGCCTTAACGTCGTTTTCCTTGCAGATATGCTCGTACTTCGGTAAACCTTCGGGGGCAACCATGTAATAAGGATTTGTGAGTCAGCGACTTACTTCTTCTTACCCTTCTTGTTCTCGGCGACGATATACTCCTCAATGGCCATGGTCATCGAATGGGCCGTCTGAGTGGGGGCGCGGAAGTTGAGTTCAAAGCCTGCGTCGACGATGGCTTGGCAGGTGGCATCGCCGAAGCCGCCGATGGCGACCTCTTTCTGTTCAAACTCGGGGAAGTTCTCTTTCAGCGAGTGGATACCGGCAGGGCTGAAGAACACCAGCATGTCGTAGTCGGCGATCTTCACCTTGTCCCTCAGGTCGGCGGGCACAGTGCGGAACATCACAGCCTTGGTGAAGTTGAGCTTGGCATTGGTCAGCAGGTCGAGGGTGGCGTCGGAGCTGATGTCGGAGCAGCAGTAGAGATACTTCTCGTCCTTGTGCTTCTTCATGATGTCGATCAGGTCGTTCAGCGTCTGGCTGCCGTAGAACACCTTGCGCTTGCGATATTGCACATAGCGTTGCAGATACAGGGCGGTCGACTCGTTGATGCAGAAATACTTCAAGGTCTCAGGCACGTTGTAACGCATCTCCTTGGCCACGCGGAAGAAGTGGTCGACAGCGTTGCGGCTGGTGAGGATGATGGCGGTATATTCCGGGAGTTTGATATGCTCTTGACGGAGTTCGCTGGCGGTGACGTCGTCGAGTTTGATGAATTTCTCAAACGTGAAATTGACACCGTATTTCTTTATCATATCGGCAAAAGGCGTCTTCGAGATGTCGGCAGGCTTGGGTTGCGACACCAAAATGGACTTAATCTTCATCTTTTTCTCTTGCTTTTAGTGCGTATTTTAAGCTAAATTCTCACCGCATCTGGCTACGTAACTCATTAAAACACAGAGCCATTACTGAAGTACCGCATACCTGCCGTCACTAGGGTTGCCACTGGTGCGATTTCGAGGGCGCAAAAATACAAAAAAATATAAAACGGAGACACTTTTGTTGAAACTCTCGTTTCAATAATTCCATAAATTAATCTCAGAACCGCCGCCAAGCCCAATACTGCCACGCCAATCCAAATAAAATATTTTGTTGGATTATAGAGCAGCAGCAACGTCACCGGCACCATCACGAAGAGGGTGAAGATGGACACCGAAAACTGCACGGACATCTGTCGCTCGAAGGGTTCGCGCGCGTCGAAGAGCCAGCTGACGAAGCGCAAGGTGAAATGGCGGAGCAGCACCCACCCTGCCGTGGCCGCCGCCAAGATGCTGAACATCCTGACGTTGTTGTAGGTCAGCACGTCGTGGGAAAGCACCACACAACTCTTCTGCACGAAAAGCGCCATTAGCAGGATGTAACCCAAGGTGAACGACATGCAGATGAAGCTGCGCAGGGGGTTCCACTCCCTTAACAGTTGATTGGTGTGGGCCACGCCGCCCGGCACACTTAGCACCTGACGGAACTGGCGGGGATACAATTGTTTGTTGAGCACGATGAGCAGCAGGAGCAAGCCCAGAAGGGCCAGGTTCCAGCCTTGGAAGATCTCGTAGCTCATGCGCTCCAAGGGAATCAGCGTGCCACGGAATCCCGAGGTGATGAAACTCGGCACCACACTGTCGCGAACGAGGGTGTCGGCCACTGGGATGGTGTCGACAACCGGCACGGTGTCAACTGGTTGGACCGTCTCGAGGAAGGGGTTGTGATAGAATATGTCAGGGTACTGCGGCATGAAATCTTCTCGTTTCGCGCTGCAAAAATAAATGATTATTTGCAAACCGAGACAAAGTTTTTATAACTTTGCAACCGAAATAATTTGCGGCTGCCACGGTGTGACAGCCCTACAATTCACAACAACAATTAAACAATTCAACAATAAACGATTCAACAATGAACTTAATGCAAGAAATCATTGCCAACGCGCAGGCCAACAAGCAGCGCATTGTGCTCCCCGAGGGCGACGAACCCCGTACCCTGAAAGCCGCCGACCGTCTCTTAGCTGACGGCGTCGCCGACGTTATCCTTATCGGTCCCGCCGAGAAGATCAAAGAGATGACCGCTGAGTTCGGTCTCCAAAACATCGGCAAGGCCCGCATCATCGACCCGATGAACAACCCCGAGCGTCAGAAATATGCCGACCTCCTCTTCGAAATCCGCAAAGCCAAAGGCATGACGCCCGAGCAGGCCTACGACCTGGCCGGCAACTTCATGTACCTCGGCATCCTGCTGGTCAAGGCCGGTGAGGCCGACGGCCTCGTCAGCGGTGCCCGCAGCACCACGGGCGACATGCTCCGTCCTGCCCTGCAGATCATCAAGACCGTGCCTGGCGTGAGCTGCGTCAGCGGCGCCTTCACGATGTTCCTGCCCGAGGGATGCCCCTACGGCACCGATGGTCGCATGGTCTTCGCCGACTGCGCCGTCACGCCCATGCCGACGGCCGAGCAGCTGGCCGAAATCGCCATCTGCACCGCCGACACCGCCAAGGCCATCGCCAAGATCGACCCCGTCACCGCCATCCTGAGCTTCTCCACCAAGGGCAGCGCCAAGCATGAGGTCGTCGACAAGGTCATCGAAGCCACCCGTATCGCCAAGGAGCGTCGTCCCGACCTCGTCCTCGACGGCGAGCTGCAAGCCGACGCCGCCATCGTGCCGTCCGTCGGTTCGAGCAAGGCCCCGGGTAGCCCCGTCGCCGGCAAGGCCAACACCCTCGTGTTCCCCTGCCTCGAAGTGGGTAACATCGCGTATAAACTCGTCCAGCGTCTGGCCGGTGCCGAAGCCGTCGGCCCCGTGCTGCAAGGCCTCGCCAAGCCCTGCAACGACCTCAGCCGCGGATGCTCCATCGATGATGTGTACAAATTAGTGGCGATTACTTGTAATCAGGCGATTGCACAGAAGAAGAATTGATAATTGATAATTGAAAATTGAGAATTATGAAGATATTAGTATTGAATTGCGGTAGTTCATCCATCAAGTACCAACTGCTTGAGATGGAAAACGCCAACTCGTCGCGCCTGCTGGCCAAGGGCCTCTTGGAGCGCATCGGCCTCGAAATGGGCGAGTTCACCCACAAATACAATGGTGAGAAGTATTACGAACAGCTTCCCATCCCGAACCACACCGAAGGCATCAAGCTGGTGCTGAAGGCATTGGTCGACCCGAAGATGGGCGTCATCAAAGACCTGAAGGAAATCAACGCCGTCGGTCACCGCGTGGCCCATGGCGGCGAGCTCTTCCCGAAGAGCGTCCTCATCGACAAGAAGGTCATCGAAGGCATCGAGAGCCTCACCGACCTCGCCCCCTTGCACAACCCTGGCAGCCTGCAAGGCATCCACGCCATGGAAGAAGTGCTGCCCGGCATCCCGATGGCAGCCGTGTTCGACACCTCGTTCCACAGCACCATGCCGCCTGAGGCCTACCTCTATGCCGTGCCTTACGAGTACTACGACAAGTACCGTGTGCGCCGCTATGGCTTCCACGGCACCAGCCACAAGTACGTGGCCGAGAAGGCCGCCGCTTTCGTCGGCAAGGACTGGAAGCAGTCGAAGATCGTCACCTGCCACCTCGGCAGTGGCGCCTCCATCGCCGCCGTCGAATATGGCAAGTCGGTGGAGACCTCGATGGGCTTTACCCCCGTTGAAGGCCTCGTCATGGGCAGCCGCACCGGCGACCTCGACCTCGGCGCTTTCATGTACATCATGGACAAGGAAGGCTACACCACCAAGGAGATGAACACCTTAGTGAACAAGAAATCCGGTCTCGTGGGCATCACGGGTGGCAAACAGGACATGCGTGACGTGCGTGCCGGCAAGGACGAAGGCGACGAGCGTTGCACCTACGCCTTCAACATGTTCGCCCACCGCGTGAAGAAATACATCGGAGCCTACATGGCCGTGATGAACGGTGCCGACGTCATCGTGATGACCGGCGGCATCGGCGAGAACGCCTGGTTCATGCGTGAAGCCATCCTCGAGAACATGGAAGGCCTCGGCATCGAGTTCGACCCCGCCATGAACAAGGAGACCATCGGCGACGCGGGCATCATCTCCAAGCCCAACTCCAAGGTCACCGTGGTGGTGTATCCCACCGACGAGGAATTTGTCATCGCACAGGACACCTATAACCTCGTGACGAACTAAGCCCTTCAGAAACAAAAAAGGGAGCGAGTTTCGCTCCCTTTTTTTTGCTCTTACTTCGACCAGAACTGCACCCACTTCTTTTCAGCGGGAGTCAGCGATTCCATGCTGTCCTTGTAGTCGGGATCGGGCAGATACCAACGCGTCGACTCGAAGTATTTCTTCAGTCCGGCGTCTTTGAATATATGGCCGCGATAGGCGAAGGGCAGGTTCTTCAAAATGCGTTTCTCCTCGGCGGTGAATTTCGAGGTGTCGCTGTCCTCGAAATACGCGACACTCAAGTTGTTATACTGCCGTTTCATCATTTCGAGCTCTGCCTGGCCGTCGTTGCTTTCCTCCCAGTTGGAGAAGAACAAAAGCTGCCACAGGTGCTTGCTGATGTTGAGCTCGCCCTCGGGGTGGAAGTTCTTCTTCTTATACACGATGCTGCCGTCCTGGATATGGAAGTAGGGACTGCCGCTTTCGCCGGCCGGAGCCCATTCGGTCTCCATCGTCATCTTGCCCTTGCCGTTGATGGTCCATTCGTTGGCGTTCTTGAAGAAGGTGGACTGCACCATGAACGACTCGCGTTCGCCCATGTTGATTTCAAGGGTGAAGTCGTCGATGCCGTTGTTGGCCCAGCGGTTGGCGGCGGTCAGGATGTAGTCGAAGCTATACTCCTCCTCCACCGAGCTCGAGAGGTCGGCCTCGTAGGTGTGTTGGATGATGTTCAAGCCCTCGCGGAAATGGGCGTTGAAGTGGTAGACGAAGTAGTAGGAATACACGTCGGCATATTCGCCCGACATGGCGTCGACACACTGTTGGCGCGTCATGCTCTTGATCTTGCCGTTCACGTAGTACTTACGCGGGGTTTTGGTGTCCCAGTCCTCGCGGTAGCTGTCGTCGACGTGGGCGATTTCGAAGGGCAGCTTGTCGCCGTTGAACACCACCTTGAAGTTGCGGATATGAGGCTGGTTGGGGAAGAGGCTCATGTCCTCCTCGTAAGCCGGATAAGGAGCCGGGGCCTCAAAGCCCACCAGCAGGTCTTTCGGCTTGCCCGGGTTGAAGAACTCGTAGTAGACCGTCACTTCCACGTGGTCGCCGACGCGGGTGATGGTCAGCACCTCTTTTTTCACGCTGATGTCAGTCTCGTTGATGGGAATCAGTTGGTTGCCGCTGGCGTAGTAGACGCCGTCATTAGCCTTCGCTCCGATAAAAGCGAGGACCGCGAGTAACAGGAAAAATGCTTTTTTCATAGTTTTGATTATTATAATGTTAATGCTTCTATTTTAAGACTATGGCCATGGCCAATGACTATGACTCAGTAAAATGCAAAAACCGTGCCGACCGTTACCCTCTATCGTAATGCGGCATCTCTTCCGGCAGGATGATGGAGAGTTGCACCAGTCCGCCCACCACCTTTCTGTCGTCGTCCTCATACCAGGGCGTCTGGTAGATCAGTTTCTTTTTGCCTTTTTTGGAGATGGTGTAGACGTTGGTGGCGGCATCGTCCAGCAGGTGCTGAATGATCTGCTGCGAGCGTTCGTTGTGGCATTTCATCAGGTCGCGGCCGCGGGCGTCGCCGTTCACTGTGATGGAGTCGTCGTTTTGGTAAAGGATTTCGCCGTCCTTGGCGCTGACGGTAATGGCGATGTTCAAGCCTTTGAAGTAGTCTAGAGGATTCATAGCGGTTGAAATTTGCGGCAAAAATAGTTTTTTTTGTCACAAAACCGACAAAACAGTCAAAAATAGTGTAGGGCTAATCTGGGTCCGATGTGACTCCGACAATGTACCGGTTATGTTTCGGTTATGTTTCGGTTGTGTTTCGGTGGAGAGCCCCACCTGACCGCAAAAAAGTTGGGCCAATATTGTCCCACTGTCCCAAAGTGTCCCCACTGTCCCTAAGGGACAGTGGGACAGGTGGGACAAGTGGGACACTTGGGACAGCATCTCGTCGGCAGCCGTTTACCGCTTCGCGGGCGACCGTTTACCGCCTCGTCGGCGGTCAGGCGGCACCTCGTCGGCGGTCGTTTACCGCCTCGTCACCGATCAGGTACCGCCAACTGAAAACTTTTCACTATCTTTGCAGCGTTTTATCCTCAGAATGAAGAAACTCTACCGACATATCACCAAGTCGTTCCTCGGCACCTTCTTCCTCACCTTCTTCATCGT
>Ga0265301_10001613_pt1 | contig 28914 bp, 13 predicted proteins | sample AusTroGonzalo_MG_2_FD_193488 | JGI IMG/M metagenome (GOLD analysis project Ga0265301, IMG submission 193488) | Bovine rumen microbial communities from tropical cattle in Woodstock, Queensland, Australia - Gonzalo_04 | ecosystem: Host-associated > Mammals > Digestive system > Stomach > Rumen ... | reverse complement strand
AGGTGCACTCAGTGCTGCTACCAACGTGAGCGATATCTACATGCCTGAGACGGGCGAGACAGCTATCGAAGTGACCGACGGTGCTTTGGAGGCTGGCGACGGCAAGGCTGTCATCCATGCGCCTATCCAGCTGCTGGACAACTATGCTAACATGCTGCCCGGACACGTAGGCGAGAAGAAGGTGGTGAGCGACGTGAAGCAGACGGCTAAGCGTTTCTGGACCTTCTCTTGCGGTGTGGATGTGGAACTGCCTGCTGGCGTGACCGCCAACATCGTGAAGGCTAACAGCGACGTTCAGGTCATCTCTGAGCCTATCAGCGGCAACACCGTGAAGGCTAACAACGGCGTACTGCTCGAGGGTGAGCAGGGTGTGGAGTATCAGATCACTGCCCTACCCGCTTCAAGCGTGGGCAACGACTATGCCGGCAACCTCCTGGAGCCTGTCATCGCAACTCATCACTACGGCTACAACCAGGGCTACTACATCCTCAACGGCGGTATGTTCTATGCCATCGCCAACGAAGCCTCCGCAGTAGCTTCATGTAAGGCCGTGCTGCACATCGCAGGTGCCAACGCCCGCGTCATCAGCATCGTAGATGAGACTACCGGTATCTCCGGAATTTCCAGACAATCCGGTATCTCCGGCGACCTCTACGACCTCAGCGGCCGCAAGATCGCTCAGCCTACCACCAAGGGCATCTACGTTGTAAACGGAAAGAAGGTCGTTGTGAAATGAAAATAGAGCCTACGGATTTTACGGATTATACAAATTATTTTTCAATGGAATATATATTCGTAGAATTCGTAAAATCCGTAGGAAAAACTTCAAGACCTATAGATTATACTAATTTAAAATGATACTGAATATGAAAAAGATATTTTCGATATTTGCGATGGCAATGCTGATACTGGCAGGTGCCACAAGCTGCGACAAACAAGATATCTATCCTGCTCAGCTGTTCATCAGCGGCGAGGGTATCCAGAATGGCGAGGTAAGCCTGAAGGCGCAGGAGACCGTGCAGATAGAACTGTCGTACTTCCCCAAGCACGCCATCAAAGAGGGCATCGTGTATAGCAGTAGCAACGACAACGTGGCTACCGTCGATCAGAACGGTGTGGTAAAGGGTATCGACACCGGTACTGCCACCATCGTGGTGAACTGCACCAAGATGCCAGTGAGATACTGTTGGCTGGAGCACGACTACGCCGTGGCGACGCTCACGGTACACGTCATCGGCAGCACCCTACAGCTGCAAAACGGTGAGAAAAACCAAAGCGAGGCGGAAGCCCGCGAACTGGAATGGTAGGATAGATACTATGCTTTAATAAAAGAAAAGTGCCGCTAAAACAAAAGAATAGCGGCACTTTTCTTTGTGTTTGGAATAGCTTTTCTGACAGAGTGCGGTACCATGGTGCTACATATACACCTCCAACCGACCACCTCTAACAATGTCATCGTGACGTAACACGTACGACCTATACGTTTTCCCGTTCAGTTTCATAGACCGTATATAGAAGTCGGAAGGATTCTTCCGGTGCGCCACAATCTCGAATTGTTTGTCGTCAGACAGATGAATGGTCACCTTATCAAACAACGGCGTGCCAATGGCGTACTGACCACCAACAGGACAGACGGGATAGAAGCCCATGGATGAGAACACAAACCACGAGGACATCTCTCCACAATCATCATTACCTGCGTAGCCATTGCTACTGCAGTTATAGAGCTCAGTACATATTTTGTGAATCAGGCTCTGTGTCTTGCGTGGCTGACCAGCATAATCATACAGATAGGCAACATGGTGGCTTGGCTCATTGCCGTGAACATACTGACCGATAAAGCCTGAAGCATTGTCGTTCTTCTCGCCACTCTGCTCTTCAAGCGTGAAGAATCGGTCTAGTCGCTCGCAGAATTTCTTCGCCCCACCCTGCAAGGCGATAAGCTCGTCGATATCATGTGGTACATACCACGACCACTGCCAAGCATTGCCTTCAGTATAAGGATAACCGCCATTGCCACCATAACGGAGCGGATTGAACGGAGTGAGCCACTGGCCATCAGACGTTTTAGCCTGGAAGAACCCGTTGGCAGGATTAAAAAGATGACGATAGTTCTGACTACGCTTTACGAAACGCTTATAGATATCTGTCTTTCCCAGGTGAGCAGCCAACTGAGCCACACACCAGTCATCGAATGCCTGTTCGAGGGTGATGCTGACCGACTGTGTCTGCTTGTCCTCGGGCATATAGCCATACTGCTCCCATAGTTCAAAAGGTGAACCCAGATGCGAAACTGTAGCCGAAGCCACACAAGCCTTCAAGGCACGCTCGGCATCAACGCCCGGCAATCCTTTCATCACAGCATCTGCCACAACGGGGATTGCATGATTGCCTATCATGCAATAGTTATCCTGTCCCCACAAATCCCAGATGGGCAAATAGCCATAGGTATCAAAATGGGTAAGCATGGAATTGACAAACTGCGCATTCTGTTCAGGAGTAATGAGCATGTAAAGCGGATGTGCAGCACGAAATGTGTCCCAAATTGAAAAGGTGGAATAACAGATCTGGCCTTGGGGCATGCGACGGGTCGTGTAATCGGTTCCCGTATAATCGCCATTGACATCGCTCATGGTGTTAGGTTGGATAAAGGCATGATAGAGCGAGGTGTAGAATTTCTGCATATCTTCGGCTGCACCTTTCACCTCGATGCGGCCAAGCAGTCGTTCCCATTGTCTGTCGGCCTCATCGACATACTGGTCATAGTTCCACGAGCTTGCCTCTTTTTCCATATTCAATCGTGCGTTCTCAATGCTTGTGGTAGAAAGTGCCACCTTGACAACCAAAGGCGCACCTTCCGTGTTTTGAGAAGGTACCTCTGTATTAATCCATGCTTTAAGAGCCTTGCCATTAACCACAGTGGCAGCACCATAGTGGTGGTCACCATCCTGAATGGCAAAGGATGTAATAGGACTGGAAAGCTCCATGTGAAAATATACGCGACGTAGCTTTGCCCAGCCGGTGATGATGCGGTAACCCTCGATAATAGTGGGACTGACGATGCGTAACTGCGACTGAATGATACGGCGATCCCAAGAACCTTTTGGAGCCGAGTGGTCCAGATCTATCAGCAAGCGTTGAGGTTTGTCGGCGGGATAAGTATATCGGTGTAAACCCGTATGTGTAGTCGCAGTTAGCTCAGCCTTGATGCCATCTTCCAACGTGATAGCATAATAACCTGGATGTGCCTTCTCGTGCTCATGCCTGAGTTGTGACCAAGTATTATCGGTCGTAGTTGGCATCAGCAACAGGTCTATGAGGTCGCAAGCACCAGTACCACTCAGTCGTGTGTGACTGAAGCCACATAGATGAGAGTCGTTATAGTCGTAGCCGGAGGCCTTATCCCAATCAGGCGAAGCCTGTGTGTCGGGACTTAACTGAACCATGCCAAAGGGTACCGTTGCACCTGGATAGCAGTTGCCAGACAGAGAGTTCTTAACGGCACCGGTGCCAATAAACGGGTTTACGTACTTGGTGTATTGTCCGGCCTGAGCAGCAGATGCGAGCACCATAGCCACAGCAAACCACATGATGTGATTCAGTTTCATTTGACGATATATTTTTTCTGGTTTCGAATATATATACCACGTTTCAAGGCATCCGTCATCTTGCGACCTTGCAGGTCATAAACAGAATTGGCGAGCTGCAATCTGTCGGCAGGCACAATACCCAACGAACCGTTCTTCTCAATACGATAGACACGAGCATCATAGGCTGGCACACTATATTGAAATCCTACAGCACTATGCGTTATCGCACTACCCGTCCACAACTCCTTTATCTCCTTGATGCTAGCAGCATCTATGTCTAAATCGGCAAAAGACAATTGGGCTGCCGATGGAAGCATCTGATAGTTGAAAACTGCCACATAGACGTATTTATCATTCTCGTAGGTCATGAGAGACTCGGCTCCAACACTCGATGAAGCATTACCATAGACAGGTTTGAACGCCCCACAAGTGCGAGGAATCTCATTGATATCGTCATTGGTCAGGAACATCAGGGCACGCTGCTGAGAAGTCTCGTAGTAATTGGGACCGGCCGTTCCACTGCCATCATGCAATACCACACTAGGACTGAAATTGTCGCCGGTGAGGAAAGCGCCTACCACAGCGCCACTGGTGATACGCGCACGGTTAGCCCCTTCACTCTGAATACCTCCTGCCTCCTGACGCATAGCCATCACCATGTGGTCGGGATCATTGGCGACATAGACCTGATTGAGCCACCAACCGTAACTGGCATTGTTCATCACATACTTCGTATGATCGATGGCTCCCCATGCATCGCAAGAGATGCGACGTCCATGTGTGTACTGGTAAGGAAATATCGGAGAGATACTTAGGTCCAGATACATTGTACCCGCACAACGCATCAGGTAAGCCATTCCTTCGTTGTAAGCCTGAATACCTGTGTGACAGTCCTTATTATACCATTCATCCGCCTCAATGGCGCCATTCGACATAAAGTCGCACTTCAGATACTCAATACCCCAAGACTTGAACTTCGTCATGTCATTCAGCATGAATTGTTTGGTACCAACATGCGTAGGGTCAAGACAATAGGCTCCATCAACGACCTTGTAACGTCCATGTACCTTTAGCGCAATATCACGGAAACGATACTTATTACTTGTGCCAGGTACATAGCTCTGCAAGTCTCCAAACCGACAGAACGAACCATAATAAAGACCTGGAATCATATTGTTTTCCTTACAATAGCTCACAAAGCTTTTCACCTGCTGCACAGAGAGGTTATCGTTCCACCACGCATCCAGACTCAGCACCACACGTCCCTCCCGGTCATGGAAACCATGAGCCACCAAATGATCACGAATGAAATCGCCACAATCAATAACTCCTTGATAAGAGATGTCTGTTGACTGTACGCCCCAAGAGCTCCAACCATATGGAGCACCACCTGCCCACTCGCGCTTGGGAGCCACCAAGGTACAAGCCTGGCCAAATGTTTCCATACCCGTACGCCAATCGGTGAACCACCCCACCAAGAAACGAGCCGAGCGTACGGTATCTGCCACGACTGCGCCATGAGGCATCACGATGTGCTCGCTCTGAATGGAATCATGGGAATGCTCATCCGTATAGCCCGAAATGAGCGCCAGTCCATCCACTTTATCGTAGTCAGAGCTGTTTACACAGACTGCGCTTTTCCACAGGTCGTGATCAAGGGCACCGCATACCAATCCCTCGCGTGTATCTGTATTATAAATAGCTGTCACCGCATAGGAATTCACCGTACCTCGCAAAGTATTGGAACTATAACGGATAAAGCCATCATTATCCCAAGGAACAAACAACACACGGTTTTTCTTACCTGTCGGCATCATGTTGCTGGTGGTAACACTTTTGAGTGGCGACACGTAGTTACTGCTGGTCTCACTTCCCTTAGTTACGGACAATTGTGCAATGATATATGACTTCGAATCATAGCATGACAATGTCTGTATCAGCGTAACGCCATCACTCATTATATATGTAATACACAACTGCTGACCTATTCCGAGGTTATCATCGATGTCATTCTGTGTGACTTCGACAGACGTGGCGTTGAACGAGCAATAGGTTGCATCGCCTTGTTTAGCCTCAGCATAGGCATTGGTCATCAACCTTCGGCCATTGCAGTCTATATTCAATCGCTGGGTTGTTTCGTCAAAACGGATGGTCCAGCCATTACTGATGAAATCGGCCGACAGTCCTTTCGCAGAAATGATTAAAGCGAAAAGCAATAAAAACAGTTGTCTCATACGGCCTTGATTCTGAACACTTTCACATCCTTGCTGGGAATAGTCTGCACATCGTCTATTCCTACTTTCTTATGACTCCACAACTCCTCTACCGTGTAGGTTTTGGCACCATCAAGTGGTATCAGTTGCTTGTCGAAACGGAAAACACTCGGTTGGTCGGTGTAGTTAAACACCGCCAGATGTATCGTGCCATCAGCTTCTGTGCGGACGAACACATGCTCTGAGCGCTCGTCATTACCCAGCAGCGGACGGAAAGAGCGCCCCGTGGCCAGTCGGTTGATATCGGGATTCGTCAGGTAAAGACGTGCACGGGCAATAGCCATACTATCGGCCGAGAAGTCATCGCCAGTAATATAGAGTCCTGTAATCACGCTGGAAGTGATGCGAGCACGGTTCTCGCCCTCGGTAGCATCGCGCAACACCACATGGTCGGCATCGTTATATTGATAAACGCCATCAATCCACCATCCATACGACAGGGCGTTCATGGTGTATTCCGTGTCCTTGATTTTATTCCAGGCATCGCAAGCTATACGACGGCTTTGAGCATACTGGGCAGGGAAGATGGGCGAAATACTGAGGTTGAGGTACATATCAGAGAAGATGCTATCCAACAGATGCATACCGTAATTATAGGCCTGTGTACCCGTGGTCACATCCGAACGATACCACGCATCGGCTTCCATACGTCCATGAGTCATGAAGTCCATCTTCACGTATTTATAGCCACAACGGCGGAACAGTTCATGTGTATTCTCCATCATGGTTTTTATAGCCGGATGTGTAGGATCAAGTGCATAGGCACCATCTAGTTCCTGCGGTTGGCCATCGGCATACAAATAAAGATCCTTATACTTATATTGTTCTACACCCGGTACTTCGCGTTCAGGGTTCTTACCCCAGTCCGTAAAGGGTGTCCAATAGATGCATGGCACCTGATGGTTCTTGACGCAGCGGTCGGCAAAATCCTTAAGCTCCTCTTCAGAGAAGTTGTTCCAGCCAGAGTCCAGTCCGGTGTAGAGCAGACCATCGCTATTGGCAAACGACCGGTTCTGCAACTCCTGTGCAAAGAAATCAGAGATGCGGGTAGAGTTGTCATGATTAACCTTGAAAGCCAAGGCTCCCCATGAGTTCCAGCCTACAGGCATGGCTTTCTCCCATTGACGTGGCGGAGTGACGATCGCATTGGCCTGAGCGAAGCGTTCCAACCCCATACGCCAATCATCATACAGCCCAATCATCATGCGCGCAGAAGTCACCTGTTGTCCTTTGACACTACCGTGAGACAACTTGTCGCGCGTCAATTGATCGGCCACACCACTATATGCCCGTAGTTGCAAGGCGTAACTATTCAAGTCAACGGCATTCTTCCATGTGTTATGGTCTATAGCCCCTATAACAAGGCCACGACGATTCTGTGGATTGTAGATTGCCGTCACTTCGTAAGAGCGAAGAAGGGCTGTATCAGGAAGTTGGCGCGAAGCGAAACGCACCCAAGCATCATTATCGAAGGGCACAAACAAAGCCCGCTGATTCTGTCCGAACAATGACGCATCCGCATGCTCTAGCACAATGGGAGCAATATAATTGGATCGCACACCTTTTTCTGCCGATATGCTAACATCTGTCAATATGAAGTCGTCATAGACATAGAAACGCTGAGTCAACGTTGGAAGGAAATGGCTAGTATATGTAATGGTCCAAAGTTTCCCTTCACCAAAATCATCGGCAATGTGCGTCACAGCAAAAGAAGGATTCTTATATGCCTGTGTACTGACGACCGTTTCGTCTTCAAGACGGTACTCGGCAGTCAGGTTGGCGGCAATCTTTTCCTGACCACGCTGGATATTCACCCCATGATGGTATGACAGTGACCACTTGCCTTGAGTCACACTCTTTGTTTCGCTACAACCCGTTGCCAATAAGTACAGCGATACCAGAAGAAAAAAATAATAGCGATTTTTCTTATTCATAATCATTAATCTACAGATTGTTTTGTTTCTGTGTGCAAAGTTACACAAAACAAGACAGTCTGTAGATTTAAATACTTGCCAATATATAGAAGAAATGTTGCAATCAGTCCTTTTTCATGGCAAATTCCTTTGGTGTCATACCAAATTGCTTCTGGAACAACTTGATGAAGTAGCTGGGAGAACTGATGCCCACCATCTCGCACACCTCATTGGAACGGTAGCCCTTCTCGCGAATAAGTTCGGCAGCCTTCTTCAGACGGATCAGACGGATGAAGTCTATGGGGGTCATATCGCTCACCTCTTTAATCTTGCGGTGCAGACTGCTGCGACTCATACACATTTCTGCAGCTAACTGTTCTACATTGAACTCCGACTGCCGGATGTTCTTAATGATTTTCTCTGTTATCTGACTGATGAACTGCTCCTCAACCTTAGATATACCACTCGACTGTACTGGCAGATAGGGACGTTTCACGAAGCTCTCGCGCTCACGCAATCGATTCTGTAAAAGAGTCTCTATCTGTGTCAGCAAATGAGCAAACGAGAAAGGTTTCTCTATGTAAGCATCGGCACCTGCGCGCAAGCCCTCCAGACGGTTGTCTAATGTCTGTCGGGCAGTAAGCATCACCACGGGTATGTGGCTAGTCTCCATATCCTCTTTCAACCGACGACACATTTCGAGACCGTCCATCTCAGGCATCATAATATCACTCACCACGAGATCAACATGATCCCGATGGGCCTTGGCAAGACCCTGCACTCCATTCTTTGCCATGATGACCTGATAGTGGGACGACAATCCTTCAACAATCATTTGCATAACTTCCTCATTATCCTCAACCACAAGAATGGTATATTCATGAGGGTTATTACTTATAGAGGTTGAGCCATCATCCACCATGCTATCCAGTATTGCATCATCGGACGGACCTGACGATACTACAGGATCATGTATCTCTATGACATGATTCTGCTGCAAGGGCAATATAAGTACAAAGTCATTGTACTCTGAACGTACATTTAGGGATAATGTTCCCCCATGCATTTCTGCCAAAGAGCGAGCCATTGGCAACCCCAACCCCGAGCCAGACTGTTGATGAGTGCCATCCAACTGTGTAAAAGGCTTGAAGATGTATTCAGCCTTATCCGCAGGTATCTTTACACCATCGCTTATCACATGAATGTGGAGCTGGCCTCCTTCTGTGTGAACACCGACCTGAATAAAGGACTCACTATATTTACGCGCATTATTAAGCAAATTACTTATAATCTTTGTCATTGCCTCACTATCTGCTTGCAATATAATCTCCTCTGTCTCTATATCAAGACTTATGGTCTTGTTCATGCGACCGATGGCAGGCTCAAAACGTTCTACGATACTCGTAAGCATGTCATTGAGGTTGATATTAACAAACGAGAGATTGACGCTATTTGATTCTACTTTTCGGAAATCAAGCAACTGATTAATAAGGTTCAATAATCGTTTTGTATTTTTGCCTACGGCCTTGATATCTCTCTGCAAGACAGGACTATCAACCTGTTGCTCGTTCATATTTTCCACAGACCCATTGATCAACGTAAGTGGCGTGCGTATCTCGTGTGTGATATCAGTAAAGAATTTAATCTTGGACTGAAGCAATTCCTTGTCCTTTTCTTCCATAAATCGCTCGTGACGTTCTCTCTCCCTTTGACGCTGACGTTGTTGCAGAATACGATATACAGCATAGGCAATCATGCTCAACAATACAAAATACACAACTTTCATGATAGGAGAAAGCCACCAAGGATAAGCAACAATCACACGTAGCTCCGTGATTTCATCACCTCCTGCAGGGCGAACACGGAATGTATAGGTACCGGGCTGAAGGCGTGAGAAACTGATATCCTCGTCATTATTGCGTACTAAAATCCATGTGTTGTCAACGCCGCTAAGCTGATATTCATAGCTATCTCCCTCTACGCCACGATAATTCAGCGATGAGACACTAAGCGAAAAACTTGAGAAATCATATGGTAGATGAATTTCCTTTGCCTCAATGATGTTTGTTTCAAGAATATCGCTCTCACCAGGCAGGATATCCAGACGATCCACACGCAGATTTGTAATCAGCACTTTCCCCTGTCGGTCATTTCCGGCTAACATAGGATTGAATGCCACGATTCCCTGTGTACCGCCGAAATAGAATGTTCCATCTGCACCGATGGCAGCCGACTTGTAGTTATACTGATTTCCTGGCAATCCATTACTATTGGGATAAACCAAGGTTATTCCCTCGTCCAAATTGCCACAAACCAAACCGTGATTGGTTCCAAACCACTGACGATGAAGCGAATCTTCCAAGACCTTGTAGGTAACATCGTCAGGAAGACCATCCGAACGACTCCATGACTGCCATTTCTGGGTACTCGGATTGTAGGAACTAATACCACCTCTATCTGTAGAAAACCAAAGACGACCCTCATGGTCAATACTGATGCTCGACACATCATTTGAACTAATGCTGTTGGTATCTGAAACATACTGCTGTGTTCGCCCAGAACGCACATCGTACCGGAACACGCCGCTTCCAATCGTTGACACCCATATATCTCCCAAGAGATCCTGTACAATATCTTGCGCAAAAACATCGGGTATAGCCGTCACCTTATTAAAACGCATATCATTGCTCCTGATATAAATACCTTTCGCCGTTCCAAGCCATACGTTCGCATCACGATCCTTGAAAAGCGCATATACAGAACCTTCACCTTGTAGGCCCAACTGCTCTGGTGAGTAGTGTGTCATCCGGCGCGTCTTCACATTAATAATATCAAGGCCATTCTTAAATAAGCCCGACCAGACATTATCGCCATCTACCATTAAAGCCAGTCGGTTCGTACCTCCTTTATATTGCGGTGTGGCAAGCTTTTCGAATGTCTGCAAATCTGGATGAAACACATTTATATTGCCTTCTTCCATTGATATCCAGATATCCCCGTTATTATCACACTGCATCTCCCTGATATGCTTGTTACTCAAAGAGCCTGGCAGACCTGTTGGAATATAACTATAGAAATGTATGCCGCGTGGAGGCATGTAGTTGACTCCACTTTGCATAGTTCCAATCCACAATCCGCCATCACGATCGCGATAAAGTGTATATAGCATGTTATCACTGAGCGTATTGGGAATTATCCCGCCCTCGCAGAGACGTTGCTCGCTGTGTTGGCGTTCGTTTATTATATAAAGGCCATCTTGTGTTGCAACATAGACATTGTCGTTATAATAATCAATAGCACGTATAATCTTATAATGCACGTTTTGAGCCTCAACAGTTTTCAACTCGCCAGTCTGTGGATTGAATTTCTTGAGCTGTCCCTCGTGTTCTCCGACAAGAATCCAATCGCCATAATTAGCCAGTCTATAAATGTCTTGTCCCAACAACCCTTCTAAGAACTGCTTCATGCGTCCTGTTTGTTGATCCAACAAGAACAATCCTTGTCCCGCAGTGCCAATCCATACTTCGCCATCAGGACGAATGCACATACTTTGCGGATCGAAGGTGGCATCATCTGTTTGTCTTCGGGTAGCGTAGCGTTGTAGGGTCTTATGTTCAACATCATAGCGGAACACGCCCTCAATCGGAGAAACAATCCATATACGACCGTTTTGATCTTGCTTGATTTCTGCTATCCAGTTCCGAATCTGCTTGTTATCCTGAGAAGCCACATCAAATGAAGTAAAGGTCTCTATAATGGGGTTGAAGACAAATACACCCTTGTCTGTTCCAACCCATAGTTGCCCTTTATTGTCTTCCATGAGAGCTGAAATGTTATGATTCTCACGATTAGCAACATGGTCGGTTACATCATAATGTTTTAGCTGACGACCATCATAACGGTCAAGACCATTTTTGGTACCTAACCAGATAAGCCCCCAACGATCCTGGACAATACTCTTCACATTGTTCTCTGACAAACCGTTACGATTGTCCAAATGTGTGAAGTAGTAAACAAGGTTAGCATCAATAGCCCAACAGTCTTGAGTTCCCATAACCATTGCTATTGATATGGCAAGTATCCATATAATCTTCTTCATAACAGGATAATAATATTTATTTGGTTGCAAAAATAGCAATAATTAATGAGATAGTAACAGACTTATCCTGATAAAAATTGAAATATATGTAGCAAATTAGAATACGTTTGTCGCACGTAGTCCAGTTCTCTCCAAAAGTGCGATTCTTCGAAACATTTCGTTTTGTCCATAACGATTGTTTCTGCTAATTTTGCAGCACAAAACACAAAAAAACATATGAAACGACTATTCACCTTTGCCCTGCTGTTGATGGCGATAGGCGTCAATGCAGAAAAAGCAAACATCAACATCAAAACACAGAGTACGCAATTAGTTCTTCAAGTGAAGGACGACGGGCGGCTGTACCAAACCTATCTTGGACAACGTTTAACGGACGATACGCCCTTGGGCCTACTCAACATGCCACGCATGAGCGGTTCAAGCTGTGTGGTCACACAAGGAAACGAGGTCTATCCCGTTATGGGCACTGAGGACTTCTATGAACCTGCTTTTGAGATTCGTCATGCCGATGGCAATCCGACCAGCATATTGAAATATGTATCGCACACGCAACAGGGCAATGAAACACTGATAACACTTCGTGATGAGCTCTATCCCGTGACCGTTGTGCTACACTACGTGGTCTATCCAGAAGAAGATATCATCAAGCAATGGAGTGAAATTAGCCACCAAGAGAAAGGAAAAGTGTATATTTCGCGATACGCTTCCAGTATGCTATACTTTGAGGCGGAGCAATACTTCCTTACGGAGTTCTCAAGCGAATGGATTCGCGAAATGCAAATGAAATCACAGGAATTAGTTTTTGGTAAAAAGATTGTAGATACTAGACTTGGCACTCGGTCAGCCCTATTCGCCCAACCTTTTTTTGAGGTGGGAATAGGGCACCCTGTAGCTGAAGAAGAAGGTACAGTATTGATGGGCGCCATTGGTTGGACTGGCAATTTCCGCTTTACCTTTGAGGTTGATCACCAACGACAGCTTCGAATTGTCAGTGGCATTAATCCCGATGCATCTACTTACCTTCTGAAAAAGGGTGAAGTATTCCGCACTCCCGAATTCTATTTCACGTTATCACAAAATGGAGCTGGCGAAGGCAGTCGCCGATTCCAACGTTGGGCGATGAATCATCAACTTAACAAAGGCAAGGACGATCGCATGACACTGCTAAACAACTGGGAAAATACCTATTTCGATTTTGACGAGCAAAGACTAACTTCGCTTTTCGGTGAAGCTAAGGACTTGGGAGTTGACCTCTTCTTGCTTGACGACGGATGGTTTGGCAATAAACATCCACGAAAGGATGATCATGCAGGCCTTGGCGACTGGCAAGCCACTCAATCAAAGTTACCTAATGGCATCCCATACCTCATCAAGAAAGCCCATGAAACCGGCGTTGCCTTTGGCATATGGATTGAACCAGAAATGGTTAACCCACAAAGCGAACTAGCCGAGAAGCATCCCGACTGGATCATAAAACTCCCCAACCGCGAGACTTATTATTTCCGCAACCAGTTGGTTCTCGACTTAGCCAATCCACAGGTTCAGGACTTTGTATATGGTGTAGTTGACAGGCTCATGAAGGAGAATCCACAACTGAAGTTTATAAAGTGGGACTGCAATTCGCCCATCACCAATATATATTCACCTTATGAAAAAGAAAATCAGGGTAACTTATACATAGACTACGTACGCGGATTATACAACGTCCTACAGCGTATTCAGGCCAAGTATCCCGACCTGTATATGATGATGTGCTCAGGAGGTGGTGGACGCTCTGACCTTGAAGGATTGAAATATTTCACTGAATTCTGGTGTTCCGATAATACAGATCCTGTTTCACGTCTGTTTATTCAATGGGGCTATTCACAGTTTATCCCATCAAAGGCCATGTGTTCGCACGTCACCAATTGGAACCGTCAGGCCAGTGTAAAATTCCGTCTTGACGTGGACTTTACTTGCAAGCTTGGTTTCGATATCGGACTTGCAGACATGTCAGAGACAGACAAACAGTATTGCCGTGAGGCCATTCGTGAGTACAACAGACTTAAGCCAATCATTTACTCACCCAACCTCTACCGTCTTGTATCACCCTATGACGGAGAGCACTGTGTTATGCAGCGTATCAACGATGAGCGTTCACACGCTCTGTTATTCGCTTACGACATTCATCCCAAAGTTACCGATGTTCAGCTGCCCGTTTGTCTACGCGGCTTGGATGCCAAATCCCTGTACCGCGTGCGTGAAATATGCCTGATGCCTCAGCAGCAGAGTTGGCTTGACTGTCACGACAAAGTTTACACAGGCGACTACCTCATGAAAGTGGGATTGAAAGTTACGTCGGCAAACTCGTTAGTAAGCCACATCATAGAAATTGTAAAAGAATAGTAATTGTTATAAAGTTATTCGTAGTTTTAGGTTTTTAATTGACTGCCGTATACAAAACGCATACGGCAGTCTTCATCCTTTAGGGTTTGAACCTAACGGGAAGATGAAGCCAAGACCTAAATATTATCTGATCAAAAAGTACTTTAAACTGACTTAATAATTTCATTCTATCTCATCAATATTATATACTTTTGCAAATAGCCACTTTATTATTAACCAATAAAAATATGAAACCTAGAAAATTATTATTCACATTACTGGCGATGATTGCCTCGTTGCACTTGAACGCGAGACCCGCCATGCCACCACTGTTTACAGACAACATGGTCATTCAACAAAAGACCGACGCCCCCATTTGGGGTACTGCGAAAGCAGGCAAGAAAGTTTCCATTACGACATCATGGAACAACACGACTGTCAGCACCACTGCCGACTCAAAAGGCTTCTGGCGCACAACCCTGCGAACACCGCAGGCTGGAGGCCCCTACACCATCACTATTAGCGATGGTCAAAAAATCACATTAAGAAATGTAATGGTAGGCGAAGTGTGGCTGTGCTCAGGCCAATCAAACATGGAAATGCCTATTGACGGATGGTCGCAGGTTAAGAACTACGAGCAGGAGAAACAAGAAGCCAACCAATATACAAACATTCGATTATTACAAGTACGCAAGAACACATCACCTAAGCCACTAAATGACATGGAGACAAATCTGGGTGGCGGTTGGCAGGTGTGCTCTGCCCAAAGTGTAAAAGAGTTCTCCGCTACTGGCTATTTCTTTGGTCGTGAGATTCACAAATATCGCAATGTTCCTGTTGGACTGATAGATGCATCATGGGGAGGAACATTCATAGAGCCATGGACAAGTGCTGAAGCGCTCAGCCTTCATCCTGACATGAAGGATGCTTTGGCCGAAGTCAGCAATCTGCCTATGGATAAAGAAGAGCGAGAGAATATTTTCCTCAACAAACTAAACCAATGGAAACAAAAGGAACAAAGCCTTGATCCTGGTTACAAAGACGGAAAGGCCGTCTGGGCTGCTTCGACATTGGATGACGGCCAGTGGGGTGTCATGACGATTCCCCAACAATGGGAAAAGGCTGGCCTACTAGATTATGATGGGGCTGCTTGGCTACGAAGAACAATAGACATTCCTCAAACTTGGAAAGGTAAGGATATCAAGCTTTCCATGGGTGGACTGGTTGATGATATAGATTTCACCTATTTCAATGGAGAACTGGTAGGACAGACCAATAGTTACGGCGAGACTAGAAACTACACGATACCTTCACGATTGGTAAAGGCTGGGCGTAGCGTACTTTCTGTACATATCATTGATACTGGTGGGGGCGGTGGTATTTATAGCCCTGCCGAGCAACTTTTTCTGGAATGTAATGGCGAACGAATATCACTGGCAGGCGATTGGCGCTACAAAACAACGACACCAATGGCACAACTGCCTCGTGTTCCCGTCAACAACATCTCCTCGCCTAATCAGGTTTCAGTACTCTACAATGCCATGATCAATCCGCTTGTAGGCTTTGCGATCCGTGGCACGATCTGGTATCAAGGCTGTAACAACGAGCACAAGGGCTATCAATACCGTGAGCTTCTACCTCTGATGATTCGCGATTGGCGGTCCAAATGGGGCTATGACTTTCCTTTCTACATCGTACAACTAGCCAACTACAAACAGTTACAAACAGAACCTGGCGATGATGAGTGGGCAGAAGTACGCGAGGCACAAGCTATGGCAGCACAACATGTAGAAGGTTCTGGATTGGCATGCCTCATTGATATTGGTGAAGCTAACGATATTCATCCACGCAACAAACAAGAAGTGGGCCGACGCTTGGGTCTTATTGCACGAGCCAAGACTTATGGTGAGCAAAACTTGGAATATTCTGGTCCCGTGTATTCTGGCTATCAGATTGAAGGCAACGCCATCCGTATCCGTTTCGAGCATGCAAAAGGATTACGTTCTGCCGACGGCGAACCATTGAAAGGCTTCGCCATTGCTGGTAGCGACCACCGCTGGCACTGGGCCAACGCACAAATTGACGGTCAAACTGTGGTTGTAACATGTCCCGATGTCATATCGCCTATTGCCGTTCGTTACGCCTGGCATGTCAACCCGCTCTGCAATCTGCAAAATAGCGAAGGACTGCCATGTGTACCTTTCCGCACCGATGACTGGCCAGGACTTTCAATCAATAATCACGGAGCAAACTAATACTCATTATCATTTAACACACATGCCGCATCCTTTCAGGTGCGGCATGTGTGTGTTTTAGTATTTCACTTTCCGTCCATCAATTATATATATGCCTGGCTGAAGTTTGGCTTTTTCCTTCTCCACATGGCGTCCATCAATTGTATACGCTCCTATAGCAGATGGAACCTGCTCAGAAATAGCCACAGGAATATCGGTCTTCCGTTGTATTGCACCGCCATTCTGTGGAAACGATGGCACTGGCGTATCGTCAATACCGTTCACCTTCTTTATACGATAGATGCGGGCATCCTTGGCGGGCACTGTGGCAGTGAACTTTCCATCATTACTTAAATTAACTACCGTCCCTGACCACAGTTCCTTTATCTCGGCTACATTGCTTCTGTCAATACCCACATGATAGTATACATCAATATCCCAATTTGCAGTATTTGAATTGAAGAATGTGCTCGATTTGTAATTAAGGCATGCCACATAGACATATTGCGATGTCTCGTATACAAAAATATTCTCGGCACCACTTTCACCTGCCCAGTGACCAAAGGCAGGATGAAAAGCACGACAAGTGCGTACAGCATGCATCAGGTCTGAGTTGTTAGCCAAGAAGGCCTGGGCATAATTTCGGCTTTGTGTGGTATTTGAATTACCATAGTTGGTACCACTAAAATTATCTCCCATAAGGAAAATGCCAGTTATCAGTCCAGATGTAAGGCGTGCACGAGTCTCCGCCTGGCTATAAGCCCCGTTTTTATCGACCATGACAAGTTGGTCTGGATCTTGGGCAAAATAGCATTGGTCAAGCCACCATCCAAAAGAAGTACTATTCAGACAATACTGAGTGTCGCTGATACTGCGAAACACATCGCAAGAGATGCGGCGACTATGACCATACTGATGAGGAAAAAGGGGAGCTATACTTAAATCCACATAGAGACCACCATCACCCCATAGCTCAATAACTTTCTGTTTGAACCTGCGCATGCCCTGATTATAGGCTTCCATACCTGTATGGATACTGGGGTCATACCAAGAGTCTGCCTCAATGGCTCCTTGAGAAAGGAAATCAACTTTCACATAACCAATACCATAATTATAGAACTGCTGCATGCGCTCCTCCATCTTTGCAATAACTGCTGGATGCGTAGGATCTAAACAATAAGCGCCATCAAGTGTCTTATAACTACCATTTTGCTTGAGACATACATCACGATGTCTGTAATTGCCATAGAAATAATTATCTAGATCACTTTCACTAATCCAATCCACCCACGGACCATAATACAATCCAGGAATCATGTTGTGCTGGCGACAATAACTAAATACAGCATTGCGATCAGTATCAGAGAGGAAATCCCACCATGAATCAAGATCAAAGACTACTTGGCCATTTGCATCATGGTAACCTCTTGTCATAAGTTCATTGGCTATATATTCCGCTGTGTTAAGAACACAATGATCTCGATACTCATACTGTATGTCCGTCTGTAGAACACCCCAAGAGTTCCATCCAACAGGTTTGGGGCCATTCCACTCCCAGCGAGACTCTACACGAGTACAAGCCTGAGCATAGGTCTCCATACCCGTACGCCAATCATCAAACCAGCCAACCATGAAACGTGCAGAGCTTACAGACGTACCTCGCACCATACCATGAGCCATCCCTTGATCGTGAGTAAAGGAACTGGTAAAACCGGAACGCAGCTCAAAGTAGTTCACCTTATAATTATTACTAGCCGTCACCTTCGCACAATTCTTCCAATGATCATGGTCTATTGCTCCCATAACAAGTCCCTTTCTGGTGGTTCCATTAAAAAGGGCTATAACCGAGTTACTCTCGTGAGTGGTGTTCATAGGCCGCGACTGATACTTCACATACTCGTCATTGTCCCAAGGTATCCAAAGCATGCGATTATCACTATTATAGGCTCCGTTCATAAAGGTCGCCTCATTGCTAGAGCGCATAGGCAACACATAGTTAGTCTTGATTTCTCTTCCACTAGTGTTGCTCACGGTAAGCTGACATATGAAATAATCTACATCATTATAAAACACGAAATCTTGTACTAGTTGTGAGCCGTCACCACTATAGTCTGGCCAATTGAACGTATATAGAATGCTATACTTTGTCCCAACTCCTAAACTATCTGAATAATTATCGGTTCTTGTCAACGTCCATGTTGCTGCATCTTTTGTTTCTGGCCAATATGTTCCGGAGTTGTTATCAGCGAAATAATAGCCCACAGAACCATAAACACCGGTAAAAAGCATCATGTTGTCATATGCAATAGACATATATTTCGATGTCTCATCAAAATGAATGTTCCATCGTCCCTGACTGATAGTAAATGCGGACAGTCGCAGGCCACTCATAGCCAGCATCAAAATGATTAATAGTTTCTTATTCATAGGTAATTAAGTTAGTATTTTAATAAAATAGGGTATGTCCTTATATGTGGACATACCCTATTCGAGAATTTAAGTGAGTTATTTTAATATCTTGGTAATCTGATCCCCTTTCTGCATCAGGAAGAGGCCACGACCAAGGCTATTCATGTTGCTACCCACATAACAACCATTGATATCGTATATACGGGTTGCCACAGGCTGGATAGATTTCACAGTCTGAATGCCTTCTGTAACACCAACCTCAGACTTGGTGAAAGCGCTGGCTGTCCAATCGTTCTTCAGAGTCTGGACACCTACCTCATATTCGCCATCTGGAACGCTAATAGTATATGACATTGAAGAGGGATCTTCACTACGAAGTGCGACACCGAGAGAATTGGTAGTACGGAGTGCGCCAGTCTCGAGATCTGCGGGAATAAGCTGACTGACCCAACCGGTTTCCTTGTTCATAACATAGATATTATATGCATATCCTGTATTCAGCTCATCACCAGACCAGGTAATCGTTAGTTTGCCTTTTTCTTTTTGCTCTGCTTTTACATTAGTAGGAGCATCAGGAGTCTCAATACCGTCGGTAAGCTGGTTCTCCCAAATACCAAAATCAAACCAATAATCACCAACCACATCAAGTGCACCGTCACCATTGACATCACCCAATTCCAAATGAGCTGTATTAGGATCGCCAAAATCATAATCTAGTGAGAATGTACCATCTGTATTCTGAGTATGGATACGAGCGCCCCAACCTTTTTCCTCAACATCGGTCCATCCATAAGAGAAGACATCTACTAGTCCATCGTGGTTGATATCAACCAACTTAGCATAAGCGGCACTGGCTCCATAGAGTCCATTACCTTGTCCTACGGAACTGCGAGTGAAGTTGAACTCCGCATCACCATCGTTCAAATAGACATCGCCAACTTTTGGCATTCCCTCTCCACCTTCAGTACCAAAGACTACAATATCAAGCCAACCATCATTATTCATGTCAGCCACCTGTATTTCGCTCTCATATACAGGTTCAAAACTCTTGTCTGAAAGATTGACTTCCTGGAAAGTTCCATCCTGCATATTCTGATAGATATAGAAAGACAGTGCTGTCTCATCATTACTCCACCCTGTTGTAATAATATCAAGCCAACCATCGCCATTGAGGTCGCCAAAAGCAACCGCACCATGGCTCATTGCCTTTGCTTTCATATTAGGCACCATATTTCCACTCTCAATATCGGCTTCAAATATATCAGCAGGTTTTGCATTGTCGATATACGGAATAGGATTGAACACATTCACTTGAGTGAAGGTTGCATCCCCATTGTTATGATAGAGAGCTACAAGACGTTCGCCTACCTCCTCCTCTTCTTCCATCCATTTGTGGTAGCACTGTATCAGAACATCGGTATAACCATCGTGATCGTAATCACCAAAAGCAATACTAGAATTAGAACGATTACCCAAAGAGTATGTATTCTCATTCCAACCTTTTGGGAACGGGCAAGGCTGCAGCTCAAAGATACCGTCAGCATTCTGTAACTGGAACGCTACAAATTGGCTGTCATCACCAACCTTCTGTCCACTATATTCGGAGAATTTCCAACCCCACTCATCCTGACCATAAATATAGGCATCAAGACGGCCATCATTATTGGCATCGAAGAAATGGTAGCCGCCCCATGTTGTAGGCAGAAGCCCGCGAGCCTCTGTGCTTGTACGCGAGCCTTCACCCCAATGGTACCATGAGCTCGCAACCTCATGGGTATAATTACCGCCGCCTTGATTGAAGAAAATGTTAGCGGTACAAGCCCAACTAAGAGAGAACCATGAGTTGGGATCTTCTGGGTTACCCTGCACTGCCCATTTTGTGTGACTTTCCAAGATCTGCGCCTCGTTTTCAAGCAAATAGTTCCCATCTCCATCGGTTTTGAAGGTTACATCGCCCGAACCATCTTTGTCATTATCTGGGCGGTACTGTCCACCATATACCACATCGAGTTTACCATCACCATTAATATCGGCAAAGGTCACGATGCCACGATGTAAAGGCATGAACTTTTCTTGGTTCTTTTCCTGCTCTACTTGTTTGAACGACTGTGCCTGCACTGATAGTGCCGTACCCAGCAAGCATACAATTAATAATGTAGAGTGTTTCATAAAGATAAAATTGTTTTTAGTTAATGAATATATGGTTTTAATTATCGGTTACAAAATTAGTGCGAAATCGGCACATTCCTTTAAGACATTCGTAGTGAAAGATGAAAAGAATGTGCCTATTTGTATTTTCTAAAACCTTAATGCAACAAACGTGTTATTTTGCAAGAGTTTTATAGTCATTATGATTCTATTATTCTTTAGAAATTAACTACTTATCATGAACAAACCATTCCGAAAGCGAACGGAGTCGTTGCTCCATAGCCACGCCATCGACATACTTGGCACTCACTTTCTTTGCCATGAACGCAGGATGATCAGGACGATGATGCGAGATGAGAAGCAAGTCGAAGAAACGGTTTCCCTCAAAACAACTTTCGGCTGCCATCTCATCGAGGATGGCGCGCTCCACGTAGTCGGTGGTATCTACATCTGCCGGAATCACATACTGGGTCTTATCCCAGCGGATGCCCAGTCCCAGTCCGCGGGCTGCGGTGCCGATATTCTGGTCATACTGCGAAGCGCGGAAGTCGATATAACTGGGATAGCGCTGCATCTCGAGCGTATCCACACGATGCTGGATGGTGTCGTACATCACGGCATTCAGTCCATACTTCAGCACGGCAAAGGCCGTGGTGGGGAAGCCAGCTCGGTTGATAGCCTCAGCATAGCGAAGATACACCGTGGAAGGACGCAAGACGGCAAGTGACGTGAGCGGACGACGACTCAGCAGGTCGGTCTCGCTGCCAGAGAGGTTATTGTAGAACTTCGTGATATAGAGGGGCGAAGAGGCTGCGCCACGTGCTGCGATGGTAGGTCCGAAGGCATCGCCGATGCATTTGCCGTTCGACAGTTCTGCCATGCCACGCAGGTCGCCATAGAAGAAGCGCGAGATAGCCTGTCCGTTGTCTGTATGGAAGTGTGTGCGCTGCTGCATCCAGTCGGTAAAAGACTTCACTGGAAGTAATGCCGGTGCATGGAACTCTGAAGAGAGTCCGTCGTCATAGGTCAGTTTGCGCAACTGGCTGTGTGCTGAGCGCAGGTTGCTATCAAAGACCTGTCGGGTGATCATCTCTGAGACATACGCACGCAGATGCCCGTTGTTCAGCTCCTGTCGGGTGGCAGTGCGCCAGGTGTTGGCATAACCGCTGCCCACCGTGAGACGTCGCTGACGTATCAGCTCGTAATAGGCGCTGGCCGCCTCTTCATACCTATTATTATATAGATACAGATCACCAAGGAGCATCGTCGTGGGCAGGAAGAACTCCGAACTGTTCCAACCATCTATACTGCCATAGTCCAAGGCACGGATGTTGGTAAATGGCTCCAGGTCTGCTATCAGCAGCAAGGAAAGTGCATCCAGGTCGGTTTCTGTGTCATGAAGCGCTGCAGCACTGCTGACATCGGTCAGAGGCTCGGTGAAGTAATTCACCTTACCAAATATCAGTGCCATCTGCCAATAGGTATAGGCCCGCAGTGTCTTCACCTGTGCATACTCTGGCAGCAGCACTTTGGTCTGTCCCTCAACAAGGGTAGTGTCCATGTGCGACAAGATGTAGTTGCAGTTATTGATGATGGCATAGAAATCGCGAGCCTGAGCATAGGCGTTATCCGACGAGAACTGCAGGTGGTCGATAGCCTGCAGATCCGTAGATGCCACCTGTGGATCTACCGTCATCAGGTCGCCACGCAACTCACCCATCAGCACGACGCGGTCGGCCACCTGTTGCAGTTGGGCCAGAACGCCAATTACCGAGTAGATAGAGTCGTTGGCCTGGTTCAGCTGATGCTGGTTGTCATAGGCCACCCGATGGTTGTCGGTCTCCATCATATCCGAACAAGAGAAGAGCGCTGCGCCAAGGCAACAGCAAACAAGGCCCTTACAAAGCTTATGATATATTCTTTTATTCATCGTTACAGTGTTATTAGAGGTTAAGTTTCAGTCCTACGTAGTAGGCACGCGATGTGGGTTGCAGACCGGCATCGATGCCCTGGTATAGCACCTTGTTGCCATAGCTGAACTCAGGATCCGCGCCCAGATAATGAGTCAGCGTGAAGATATTATTCACCGAGGCCCATAGGCTCATGCCCTGAATATACTTTGGTTTGATAGGCAACTGATAGGTGATGCTCAGCTGTTTCAACTTCAGGTAGGAAGCATCTTCTATCCAGCGATCACTGAAGCGGCTGTTCCCCATGGGGTCGCCATAGGTAGCACGCGGTATGTCGGTATGCTGACCATCGGCCGTCCAGCGGAGTCGCATGGCCTCACTCTGGTTGTGGATGCTGCTGCCACTCTCCAACTGCTGGCGCAAGGCATTATACGCATCATTGCCCCATGAATAGGTGAAGAGAGCATCCAGCGTGAGGCGTTTCCACGACAGGTTGAAACCGAAGGTGCCATAGACATCGGGGTTGGGGTCGCCAATGATTGTTCGGTCATTTCCGTCGATGACGCCATCGGGCGTCAGATCGGCGAAGTGCATGTCGCCTGCTGCGAAATTCACGCGTCGGCCTGTCTCATCGATGATGCCAAGACCAGCCTCATCAGCCGCTTTCTGGTCGGCAAAGACGCCCTCACTGCGGTAACCGTAGAACACGCCCAGCGGATGATTCTCACTCGTCAGCACCGTTGCTCCGAGGATGTCGGTCGTAAAACTACCGTTCGTCAGGTGTGTCACCTTGTTTTTATAGTGGCCCACCGACAGGTGCGCATTCAACTGCCAGTCTTTCTTATCAACCAGACGGCCAGTCAAAGCCAGTTCGAAACCTTCATTCTGCAGTCTGCCGTCGTTAGTCCAATAGTTCTGCAACCCATACTCCTCACGCAATTGTTTGCTGACCAGAAGATCACGTGTCACAGAGTGGAAGTAATCGGCACGCAGTGTGAACCTGTTATCCAGCAAATGAGCATCAACCCCGAAGGTGGCTGTGCCGGTGCTCTCCCACTTCAAGCGGTCATTACCGATATTGGTCAGGACAAGTCCTTTGGCCTGTCCTACAAAACCGATCGACTCAAAATAAGGACACGACACCGTGGCAGGCAGGTTGTCATTACCCGTCAGTTCGTAGCCTACATGCAACTTCAAATGATTGATGCCACGCACCTGCTTCATAAACGACTCTCCCGTAACGAGCCAACTGGCCTCTACAGAAGGAAACAGTCCCCATCTGACGCCACCCAGTGCAATGCCGCCATCAGCACGACTTCCGAAACGACTATTGTTCTCCATCGTGGCTGAAACCAACAACTGGTAGCGGTTCTTCAGCAGATAGTCTGCCTGGGCATACCAGGCCAGGTCGCGCCAGTCTTCGTTCGTGCCCAGGGTTGTACGCAGTGCAGAGTTGGTGACTGAGAGCGAGCGCAGATTATCACTACCCGTGTTGTATCCCTGTCCATAGTCGCCCTCAAAGGTATCATTGACAAAACGGAAACCTGCTTTGGAGTTGAGCGTAGCCTGCTGCGCCTTCAGAATCTTCCAGTTGGCCTCCATAGCCACAGTCAGGGTGCTGTGGCGGGTCATCAGACTTGCCACGCTGTTGTCGCCCTCTCCATACCAGTCGCCTTGTTCGTTCACCAGCTGCACCTCGGGCAGTCCGTAGTCGGGCAGGAAGGTGCTCTCCTTTATCTTGTCCCATGAATAGTTGACCATGGCCGACAGGTTCAGGTTGCTGTTGAATGTATAGGTCGGTGCCAGTGTGGCCGTGAAACGATAATTCTTCGTTTTACCCTCAGCCTGCTGGATAATGGCCAAAGGATTGCCAATGCCCAGTTCATCCACATCAGACAGACGATGAAACAGGTTGCCCTGCGTATCATACTGGTAGGCATGATACAGAGGAGACTTCACATAACCCATGTTACGTGGAGAATACTGACTGAAAATGCCATCGTCGAAGAGATTACGGGTGACCTGCGAGAAAGAGATATCTGCGCGTGTCTTCAACTGCTTTGTAAGATCAATATCCGAGTTGAAACGCACGTTCAGTCTGTCAAAGTCTGTCTCACGAATAGCGCCCTCGTTATGGGCATAGCCCAGCGAGAAGGCATACAAGGCAATATCGTCGCCGCCACGCACGGCGATGCCATAGTTCTGTGTCACCGCATTTCGCCCGATGACGTTCTGCCAGTCTGTATCGTTATGGTTGGCATTATAGTAAGAGGTGTTGGGCTGATCGTCCATGAATCGAAGAGCATGTCCATCTATCATGCCCGTTGGTATCAGGTCAGAAGCCAGGATGCGATAGTCCGAAGCGCCAAGCAGAGGCAGTGTCTTGCCCCGCTGCTTAATGCCTGCAGAGAGGTTCACTTCTATCTCGGTGGCCATATTATGACTACGTTTCGTTGTGATCACGACAACGCCGCCAGCGGCCTTGGCACCCCATATAGCAGTTCCGTTCTTCAGCACTTCAATGCGCTCAATATCCTCGGGAGCTATCAAGGCCAGCGGATTACTGAAATAGCCTTCATGCAGAGATGTGACGTCTTGCTGCGACTGCCATATCTGTCCGTCAACGACAAAGAGCGGCTGCGACTGCATATTGATGCTGTGAAGTCCTCTGACGAAGAGGGCTGCACCGGCAGCGTCAAGTCCACTGTGTCCTGCCATACGCACATCGCCCAGGAGGCTTCGCTGCACGGCATCGTCGGTACTTAGATTGACAGGCACCGATTGCGCTACGGGCATCATCTTGATCAACAGCTCCTTGCGGCCTTGCAGGGGGATGATCTGTGTGTCAAAACCTGGGGCTTCTACGCGCAGCAGACCATTGCTATCGTCCACCTTCAAAGAGAAATCTCCTCCCTCTTCGGTCATGGTCATATTCGTCGTACCGATCAGCGTGATACGCGTACCTGCAAAACGCTCGCCGGTAGCACTGTTCACAACCGTACCCTTAACAACAGTCTGCGCATGTCCTGCCACTATGAAGAGATGAAATAATGAGATTATCAATAATATTCTTTTCATATTTCTTCTGTGCTTTATTATTTTTCTACGGGTTCAAAGATGATGCGGTCTAACCTGAATGAGCGCGACAACTCACCAGAGGAGAACTCCTTGGGAGTGACGTTGGTGGTGATGGTCAACTGGGTGGTGACGGGCACCCCACTGGCATCATTTGCGTCATCCATCAACCACAGGCGGTCGGTGGTATTGCTCACGGGTATCTCCAGATTCTCAAACGCCAGCATACGCGTCACGTCCGTACCACTCGTCAGCAATGTCTTCACATTATTGCGCTTGGAGGCCGAACGTCCGTTTGTGTTCTGATAGGCCACCGTGAACGACACACGCGTGGAGTCCAACTCTTCTGTTGCCCCCTCTACCGTGACTGGGAGGAACACGGCATACACATTGTATGTTCCTGCCAGCACACCGGGAATGTCGAAGATCACCGTGGGGTTGGTAGATGCCGAGATGGGAACCACCTCAATATAGCTGTCACCACTGATGTGATCCACCATACTGCGTGCCGTCACCTCGCGTGCATAGACCGAGGTCAGCGTGTTGTTATAGGTGCGACCGTTCTGCTGTTCGGCCTCAATGCTGATGGGCTTGTCCCACGTCTCGCGGTTGTTGAAGTTCAGGTGCGTAGCAGCCAGTGCGCGACCGTTCGAGGTCTCCAGTTCTGTGGTTCCAGTCACCATCGCGCTGGGCACCGTGTCACGATAGATCAGGTTCTCGACGATAGCCAGTTGTGTGCGCACATGCTGCAGAGAGTCGGCCACAGCTGCATCTTCATCGAAGACTTTGAACGAAGGAGCGATGCGCTGATAGGCCTCATCCCACGCCGCATTGGTAGGCAGCACCATGGTATAGGCAGAGTCTTCGCGAGCAATAGCACCGATACCATAGACAGCGTGCTCCAGCAGTCGGTTATAGTTCACCATCACCGAGTCGTAAACAGGTCGTCCCTGCTCGTCGATGTCTATTTCCGTTGAGGCATCGACGTCAAACTTCACTTCATCAAACTGGCTGATGAAGGCATACGCCTTCGAGAAGTCGGGATTCGTCTGCAGGTGTTCATAGAGATTGTTGCGGTAAGGAATGGGGTGCTGCAACTGGTGAACCAGTCCGTTTCTCGCCTGTTGGTTGCCGGCCGTGATAGGCGTTCCGGCAAAGCTGTCAGCAGCATCAAACTCATAAATCTTTCCGTTCAGCATCTCTACGCCGACGCCCTGTGGTGTCGATGTAGGATAGACATGGCGGGCTATGTGGTTGGCCACCACCCTACTGATGTCTGCTGCGTCGCTTCCCTGCACGGGGGCAAACACGGTGAACGACTGACTCGAAGCGAGCAGATCAGCATAGCCTGCCTGACGCACTTGTTCTGCAAAGGTCTGCGTGCCTTCGTCCAGCACCTGCATCACCGTCTGTCCGTAGCCCGCTGGCAACTGCTCATCGTAGTGGTCGCTCCAATCAGAGCAAGCCGTGAGAGCCAGCGACACCAACAAGACTGCTATTTCATTATTATGTTTCATCGTCTTACTGTTTTTAGTCTTTATCTTCTGTATCTATCAGACTGGTCGGCACATATTCCAGATAGTCAAAATGGAACTCGCCGAGTTCACTCTCTATATTTTTCACGCGGAAGTAGTGAGGGCCATAATCCTGGAAAGTGAAGGTGCCCACGATGAAGCGCAGAGAGCCTACGTTCTGTCTCAACGTCTTCTGTCCGTTGATCGCATAGACAGAGTTGGGGCCTTTCATATAACCGCGATTACGCATCATCTTGTCGTTCTCCGCACCGTTGTCGGTGGTCTGGTCATCGCTGATCCAGCCTATCTGAGGCTGTTCGCCCGTGTAGTTGAAAGACACTGGAATACCGATGATGTCGCCATCCACGAAAAGTTGTGCAATACCGCCCCACGAGCGGGCAGAATAGCCCAGACGTATTTCGTAGGTGCCGGGAGGCACGGGCAACATACGCACCGTGACATCATACCAACCTCTGACCGAGATCTCGTCGGCCTGGTAGTTGGTCCAATAGTCCGATGCCCACATAATAAACTTCGAGGCATCATTGAATTTGAGGTAATCGCCACAATAGTCTGGGCTCATCGTATAGCCCCCAAAGCCGTCCAGATTCGTCAGTTTCCATCGTATGTTGTTGTTGGTCAGCTGTGGCGGTATGCTATAGGCATCAAAGCGGATACGCTTGTTGAGCACATCATGCTGCATCACCGTTTCATCATAGACCAGCATGTCGGTGAGCGAATGGATAAAACCATTCATGCCGTCGATATTAGACCTCGACTCGTCGATGCCCACATAGCGGCCGTCTCGCTGTTCGTTAAGGTGGTTGCCGGCCTTGAATTCTATCAGGCGGTTTTCCAGCATGGTCTCATAGTATTCATAGCGTTTTCCCATGTAGTAGCTGCTGGTGCACACGCCATTATATATAAAGGAGTTGGTGGACATCTGGCGGTTCAGCATGTGGTAACTGACAAACTTGTTCAGGGCATTTTGGCGACTGGTCGGGTCGGCCTCGTCTTCACGGCCATAATACGTCTGGGCATACTGCTTCAGATCGGCTATGTTGTGAATACCGGCAGCCTCCATCACACTGTTTGGTTCTGCAAACAGCGTATAGCCCAGGCGGCGCTGCTGCAATGGCTTCATCGTGTAACCCAGCACATTGACAAACTCCGTTGTATAGGGACTCTTATAGGTCATGTCGTAGGTCTCGGTTATCGAGTCGTTCAGATGCGTCAGTCGCAAAGCCTCAGCAAAGATGCTGTATGCTGGCATCTGGTCCAGAATAGAGCCCAGCGTCTCCTCACTTGGCTCCAGCACGTGGTCTATCACGTGCACTACACCGTTGTGCAGTTCCACGTCCGGCACTGATATCTGAGCCTGCTTG
>Ga0265301_10001611_pt1 | contig 28940 bp, 19 predicted proteins | sample AusTroGonzalo_MG_2_FD_193488 | JGI IMG/M metagenome (GOLD analysis project Ga0265301, IMG submission 193488) | Bovine rumen microbial communities from tropical cattle in Woodstock, Queensland, Australia - Gonzalo_04 | ecosystem: Host-associated > Mammals > Digestive system > Stomach > Rumen ... | reverse complement strand
CAAACAGATGGGCATCGCCCGATATGTTCACGCCCTTGGCAATAATCTCCTTGTGCATGGTACGCTTGTTGAACTCAACAATATCAAAGCTCTTTACGTCATCCGGAAGTGCCTCGAACACATCGGTCAGATAGAGATAACCGCTTTCAGGAACCCAGAAGTAAGAACCGTTCGCATAGCTGTACTCATCATGATAGGGGTAATCGGCAAAGTTCTGCAGGCCCTCCTCACGGATGTAGTTGTACTGCTTGCCGTCAGCGACCAGATAGTATTCCATGAAGTCCTCCACATCGGGTCTGAACCATACATTACGTCCCAGTCCGGTGCACTTCTTTATGATAGCCACCTCATTGCCGGTGAACACGACCTTAAAGATACCGCTGCCACGGAATACTGAAGGATGCTCAACCACCCTCTTGGCATTATTCTCATACTTGTCAGTATACTCGCCTCTTATCTTAGCCTCAACCTCCATGACAGTCTTGCCTCTGAACTCCCTGTCAAGATTACGCTTTACAGGCAGTACGGTTGTCCTGTAGTAACCGTCCTCCTTGAGTTCACGGGCCACTACGCCGGGATCCTTGACACCCTCCAGCAACTCGGCCAGGGCTGACCTGCCGTTACTTGTCTCGCATACGCAGATGGAGAATGTGCGTCCGCCACGGTCATAGACAGCCTTCATCATGACCGATGCATCAGACCACGGCATATCCTTGTCCGGGAAGAATGCCATATACTCCACATCCAGAGCCTTGAGCCAGCCGGTCAGCTCCTTGGCGGTTCCGCGAACAACCAGTCCGTTATAGTCCAGCTCATACTTACCGCGCTCATAGGGATAGATACGGCCGTACTTATAGGTTGAATAATAAGCCTCACGCCATGCCATGTCATCCTTTACCACAAGGGTATAGATGCCCACCTCGTTGAGCATATCCACCAGCGGACGTGCACGCAGCAGACCGGTTTCTGTCTGGTCACCCTCCAGTCTGGAGAGTACTATAGTGATACGATGGGTGTTGAATCCCTTATAATCAAGAAGGTAATCGGCCACCTCCTCAGGTTTCATTACGGCCTCCACACGGTCACCGGTACGTACTATTACGGTATCACCCTCCGTAAGCCATACGCCTCCGGTCTCCCACGGGAAACGGTTGAACTTACCCTGACCGTATATCTCATCCAGTATCTGCATGGAGTCACGCAGTACATCCACATTTCTGCGGCCACCCGCGGTGGGCTGGCCCTGTGATTCGGGTTTGCAGTCATAAACCGTCACTGCAAACGTCATAAGCACTATACCTGTAAGAAGGGGTGCATAAAGAGCCTTGAACGCTCTTGCAAACTTGGAGTCTTTCTTGTTCATCATACTGATTCTATTGGATAGGTTCTGTTTCTTGAAGTGGTTGGTGACGCTGTAACCGCTCATGGACGCAACCTTGCCAAGCAGCATGTACTGATACTCCTTGATGTCGAATCCGTCACGCAGCACGCATCCGTCAACCTGGAACTCATGTACATCCTGCAGGTCCTTGCGCAGGTACACGGTAACCGGATTGAACCACTGGAAAGCGGAGAGCACATCAACCAGCACAAGATCCATGGAGTGACCGTGACGTACATGCGTCATCTCATGATCAATTATCACCTGACGGTTATAGGATTCATAATCCTGGGCCGACAGCACTATTGAGTTCATCCAACTGAACGGCGATATGTTCAGGTCCACCACATATATCTTAACCCTTCCATCGGTCCAGACCTCCTTACCCGTACGGATGAGTCTCTTTACCTGAACTACTGAGAGCAGAGTACGGCTCCAGTGGAACACGCATCCGGCAAACCATACGGCAACTGCCACAAGCCACCAGTCAATATGTCTGCGTTGCTTTACAGGAGCGGCAGCCGATGACTTGGCATCCATCTGGGGTGCGGCATAGGTCATGTCAACTGCCTGTGGCGACGCGGACTCAATCTGCGGCTCCGGCATGGCAATGGGCACAACGGCAGACTGCTCACTCGCCATAGGAGTGACAGAAGCCATTGCCGGTACGGGCTCGATACGGTGTATCGTGATTACGCAGAAAGGCAGCACGAATGAAGCCAGCAGCATACCTACCAGAAGGAAACGGTTGAGTCTGTGGAATGTCTCCTTGCTCATAAGCAGACGATAGAACAGGTAGAAACAGACCAATATCAGAGCCACCTTGAACTGGTAGGACAGAAAAGCAGAACAAAGTGAAGATTGTGTGGAAATTAAGGCGTTCATCGTTAAGTTATGTAATTAAGTTCAGTTATTTCAATTATCAAAGACTACCGGGGCGTCATTCCCTGCCCCTCTCTATCTGTTCAATCAGACTCTTCAGTTCATCCAGGGATATCTTCTCCTCCTGCACAAGAGCCGATACGGCACCAAGATACGAATTATTGAAACATTTTCCAATCAGACTGTCAAGACTCATCTCGCTGTAGTCTTTTCTGCTTACCACCGGGAAGTACTGAAAAGACCCGCTGATTGACTTATGATTCAGGTAGCCGTTTGATTCCAGCGTACGTACCTGCGTGGACAAAGTATTGAAATGAGGCTGAGGTTCAGGGTAGAGTTCCTGAAGCTCCTTTACATAAAGAGGTCCCTTGTCCCAGAACCAGTTCATGATGATCTCTTCTTTTTTAGTCAGTCTCTTTTTCATAATTTCAAAATGTAAGTTTCCATGCACGTTTGATAAAATAATAACCAAAGTTCACTGCAAACATAAAACTATTTTTTTTCGTTTCCAAACAAATCAACTATTTTTTTTAGTTGTCTAAAGAAAAAACCCTGGATGGCCCACAAAAAAAACCGCCTGAAGCGGTTTCTTTTGTGGGCCATCTAGGGCTTGAACCTAGGACCTCCAGATTATGAGTCTGTTGCTCTAACCAACTGAGCTAAAAGCCCGGAGAAGGAATCATCGGCCTTAGCCGACATCATCATTCGGGTGCAAAAGTACTCCAATAACCCGAATTAGCAAAGTTTTGGAGCAAAAAATTCCCATAGCCCAACCATCTTCACTAATTTTGCAGTCGCAATCATTAACAGAGGTGTTCATATGACCGTACCCCATCAGCAAGGCAACAGTTACGCAGCCACGATAGGATTCTTTGACGGAGTCCATCTGGGACATGTGCATCTGCTACGTGAACTCATGGACATAGCTTCAAGCCGTGGCCTCAAGAGCATGGCCATAACATTCCCCGAACACCCGCGCCAGATCCTGCAGTCCGACTACCGTCCGCGTCTGCTCTCCACCCCGGAGGACAAGATGAAACTGCTGGAGCAAACAGGTATTGACTACTGTTTCCCGCTTCACTTCACCACAGCCCTGGCTGCCATGGACGCACGCAGTTTCATGACCGATTTCCTGCAGAAACGGCTTGGAGTAAGCACACTTCTGGTTGGCCATGACCACCACTTTGGCCATGACACCAATCTCAATGCCGATGATTACAGGCGTATTGGAAATGAGATTGGCATGGAGGTTATCCCAGCCGATGCATTCCTCTTTGAAGGCAGTCCCATAAGCAGCTCCCGCATACGCCGGGAACTGGTTGCAGGCAACGTCAAGGCTGCAGCATCAATGCTGGGTTACAGATACACCCTGTGCGGTACAGTCATTCACGGATTGCAGAACGGCCGCAAGATGGGATTCCCCACCGCAAATCTGGGACCTTACTGCGAATTCATGCAGATTCCGGCCGACGGAGTATATGCAGCCATCGCCACTGTGGATTCCGAGACCTGGCCCGCCATGGTCAACATAGGATACCGCCCCACATTTGAGGGTAAGGCACGCACCATTGAGGCCCACCTGCTGGGATTTGACCGCGACATCTACTTTCATGAACTGACACTCCGGTTTGTGGATTTCATGAGGCCCGAGCGCAGGTTCGCTTCACCACAGGAACTTGCCGCCCAGTTGGAGGCGGACCGCAATAAAGTAATGGATACTCTAAAATAGAAAGAATATGGGAAAGTATAAAAGGACACTGACTACACTGGGAATCTGGCTGGCAATTCAGGTGGCTGTAGGTATTGTATACCTGGTTATCTCATTGTTCAGGAAGATTGACCCCGCTTCAATGCTAACCCAGTCTCTTCTCATATCGGACATTCTGGTCATAGTGGCACTCCTTATATTAAGGTACTTCAGGATAAAGGACTTTTTCAAGACCATACCGGCTGACATTTTCCTTATATCCATGGTCATGGGTCTGACCACCATGTTCGCAGTAGACCTTCTGTCACAGCCCGTTGATGTTCCCAACCTGCTTGAGGAGCAGTTCAACCAGTTGGCACAGACATTCGGCGGTTTCCTGGGTATCTGCATCATCGGTCCTGTAATGGAGGAGATAATGATGCGCCGAATCATTCTCAAGGAGATGAGAAAAAGGACCCACAGCATGTGGTGGGGCATAATAATATCTGCGGCCATATTCGCCATCATCCATGTCAATCCCATTCAGGTGGTATTTGCCTTGCCGGCAGGTATAGTTCTGGGTTGGCTCTACTGCAGGACAGGTTCACTGCTTGTGCCCGTATGCGTACATATACTCAACAACACATTCTCTTTCATCACCATGAGAATGGATCCGGGTTCTGAATCTGAACTGGAGCTGGACAGCACACTGGGCATAATACTCCTTATATCCGCAATCGTATTGGCAGTGGGAACCACCGTCTGGATTGTAAGATATTACTCCGTAAAAAAAGAGGAGCCTGCCACCCTTGCGGAAAAGACAGGCTCCAGAGGAGCTTTCAGCGGAGACAATTACGAGAAATGATTCCGTTACAGGGCAATCGTAGTTCCTGTAAGTTTGTCCAGTGACTCGGCCTTGGTAATCAGGACCGATGACACTCCCGCCTGCAGTGCGTTGAACGCATTCTGTATCTTGGGTATCATACCGCCGCTTATGGTACCATCCTGTACCAGACGCGGGAAATCATAGTATGATATATAGGGAATGACGCTGTTGTCATCATCCTCATGCATGAGCACACCTGGTTTCTCAAAGCAGAATATCAGGGTAACCTTGAACAGACGTGCCAGTGCCTTGGCTGCCTCACCGGCTATGGTATCGGCATTGGTATTGAGCAGCTGGCCCTTTCCGTCATGAGTAAGCGGAGCCAGCACGGGAACTATGCCCTTCTCTATGATCGATGCCAGGAACTCGGCATTGACCTCCTTGGGGTCACCTACGAATCCGTAGTCTATCTCCTTGACGGGACGCTTATCGGAGCGCATCACGTTGCAGTCTGTACCGGTCAGACCGATGGCGTTTATGCCCTCGGCCTGCAGTTTGGCCACTATATTCTTGTTTACCAGACCTCCGTAGACCATAGTCACAACGTCAAGCATATCGGCATCGGTTATACGGCGTCCGTCAACCATCTTGCTCTCTATGCCCAGACGGCTGGCCATGGCAGTTGCGGAACGGCCTCCGCCGTGTACCAGCAGTTTCTTACCGGGTATGGCCTTGAAATCAGTGAGCAGACGCTCCAGTGTCTCGGGCTGCTCGACAATCTTGCCGCCCACCTTTACTATGACAAGTGACTCTTTCATATGGTCAGTCTTTATTAAGATTCAAAAGGTTTTCAATGTATTCTATAGTCTCAGATATCTGGTCACGGCTCTCCAGACGGTCTCCGGGGCAGATGTACTGAGCCCGCAGGTATCCCGGCTCACGGCGCTTGGTCTCGGACTCTATGTACAGGGCCAGCTCTTCATCGGTCTTGGATGCTATGAGCGGACGCTGTGAACGTGCTGCCTTGAGACGGCTGAGCAGGGTTTCATTGCTGCATTTAAGATAGACGGTCTGGCCTTGGGAGAGCATGTAATCCATGTTATCGCCTATGAGTGGAGTAGAGCCGCCGCATGATACTATCACGTTGTCAAACTCACCCACCTCACGCAGCAGACGGCTCTCTATCTCACGGAACCCCTGCTCGCCGCGTGTGGCGAATATCTGGCTCACGCTCTTCATGTAGCGTGACTCTATGTACTGGTCCAGGTCTATGAATGACACACCCAGATGCGCAGCCAACGCCTTGCCCAGGGTTGTCTTGCCGGCTCCCATGAAGCCCATCAGAAAGACCCTGACCATACTTACTTCTTGGTCTTGAATATACGGCGCTTGGGGGCGGAACCGGTCTTCTCAATCTGGCGCTTGATGATCTCCTGGCACTCCTCCTCAGTGAGTGTGGTGGGATCAGAGCTCTTGGGAATCTTGTAGTTGCTTCCCTGATAAGCTATGTAAGCACCGTAACGGCCGTTCATGATCTCCATGTCAGGATTGCCCGGGAATGTCTTGAGCACCTTCTTGGACTCACTCTCACGCTTGGTTACAATCAGCTTCACAGCCTCATCAAGTGTGATGGTCAGAGGATCGGCCACACCGCCTATGGATACATAGAACTTGTCATGACGGATGTAAGGACCGAACCTACCGGTACCTACGCTAACCTCCTGGCCCTCAAACTCACCCAGTGTACGCGGCAGGCGGAACAGCTCCAGAGCCTCATCCAGTGTGATGGTCTCAATGGTCTGACCCTTTTTCATCTGTGCAAAACGGGGCTTGTCCTCATCCTCGGCGCTGCCTATCTGTACGATGGGGCCGTAACGGCCTATCTTTACTGATACAGGCTTGCCCGATATGGGATCGGTACCCAGGATACGCTCGCCAACCTTGTGCTCGTTCTTGAGCGTCATGGCGCTGTTTACGGCCGGGCTGAACTTGTCATAGAAGGTGCTGATTACGCTCTTCCACTGCTTGTCACCCTCGGCTATATCATCAAACTCCTTCTCCACCTGGGCGGTGAAGTTGTAGTTCATAATATCAGGAAAATACTCTATCAGGAAGTCATTTACCACCATACCTATGTCTGTAGGTACAAGCTTTGACTTCTCTGTTCCGTAAACCTCAGTTACGGTCTGCTCCTTTATCTCACCGTTCTCCAGACGCAGCATGTCACACTCGCGCTTGCTGCCCTCAATATCCTCACGCAGCACATACTCACGCTGCTGGATGGTGCCGATAGTAGGAGCGTATGTTGACGGGCGTCCTATACCCAGCTCCTCCATCTTATGTACAAGAGCGGCCTCATTGAAACGCTGCGGATGCTGTGTGAAACGCTCAAATGCCGATATCTGGTTAAACTCCAGGTTCTGGCCCTTCTTGAACTCCGGCAGGCCCTGTACCTCCTGTGAATCGGCCGAATCATCATCACGGCTCTCACGGTAAACGCGCAGGAAACCGTCAAACTTGATTGTCTCGCCGGTAACGGTGAACTCACCGTCAATCTTGGGTGATGTGATGGAAACAGTGGTCTTCTCTATCTCGGCATCGGCCATCTGGGATGCGATGGTGCGTTTCCAGATAAGCTCATAGAGACGTTTCTCAGGGGCTGTACCGTCTATTGAGTGGTTCTCCATATATGTAGGACGGATAGCCTCATGAGCCTCCTGTGCGCCTTTGGCTTTCTGGGTGTACTGACGGCTCTTTACATACTCGTCACCCATGGACTCGGATATCACCTTACGGCATGAGTCTATGCAGAGGGTTGACAGGTTCACTGAGTCAGTACGCATGTATGTGATCTTACCGGACTCATACAGACGCTGTGCAAGCATCATGGTCTGCATTACGGTAAATCCGAATTTACGGGTTGCCTCCTGCTGCATGGTCGATGTGGTGAACGGGGCTGCAGGCAGTTTCTTGAGCGGCTTGGTGGTGATGTCCTTTACCTTGAACTCTGCACCGTTGCACTTCTCAAGGAATGCATAGGCCTCTTTCTTGGTCTTGAATCGGCCGTTATACTCGGCGCGGACCTCACTGCCGCCTTCCAGACGGAATGTACCTACTACGCGGTATGAAGCCTCGGGGACAAAGTTCTTGATCTCACGCTCACGCTCTACTATAAGACGTACGGCAACAGACTGCACACGTCCGGCAGAGAGTGACGGCTTAACCTTACGCCACAGGATGGGTGACAGCTTGAAACCTACTATGCGGTCCAGGACACGGCGTGCCTGCTGGGCGTATACCAGGTTGGTATCTATATCACGCGGGGTCTCAATGGCGTGGAGTATGGCGTTCTTGGTAATCTCGTGGAATACTATACGTTTGGTGTTCTCAGGCTTGAGTCCCAGGGTCTCAAACAGATGCCAGCTTATGGCCTCTCCCTCACGGTCCTCATCGGATGCCAGCCAGACCATCTGGGCTTTAGCGGCTGCGTCCTTGAGTTCGCTTACAACCTTCTTCTTATCGGTAGGGATCTCATATATGGGTTCAAACGTGTCTATGTTTATGCTCAGGTCCTTTTTCTTGAGATCACAGATGTGTCCGTAACTTGACATTACCTTGTAATCCGGTCCCAAAAACTTCTCGATTGTCTTGGCCTTGGCCGGAGACTCAACAATTACCAGATTTTTCTGCATGATATTCTATTAATGGTTAAGCCCTAAGGGCGCGGCAAAAGTAGAACAAAAAACAGATATAGAAAAGGTGGAAAGAGATAAAATATTCACTCTTTCCACCTTATTAATTATAAATTAATAAAAAAGACGAGCTGCAGGGGCCAAAGGGGACGGTTCTTTTTGGCCCCTTTTTTGAAATTGGGGCCAAAAAGAACCGTCCCCTTTGGCCCCCTTTGGTCATTCAAAACCTGTAGGTAGCGCCAACAATTACGCTAGGCTTTATAGCGCGGTACCCTGCATAGTAATACCAGTCGCCTCCCGCAAGACGGCTGCCCGTAAGATAGAATGACAGGTTGGGGCGGAAATCATAGTCAACCGTAAGGGCCAGGTCATTGATCATGGGCATACGCTCACCCGCCTGCTTGCGGAATGTCATCATGCGGTATGTGAGCATGGCGTCCAGTCCCGGCATTATATTCACCTTACCGAACAGCGATCCGTCAAACACCGGCTTGAATGCCAGGTTTCCGGGCTTATAATGACCTGTATATCCGTTGATTGTCATGTCCATCTTAACCTGGGCGCGGTCAGCGAACTGCATATCGGCATCCACACGCAGATAGAATACATCCAGTGCTTCCTGATCCAGCATTGAGGATACTATAAGACTGTCACTTACGGTCTGGAAAAGCTCATCGGCAGTATGGCGGTAACCTCCCTTACCGGAGAGCGTGAGCCATGTGCCCTGGCTGTATGATGCGCCAATCCATGCGTCAAACAGAGTGTAGCCGTCCTTAATGCGCTTGGCCTCAGACCAGTAAGGTGACAAACCTGCAAGCGTGCGCATGCTGTTGTCAATGATACCACCGGTAACGCCCGATGTAAGTCTGACACTCTCATTTACGCTATATGACGCGGTTACCATGGGTGACATGAGGAACTTGCAGCCGGCTCCGTTACGGAAATCCAGGTTAAGTCCCAGGTTGGCATCCAGGTTACCCCATGAGTTCTTCCAGTAGGGAGTGATGGTGACGGCGGTAAAATCTGAGTAGTTGCAACCGTACACGCCCTGCCAGTCATACGCGGCACTCTTCTGGCGGTATTCCAGTCCGCCTATACCTCCAATTGCACGGACAGGCATTGAGATTCCGGCCTCAAGACGCAGCAGGCGCTCACTGTTGTCCCTTCTGGTACCGGCCAGTTTAAGGCCGTTACGTGACAGCCACTCCATTCCCAGGCTGGCATGCCACTCTATGCTGTCAATCTCTCCGGCACCCCATACGCCCAGGCTCTCACGGCCTGTGTTCTGCATCAGCTTGCTCATATCCTCCATGGCGGGAGTAAGGGCTGTACCGGGTCTGTAATTGAAATGGGAGTGACCCAGCGATGCATCGGCACCAAGGGTGAACTGATCAAAACGGTGTGAGTAATCCACATCAAGATCACCGTTCATCATCCTTGATTTCCATTTGCCGTCAGGCTTGGTAGCCCAAGCATCCATCAGTCCGTAGACCTTGAGCTCATCACGGTCCGATATACGCCAGTTAAAGTCCAGCAGGCCGTCATGCACGTTCCTAAGGCCCCAACCAAAGCGTACCAGACCCTGGTAACGGGCCACGGTTACATCATCCGAGCTCTCTGAGAACGCGCCCATGGGAGCACGCTTGAGGCTCTGCATGGGATTGGGCTCGGTAAGGTAGCTCACCTGGGCAGCCTTGCGCTCCGATACCGGTTTCTGCGGTACCGGCATTATCTTCTCTGTCTTGGTGACGGTGGGGTTATATGCGCCCTCAATGGTCAGTGACCTGGAGGGGAGTCCGTCCTGTGCATATGCTGCCGTACAGCATACAGCACCCAATATTGCCAGTATAGTATTTCTCATCATAAATATCAGTCAAGTCTGTCTTCAATCATCTGTGCTATATCATCACTCTCTGTGTAGTTGGATTTAAGTGAAAGCAGGTATTGGCGTGCCTCCACATCCTTACCCTGTGACTTGTAGATGTCACTGAGCAGTATAAAGCTGCGGGCCAGCCAGTACATGTGCGGGGTGCCCTCCTTTATGAAATCCATAACCACCTTCTCAGCACCGGCGGCATCACCGCTGTCAAACAGCAGCTGGGCAAGCAGGTAGTCAGCCTCGGCACCATACTGTGAGCGGGTATCCTTGGAAAGGTCCTCCAGCAGCCCACGGGCATCACTCCTGTGGCTGCCACCCAGCAGAGCCTTGGCCTTGCGGTATTTGACCTCAGTAATCTGGTCGGCGGGAAGCTGTGCCTGCAGTGCCTTATCGGCATACATGAGCACCGCATCATCCTCATCTATCTTTCCGGCGCTGCTTACTATGCAGTAGAGGCTGCGTCTCTGGCGGTCCACATTGGTGGTCTTGTCATACAGGCGGATATAGGTGTCCATGGCTGTCTCCCAGTCACCCACTGACCATGCCATTGATGCCGCATGATCCAGTGCGCTCTCCGAGAAACGGCTGTTCTCATTGGCGGCCACACGCATAAAGCTCTCATATGCGTTGTCATAGTCATTCTCCTCCTCAAGCAGCAGGCCCTGATAGTACCAAGCATTTGTCACAAAGGCACCGTTGGGGAACTGAGCCAAGTAATCCTTGAAACGGGCCTTGGCATCGGCTTTCTGACCGCGGCTGAACAGGCCCTCGGCAGCGGTGTACATGAGTGAGTCACGCTCTGTGGCTGCAATGGGAGCCGCACCCTGTATGTTCTGGGTATACTCAACATATGCATTCACGTCACCCTTCTCCACGTAGATGGATTTGAGGTCAACCAGCGCCGTACGGGCCTCATCACTGCCGGGATAGTTGGCAATGACCTCCTTATAGGCCTTGATGGCATCATCGTAGCGGTCAGTCTGGTAGTAGATAAGGGCGGTCTCGGCTGCGGCCTTACGTGCCAGGTCAGTTGACGGGAAATCACTTATTATGCGTCCGAACACCTTCACGGCCTGCTCGGGTTTGTCAGTCTGCTGGTAGGCGCGTCCCTCCTCATACAGGGCCGATGCCAGATAAGCCGATTGCGGATAACCGTCAATGAGACGCTCCAGATCCTGAATCTTACCGTTATAGTTACGCTGCAGGCCGCTTACCAGAGCTATCTGGTAGAGTGCATAGTCTCCAACTGAGCGGTTCAGGTTGATTGCCATGCTGTAGTACTCCTTGGCCTGGTCATACTGGCGGCGGTAGAACATGCAGTCCGCAGCACGCAGGCTTGCATCGGCCACGATATCACTGCCCAGTCCGGCACGTGACGATGCCTCTATCACATTCCTCATATAGCGGTATGACAGGTCATACTCCTTACGGTCAAACATCATGTAACCCATGGCGTAATTGGCCAGTCCGTTACACAGCGTAACCTTATTCTGGGTGTATGCCAGATAACGCAGGTAGTCAGTCTCGGCACGTGACATATCGGACAGTCTGTAGAATGCCTCACCGCGCCAGAACGTGGCCTCAAGAGCCAGGTCATGACCGTAACGGTCCAGCGCTATCACCTGGGTGAGCAGGTCCGGCACATTGTCATACTGTCCGGCAGCCATCAGGTCCATAGCCTTGTTGTAGAGCAGCTGCATCTTGGCTGCCAGTATCGAGGCTCCGGGGTTCTTGATCTTGTCTATCGATGCCAGTGCCACATCATAGCTGGTGGTGCTCATATAGACATCCACAAGGTAACTGCTTACCTGGTCGGCATATTTTGAACCGGGGAACTCATTGAGGAAACGCTCAAATGACGTGACGGACTCAGCAAACGGTGAGTATGACGTCTCATGGATTATCATGGCGTAGTTGTAAAGGGCCTGCTCCCTGACTGACGGATTGCCGGGCAGTGAAGCGGCACGCTCAAACCAGATACGGGCCAGATTCTTGTCCTTCATCTCCAGTGCTGCCAGACCTATATGCAGGGCTGCGTTCTGTGCCATCTGGTCATCGGCATCGGCCACCTTTGAGAGATACTCAACGGCACCCTCCATATTGCCGGTGTTGAAACAGGCCAGACCCAGCAGGTACATGTCATGACGTGCATCGGCACTTATATCCTGGGCCACATAACTGGTAAGCAGATCTGCGGCCTTGGCGTAATCACCCTTGCGGTACCAGTACTCACCCAGTATGCGCTCGGCCTCGGCCTCAAGCACGGGATCATCGCTCTCGCTTACCATCCTCTGGGCGGTCTCAAATGCGGTCTTGTGGTCACCGTTTCCCTGCAGGTCGATATCGGCCAGATAGAGCTGTGCCTCACCGGCATGGGTGCCCTCAAGTGAGTTTTCAAAGCCCTCACGTGCCTTATCGGTCTTGCCGTTCACATAATCCACGTATGCGTTGTAGAACACTATGTCATCATCCTCATCGGGAGCATCTACCATACGCTCCAGTATGCTCAGCTGCAGGTAACCCTCCTGGGTACGGCCGCAACGTATCAGCGATATGGCATTATGGCGTACCAGACGGCGGCAGTCGCGTTCATCAAGCAGCAGCGGGTCACACTCATCAAAGCACTCTATTGCCTCCTGATACTCATGGACCGAGAAGTGTGCAGACCCCATAAGAGCCAGCATCCTGTTGTTATATATGGACTGCGGATACCTGCTCATGAACGTCTCAATGGCAGGCATAGCGGTAGTCAGGTCATGCTCGGCGGCAATGACCACCTGCATGAACTCAATCTCCTCTGTCTTGACCGGGCTCTCCGGTACGGCAACCTTAGCCCACTCATCCAGCACTGAGCCGGCAGCGCTGTAATCACCCTGGCTGAACAGGGTACGGCACTCGTCCAGCAGACGTGACCCGGTATCGGTAAGACGTCCCTGGGCAGCCACATCCGTGCCAAGTCCTGCTGCCAGCAACAGGCAAGCGGGCACAATAAATATCTTTCTCATTCTGTCAGAATTGTTTCTTAAACCACATATCCAGGGCGCGGTTCTCGGCAGCCTCCATGATTGCACGTTCACCGCGTCCCTTGTCATTGATGCCGCACAGGTGCAGCACCCCGTGAATGATCACTCTCATCAGTTCCTTATCCATAGACGTACGGAACTTGGAACTGTTACTCTCTACAGTGTCCAGACTTATGTACATGTCACCGCTCACAATGCCGGGCTCACTGTAATCAAACGTAATGATATCGGTATAATAGTCATGTCCCAGGAACTGGTTGTTGACCTCAAGTATACGCTCGTCATTACAGAATATATAGTTCAGGTTACCCACCTTACGGCCGTCATAAGTGGCAGCCACGGCGGCAATCCAAGCCTTGACCGCCTTCTTGTCCAGACGGGGCAGCTTTACGTTTTCAGTTATGAACTCTATCATGATATCTGTTTGGTTATGCAAAGAAAAGATATGCCAGCAGTATGGCAGCCAGTATTCCGGCCAGGTCGGCCAGCAATCCGCAGCCCACGGCATAACGGGTATTCTTAATGTTCACGCTGCCAAAGTATACCGCCAGTATGTAGAAGGTGGTATCAGTTGAGCCCTGGAACAGACATGCCAGACGGCCGGTAAACGAATCCGCTCCGTATGTGGTCATGGCATCGATCATAAGGCCGCGGGCACCTCCGCCTGAGAGCGGTTTCATGAACGCGGTAGGCAGGGCTCCCACAAACTGGCTGTCCAGTCCGCATTTCTCAACACACCAGCCTATTCCGTCCACCACGGCATCCATCGCTCCCGATGCACGGAACACGCCTATGCCCACCAGAATGGCTATCAGGTAGGGTATTATCTTGACAGCTGTGGTAAAGCCGTCCTTGGCTCCCTCCACGAACGCCTCATAAACGTTGATTTTGGCCTTTATGCCCGATATCAGGAAACCTATTATAACCAGCATCAGGATTATGTTGGCTGCACTTGTGGATACTGGTCCAATCTTTACGGCAGGGAGTTGTGAGAATCCCCAGATTATCAGCGCCACGATAAGGCTCAGTCCGCCCACGAACGCAATCAGCACCTTGTCAAAACGGATCTTCTGCATCAGGCAGGTAACCAGCAGTCCCACCAGTGTTGAGAAGAATGTAGCCAGCAGTATGGGGATGAATACATCGGCCGGCTGTGCGGCACCCATCTGAGCGCGGTATACCAGCACGCTTACCGGGATTATGGTCAGGCCCGATGTGTTGAGCACCAGGAACATTATCATGGCGTCCGATGCCACCTCCTTCTTCTGGTTCAGCTCCTGCATACGCTCCATGGCCTTGAGTCCCATCGGAGTGGCGGCATTGTCCAGACCCAGCATGTTGGCTGCGATATTCATGAATATATGGCCGTATGCCGGATCGTTCTTGGGCAGTGAGGGGAACAGACGTGAGAACACCGGGCTCAGCCAGCGGGCAAACGTACCCACCAGTCCGCCTTTCTCACCGATTTTCATAATACCCAGCCAGAGTGACAGAACTCCGGTCAGTCCAAGTGATATCTCAAAGCCCGTCTTGGCCGATGAGAAAGTAGAGTCCATTATATCCTGGAACACACTTGCATCTCCCATGCAGAGCCGTACCACAGCCACTGCAAATGCAATAAGAAAGAATGAAACCCAGATCCAGTTAAGTACCATACGCGTCCCTTGTTATTTGCGCGAAGATACCATTTTTTACGCGGACTGCGAGCACGCAGCGGGGATATTATTCAAACTCCACCCGCAGTATCAGCAAATCGCCGTCTGACAGGGTGTTACGTGTCATGTAGCGGGTGATTTCCTGATATAAGGATTTAAGCCTGTCGTCCAGTATTCCGACATTGCATTTAAGTACCTCGTAAAAGCCTTTTGATATGCGACAATAGACACTCTCTCCGTCGGAGTATGATGGAATGAGGTAATACATGATGTTTTGCCAGACATCAGAGGAACTCGCGGCCTGAGGATTCTCTTCAGAAAGGTAATTATTTGGTGGGAATGACCTGTACAATATCTTCTCTTGTTTGTCAAACAGGCATTTCTTTGTTCCTCTTGAGAAATACTCAAACATGAGGTAACGACCTGTCTCCGCCAGGCTGGAGAACCCGTATTCATAACCCTCCTTAGTCAGTTCAACTGCAAAATCCAGCGCATTCCTGTACTCACCTTCATATTTGCTATACACGCTTGACGGGATGGGATTTACGGCCACGAACTCAAATCTGGGGGTAAATGATCCGTTTGACAGCGAATAGATGGTATAGTCATGGGCCATGATAAACCTAAGCGAGTCCTTATAAACATAAGATGCGGGAGTCAATCCAAAGGATGCCGAGTTGTACTTGAAGAACTCATCCAACTTCAGATAGCTGTCTGTCTTATTAAGGTCCTTATCATACACGCTTACATAATAATCCTGGAATAAGGAGAGTGCAACAAAACTATCCCCTACTCTGTAAAGAAAGTCAGGATAATCAACAAAGGTCCATTTAGAGACATATTTGCCGTTACTGTCATAAGCTATGAGGTTACCTTCAGCATTATCAAAACAGTAAACCTTATCATCCACCGCGAAAACGTTCTCAACACCGTACAACTCGCCCGGACCACGTCCCTCGATTGAACGGTCAACCACCTTCTTGCCGCTCTTGTCATACATAAGCAGGCGCTTGCCGTGTCTGTGTACAAATGCATAACGATCTGTAGATTTGGTCATCATACTTTGGTTTATGAATGACCATGATACATCCGTATCAAGGTTCACCAATGATATGGATTTGATTTTCTGTTCCACTGGACCGGAATCCGTGCTCAAATCAATACGGTCCACACCTGTTACGGTTTCAACACTCTTTTGGCCGCATGCCGCAAACAGGAGTGACATTGCCACGAGCAACTCTTTTCTTTTCATCTCTTTCTATTATTCAACGGTAATGACTGCCGATGTGGTGGTAGCGCGGAAAGCGGGAGCGTAGAGGCACTGCATCACGGCGTTTCCTACGGTGAAACGGCCCGGTTTCTGTACGTTCACCTCATACTCGATTACGTAACTGCCCTTGCTCAGACGGTCAATATAGAATACCGTACGGGTATTGCCAGGAGCTGCATAATAACCTATGTCATCACGCCAGTTGTAGATGTATCCGGCTCTGGTGCTTACAGGCTCCACTGCCGCGGCACGCATATCGGACAGTTGCAGGTACTCAAGGTTACGGTCTGTGGTAAGTTCAAACTGAACCTTAAGCAGGTCTCCCACATGCAGTTTAGTTCCGGACTTGACCTCCTCAAGACGGTCTCCCTCTGATCCGCGTATTACACGCCAGATGGTACGCTTAAGCTGCATTCCGTTCTCAGTATGCTCAATCTTGTCCAGATTCTCGGTAAACGAGCGGTAAACGGCACCCCAGCTTATGCCCGGGGTATTGCTCTCAACCTTTATATCGGCCTTGTCACGTCCTATTGGGCCGTCCCAGGTCATGGTGGTGTAACCCGCCGTTGCCTTGGAATCCGATGCACGCAGCGCATCCTTTCCTACGTATATGGTGATGTCCGGATCAGACTCCAGCTGGACATCGGAACCTGTAGCCATAAGTGCCACCACTGCGGCGGCTGTTGCGGCCGATGAGCACCAACCGGTGGTCTGACGCTGTTTGAGCAGCCAACGGGCGGCCTCTACGGCCTGGGGCTTGTTACCGGTGGCAAGCAGGGTGCGGATAATGAGTGACTGAGTCTCAATGGGAGCCTCATGCCACAGCAGTCCGCCCTCATTGTCACGCCAGTAACGGCCCATCTCATCGCTGTAGAGAGAGCGCTCCAGCAGTGTGGCGGCTATATGCTGTGCCTGCTCATTCTTACCCTCACGTGCCATAAGCAGAGCCAGCTGCGCACGGAACCAGAGGTTCAGGTCATAGGTCTCCTTTTTATCGGCCAGACTCATGTAATAGTTGTAGCTATCACGGGTGTCTGCACTGAACTTATAATCCCTGTAATAGGAACGCATCATGAGATAGCTCAGTTCACTGTAACCCAGAGACTCAGGCTTGTGCTCCGCTTTATACAGTTTGTAGAAGTATCCGTCCATAAAGTCAAGAGCCCTCTGTATCGTCTCTTTCACCCGCGGAGTGACATCCAGTATACCGTTCTCAATAAGCAGACCGAATCCCTGCAGTATCTCATCGGTGACATGAAGGCTTGATGATCCGTCCTCTATCCAGGGCCAACCGCCGTCGGCTATCTGGGTGTCCATCAGTTTTGTGATGGCCTGCTCCAGGGACTGGGCGGTCTCTTCATCTGACAACGCGGTTGCCAGATTGCGCAGACGGTCACGCTCACTGTTGCTGTTAAGCAGCCACGGGGTCTCCTCAAGCAGTGTGCCGGTCAGTTTCTGATTCTTTTCAAGCTGTGTCTGCCACTCCGATGCGGGCAGTGCGGCCCACTCGTCAAGCATCTCACGTATTGCCGGGTACCGGGAGCTAAGATCCTGTGATATGGCGGCACCCATAAGGCTGTGCATGAGGCGCAGGTTACTGGGATCATCCACACGTATCATTGAAGGCAGAGCCTGGATTGCATACCATATAGGCATGGAGCTGTACTCAAGGGTAAGTTGCTCATCGGCCATAGTGGTGGAACGGGGTTTGTCAAGATCGGCAAAACGGAAGGTACGGGTCTCATCACCGTTGTTAAAGAGTGACAGAGCCTGGGTTACCTGTGTGCGGTTGGAGAGCACGGGAATGGTCTCCTCCATTCCGTCACTGTGACCCTTGGTACTGGCAGTGAGCCTGTAGGTCACGGCGGTAAGTCCGGCAGGCACCTTAACGGTAAATGACGTGCCTGTGCTGCCGCCGGCAGGTATGGAGACACTCTTCTTCAGAGCCCCCTCAATGATACCCAGAGCGCTGCCGGTTACGGCATCGGTGAAAGTGAGTATGACATCGGCCTTGACCGGCTGGTCAGTAAGGTTGCTCACCTTGACCGTGAACTCCATTCGGTCACCCTGACGCAGGAATCTGGGAGCGGCAGGCTCAACCATTATCTTCTTGCGGGTAACCATGGTGGTGTCTACGCGGCCCGAACTGAGAGAGTCAGTGAATGCTATGCCCTGAATCTTCCACTCTGTAAGCAGCTGCGGGGCACGGAAACGGTATGTGGCAGCTCCGGTGGAGTCAGTAACCATATACCCGAACAGACCTGTGGGATTAAGGTCGGAACGTATACTTACGGACTCCTCTCCATCGGTCTTTACTCTGACAGTTACTGCCTCAATGGGTTCTTCGGCCAACATCATATCCGACATACCGCGTACACTGCCCTGGATGGAATTATCGGACCCCATCACTTCCATGTCAAGCACTGTCGCCTCCAGTCCGTCATCTATTCCGGTCTGACGGGCCAGGTCACTCTGCTTGTCATAAGCCTTGACCTTTCTTATCATAGCCGCCGTCAGTTCCACCAGACTCACACTCTTGGGATTATAACGGAACGGATCTATAAGAGTACCCGTAACGGCACGTTTACCCTTATATTCATATTCCTGACCGAAAGAGTGATGCCACGGAACATATTGGTTGAAATAGATATGTCTGTTTTCCAGCATGTTCCAATATCTGATATATGTCGATCCGAACGGCTGGAACTGAATGCGGTTCACTCCGTAAACATCCAGCGCACGGTCATACATATCAACCATTACGGCTGCCTGGACCGGATTGCCCTGCCAATCGGTGACACGGATCTTCCACTCCTCATCCGTATCAGGCTCCAGCTCGCTGCGGAATGTCTCCAGTTCCATCCTGAGCTGACGTTTCCTGTCAGGAACCTCAAACTCATATCTGGCATTGGTCACTACTCCTTCATAAAGGATGCAGGTAGTGACAACGAACTCTCCTATCAGTTCATCAGTTACCGGAATCTCAATGGTCTGCTGGCGGCCGTCACTTACCAGCATGCCCTGGTCATACAGGCCGTATTTGTTGGCAACCATATAGTGTATTACCGCACCCTTACGGTTGCTGCCCAGTCTGATCCTGGCTGTATCGCCTGGCTCAACCTTACTGCCACCTGCCTGGAATCCCCATAACAGTCTGTTCTGCGGTACAAATCCGTAATCATCCTCACGACACAAGACGAATTCGGCTGTCTGCTCACAGCCCTCTGCGTTTGCCGTTACGCGGTAGACACCTGACTGCAGTCCGTCAAGTATCAGTTTTGATGATTCCCAGTCATCCTTGTCAAACGGAACCACACCCTCAAAGATGATCTTCTCAATTACATCCTCACCCTTAAAGTCAAAGTCATAACGCGGGAAACGCTCCTTAAGGTTCTGGTTATCGGCACTTGCCTTCAGTTCCTTTACTGTCTTGTTATAGTGTTCATCCTTAAGGATCTCAAACGGAAGCGGCAATCCGGGAGTCTCAAGCCAGCTAAGCCTGCTCACTTTAACGTTAATGCGTGCCGATGACAGCCCGTTGTTATTTTCAAAAATGAAATGGAAAGTATTCTCACCCTTGCTGTTCAGGGCACCCTGATTTGATGATATTCCGATATGACGTTCCGGTTTCTGGTCGGCATCGAACCTGGTCTGAGCATCATGCGTCTCACCGTTGATATCGGTTACGGATACCCTTACCTGAACATGGCTGCTGTTATTAATCATCCACTCTGACGGTACCGTGACATTGAAACTGAATGAACCGTCAGGTGCCGTATGAACCTCTCCCGCTCCTATCCTTATATTACCCCTCTCATCAGGTATGCAGAACGGGTGACATGAATATGAACTTACACCGGCATACCACCTTACGGTTGCTCCGTCCACAGGCACACCTGTGTATGAGATGACATTACCTGTAATGGTGACAGGCTTATCATATTTTACCTCATCGGTGCAATTATTGAGTCTTACCTCAAATTTGGGCTGACGGAAAGATTCCACATTGATACTTACGTATCCGTCAAAATCATAGTCACTGTCATCAACACTATACACTTCTATGTCATATCTGCCGGGCCTGCAGTTGGCAGGTATCCTGAAAGAACCCTTGAAAACGCCCATACTGTCAGTGACAAGGGAGTCAACACCCTCTTCCTCACTCTCGGCTGCTTCAAATTCGACCTCAAGTTTTACTCCGGCCAGGACATGGCCCTTCTCTCCATCCTTTGAATAGGCCACACCGCTGTATTGGATCATATCTCCGGGCAGATATGTGTATCGGTCAGTATAGACTTTGACAAACTCACGGCTTGGCATATCGCTTATCCAGGGAATGTTGAATGTCTCATTACCCCTGTTTCCTTGTGCCTCAAGCTCAATACGGTAACGGTCATTTTTCATACCCTCAATCCTGATTGAACCGTCAGCTCCGGTAATGCCGCTCGTAACCATCCTTACCTGCTCATCCTGGTTGTTGATTTTCCAAACGGAATATTTGCAGTCCGGGACAGGCTTGCCGGTACGGGTATTCACGGCAACTCCGCAAAGCGTGCCGTTATCTTGTACCATTTTCATGAACCTTATGCCGTTGCACTCCAGATACTGGTACGATATGCAGTCTCCGCTGTTAAAGTACGGACCCGTGGATGCCATAAGATAGTAGCACCCCTGCATAACGGGTGACATGCCGAATATAGCGTTATGCTGCAGATAATCACCCGGATCATTCAGGCTCATACTCCACTCCACAACCGCATTGCATTGATTGAGTTGTGACAGCAGGGTAACCTCATCAATAATATTGTTCAGTCTGCCGGGAACCTCAACAATCTTAAAGTAGACAGTCTTGACATTGGTATAATACAAGCGGGCTATATTGCGCTCTCCCGGCAGCAGGTCCTGCGTGAGTTCTATCCTTATGTCCTTGTGCTCAATCAAATCCTTGATGCCCATGCACTCATACGCGCCCTCGCTCTTGGGCCATTTCTTCTGGGCTGCAATGCAGATGTCACGGGCCTGACGCCGCATATTCCGGGCCTTTTCATCGGACATTCTAAGAATGTTGTCCTCAATCTTAAGGGCAGCCATACTGTAAAGCATGGTGCTGAACTTGACCTTCTTTGAATAGGACTCTGCAAGCGCAACCGTTCCCTTGAGCCACTCCTCATCATTGCGGTTCCACTCATGGTCTGTGTCCAGATAATCATCAAGCACCCTCATTCGCCTTATGTCAATGGTGCAGCGGATATCGGGTTTGGCACCGTAATTGTGCTGGATAAGACGCCTCAGTACATAGAACTGCCACAGGTCCGGATCATCGGGGGTAAGGTGACGGGTAGCCTCCAGATAATCCTGCATGGTGCCGTAAAGGCGGGGGTCATCAAAGAAAGACCTCTTGCCCAGTGTCAGGTCAGTGTCTGTAATGACCACCATAGCGTTGTCCATAAGCATATCCACCAGCATGGGACGCAGTTTCTGGCCGGCCTTGTTTCCACCCGGGAAAAACTCCAGGTAGTATCCCGATGCCACATCACCCGCCATGTTTATGGACTGGTCCAGATGGTAACAGATGGTATCACATATCATCTTAGGTGTCCAGTGCTCCAAGGGCGGATCTGCCTCATCGGTAGATGCATTGTAACTGTAGCCATATCTGTTCCAATACTCCATGTATCCCTTGGCCAGGAATGCATGGCAGATAGCCTTATGTTCCTTTACCCTGAGTTTGGGCAGGAGTGTCTTGAACAGCTCTATTCCCGATTTGATGCCGTCTTCGCTGAATGTCTGCTCCATCTGGGTAAGATATGCGGCACTCTTAAGCATCTCGCGGCCGTTATTGTCCTTGGCCGCCATGTCCCAGATGTTATTGATCTCTTTTGCAGCACTCTCCGGAAGGTCCTCTTTAACAAACTTTTCCACCTTCTTCCATGCGCGTGAATACTTATCCGCGCTGGCAGTCGCAGTAGTCAGTGTCATAATGATAATCAGAAACGATATTCTCAAAAGGTTTCTCATAAGCTCTCTGTATAAAAAATGTACTCTTTCTGGTTTTTGGATATAAAACCGGGAAAGAGGCAAAATGCGTCCCCGTGCGCTAAATAAAATTACTCGAACAAGCCGCCCGGCATGGACTCGTAGCGGGAACGGCCCAGGTGCTTGTAGGCCAGATCCGTCACCTCACGTCCGCGTGGTGTACGCTTGAGGAATCCCTCCTGGATAAGGAACGGCTCATAAACATCCTCAATGGTTCCGGCATCCTCGCTAAGTGCCGTGGCAATGGTTCCTATACCCACCGGACCACCCTTGAACTTGTCAATGATGGTGGTAAGGATGCGGTTGTCAATCTCATCCAGTCCGTATTTGTCTATGTTGAGCGCCTCAAGGGCTATATTGGCTATTGAGAGAGTTATGCGCCCTGATCCCTTGACCTGTGCAAAGTCACGCACACGGCGCAGCAGGGCATTGGCTATACGGGGCGTTCCGCGGCTGCGACCCGCTATCTCAGCAGCAGCATCCACGTCACAAGGTATGCCCAGTATACCGGCAGAACGGAGTATGATTTTCTGCAATGTCTTGGCATCATAATACTCCAGATGCATGTTTATTCCGAACCTGGCACGTAACGGAGCGGTAAGCAGACCGCTGCGGGTTGTGGCACCTATCAGGGTAAACGGATTAAGGTCTATCTGTATGCTTCGGGCGCTGGGACCCTTGTCAATCATGATGTCTATGCGGTAATCCTCCATAGCCGAGTAGAGATACTCCTCTACCACGGGCGACAGGCGATGTATTTCATCGATGAAAAGGACATCTTTAGGTTCAAGTGAGGTAAGGATACCTGCCAGGTCACCCGGCTTGTCCAGCACCGGACCCGATGTGATCTTGAAGCCCACACCAAGTTCATTGGCAATGATGTTGCTCAGGGTTGTCTTACCCAGTCCGGGAGGGCCGTGCAGCAGGGTGTGGTCAAGCGACTCGCCGCGCTGGCGGGCAGCCTGCACAAAGACACGCAGGTTCTCTACGATCTTGCTTTGTCCCGCAAAATCATCGAACGTCAACGGACGCAGGGCGTTATCGAGCTCCTTGTCCGAGTTGAGCTGCTGCTGTCTTATATCAAAATCCTCCATTTACTTTATTGCTGCTGCAAGCTCGTTTGCATTAATCAGAGACTGCTCGCCAGTCTCCATATTCTTGAGTGTCACCTTACCCTCGGCCAGCTCGTTGCTACCCACGATTGCTACGTAGGGAACTGCGCCGGCATTGGCGTATGACATCTGCTTCTTCATCTTGGCGTTATCCGGATATATCTCGGCGGGTATGCCGTGTGCACGGAGCTCGGCCAGAAGCTTAAGGCAGAATTGAGCCTCATCATCACCCAGGTTCAGGAACAGCACCTTGACACCGCTCTGTGCCTCCTTGGGATAGAGATCCAGCTGATTAAGCACGTCATATATGCGGTCTGCACCGAATGATATGCCCACGCCGCTCACACCCGGAAGTCCGAATATGCCGGTAAGGTTGTCATAACGTCCGCCACCGCTTATGGAGCCAATCTCAACATCCATGGCCTTCACCTCAAAGATTGCTCCGGTATAGTAGTTAAGACCACGTGCCAGGGTGAGGTCAAGCTCCAGCTGGTTCTTAAGGCCAAGCCTGGTTGCACCGTCCAGAATGAAACGGCACTCCTCAACACCCTTGAGTCCGGTCTCGCTGCCGGCCAGCACAGTGGCTATGGTATCCAGCTTCTCAGCATTGGAACCTGAGAGCTTGATTATGGGCTGAAGTTTGTCAATGGCATCCTGCGGCAGGCCCTTATCGGCCAGCTCGGCATTCACACCGTCAAGTCCTATCTTGTCAAGCTTGTCTATGGCTACGGTAATATCCACAATCTTATCGGCCTGACCTATCGACTCTGCTATTCCGGCCAGTATCTTGCGGTTGTTCAGCTTTATGGCAACCCTTACGCCGAACTTGCTGAACACCATGTCTATCATCTGGATAAGCTCAATCTCATAGAGCAGCGAGTCACTGCCTACCACATCGGCATCACACTGATAGAACTCGCGGTAACGGCCCTTCTGAGGACGGTCAGCACGCCATACCGGCTGTATCTGGAAACGCTTGAAGGGGAACTGCAGCTCCTCACGGTGCATCACCACGAAACGGGCAAACGGAACAGTGAGGTCATAACGGAGTCCCTTCTCGCAGAACTTGGATGCCAGCTTAAGGCTGTTGCGTGACAACAGCTCCTCATCGGTCAGGCCACTCATGTAGTCACCTGAGTTCTGGATTTTGAACAGCAGTTTGTCACCCTCCTCGCCATACTTGCCCATCAGGGTGGAGAGGTTCTCCATAGACGGGGTCTCTATCTGGCTGTATCCGAACAGACGGAATACGCTGCGGATTGTATCAAAGATATAGTTACGGCGCGCCATCTCCACCGGAGTGAAGTCACGCGTGCCTTTGGGAATAGACGGTTTCATTGTATCAGCGTCTTCTTGATGAATAAATCATTATGTAGTAAATGAGTGTACCCAGTGAACTTACAGCAGCAACCACGTAGGTGTATGCGGCGGCCTTGAGTGCATCACGGGCACCATCCATGGTGTCACGTCCCGCAACAGATGATTTCTGCAGCCAAGCCAGTGCGCGGCTGCTGGCATCGATCTCAACCGGAAGGGTTACGAAACTGAACAGGGTGGTCATGCCGAACAGCACTATTCCTGCCAGCATCAGTGCCGGGAACACCTCAATCATGAATATACCCAGTATCAGCACCCAGGTAACTATCTGCGATGAGAACTGCACCACGGGTACCAAAGCCGAACGCAGCTTTACCGGGGCATATTGTGCGGCATGCTGTACTGCATGTCCGCATTCATGCGCAGCCACTGCAGCAGCCATGATGCTCCTGCCGTAATAGACATCGCGGCTCAGGTTGACCGTACCGTCCACCGGATTGTAGTGGTCAGTGAGTTTACCTTCCACGCAGGTGACCTTCACGTCACTGATGCCGTGACTCTGGAGCATGCGGCATGCTACCTCATACCCGGTACTGCCGTCACGGGTAGGAACCTGGGAGTATTTGTTGAACTTGCGCTTCAGGTTACCCTGCACTGAGAAACTGAGGATGGCTATCACAATGAACAGCACCCAGTAGAAAGCGTAGGGAGAAATTGTTGCGCCTGCAGTAGGATCCATTATTCGCGAACGATTGTCTGGTTACGGTCAGGACCTACTGACACAATGCTTACGGGAGTCTCAAGGAACTCTTCCAGGAATGAGATGTAGTTGTTGAACTCCTCGGGGAATTCATCCTCATCATGAACCTTGGTCAGGTCTGTCTTCCAGCCCGGAAGCTCCTCATAAACGGGCTCTACGCCCTCGCAGTCAAACGGGAACTCATCAGTCTGTGTGCCGTCGGGCAGCTTGTAAGCCACGCAAGCCTTGATGGTGGGGAATACGTCAAGTACATCACTCTTCATAAGGATCAGGTTGGTTACACCGTTCAGGCGTACTGCATAACGCAGGGCAACCAGGTCAACCCAACCGCAACGGCGGCGACGGCCTGTTACTGCGCCGAACTCCTGACCGCGGTCAGAGAGCTTCTCGCCATCGGCATCAAACAGCTCAGTGGGGAACGGACCGCTACCTACGCGTGTGCAGTAGGCTTTCATGATTCCGTAAACCTTACCGATATTGCGCGGAGCGACACCCAGACCGGTGCAGGCACCTGCGCAGATGGTGTTTGATGATGTTACGAACGGATATGAACCAAAGTCTATGTCAAGCATTGTACCCTGGGCACCCTCGCAGAGGATGGTCTTACCCTCACGCAGCAGGTTAGCCACAAAGTGCTCGCTGTCCACGAACTTGAACTGTTTCATGTACTCTATACCCTCACGCCATGCCTTCTCAAGGGGAGCCAGGTCATACTCAAAGTTCAGGCTCTTGAGAGTGCGCTCATGGGCTGCGCGTGCGGCTGCATAACGCTCCTCAAAGTCAGGACGCAGCAGGTCACCTACGCGTACACCTGTACGAGCCACCTTGTCGGTGTATGTGGGGCCGATGCCACGACCTGTGGTACCAACCTTGTTTGAACCCTTTGATGCCTCCAGCGCACTGTCCATAAGACGGTGTGTAGGCAGTATCAGATGTGCCTTCTTGGATATGAGCAGACGGCTCTTAAGGTCTATGCCAGCAGCCTCAAGTGCCTCGGCCTCAGCCTTGAAGAGGGCTGCATCCAGTACCATACCGTTGCCAATGATATTCTGCTTGTTACCCTGGAATACACCTGAAGGGATGGACTTGAGCACGAACTTCTTGTTATCAAAGATAAGTGTATGGCCGGCGTTGGGACCACCCTGGAAACGGGCTACTACATCATAACGCGGAGTCAGCACATCCACTACCTTACCCTTGCCTTCATCACCCCACTGCAATCCCAGCAGGACATCAATCTTTTCTGTTTTCATTTCTTGTCTTTATCTTTTTTGTTCAATCTATTCTGTTTTCTCTTTATGGCTGCCGAGCACTTGCTGCACAATCCGTACACGGTAAGTGACCAGCCTGCCATGGTAAACCTGCGCTTGCGCATGCTCTCAATCTGACGGCGTACCCCATCATCGGTAACATCAGTCACACTGCCGCAACTTGTGCAGGTAAGCCTTATGGTACTCCTGTTTTTCCAGCACTTCTCATACCGGACCAGACCGCTAAGGCATATCTTTCTTACCAAACCGGCATCCTCAAGCAGTCCCAGGCCGTTGTACACCGTAGCGCGGCATACCCTGAAATTCTGCCGGGACTCCATTATCTCCTGGAGAGTCTCAGGAGTGAACGGACCATCGGTCTGCAACACTGCATCCAGAACGGCTCTGCGCTCGGGAGTGTTTCTGAGATTCTGCAGACGCAAATGCTCTGCCAGCATCTCACGCATCTCCTGGTTCCTGTCACTCATCCCTCAGCTACAAATCCCAGAGCGGTTCTGGCCGCCTGGGCGCACATCAGGTCAGAACCGTTGATGGCGGCCTGAGCCTGGTCTTTCAATTCCTGAACATAACGCGGCCCCATCTCACGCCCTGCGCGCAGCATATGAGCCAGCGTAAGGAAACCGCAATATCGGGCCATGCTGTTATCCGAAGCTATCCAGCGGAAAGCCGCCTCTGATGCCCCTTTCATCCGGCTGAAAAGGTACATGCTGCATACCTCAGCCAGGTCAGGATACTTTATCTGCTCTATCCAGAGGTCTGCCAGATCCGTCTGGAACTGCTCCTCAGGGTAGATAAGGGCTGCAAGAATCCTGCACTCGCGGATATCCTCTTTCCAGAGCTCAACCGCAAGTTCAGGATCTTTACCCTGCTCTGATGCTATCTGTTTAAGTCCCGGCAATCCAACACCGAAATTAAGCTTATAACCCATGCCGGCCTCCCTCATGTCTGCAGAGGCTATGCCGTTCATGTTAAGTCTCAGTTTCTGCTTAATATCAAGAATACTCTCCCGGGCTGTCATTATAGTTCAGTGGCGTCTAAAAAGTTTATTTGGCGAGATGGCGTTTCTTGAACTGATGAGGGGCCTCGCCCTTCTCCTTGAAGAATGCCGCATAGAACGACTGGCGGTTTGAGAACCCTGACATCGTTCCAATCTCCTCCATTGTCTTGTCCAGGTAACGCTTATCGGTGAGATAATGCACTGCGTCGCGTACTCTGAATTCATTCACCAGACTGGAATAGTTCATTCCGAATCTTGAATTGATCACGGCCGACAGGTATCTGGGATTTGTATTCAGATCCTCGGCCAGCTGCTTTGCGGAATAATCCGGATCGCGGTACTTTTTCTGTGCAACCACGATTGTCAGGATACCGTCATACAGCTCATCAGCAAGTTCTGCACGGATAAGGCCCCTGTAACCAGCTTCCTTTTCGGCCTTTTCCCTGATTTTGTAAGGCTTAGTGTTAGTTTCCATAATGTAAATTTACGTCACAAAATAAATGATTTTCCCGCAGAGTACGCACGCGCAAACGTCAATATTATTTAAAAAAGGCACAACTGCCTGAACATGACTTCCAAACCATGGATTTTTTGTAATTTTGGCATCAATACACCTACCCCCTGAATGATAGACCAGCTCACAATAGAAAAGATACTCGATGCCGCCAACATTGTTGATGTGGTATCGGAATTCGTGACCCTGCGCCGCCGCGGTGTCAACTATGTGGGACTGTGTCCGTTCCATAACGAGAAGACCCCATCGTTCTATGTCTCTCCGTCCAAGGGGATCTGCAAGTGTTTCAGTTGCGGCAAGGGCGGCAACGCCATCCATTTCCTTATGGAGCATGAGCAGATGTCGTTCCAGGATGCTGCCGAGTGGTTGGCAAACAAATACGGCATCCCGTTCCGCAAACGTGAGATGACGGATAGCGAGAAGGCATTGCAGAATGAGCGTGAGTCAATGTTCATTACAAACCAGTTTGCCCTGGATTTCTTCAAGGACACTCTTTTGAACACCGATAAGGGCCGCGCGGTAGGTCTGGCATATTTCCGCAAACGCGGATTCCGAGATGACATACTTGACAAATTCTTTCTTGGTTACTGTCCCGATGAGCCCGATGCCCTGGCCCGCGCCGCATTGGCTAAAGGATA
>Ga0265301_10001610_pt1 | contig 28955 bp, 24 predicted proteins | sample AusTroGonzalo_MG_2_FD_193488 | JGI IMG/M metagenome (GOLD analysis project Ga0265301, IMG submission 193488) | Bovine rumen microbial communities from tropical cattle in Woodstock, Queensland, Australia - Gonzalo_04 | ecosystem: Host-associated > Mammals > Digestive system > Stomach > Rumen ... | reverse complement strand
GTTCGTAAAGCGGCAGGGCGAGCAGCTAAAAAGCGATGCGCTGATTGCCTCCGGCTCCGATGCCCTCTTCGATGCCCTCATCACGCTGGCGACGCTGTTCTCTGCAGGCATTATGCTGCTGTGGAACGTATCGCTCGATGGCATCCTGAGTGCCTTGATTTCCGCCGTCATCATCAAGGCCGGTTTCGAGATGCTGGTCTCGCCCGTCAATGAGTTGTTGGGAACACGGTTCTCGCCGGAGCTGGTACGCGACATCAAACAGGAGGTGATGGCTTTCGATGGCGTGCAGGGAGTCTATGACATTATCCTGCACAACTATGGCCCCAACGTGGTGATCGGTTCGCTGCACATCAATGTTGATGACACGATGAATGCTCACGACATCCACGGCTTGACGCGCCGTATCTCAGAACATCTCTACGCCAGCCACGGCGTCATTATGACCATTGGCATATATGCTGTCGCCACAGGCCACAACCGTCGGGCAGAACTCCAGAGCATAGTGATGCAGGCGTTGTCCAAGCACAAGGAAATCGTGCAAGTTCACGGCTTTTACAACTTCGAGGAAGAACATCGCCTCTCCGTCGATGTCGTCCCAGATATCTCCGTCCGTGACGAAGCAGCCCTCGCCTCACAGCTGACCGACGAGATCAAGGCGCTCGTGCCAGGTGAGGATGTAACGATTCTGATTGACCATAATTATAGCGAATGATAACATCCGACTAACAAAAGAAAATGAAGAAAGTAATGATTCTGGCTGCAATGGCAGCACTGTTGGCCATGACTGGCTGTAATGAGAATAGGGAATCGTCGAAGGAGGTCGCTTCTTTTGATGAAGTATTGATAACAAGACGAAGCGTCCGCAGCTACGATGCCTCGAAGAAAATCTCCGAAGCCGAGGTCCGTGAACTTCTGACGGCTACCCAAGAGGCTCCCTCGTGGGCCAATCAGCAGCCGACAAAGTATTACGTGGCCATCAGCGATGAGAAACTGGCCGCCGTGCAGGAGATGGTGGGAGGCAACAAGGAGCGCATCAAGAACGCCCCGGTTCTGATTGTTTCGTCCTTCGAGAGGGGTAAGTCGGGTTTCTTCCAGGGCAACCAGACCAACGAGATTGGCGACGGATGGGGAGCCTACGACAATGGACTGAGTAACTGCTACCTGATTCTGAAGGCCCGCGCCATGGGCTTCGACACGCTCATCATGGGGATGCGCGATGCCAATGCTCTCCGCACGCTCTTCGACATCCCGGAGAACGAGACGATTATGGCAGTCATCGCACTTGGCTACAGGGATGGAGAGCCCAAACGCCCTGAACACAGGCCCCTCGACGACATCGTCAAGTTCTTCTGATCAAGCTTGACAATGTAAAAGAAAAGACTAATTATATGAAACAAGAAAGTCTTTTGATAACAACATGAAAGAAGTCTGTTCTGGCTACGCCAAGCTATTGATGCTTTCGTGGCTCATCGCCTCGTCGCCCAACAGGAGTTCCGACCTGCGGAATATGGCTTGCTCTATAGCCATGAACTATCGCGACATTTCTATTTAACTTCTGCCACGACTTCGATCTCTACCAAGGCGCCCTTCGGCAGGGTCTTCACAGCAACGGCAGAGCGAGCAGGATATGGCTCCGAGAAGAATTCGGCATAGACAGTGTTCATGTCGGCAAAGTCGTTCATGTCAGCCATAAACACGGTGGTCTTTACGACGCTGGCCATGCTGAGCCCAGCCTCTTCCAGGATGGCCTTGACGTTGGTGAGCGACTGACGTGCCTGTTCCTTAATACCGCCTTCAACGAATACGCCCGTGGCAGGGTCGATGGGTATCTGGCCGGATGTATAGACGAGATTACCGACTTGGATGGCCTGACTGTAAGGGCCGATGGCAGCGGGTGCCTTGGTTGTACTGATTACTTTCATTGTGCGTTATAAATATAGTTGTGGGTGCAAAAGTACCTATTTTTCTACGATTATCACAATATTTACATATAAAATTAGCAAAATTGGAAAATTCCTAAATAATCACAAAAAATCCTCCGTATCGCAAGTGGTATGGAGGATTCTTCGTATCTTCGCAGCAGAAACCGCAAAATAGGAAATTCTTTCCCAAATCTATATAACGTGTGTTTAAAATAATGTCTGTACCTTTGCACCCCGATTACAGGCTGCAAACAAAAATGAATATGAAAAGACTTCTTATTTCGGTATGTGCCGCCTTTATGCTGCTTGGCAAAGCAACAGCTCAGGATGAGGTAGCCACTTTCCGCACTTGGGCCATGACCCCACCGATGGGTTGGAACTCATGGGACTGCTACTATTCGAGCGTCACGGAGAAAGAGGTGATGCAGAACGCGCAGTATCTCGTGGATAACGACTTAGTGCGCCACGGATGGGAATATGTGGTGATAGATATCCGCTGGTACTGCAACCATCCGTCATTAGGCGGAGGCAACTATAACCAGCGGGGCGACCAAGGCTATGTACTCGACGAGTACGGCCGATACCTGCCTTCGCCCACACGCTTTCCCTCGTGTTTGCAGGATGGGAAGAACATTGGCTTCAAGGCTCTGGCTGAGAAGATTCACCAGATGGGACTGAAATTCGGTATCCACATCATGCGTGGTGTGCCAAAGTCTGTCGTAGGCTCAAGCTACAAGTTGAAAGGCAGCGAGGGAACGGCATGGAGCCAGGTGTATAACGGCACGACATCACCCTGCACGTGGTTGAAGGACAACCTGCTGGTGCGTAACAACGAGGCCGGCCAGCTCTATTACAACAGCATCATGGATCTCTATGCCGAGTGGGGTGTTGATTTCCTGAAGATTGACGATCTCTCGCGTCCGTTCTATACAGACGAGATACACATGATTCGTAAAGCCATTGATCAAACGGGACGTCCGATAGTACTTTCGCTCTCTCCTGGCAAGACGCAGTATCAGTATGCCCAGGAGTGCCTTGACAACGCCAACATGTGGCGCATGATGGATGACCTGTGGGACAACTGGAGTCATGTGGATGCAGTCTTCAATGAAGCTCACGAATGGAGTAAGTATGCACGTCCGGGCAACTATGCCGACTGCGATATGCTGCCATTGGGACAGATTGCGATGACCATCGGCGATGCTGGCTATACGAATGCTGATGCAGGACGATGGACAAACCTGACGCAGAACGAGCAGCTTACCATGATGACGCTCTGGGGCATCTGTCACTCACCCCTGTTCTTTGGCGGAGAGATGACCAAGAACGATGCCTTCACGCTGTCACTCCTGAACAACGAGGAGTATCATCAGATGCACAAATACGGACAGAATGCCCATCAGGTGATGAACGATGAGGATAACGGTAGGGTAGTGTGGACCAGCGAAGATGCTGCCACAGGCAACCGCTACTTGGCGCTCTTTCAGCGCGACAATACCCGCTGGATTATCGGTAACAAGGCGCTGTATAAGTCGGAAGTGGTGGCCTACACCACCGACGGTCATGCTGTGGATGTGGATATAGAATGGCCTGACGGTCAGAAGACGCTGGTACTGGTCGTTGACGACGGCGGCGACAACTACAACTACGATCACGGTGACTGGATCAATCCAACGCTCGTGCTGCGCGACGGTACGGAAGTGCCTCTCACAGGCTCCTACAAGACCCGTGCCTATACCGCCTCATATTTTAATCGCGTGTATGAGAATAAGAATGTGGACAACGGCGGCAAGATGAAGGTGATGGGGGTGAGCTATGACAGAGGTTTCTCTACGGATGCCAACGCCGCCATCTTCTTCCAGATACCCGACAATATGGACGTTGTGCGCTTCAAGGCGAAGGCTGCTGCCGATGACTCTGGTATCAACCAGATTGGAGCGACGACGAGCATTCGCTTTATGGTATTCAACCAGAACCCGCTCACCAACGAGCAGGATGACTACGCTGCACGTTCGGGTCTTATCTGCCGCACAGGTACGAAGTCGAAAGTGATGGAGTGCGACGTGACCCATGCGGAACAGCTGAAGATCTTTGTGAGCAACTACGGCGACGGCTTTGCCTACGACCGTGCTGACCTCATCAACCCCGTGCTCATCGATGCAGACGGCGACGAGGTTTCGCTCACCACCCTGAAACAGACCTCCTATACCTCGGAATGGGGCTCGCTGCACGTGAATAAGAATGTAGAAGGCGGCGCGCTGCGCGTCGATGGACAATCCTACACTACCGGCCTTGGCCTGAACGGTCAGTGCACGCTCATCTACGACCTGCCTGCCGGGCATAACTTTAAGACTTTCCGAGCCCTCTGCGGCTATGACAGTAGTTGCGACACCGACAACACATCCTCTACGGGCACTACGATGGAGTTCTTCTTCTATGTGACGGCTCCCGATGGCGGTTACAACTTCGACCTAACCCAACTTGGATTTGGAGCTAACGAGTCTGTTCCCGTCTATGACGTCTGGCAGAAGGAAAACCTGGGCACCGCTACAGGTACTCTCAGTGCCTCCGTTCCCAGTCATGGTGTGAAGCTTTATCGCTTGGGCGACAATGTAGCCGATGGCATAGGGGACGTGAACAGTGAAAGAACGAAAAGTAAAAAACGGGCTGAGGCTGTTTATGATTTGAGTGGCCGTCGTGTAGCAGAACCAGCCAAAGGATTGTACATACAGGGAGACAAACTGATAATAAAGAAATAACGACATACAGGGTACCCGATTGAACTATGACATGCTGATGTCAATCATGCCCGAGTTGAAAGCCAACTACGATTTCATCTTCATTCCTGTGCTGCATCGCCTCAAAACTCACCAGTACTGGCAACGTTGGGGTGCAAAGGAGTTTTACCGCGACGCGGATTGTGTGAATTACAAATTGGATATTTAGTACTACATGCAAATCATACTCGCTTCCGCAAAAATCATGCACGACAGGCTAAAGTCTGTACCTGACATTCGCCTGTCAATACCTCGTTTCCAGAATGAGGCGGATGCTTTTGCCAGGGACATGGCCCAGTATTCCGCAGAGACGATAGCCGAAATGCTGGGCTGTAGTCGGCAGATTGGCGTACAGAACAAACTTAGGTTCATGCAATTTTTCGATGAAAAGCCAAAACTGCCAGCTATCCTTGCCTATCATGGTCAGGCTTACAAGCACCTGAAAGCAGAGACGCTGAATAAGGATGCCCTCAATTATTCCCAGGGGAAGTTATGGATTACCTCTTTCCTCTATGGTCTGCTTCGTCCTCTGGATGCCATTCTTCCTTACAGGATGGAAGGGTATGTAGATCTTCCCAGCGGAGCGGGACAGAATATGTTCGGTTTCTGGAAGAACCGACTTACAGATATCCTGATTGATGCTGTGAAAGCGGATGATGGCATCCTGATTCACCTTGCCACCGAGGAATACCAGCACCTCTTCGACTGGCAGAGAGTCCGTCGGGAAGTCCGCATCATTCAACCACTGTTCTATATCCGCAAGGGGAGCGACTTGAAGATACAGGCCGTATGGGCAAAGACATGCCGAGGAGCTATGACGCGATTCATCATTGACAACCGTATTACCAACCCTGAGGATCTCAATGCCTTCAGTTACGAGGGCTTTGCATACGACCCGAAACTTGGTGCGCTCGGCCCTATGGGACGCTTGCCAGAGCAAGAACCCGATTATCCTCATTTTATCAAGCAGTCATCATAATAACCTCGATTATATCAATAACCTTTTAAAACAACAAAAATTATGGCAAAGATGAAATGCCCCTGTAAGTACACTTACGACCCGGAGAAGGGTGACCCTAAACAGGGAATACCTCCTGGAACCCAGTTTGAAGACCTGCCCGATACGTGGCGCTGCCCCCGCTGTAAGCGGAAGAAGGAGAAATTCGTACCCGTAGAAGAATAATCACAACAATAAATGACAGCAATATGGAAATCAAAGCAGTAAAATTCAGACGTGATGGGTTCTATACCCAGCCCTTCGTTTTCGGTGGTGAAGAAGGCCCGGACAAATTCGATAAGAACGTCCGCTATCGTGGCAGCCTGCAGAACTACCTCATCGACACCGGTTCGGAAGTAATATTGGTCGATACAGGCATCCCGGCGGGTACACCAGAAGAAGTACCCGACGAGAATTCAAAGATATTCACCGGAAAGGATATCTGCACCTACATGGAGGCATTCGCGGCCCTTGGCTACAAGCCCGAACAGGTGACAAAGATTCTGCTTACCCACCGCCATGCTGACCATTCTGGCGAACTGCGATCATTCCCCAATGCGAAGGTGTATGTGAACAAGGACGAGATGGATGCTGCTGAGTTGCAGGGTCTCACGAATCTTGTGCCGGTGAGCTATACTGACGGGCCCTACTACAATTTCCCTGAGAGTGAGAAGATAGCCGACGGCATTTACCTGATTAAGGCAAAAGGTCACACCAAAGGCAACAGCATCATCGTGGTGGAGAACGACGGGTTGTTCTACATGCTTCACGGCGATATCACCTACTGTGACGAGGCTCTGTACGAGAACAAACTCTCCGTAATTTTCGACGACCAGCCTGCAGCCCGTGATGCGTTGGACCGCGTGCGTGAGTTCGTACGCAACCATCCCACGGTGTATTGCAGCACCCACACCCCGCAGGGGTACGAGAATCTGGAGGCCAAGCGTGTGATAGACCTCGATAATCCTGTTCCGACCGTATGGCCCGAAGTGGTTTTCGAAAAGAAAGAAGCCTCCGGCAAATACGTCTGCTCCATTTGCGGCTACGTCTATGACCCGGCGGAGCACGACGGCGTGGCCTTCGAAGACCTGCCCGACGACTGGCGCTGTCCCCGTTGCAAGCAGCCCAAGGAGAAATTTAACAAGGCATAATACGCTCCTTATCGGCTTTTTCCTTTCCTAAATTATCATAAAAGAAGCCTCCGTATCGCAAGTGGTATGGAGGATTTTTCGTAAATTTGCAGCAGATTTGCTAATTATTTCAAGATATGTTAGTATCTGAAATCTCTTTATGGGGCACAGCCCTGCTTGCGTGTTTAGTTCTTGTAGCCATGATCGCACTGGCCTTCGCCGACAGTAAGATGCTGCGACGAATGGTGGTCATATTCGTTGCCACGGTGGCACAGATGGCCCTCGTGGGCGCCAGCGTGTGGCTGGTCTATGAGACTTTTGCCTGGTGGGCTTACCTGATTTGGTATCTGCTGGTACTGTTTCTGTCCATCTGCTGGTGCCTGTATCCCGTACAAGCGATGTGGAGAAAGATGTTGTGGCCCGTATCTGCTGCGATGTTTGTGGGCAGCCTTGTGGTTGTCATCGGTGCGATGCTATGCCTGCCGATTACCGTATTTATGACTGTTTACTCGGTGCTGATGGCCTGTCTGACGGCGTCGATGATCCAGACAACGGTCAACTATCAGCGTAACCAGCTTCGTCCGATGCCTCTAAAGCAGAATATGAATGAGAGCATACTACCTCAAGTAAGACTGATGGCTCAACCTTTAGTGATGGTCATTCCGATGTTGTATGTCGGCATGTTGCTTGGTGGTGTCTCGCCCCTTGTCAGCTTGGCCGTCGTGTTGCTGACGACCGCTACCGCCTTCGTGGCCAACGTGCTAGCTGGTGCGATAGTGATTAAGTGTCTGCGCTAATTCATTAAGGTAAAAAACGATGACCTTTCAAAAAATAATCAAAAACCGCCACCGCATAAGGACACTGGTGATAACAGTGTTTGCAGGATGCAGCAGCGTGATGGCGCAGACGGCGCCAATGATTCACGATCCTGTAATGGCCTATGAAAAGGGTACCTACCACCTGTATGGAACAGGCATTGGTATCCAACATTTCACCTCTACGGACAGAGCTACGTGGACGCTGTCACGAGAGCCTGTAATGACCGTTATTCCTAGATGGACACACGATTCGGTGCCTGGCTTCAGGAGTCATGTATGGGCACCCGACATTATCCGGTGGCACGGTCGCTGGTGGATGACTTACAGCTGTTCTACCTTCGGGAAGAACGGCTCTGCCATAGGGCTTCTTTCTGCACGTAGCCTCTCTTCGCCCGTCTGGAATGATGAGGGTTGCATTGTTTGTTCACGCGAGAAACGCGATGAATGGAACGCCATAGACCCAAACATCATCATTGATGACGAGGACACGCCGTGGCTGGTCTGGGGGTCGTTCTGGGACGGCATCCAGCTGGCCCGCCTCGATAGCACCATGCACATCGCTGCAGGTGAGCGTCCCATGACCATCGCCCGCCGCTATGCTCCCGGCTTCAAGGCTGCAGAGCCGAATCCTACATCGAAGTATGCTGGAACGAATGCCATCGAGGCTCCTTTCATTATGAAGCATGACGGGTATTACTATCTCTTTGTGTCGTGGGACTACTGTTGTCGCGGTGCCAAAAGCACCTATCGGGTAGCGGTAGGGCGCAGCCGGTCGGTGGCGGGTCCTTATGTGGATGACAAAGGCAACGCGATGTTACAAGGTGGCGGCCGCATCGTCCTGGAAGGTGACAAACGGGAATACGAGGCGGCAGGGCATTGTGCAGCTTATACCTTCAACGACGAGGACATCTTCATCTGTCACGGCTACAGCGCCACTCAGAATGGTGCAGCTCTGCTGATCCAGCGTCGCATCCAATGGGATGAGGACGGATGGCCAAGTGTGACAATGTAAAAACAAAGATTGACTATATGAAACAAGAAAGTCTTTTGATAACAATATGAAAGAAGTCAATTCCGGCTACGCCAAGCTGGATGAATGGGTGGCAATATGGCGGGAGACGCTGCCTAACTATTTCGGCTATCCCTTTAACGAGGTCTCTCCGTTGCGCGATTTCTATGAGTGGTACTATGCTGCCGGCATCAACCTCATGAACCTGAATAATGCCGGCGACCCGTTTACCGACACGCCCTGGGAGGTGTCGTCGCAAGTCTTCGAGCGCGAGGTCATTGAGTTCTTTGCACCGCTCTACGACTTCGATGACGACAACCGATGGGGACTTGTTACCCATAGCGGTTCCGACGGCAACAACCACGGCATCTACTTCGGTGCCAACTACCTGAAGCAAAAGACGGGGCTGGCTCCCATCCTCTATGTCAGCGACGAGGCCCACTACTCGAACATGCGACTGGCTCACCTGCAGAACCTGGAGACGCGGTTGGTGAAGAGCGACACCATGGGGCGGATGATACCGGAGGAGTTCGAACAGCAGCTCGACACGTCGCGCCCGGCACTCGTCGTCTATGCATGTGGTTCGACTTTCAAGGGCGCTATTGACGACATGCCCGCCTTGAATGCCGTGCTCCGCCGTCACCCTGAACTGCCTGCCATCTATCGCCACGTCGATGCTGCGCTCTTTGGCGGCTACCTGCCGTTTACGGAGCACCGCCAGCTGGTGAGCAGCAAGAAGATGGGCTTTGAGTCCATTGCTGTCAGCGGCCACAAGTTCTTCGGCATCGACTCACCATGCGGACTCTTCATTTGCACGCGCGAGGTATATGACAATCAGTCAGACTTCGACGTACCCTATCTCAATAAGAATATGCGCATGATCAACTGTTCGCGCGATCCCATCCAGCCGCTCAAATACTGGTGGGTGGTCCAAAAAGTGGGTGCTGAAGGGTGGACACGACAGGCCCGTCGCATCATGGAGCTGACGGCCTATCTGAAGCAGCAGCTCGACAAGGCGGGGTATCCCTCATGGGTCAACGAATACAGCAACACCGTCTTCATGCGCTGCCCGTCGCCCGAGCTGGCCCACAAGTACCAGTTGGCACAGAACGAGGACGCCAGCTTCGGCGGCAAGTTGGCTCACGTGGTGGTGATGCAGCACTTCACAGAGGAGGCTATTGATGCTTTCGTGGCCGAACTCTGCAACTGATCATTATTCATCATATACGTCAGGAATCAGCAGAGAAAGAAAAATGTGGTAGAAAATGAAGATTTTACTTCATGATAAGACGGTGACTCGAAAATAATTCATAGCTTTGCAAAAAAATTAATTCAAGCTCAACAAGACTATGGGAATTATTGGTTCAATTATTATCGGTTGTTTGGCTGGCTTTTGCGCTGGCAAGTTGATGAAGGGCGGCGGTTTCGGCTTCATCATGAATCTGGTACTCGGTTTGTTAGGTGGAGTCCTTGGTGGCTGGTTGTTTGCCCAACTGGGTATTACTTGGGGTGGAATATTGGGCCAGCTCGGTACGGCCATCATCGGAGCTGTTGCAATCCTATGGATTGCATCTCTCATCAAGAGGTAGCTTGTTGATTGCTATACGTTAACCGCATCTTGCACCACTAATCCCGCCAGCATAAAGCCGAAGATGGCAGTGATGTGAGCGATGGTGCCATTACCTTTGTCATCCGGGTCGATGGGCTTTTTGTTCTCCAAAAGCTCATCGGAATAGACGCACTGGAACTTGCGCTTGGGGAACACTTTGTCACGCTTGAAACGATTGCGAAGGGCTCGGGCAAGCGGGTCTCCCTTCACCTTCCAGAACTCAGCAATCCTAATGCGAGTGGGGTCGAGCTTCAAGGCAGCCCCCATCGATGAGAAGAAAGCCTCCCTCTTGTCCCCCCGACAGGAGGGAAGACTGGTGGCCATGAGTATGAGCAGTGCCTTGTCCTTCAGCGAGTCGATGGCGTCGATGATATAGTCGTAGGTGTCGAGTTGGAAACTCTCGGCACTCTCTGCCGTAAAGATCTGCTGCAGGGCGGTAATCTCTGCCGAGGGGTTGATGGTGAGCAGACGCTCCTTCAGGGCATCCACTTTTACTTGTCCCACGGTCTTTGTTGTCGCCATCAGTTGGCGGTTGATATTGGTGATGCACACACGGTCGGAGTCAACAATCGTCAACTTACGAATGCCTGAACGCACAAGACTCTCAGCGCACCATGAGCCAACGCCCCCCACACCGAAGATGATGACGCGCTTCTCAGCGATGCGGCCCATCGCCTCATTGCCCAACAGGAGTTCCGACCTACGGAATATCGCATCTTCCATCGCCATACGCTTGATTTTGGCGCAAAAATAGTAAATAATCACCAAACAGCCACATCTTTAAATAAAAAAACGGCACATCACATTCAATGATGCACTTTTCTTAAAGAAAATTCTACCTGTTACAGAATTATGTGTATTTTTGTGGCCAGAAACGGTTATCACGACATGGAACAACAATTCAAATATTTCGCGTTTATCAGCTACAATGCCAAGGACACGGAGTGGGGTAAGCGGGTGCAGCGTAAGTTGGAGCACTACAGGATGCCGGCGACATTGTGCAGTGAGCGTGGTTGGGAACGGACACCTATCAAGCCGATATTCTTCGCGCCGACGGACATCCAACCCGGAGGTCTAACAGCGGAGCTACAGGAGCGGTTGCGGGCCTCGCGCAACCTCATCGTCATCTGCTCGCCTAACTCGGCGAAGTCGGAATGGGTGGGCAAAGAAATTGCGTTCTTCCACCAACTTGGGCGCACGGCACACATCCACTTCTTCATCGTCGATGGCGTACCGCACAGTGGTAATCCCGATACCGAGTGCTTCAACCCCATCGTGAAGACACTCGGCCTACCTGAAATCCTCGGGGCGAACATCCATGAGAAAATCTTCCGGTGGCCGTGGCTGAACAAGGAGAGGGCCTACGTGCAGCTCATCTCCAAGCTTCTCGGCGTGGAGTTCGATGCCATCTGGCAGCGTCACAAGCGTCAACTCATCGAAAGGATGGTTGCATGGAGCATCGGTGTTATCGCCGTGCTGGCAACGTTGCTGGGCGTGTGGTTCACAAACCAACCCGTGGAGGTGGAGGTGCGGCTACACGAGGCTTCCGTCCACAATCCCCATCTGCCTCCATTACAGGATGCCGTAGTAACCATCACCCTCGACAATGAGACGAAAAGCGACACCCTCCATTCACTGGAGGCCTCCACCCTCTTCGCTAACATCCCCCATCGCTATGTAGGGCAGGAGATACAAGTACAGGTCACGTGTCGAGACTTTCTGCCCTTAGACACCGTCATCGTCCTCGCCAAGAGCAACACCTTGGACATCCGTCGTGATGAAACTGTCTATGGCAATCTCCGCTATCAACTGTGGAATCCCGACACAGAGCAGACCGCCCCTCACGCAGAAGTGGTCATCGACGGCCATCGTGTGAGCTCCGATGCCGACGGCGTTGTCATGCTCACGATACCGCTGGCGGAACAGAAGACCTCCTACCCTATCACCTCAGTGTCCCTGACCCTGGAGGACGACGTTGTCGGTGCCATCTGCGGCCCTAACGATGCTATCATCTTTCAATAATAATGTATGAAAGCGATGCACAGAATCAGCTATCATACTGCAGAGCAAATCAGAAAGAATCTCTGGTTCTTAGTCGTCATACTTACCTTATGCTGTTCCACGGTATTCGCTGCCTATTCCAATAGTGCTAGCACTACCGAGCAGGACAGCATAACAGCTCTGTCTGGTAAGGTTTGGGCTTTCAGTCAGGACCACCCGAACGGATTTACCATTGACATCCACACGATGACGGAGCCAACACAGGGCATCGCCGTCAGCTACGCAGAAACACAGGGCAGCCACTCCCATGACCAGCTCGACAAGGTCGTCCGTCATGCACTCAGACACAACGGCTATGTAGGAGGTTGGCTAAATACCAAGAATGGACTGTATTACTTCGACAGTACAAAGCTGTTCCCAGAAACCTCTCTCAAAGAGGCCATACAGTTCGGGAAGGAAAACGGCCAACATTCGGTTTTCATCCTGTCCACCTATTCGGATATTCCGATTGACGGAAAAGTGGCTGAGATTGTTCAGCGTGGCACACTACTCGTTGGCACTACGGGCGACTATTGCCCGCTTTCTTTCCGTGAGGCAGATGGTTCATACTGGGGCTTTGGCATAGAGATGGCCCAAGAAATAGCCAGTTACTTAGGCGTAGAGACTGAATTCGTACAGACCTCATGGCCTACGCTGACAGCCGATGTGTTAGAAGAGCCTCAGCTCTTCGACATTGCCATAGGTGGCATCACCATCACCGACACACGTAAGGAAACCATGCTGATGAGCGAAGGCTACTTGACCAATGGCAAGACAATCCTATGCCGGTCCTCAGAGTCAGAGCGCTTCCGCTCATTGGAAGATCTCGACAAGCCCGAGGTGCGTGTGATGGTAAATCCGGGCGGGCTGAACGAGAAGTTTGCCAACGAAAACCTCACTCATGCCAGCATCATCATCCATCAGAAGAACGAGGAAATACCCTCACTTGTAGCTGAGGGCGAGGCTGATGTGATGATCACAGAGATTACGGAAGCACCCTATTATGTGCAAACAGACGCACGACTGGCAGCACCGCTCCTAAACGACCCTTTCACGCATGGCGAGATTGGCGCGTTGATGCAGAAAGACCAGAAGGATTTGCTACAGATGGTGAACAACAAGATCCAGCAAATGAAGGCTGACGGCACACTTCGTCGAATGCACGAGAAATACGGGCTGATATATGCCTATTAACAGGAATAATGGCGAAATAGAAGTTAAGCAATAGAGTAACATGATTAGGAAAGCAGAAAAAAGAGACATCAAGGGATTGATAAAACTGCTGTATCAGGTGGATGCCGTACATCATGGTATTCGCCCGGATCTGTTTAAATCGAATACCCCCAAGTATGACGAGCAGGGACTTGAGTCCATCCTGAATGATGACAGCAAGCCCATCTTCGTTTACGACGACGGTGCAATATTAGGCCATGCCTTCTGCCAGATTAGCGAAGTGAAGAACCATCGCTTGCTACAGGATATCAAAACGCTATATATCGATGATATCTGTGTGGATGAGACGGCTCGCGGCAAGCACATCGGCAAGGCGTTGTATGAGTTCGTCCGTGATTATGCCCAGTCCATCGGCTGTTACAACATCACCCTAAATGTATGGGAAGGCAACGCACCGGCACTACGCTTCTATAAGAGCATGGGGATGCAAGTGCAGAAAACGACAATGGAGATTCATCTATAATAAAACATCAGTCTATGAAAGTCTTAGGTAACATCATCTGGCTCATCTTTGGCGGTTTTCATATCGCCCTGGAGTATTTCTTTGCAAGCCTCATCCTGATGATTACTATCATCGGCATCCCTTTTGGACTACAGAGTTGGAAATTGGGAATTCTTGCAATCTGGCCATTCGGCTCCGAAGTAAGAGAGAAAGATTCTCAGTCAGGGTGTCTGAACCTCTTCATGAATGTGTTGTGGTTCTTCGTGGGTGGCATCTGGATATTCCTGACTCACATATTATACGGCATCATACTTTGCATCACCGTCATTGGCATTCCTTTCGGAATGATGCATTTCCGACTGGCAAAGTTGTCCCTATCCCCTTTCGGGAAAGAGGTCGTATAAAGAATCAGGTTGTCATCGATATATCCTAACGTACAAAGAACTTGAAGGTCTGGCATTGACCGTTGCTGAGCTGTATGCGCAGGAGGTTAATGCCCTGACAGAGGGTTGTCGTTGCCTGTACGGCCCCATCGCATGGCTGTTGACTGATTAAACGTCCCTGTGTGTCGAAGACTTGCAGATGGCTGATTCCCTCAACATTGCTAACGAACGCCTCATGTGCTCTGATAATGATTTCCGTGCCGCCGTGTATCTTTCCATTGCCATCAATCTGGTCTCTCTTCCGTAGCACGAAACGTCCCACGGAAGAGGCATCAAGGGCAAGCCTGATATTCCCGTCAAGCTCATAGTCCACATCCGTCTGCCGGTCACTCAGGACATATTCTTGCTGGGGGAATTCTCCCTGAGAGCGGAAAGAAATGTTAATAGTGTCCGGGTGGGACATCCATATTCCTAACGGAATCTGTTCGTACTCCCCTATCAGATCACAACTCGTACCATCAGTTTTCACGCCAAAGACGGCAACTTGCGGAATGACCTCGTTGTCAACGAGCATAACCGTCTCTGCTTGACTATCTGTTACGACGGCCATCGTTGCTGTCCATTGGCCATAGGTGACATTGATGTTCAGTTGGGATGCCTTGACTGGCCATCCAATGGGTTCATCACCACTACTTGCCCCATGCTGACCCTTAATCATGTCCTTGTTGAGAGAGACGCCTAAGCTAGACGACGTGGTCAGCGCTTCCAGCATGACAGCCTGCATTGGTGCGATGTAGCTCACCTCCGTCGTTCCTGTTACGACATCTCCTGCACCTATGACAACGCTCTTCAACGTATTACCGTCATAGAACTTCACGGAGCGGATGTTGGCCTTGTTCTCTATTAGGAACTTCTCCACATCGATGCGACTCATGAACGGATTGCCAAAGACAAAGTGGTCTGTAGCCTCCTCTGCGGTGAGTGTGACTAAGGAAGGGAATGTCTCATCAGAGTTATAGACCACACGGTCCTCAAACCTCTGATATGTTACATTCTCCGTTACAAACGTGAAAGTTTTGTTCTTGTTCTCCGGCTCAAAGTCAGTTTCGTAAATGAAACGCTCACCTGTAAGGTTCTTGTAGCGGTTAGGTTGTCCTGCGCTGCGGTCACGACGTGTAATTGTTTCTGTCACACCGCTGATCAGGCTTTGGTCGAAGTCGTTGTAGTAGTTGTATGAAGTCTGCCATTTGGGGAAGCGGAATCTGAAGAGCGTCTCTTCCGACAAATCACCATTGTCCACCCAGATAGACATTCCTTGTCCCAATGCATAAGGATGATTCAGGAGATTGAAATGGCGTGACCACTTCGTCTCATTGAGATTCGTCAAATTCTTCAAACCTGTGAGTGTCTCGTATTTCGTGCCATCACTCTTATCATCTGTCTCCCACTTACGTCCAACTGATGTACTGTACCATTTTCGCTGGTATATAGTGGGGTTAAAGCGATTCTCAGGTGAAGATACGCTATTCAGTTCTTCGAAATAATCGCTGACATTCCGATGGACACCCTCCATGCTAGCTGGCACAAACATATCACCTGTATAGGAATACTTAAGGGGTGAGGAGAACAGGTTGTAGCGGTTCGGTTTCATGTCCGTTTCCACCCACGCCTGCGCATAGTTCAGGTTAATGACAGCTCCTACAGCAGCTCCCGGTTCAAAATGGATGTTCTGACAGCAGAACTCATCTCCAGAAATCACATCGCCGTCCAGTTCCGGATAGAACTGCGCGCCCTTCGGAATAATCACATCTGTACAACAATAGGGTGTGCCGTCGCTCCAGTTATCCCATTTGTTCCAGTCGCAGTTCGTAGCCGTTGTCTTCCATGTAGTGCGAGTGGGATGGACGGTATAGTTTGCCGAAGACAGCGGTGTGCCGGAACCGTCATAGAACACCATTTGGAAATAGCCCGACTCGCTCGTCAAATAGCGCACTTCAATATTATCTGTCGTGGCGGATGTCGAGGTTATATGTACCATCTTATCTCCACTGTCGTAGCCCGATGCCGACGAAGAAGCCGGGTCACTGAACTTCACGATGTAGTCCGTGGCGATGGTGCCTGTGGCTCTCACGACAATCTCATCTCCTACACAGACACTGGTTATTGCAATGTCATCTACCGTGCTGTGGCACGACTCATCATCCTGACAGTCAGGAATTCCGTCGTTATCCACATCGTTGCGGACGAAGAGTCCATACAGGTTGGTACCATCCAACGCGCCCAGTATCTGTGCCAGCGTAATACGAATCTCATCAAAAGGCTGTGTAGGCTGCATATAAAGATAGCTTTTATCACCATAGCCTGCCACGTCGGCACCCAGCACACTCCAATCGGTAAACTCATCATCGGTCTCCTCGCCGTGGTAATAGGTATTCACTGTCATCCATGAGCCGGCACCGATACTAGCTGCATATGTCTTACTGTCGATGATGATGCCCAGCTGGTGGTGGTAGTCGAAGGTGCGTCCCATATTGACAGCGATGACGAGTCCATCACCCAGAGATACAGTCTTCATCACCGTGACATACGACTCAGGGTCGTCATCGATAAGGAAACTCAGGTTGTTGACCACACTTGCCACAGAAACAGCTCCGGCAAGCTTCGTCTCATCGGCATTAATAGTCGCATGTGTTTCCCTATTCGAGATCAACGTGGCGCTGCAGTTCAGAGGATAACCACACAGTGCATCCTCTTCTTCAACGAAGGCATTGTAGATGCGAAGTGTACTGGCTCCCACATCAAGGACACCTGACGTCCACAGCATCATCTCGTCGAACTTGATATAATTGCCGTCGCCATCTTTGTTGGGGACAATCATCGTATAGCGCATCTTAGTTGTTTTCTGCGAGCCAATGAGTCCCGCAGAAATGCCGTTGTTCTCGGTCACCACATGACGATAGACTTCCTCTTCCTCACTACTGTTGTAGCAGCGAATCTGCAGGAACTGTAAAAGACTGAGATCAAGCGCTGTTGATGACGACTCCACCACAAAGCCAACGCGTATCCCATTCTTGCCTGCTGCCTCGTTTGCCTCACCATCAAAGAGCAGATTACCATCCTTACGTTTTACACCTATGATGCGAAGGTTACTGGCCAGCTTGGCACCACCGGTATATTCGGCATATGTATCCATGTCGCCAGACAGAATGTTTTCCGCCCCGTCCAGGTCACTGGCCGATATCAGTGAGCCACTACTGCCGTAGATTGTCGTGGATAGTTCATACATGTCGGGATTCGCCGTGGTGTTGACAAGTTTATCTGAGCAGTCATCAGCACTTGCATCCCCGGTAATGCCATGATGGAAAGTCACGTCCTCGTAGCAGCCGTCAACCGCTGTCGCGCGGAAGATGTAATCTCCTTCCAAGTCCATGTGAGTGACATAGCCCGCTTCTGTAACCTGAACAGCAGAGCCTGCTGGGGCAGAGATGAGTGACCATGACACACTGACATCAGGATTGGCCGTGAGTTGTATCGTACTCTGTGTATCGCACAAATCCGTTCCCATTGTAGGCTCAATGGGACATCGGTGATCTGTGTCAGGCTTCAGCCTCACATATCCATAGTTAATGCCCACGCCGCCAACATCGAGGCTCACCACAGTATGGAACCTTATCTCCGCACCGCTGAACGGCACTGCCGCTGTGATGGCAGAGCTACCGCCATCACCATTTACCAGACTCAGTCCCAAGACAGATGAATTGATGGTCTCCTCCTGCACCGAGTTGCCGTCACGGTCATAGAGTATCATGCGAATCCAACAACCCGCGCTCAATGCCAGTGCCGATGACATCTGATAGTGGAAACCGACCTCCGTGCCTGCCTCAAAGACTTCCGCCGTCGTGTCGTCATTATCCAATACCATGAATTTGGCACCGCCCTGATAACCTATGGCCAATACGGTGGGCAGTGACACCTGGTCCTCAGTGTCTATATTCACCAACTTCTCAACAGAAGAATCCAGTAGCGGAGCGGGAATACCTAACACTGGTGTCCACCCTTTGGCATAGTCCAAACGGATATCGCGGCCCGAGAACTGACTATAATTATACAGGCCACCTTCTTTAGGCTTGCCTGCTCCGTCATTCAAACGTGTAATAGGGAATTCGCGGTCGTTGCCCACAAAAGCATATTTCACCTTCAGCAGGTCGGCGACGCCTACTTGCAGACCGCCAGAGCGGTCGAGCTGAATCTCATCAAAAAGCCACTCGCTCCTAGCTGTCAACACCACCGTGGCATCCTCTGAACCAGGAATCTGTATCAGCGATAGCTGGACACCCTCAATGCCGCCGCCCTCAGCAACGGCCTTGGTTCCCACCAGATGGCCATCGCGGTAGAAACCAATGGAGTATGCCTTGATGGCATCAAGCGTTAACCCCGCGCTGCCACTGCTGGCAGTGATGCAGAATCCAGCCCTCATGCCCGCAGCATAGTAATTCTCCATATCACGTATGGCCACTACGGGGTCAACAGTCACACCTGCCGAGACAACGCGGTTGAACTGAGCATAGTTGTCCACATCCTCATCGGTCAGGTTGTTCATGTCTGCGTTCCAGTTTCCTACCCCCACAACAGTGATAAGTTTGTTCACAGTGCAGTTCTCACCCACCAGCGCCCTGCGGTTGGGGAGATAGCGGAGGTTTAGGAAATAGCTGTCGTCGCCATAGTTCATCAAGGCATTGTCGGCCAGGATGTTCGCCGTCCCCAGGATGGTACTGTTCTCGTGCCAAATGGGTCGGCTGGTGCGCAGCGAAGCCACAGAATCGCAAAGTTCTGAAGCCTTTACAGGATCTGTCAGATGGAACAATTCCCTGATGGCCGTCCGCTTCTCTTCGTCCGTGGGCTCAGCAAAAGCCACAGCGATGCAGCTAAACAGCAGACAATATATGGTGAGGATGCGTTTCATAGCTCTTAACGACTATTCAATAGCATGGTTGTTGAATTGGTTTTCTGAACTGCTGCAATTCAGTATATACACATGGTTTCGACGGAAGGTGAAGAGGTTGTCAATGACATCCTCGGCTATGATGCCTGTGCCCATGTCACCATAAGAGATGTTGCTGGCACATAGCTGTCCGTTCTCCACCCTATGGGCACCCAACGATAACAGATATCTCCCCCTGATGGCCAGATGGGTGCGGGTAGGCAGAATCCAAGCAACAAGTGTCCTTGAACCGGCATTATTACTGCTAATGAAGTCGATGGAAGTGTACTTACCGTCCTCGGTCACAGGAGTAAGAGGTGTCAGGAAGTCATCATAGTCGGACAATCCTGTCTCCGTATAAAGATGATCGGCCATCAACGTCAGCCAGTCCACGTTATGTGTGCCTATACCTGCGGAGCGTTCCTGTAGAGTAATGTTCAGCACCACCTTTGCAACTCCACGATAGAGCAATCCCGTTAGAGGGGCATCAAAAATAATATCGCCACTACCATTAGTGGTCTGATAGCGAATGACCTGCTCCCTGTCACCTATATGGCAATAGCCCCAGAAGAATTGAGGACCCGCCATCACCTTCTTCGTCAGATTGTCGGTATGTTCTTCGGTCCCAGTGGAGCCGTCATTTCCAGTTAGATACTCTCTCCAATCCGTGCTATTGTCGGCAGTCGTCTGCGTTCGAATGGTGGCCTTGAACTCATCGAGTGTCAGTCCATCGTGTACATTTAGGTCAAACCAATTCTGTTCGCCTGTCGTCAGCACATTATTGTAGCTGGCATTCACTGCGTATGGAACGGTACGCAGCGAGTTGTAGGCAATGGCAATGACGCGATACTCATAGCCGTAAATCTTTGTCAACGTACCATTGGCATAGCGATGCCGATGAGCAGAAGGCAGTTCACCATCGTGGCTATCCACGTTTTTCCACCCGACGATGTTCACCACTTGATCGTTCTTTGAATCATAGAGGAACGGCTCTGAGGTACCTGTACCATCGCTGGTATCTTTACGGCGGAATGCTACGATGCGCACCTTATCCACACCTTCAATATCACTCTCGACGTTCACCCATCCACTGCTGATGGTCTCCGTACCTCCTCCGCCTTGATTACCTCCTTCAGCATCGGGAGGAGGCGTACGGGTAATGCTCTTCTCATCAATATTCCAAGCTGATTCCAGTTCTATGCAGACTGGCACTTCCACCATCAGGTTTTCCTCTTCACAAGGCTGACAGTATTGGCTTACGCTACATGAGGCAAGCAATAGAGTGAATAACAGTAGAATCTGTATTGAAAAATATCTTTTCATCGTCTTTATCCTTATCCGTATGTTCAATTTATGGTTATCGTATGTTCACGCTCATAGCCCGGCTCCACCTCCAGTGTGATGGTAACATCCTGATGTTCGGTTGCCACATTCTCGTATTTACCCGTAATATTCACGCGAACATTGGCATAGCTGTAGAACTTATTAAGGATAGCGTTATATACATAAAGGTCGCTGCCGCTCTGCAAAGTCGCTGACTGCACAGCATAGACATCGGCATCATTGCCAGACATCAGGGCACTCTTCCCAGGTTGTATGGGGTAGTCGCGCTGCAGCACATCGTTTCCATATTCATCTTTCACCGCACCTGCCTGATAATATACGCGTAATGTCAGTTCACCACCCACTTCACTGGGCAGGAAGAAAGCCGAAAGATGGGCTTCGTCATGGGTGAAGTCATTGGTCGTGGCCACTAGCGTCTGCCCGTCGATACAGTCGGATGTCGCAGTTACCGCCGTTACAGGATAGAAACGTCCGATGCCGTCTGTGCCATACACATTCCCGTGTGTACCATAGAGCAACAGGCGCTTTGGCACATTAGTCATATATAGTTCCAAATGGTCAACAATCGCTGTGGGCACTTCGGTCATATTCACATTGATCTGGCTCACGATGCGGTAGAGATGTCCGGAGAGAGGATTGGTAAATTCCTTCGCAGAGGTATTCGCGTTAAGATAGCGAAAGAATCCATACGTATGCCAATTCGTGAGGACTGTTCCGTCGGTCCAGTCATTAACGAGATCACTGATGGTTGTTAAGAAACGCAACCGGCCAAAATATAATTCGGGGGTGAGCATGGGGGACGCGGCGAGAGCAGCAGATGAGAGTTGCAGTGACATTTGCGTATAGTTGCTGCCGGTTGTCACCACGAACTTCTCCGCATCGGTATTTGTGTAAGCCATAGCAGGTATGGCAAAATTATTCTTGTCTTGGCCCAATATGGTTGCTCCCCGACGTGCAAAGGTATAAGTAAAATCGCGTTTTGCCCATCTGCTTACTGAACCGTTTTCCTGTTGGGTGTTGGTGAGAGTCACTACCGGCAGTGCGGTATTAAACGTTAAATCTGTTGGACCCGCCCAGCTGGTTCCGTTGTCTTTATAGGTATAGACCCAAATCTGTAACCTGTCGGCCTGACAAGTGCCTGGTAGTTCCGGTGGATTAACCGAACGCGTGGTAGCACCAGATGAGGGACGGCCACCACTAATAATAATGAGATCGTCGGTCGGCGCATAGGTCTTGGACTCCAGCACGTCATGGTCGTCATCAGAACAGCCAGCCAGCATCACAAGTGCCAGAGCCAAGAAAAGATTGCGTATCCTTTCACTTTGTTTTCTTAACGCTTCACTCATCTCTTACATCTCTATATCTATATCGACCTGCCAACTGCCGTGGACAATGATGACATCGTCCGGCAATTCGCCCAGGTCTAAGGGTTCGTCAATATCTTCGGCAATATTTCGTTGTCCGATGCAATAGAGGTTGTTTGCCGTGAGCGGGTAGAGCAGGGTCGGCGTGACAGAGGCACCGCCAGACTCCACCAACTTCACATTCCATTGCCTGAGTACTTTCCCATAAACATCACAGGCTACCATATTCAATGTACAATCCGCCGCGGGAGCTTCCTGAGGTGTTACAAAAGAACCCCGGAAGATGGCATTGGGATGAGCGGTGCTACCCGTTTCCGTGATGTTGACATAATAGCCATTGCTACTCTCAGCAGCATTGGGCACTATATAGCTGACTATATAGTCTGTGGGGGCGGGAGTGACTCCCACTAACGTATTGCCATCGGCAACAAGGCTCACAGGGCTGCCGGTGGGCAGGAAGCACGGACTAGCATCAAGGTTCAAGTCTATGCCCCAGGTATGTTTTCTACGTACGATGCCGATACTTTTTACGGCCGTACTATTGACGGTAGTGGGTATATTCTCCACATACATCAGTACACCCGCAACGCAACGCTTCATGATGATGGTCTCATGCAAGTGTTTGTTTGCATTGATCTGTACGGGAGCATTCTCAGCCTCACCCACAAACAGCTCTCCACAAGTCAGTCCACCGGATGTAACTGTGGCTGTCAGGGAGGACATGGTTGTTACATTTTCTGTGAGAGTGCTGAAAGTCCACGTACTGCCCGTGTTATCATCACCGTCTATGTCATCGCGGGCAATACCCACGAAACGATACCAGCCTTCATCGATTGTCATGGCTGAGATGACAAGCTCATGTTCTTCCCATGGTATTTCATCATCGCCCCATACCTCCGTTTTGCCGCTGAATGCGGAAGCGTAGAGGTAGTCCTGTTTCGCTCCATGTATGGTGGGACGATAGTATGTATAGGTCCCGCTTTCTGTATCACTACGGAACATATAAACGCGCACACTGCTCACCTTTTGCCAGTCGTCACTGCTTGTCAAATCCCTGTTTCCTGCGGCACGTGTGCTGGCATGGGAATCAAGTCCCATGTCGAATGTCAGTGTCACCTCATGTCGTTTGTTTGAGATGACACTGTCATCCGACAACTCGCTATTGGTGCAGCCAGTCATCAGGAACAGCGCGGCGACAAACATCGTAAGATAGATGCGCGTCTTTTTCATCACTGATTGATAGGGAAAGGAGTGTCTGCAAGTCTGCAAACCTGCAGACACTCCATCAAATACTTATTGCTAAATACCGAATTTCTCTTTCTTACTCAATCTCCATAGTGTGAATCACCTCCCAGTTGTCGTTCACCTTCAGCACGAGGTCTTCCTTGGTGTTGAGGGTCTGAGGATCATCGTTTGCGCCGGGATCAGAAGGATTATCTGTAACCTTTGTACCGATGCCATAGAGGTGGTTACGGTAGATGTTATACTCTGTAACCGTAGCGGAAGTAGAAGTCGTTGCGAATGCACTGCCATCCCAGTAATGGATGTCACCACCGACGAGGTCAGCAGAAGGCAACTTGATGTTCCAAGAGCGGAGCTCGTTGTCAGAGCTGTCCTCCAACTTCAGCACGAACGTGTATTTACCCGCATAGCGGCGGAAGGGGACAAGGAAGTTACCCATGAATACAGAGCCGTTTTGGAAATTAGCGTGAGCAATCCAGTTGGTAGCGTCAATCAGGTTGTTGGCATCAGCAGCAATAGGAGAGAACCAGTTGCTGAGGTTCGTGCTCATAATTTTCGTTACAGCATCAGCAGAGGTGTAACCGTTCACCACCTTATTGTTGGTATTGCCGCCATTAGCAGAGAGCTCGCCACCACCTGCAGGCAGGAAGTTACCAAGCACAAGACTTGAGTTGTTGTTGGAAGCATAGAGAGACAACTTAGCGGCACCCGTGATGAAAGGAATCTCATCGGCATAGACGAACACACCGGCAACCTGACGGTGCAATACCACAGTCGTCTTAATACCAGAGCCAGAAACCGTCAGTGAGTTGTAACCAGCAAAAATCTCCTCAGCCGTCACTCCGTTGGCTTTCAGAATGGTATTTGCGTTGAACACGTTGTAAGGAGCAACAGCAGTCTTGATGTACTTGGCTAACTCGGTCTTGATAGCGACATCAGAGCCCATGGTGTACTGTGAACCCTCGCTGTAGCCAATGGCATAGATATGATAGCTACCAGCAGCCAGCTTATCCTCACCGGAAAGCACGATCTCAGCCTGGCGGCCATGACCACCAGAAGTGTAGGCTTCAGATTCTGTGTCGTCCCAGTCAGTGTAATCTTTTGTGAAAACAATGGTGTTGTCACTCTGTTTGGTGATGATCACCTTCACATTTTCAATGCTCTGCTTGGCCTCGGAGCTAATCAGCTCACGTCCTGCGCGGGTCTGCATACCCGAACCGGAATTGTCAACAGAGAGAACGATGCGCTGAACATCAGCATTGTCGTTCAACTCAGCAGCGGGGTTCTCATCGCTGCTGCACGCGGTGAAAAGCATCGCAGCTGCCGTCATCGCGAAAAGAAAAATCTTTTTCATAATGAATGGTTTAAATTGTTAATAAAACAGGTAATTAAAATGATTTTATAAATAAAGTTTTTGTTAGTCGACAATCATTTCGTGGAAGACCTCCCAGTTATCATTTACCAACATATAGATGGTACACTCATAGTCTCCGGTGCCCGGATTCCATGCCCAAACGTAACGCAAGACAGTAAGGTAGTTTCGCAACATGGTTAGAGTCACGGTCTTGGGTTGCCACTGAGCAAGAGGCTGACCATCCGCCCCGTGTAGCACCAAGTCGAAATTAGACTGACGTTCACCCGTGGAAGGGTAGAGTATCTGTTTCCAGACCATATCATCCAAATGGGCCGTCCAGTCTGCCTTAAATGTTTGAGTGACGTTTCCACTATAGTGGAAATAGGAGTCAGTCCTGTCACGCAGATGATCGATGGTGTTCAGCGAGTAGTCTGCAGTATTGGGCATGTGCCAAGCCTGAACGATGAGTTTTCCCTTGATACGTTCCATCTCAACCACGTGCTGGCTGGTTTCATAGGTATAATTGATGGTATCTGTGGCAAGGTATGGGTCATCGGTGTCTGTACCTCCCCAAACCGTGATCTCATATTGTCCCCATGGCAGTTCGGTGGGAAACGAGATGTCATACTGCTTGATATCGCCCGGGACGTTGAACTGGTCACGGTGTGCCACCACACGATCCGATTCCAGGTCGCGCATGGTGTAACTCAATGTTGGAACATACTGACGGAAGTCCATGGTTTCAGAGCGTGCTTCTTCAATGTCCACCATTTTTACATTGAAGTAGTTCTTGTCTTTCACGATGACACTGACCTGCAAAGGCGGACAATCTTCGTACTCTTTGCGGATGCACGATGCAAGTACGAACAAGGCCAACAGCCCTGCCAGGAATTGCAGTATATGATGATTCATCCTCATTCTCTTCCAAGTACTTTGTATGCTTCTTCTATCTGCCCGTTACGTTCCAAGAGGATGGCAAGATTGTTCTTTGCCACCTCGGATTCCGGGAAACGGGTCAAGGTATAGCGGTATATCATGATGCGCGTGGCATCATCAGCCGACAGCTCTGCGATCCGCAACAGCTCGGGCTCATTAAATGCATCAGGACGTGTCTTGTACATATCAATGAGCTCTTGATCTGTTGTGAAGCTGCGTATGGTCCACGCATAGATGTAATCCACCTTACGATCTTTCTGCAGGAACTTCTCGCGAATGTCGGGCCAGCAGGCCAGACGACGGATATACTTCTCCTGCACATCATCATTCTGGAAGGCATAGCGCTGCAGTATCTCCTTCACCTTAACGCTGTCAGGATGCCCGGCTCGTGTCATCGCGTCAAGTACGGGTTGCCATCCTTCGGGAGACGAGCTGGTCTTGATGAGGTCCCGTATGTTGGATGAAAGATGCAGACGCTCTGCAAGCCATTCCTTTGCGGATTGTGCACGGTTGGCAGCCAGTGGCGTATTGAACGACAGTGGACCGTCTGCCGATGCCATACCATCGATGGTAATCTGCGTGATTGTTGCCAATGTATCGTTAAGGATGGGCTCCAGCTTTGATACCATATCCTCCAGCTCACGTTGGTTGTTGCCTAAGCTCGGTACGATATCATATTTATTAATAATGAACTGCAAATGAGCCGTCCCGTGTCCTTTCATCAGCTTCTCCTTAACCACAAATTGGGGTTCCATCCATGTGAGGCCCAATGGAGGAAGCGCAGGTACGACAGGGGCAGGGGGAACCTCTACCGTCGCCAACAACAGGCTATCGATGCCCGTACAGGAACCACACCCGTCATGGGACACTAACGCCTTGACAAGACCACGTTCATATGCCTCCGGCATTTTGAACGTATCGTGATAGGGCATCTCAATTGCCTTAGAATTGTTGATGCGCTGTGCATAGTCTGCATAGGGGTCTGTATAGTCACGAAGCGCTTTCCTGCGGATATTCTTCTTGTGGAATATGGAACCGTCAAGCACTAAAGGTTTCAATTGTTCTGCAACGATGCTGTCTCCCACAATCAACTCGGGGGTAACAACAATACGGGCACGCCTCGAGATGTATTTTGGGGGGATATTCAGGGTGACGTCCACGACACCAAGGCGGCTTGAATCGCATTGGACTACATTCGGATTTGGACTGACAATGACGTGCTGAGGGTTGGAACAGCTGCCAGCAAATATCGCGAATAGGACGATAGTACCTATATATATATATAATATGGTATGTTTCATTGTACCCGTCATGCGCTTTTAGAGAAGATATATAATTGTCAGTGCTAGCCTGGTCGGCGAGAAGAAGGTTTTATTCTTTTGCTCAACATTCTTCAGGCAGGGCAGGCACTCGCTTTCCTTATACCAAGTATAATTGACTCCGAATCCGATTTCAGTTTCCAGATTCCAATGATTGGATAGGATCCAGTCATATCCCCAACTGATACCGGCTCCCACAAGATAGCCGTCATATCGCTTATTGCTGAGTCCTACGAAATCACCAAAAAACTGAGCACCATGTGCATGAATTCCTAAGAAATGACCCTCGAATCTTTCGCAGAACCAATACTTAAACTCTGGTTGTAAGGCACCAACATGCATCATCTTGTCGTTCTTGAAAGTCCAGGGATTGTAGAGTCCGGACAGAGCGAGTGATGTCTTCTTTCCGAGACCAAATTCAAGTTCCAGATTCATCGTTCCGGCAGCCATCCAATACAGCGCATTTGTCTTGAAAGCCACTTTTTGTGCTTTCAAAACAGGGATGAATAGTAAACAGAATAGTCCTATGAGCGATATCCGTTTAGCCCATGAGCCCATATTTCTTTTTTCATCCAACAGGTTTCTGCTGTTGGTCAGGGATTTTGAAGAGACTCCTTATTCAAAATCAATAGTGAATAATCGAAGATTTCTATGACAGAAAAAAGAAAAACGTGAGAGTCTATACCTGCTGTCTGTTTCCTGCTACGAGGCCTTCGCATTGCCCATCAAGTCGAAAACAGTGCAATAGAGAAACCCACGTTTAAGGAATAGACAACATCTATCATTTCGACTACCTAATGATACAGGTATATCGGAACCAGCATGTTCCTATTCATTTTTACATGGGCATCTACCGCAGTTTTGCTTTTGACTTGTTTTAGGAGTGTGCGAAGTTCCGTAGCATCAAAGAACAAAACGACGAGTAAACGCCTTTTTTATATTTCTGTGCCTATATGTACATCACTGTCCTCTGACTATAGATGACTTAAGACGGTGCAAAGGTAGATATTCGGCTTGTACTATGCAAATTTTCAGGCACTTTTTCTACATTAGCTGTAAAAAAAGTACTTTCTGAAAAAACAAGTGGTGCAATCTTTTACAATAAAGTGAGGGTGATGACGTGGCGGGTGTTCGTATCGACTTCAAAACCGGCTGCAGCGCGAAGGCCAACGACCCAGACGATGCGGTCGCCGCTGCAAACGAGGAGTTGGCGCTCCTTGTCGAAGAGGGAGAGTTTATGATCGGTCATCAGGTCACTGACGAGGCGTGTGCCACTCATGCCAAAGGGTTGAAAGCGGTCGCCCTCGCGCGCGAGGCGCAAACCGAGGGGCAGCGTAAGCTTCTCGAGGTCGAAACATGCGGTGTGAACATCGCGTGGTATCTCAAAGGTGGCGGGGTCAATCGCCTGACGGCGTATGAGCATCCGTAAACCATAAGGCCCTTCATAGAGTCCGTCCAGCGGTAGGTAGGTGCCCTCCCCTACCCCCTTGGCGGCAGTGTCATCCGTGTCCTGCATGAGCAGACGTCCACGGTCGCGGAGAAGGCGGTGTCCCTGCCGGCTCTCCCACAGCTTCCCAGACTCCCCTTCCATGGTGTCATGGATGTCACGCACCTGCTCTGCTGTATAGCCTCGAGGATGCAGGATCTCATGGAGCACGGTCTGGGATGACGTGGCCTGCTTCAAGGCTGATACGGAGAGGCTGCCGTCGGGCTGTGACACCTCGAAACGGATGTCACGCACGGCATCACCCATAAGGGCCTCTGCTTCAGCTAAACGGCATGCCGTATCAGCGAGGTTCTCACGTACACGTGGGTTCATCTCTTCCATCAACGGGAGGAGCTGCAGCCGTATTTTGTTACGCAGCGCAGCATCCGGGTCAAGGTTTGTATGGTCTGTGACCCACGTCTGGTCACGCTCTGTGAGCCACCCCTCGATGTCTGCACGGGAAAGGGACAGGAGGGGACGGAGGACTTTTAAGTTTAAAGTGGTAGGTTTAACGTTTAAAGTCGATATAGACTTCATGCCGGTGAGGCCATGGATACCTGTGCCACGGA
>Ga0265301_10001609_pt1 | contig 28966 bp, 34 predicted proteins | sample AusTroGonzalo_MG_2_FD_193488 | JGI IMG/M metagenome (GOLD analysis project Ga0265301, IMG submission 193488) | Bovine rumen microbial communities from tropical cattle in Woodstock, Queensland, Australia - Gonzalo_04 | ecosystem: Host-associated > Mammals > Digestive system > Stomach > Rumen ... | reverse complement strand
AAAAAAAACTGGGCACCGAGATAGAGGTGCGAATTGTTGGAAAATACTAACCTAAAAAAAAACAATATTATGAAGTTAAGAATCAACCAATTTCAAGAGTTAAAGGCGGTGGAGGTGGAATTCCCCGCCGTAATCCGTGGCCGCAATGGCGCGGGCAAATCAACCGTCAAGCGCGCCCTCGCCTACGTGCTGAACCAGCAGAACCCCGAGACCGGAAAGTCGTTCGGGAATGAGGTGTACCCGCTGAACCCAGCAACCGCCGCCGACATCTACGCGGAGGTGGAGCTGGCGGGCGTTGGCTTTACCCTCACCCGCAGAAGCGAACCGACCGCCCAACAGCGCGAAAAGTGGCAGAAGGGCGACCAGCTATCAGTCGTGAACGCCTGCAAGCTGAACGGAGTGCCCGTGAAAGTCACCGAGTACCAGCAGAATGTGGACGCGCTCACGAAGGGTCTGGACATTGACAGCCTGCTCAAAGACCCCAAGAAAATGCGCGCTTTTCTCGTGCGTTTGTCGGGGATGGGTGCCTACGACGAGACCCCGCTCAAAGAGGCGCGGGTGAAGCTGGAAAAACAGCGGAAAGACATCGACATCAAGTCCGCAATCATCCGCGACAATGAGACCAATATTGCAGCCATCCGTGAAAAGAGAGCCGCCGAAGCCAACCCGCGCGCGCAGATCGCAGTGCTGGAGGGTGAGGTGGCAACCCTCCGCGCAAAGGCCGACGAACTGACCGCGAAGATGGCCGACTTGCAGCCAAAACTGACGGAGGATGAAAAGAAGCACAACGACGAAATCAACGCGAAAATTATAGAGATAGAGCGAGCCCAGCCCCAAGTGGCACCGATGCCGCAGCTGGTATTATTGCCACACGTGACCGCCAATGTGGAGGGTTTGCAGCGCGAAATTGACTCGCTGAAGTACATGCCGCAGCCGGTTGAGTTCGAGGATGCTACCTACGCCGCCGAGCGTGACCGACACCTTGCAGCCTTTAATGATTTTTCCGCGAAAGCCGAAGCCGCCTCTCACGCAGAGACCAAGTGCGCGAATTGCACCATCTGCACCTCCACCGCCACCTGCCCATCGTTTGAGCAGTTGGGAGGGACTGAGGAGGAATGGAGAGCAAAGGCAGCAACAGAGAGAGCCGCAGCCGTTGACATGGAAGCCTTAATCGAGGAAAAAATCAAAATGGAGCAGTCAGAGTATGCCGCGAAGATGGAACGGCTGGCAGAACTTGAGGAAGAGCTGGAAACCATCAAGGCCGACGAAGCTGCCAAAAATGCCGAAATCGAAGCCGAAAATGCGAAACGCCGCCAGCAATATGAGACCGAGTTGGCAGAGTACCAGCAGAACCACGACACAGAGGTCGCAAAATGGCAGATGAAGAAGTATTCCCAACTCGCAGACCTACGCGCACAGATCGTCGTGCCCGTGGTCGTGGACGTGACCGACCTGCAGAACCAGCACCGCTCACTCTCCAACCTTATCGCGATGAAAGAGGGCGACCTCACCAACCTCCGACGCAAAGAGCGTGAGCTGGCCGACTTCGAAGCCTCCATCGCCACCCTCACCGCCAACGGCGACCGCCACCGCGCAGAACTCGAAGATATGCAGAACCTGCTCGTTGACCTAACCGCCGAGGTTGAGAGACTGAAAGCCGAACGCCTGCAGTATTACCACCTGCTCGAAGAGCGTATCAACGATATACTCCCCGACGACATCACCGTCGCCTTATTCCGTCAGAACATCAGCAACGACGATTTCACCGAGTGCTGCGAGCTGTACTTCCACGGCTCCACGGCCATGAGCGGTGCCGAGTCGCTGGTCTTCCGCGCGACCCTATCCCAAGCACTCCAGCGTGCCGCGGGGGTTGAGCTGCCCATCATCATTGACGAGGCCGCCAACGTGGTCAACGCTGACTTACTCGCAGAGCTGACCGGTACGGGCTGCACGCTGCTCATCCCGGATGCATCCGCCGAGCGGCTCACCATACAACCCACACTGCCCATGTAGGCAGGGTCTTTGTTTTTGTTTGGAGGGGCGGCAGCTTTGCCGCCTCTTTTTTTGCAAAATTCTCCGAAATTCTCCGAAAAATCTAAAATTTTCCAACAAATTACAGGCCAATTACCAGTAAATTAAAATATAACTATCTAATTTACAGCAAAATAAAAATTTTATTTTTTTTTATCAAAAAGTATTGCAATTATAAAAAAAAGTGGTATATTTGCAATGTCAAACAACAACAAAAAAAACAAAGAAATTATGGCAAAGTACACAATCAAAGAAAGTAAAAAAATTAAAGAATTAGAGAGTGGCCGGTACTTTACTCTGGTCGGGGTGTTATTCTGGGATGTGGCTGGAAGTGACACGGTTGTTCTATTCTGTGATGGGAATACTTATAGAGTTAAAGTTGATGACAATGGTAATTGTACAGGTAGCACCCCGTATGGCCGCAGGCTTGTAAAAAAAGCAATCAATCAAATTCTTAACCAGCAATAAATCAGTTATGGAAAATCAAGAAATCAACATCACCAGCGAAGAGTATGACCGCAGGGAGGCCGTACTCAACCGCCTCCGCTGTATTTGCTCCAGCATCCGCAAGACGATGACCGCCAGTTTTGGCGACATCTGCCCAGGCATGGGCGACAGAGTTGCCGACGCTCTGGCATCGAAAATAGAGGATACCGAGCGCACCCTCATCTATTGGTTGCAGAAAAACGCAATGAAAGGAGGCGAAGAATGAAGCATGTAGCAATATTGATCGGGATTGTCGGGGTGGTGTTCGCAGCAGGCGAGCCCGTAAGCTGGAACCTTCCCGTTGGGGTCGGAATGATACTCGCCGCGTGGGGACTGTACGAGATTGCAGACCGCAAAGAGCGCAATGAGAAAGGGGGCGACAATGAATAAGAACACGATGGGCAACCTGCTCCGGAAGTACACTAAAGGCGCGCCGCGAAAGGTGTGGAAAGTGGCTGCAGAATGCCCCGGCTGCATCGGGTGTATCTTTTACGTCCCCGATCGCAAAAAAGCGGAGCTGGGCGAGTTTGCGTACAAGTGCAACCGCCGCAACCTGACCATGCGCGGCTACAAGCTCAACGAGCTCTTTGTGCCGATGAACTTCGAGGACTGGCGGTGTGGTGTGTCGCAATTCCGTTTTGCGCCGTTGAAGGAAAAGAAGCCATCCGCAGAAGAGGAGGCACGGAGGGCGAGAATAGCAGCCAAAAAAGAGGCGCGGAGGATGCGCAATGAGGCTATAATTGACCTGCACGAGCGAGGGTTCGCCAATTATGAGATATGCGCCCGCTTGGACACGTCAAGAACCACCGTGTCCGTAGTAATCCAAGAATATAAAACCAAAAAACAATAATTATGAACGAGTTACAGAAAATCGAAAGCCCGACCACAGCGTTGGCTATTGTGAAAAAAAGTCTGCCTATCTTCTTTTTCGAGGATGAGAAAAACAAAGAAAAATTCGTAAGCGCGTGCGCCATTGACCTCTACCAGCGGTCGGAGGACTACGTGAAAAACGGCATCAACTACGAGGATGTGCTGCTTTGCCACTACCGCGCCAGCCAGCAGGGTCTTAACTACCTCAACGGCGATTATACGGTCGTTAAGTTCGGCGGCAAAAACCCGAAACCCGTAGTATTTACCTCCTATCAGAAGCAACGTCAAGACATACTCGACAGCCCCAATGTGGCCGAGTTTTACCCCAATATCATCTGGCGCGGGGCAACCGTGCAGCAGCGCGACCTCCTGCAGTGGGACATCCAGAATGTACCCCACATCGGTCCGAAATACGACCAAAATGGCTACCTCAATTTTGCCGACATTATGGGCTTCGAGTTTGTGCTGGTGCGCGCGGACGGCAAAAAATACAACTATTTTGCCACCGTCAACGAGATCGTGTTGGAGGTTGGCAAAGATGAAAAATTGCTTTTTATGTACAAAAACCGCAACGGCGAGACTATGTGGTATAAATTTGTCATGCGCAAGCTGTTGAAGTGGCTCCCGTTTTCGGTCGGTCAGTCAAAGGATTGGCGCGAGGTGCAGCCGCGTGACGACAGCCCCGTCGGTGAGGTGGTGGACATCCCCTTTGAGGAGGTCGGCGGCGTGAACTTGCTGCAACCCAAACAGCAGCCCCAGCCACAGCCACAACCGATGCCGCAAAACCAGCTGCAACAGCAGCCAGCCACGGCACAACCGCAACCCCAACCCCAGCAGGCGGCACCCGTACAGCCACAGCAGCAGCAGCCCGAAAAGAGGTGGCTAAACATTGACTCCGAAGACTGGCGCGGCGTTATGGCCTCCATTGCCACGGGGCAGGTGAAGTCGGTCGCTGACGTTCGCAAAATCTACGCGGTCAGCAAGGCCGTGGAAGCAGAATTACAAAAATACTTATAATATGGAGTTCACGATTTTCCACACTGGCAGCGGCGGCAACTCTTTCCGCCTCAAGTTCGCCGACGGCGTGAAGGTACTTCTGGACGCTGGCAAGACCTCCCATTATGACGCGTTCAAGGACTTCTGCACGCGGGGCGACCGCGTGAGCAATTACGCGGGGATGCTCATTTCCCACGCCCACAAAGACCACGATGGCGCGGCGACTGACTTCGAGAGGGTTGGGATGCCGCGCGGCATTGTCGCCGTAACATCCACGCCACAGCTGCGTGTCGCCACCATCCCGCTCGTGCATCGCTGCCCCTGCAACGGTTACATTATCGCCAACACCGCCACCCGTGAGGCGTGCGTGTTCCTCATTGACTTCGTGGAGGTGGTCAACCCGCGCGACTTCTTCACCACCCTCCGCTGGCTAACCTCGGAGAAATACAAGGTGATGTTCGCGGTCGAACTTTCCTACTGCGAGTTTTTGTACAAAAAATTGCCCGTGGCTCAACGGATGGGGCTCGACCAGCACCTCAGCGACGAGAATTTCATCGTGTTAATGAAAGAGGTGGCAAAGGTCGCCCCGTTGGCGAACATCGTGACGCTCCACGCAAGCGGCCGCGAAATTCTGAACAAGGGCTTCCACGCTGACGTGTGCCCGCGTGACTACCTCATCAAGTACCTCAAGGTGAGGCTGGGGGTGTTCGTCAACATCGGGCAAAATGGTATGACTTACAAATTTTAACAACTAAAAATCAATAAATTATGGACTATACAGCAAAATTGAACCTTCAGCGGCTGGCTCTCAACAACGACCAGCTCTATAATGATTACTTGCAATTTGTGAGCGCAAACATTGCGAAAGTGACCACCAAGCATTACGAGTTGATGCAGGCGCGCATAATCGCGAAAACCTTTATCGAGGAGAAGAAGCTCCCCGACAATCTCATCTACCGCCTGCGCAACATTGCCCTCTGCTATTACCGCATAACCTACTAACAATGGGAGATCGTAAAAAAATAAAGTGGTCGGCCAAACGCTACGAGTGCCCAGCCTGCGGGAGCAAGCACGCCTTCGCGCGGATGGTGGGTGAGAGCGAGGACTGCGGACACTGCCACTCCTGCGGAGTGACCCTCTTCCCCAAGACCGACAAACCCCGCGAACACTACTACTACGAGGAGCAGGCACCTCTCAAGCCCTACGAGGTGCCCACTGACGAGTTCGAGCGGCTGGTGGTGGCTGGCGGATTTTCCGACACACTCAGAACCGCCCTCGTTGCAAGGATGCCCGCCGCGATGAAGAGCCTCCGGGACTATCGCGTGGTGAGCTTCGGACTTGAGACTGGCTTCCCCCTAATTGACCGCGGCGGGCGTGTCCACTCCATCAAGATAATGGGCTACGGACAAGACCTGCACCGCATCAAGACCGCCCCCGACGGGCAACCGCTGCCCGCTATCCGCTGGTATCACACTGGCAAACTGCAAGAGCGTGAGACCTTTGTGACGTGCGCCTTCGGTGAGCACCTTATTGACAGCGTGCAATATGACTGCATCGGGGTGGTGGAGAGTGAGAAAACCGCCGTAATTGCGCGCGCGCTGCTGCCCTCCATCCTTTTTATAGCGGTCGGCTCAAAGTCCAACCTTCGAACCCTCACCTATAAGGGACTGGATGACAAATACTTGTTATTTTTTCCCGACAAAGACGGCATAGGGGCGTGGTCTGAGTTTGTCACTGAGCAGAAAAACCCGCGCTGGCTGGTTTCGGAGGTTTGCGAAAAACTCAACGAAAAAGAGGACATCGCAGACGCGATGCTGGATGTGCGGCAGTCTGAATTTGTCGCCGCAATCAGTGCGGAAGTGCGTTCGCGCGTGAAAGCCGGGGCGGCCTCCCAATCCGAGGCGCGCAAAATTGAATATTATGAGCTGGTGACGCGGCAATTCTCCATTGACGAGTTACGCGCACAAATGGACGCGGACGGAGTGGTTGGTGAGTTCAAATTTTCGTACGACAGCCACAGAGCCGCCCAAATCGAGACGAAAAGCAACGGAAAAGAGAGTTTGTACATCCTTTATAAAAGAGCCGCCAAAATGGCAAATTTTGAGGCAATACTCGCCGCCCGCCACATTCCCAAGTACGAGGACGCGGTTGGCTTTTCCTTCAATTTCACGGACGAGGAGTTTCGCACCTTCATCATGGGCGAAAATCCGTGTTTTTTCGACGGCCTCAAATACGATGTTGTTGGCCGCCGCTATTGCCGGGAGGCCGATGCCGTGTTTGCGCTCGACAGTCACCTGCGACAGACGCTGCAGAACCTCTACACCTCCACGCTCAACGAACAGGCGCGCAAAATCAGAAAAGAGCAACTGGCCTTTTTGGAGGAATTTTGCCAAGACTACGAAAACCGACGCCTCCCCGACATAACGGTGCCGCTGGTGCAGCCTCAGCGTTACACCGAGATTATCACGCGGGGCAACGCCTTGCTGGAGCAGCGCGGCGGGTGTTCGGCTGAATATTGGGCTGACCTTTTCGCGGGCTTGTGGACTATCACCCCGCAGGACGTGAAGTCAATGATTTTGTTTTGCGCGGCCTCCATCCGTTACAAATTTTTCGACGACCAGACCTGCGGCAAGCTCATACAGGTAACGGGCGACAGCAACGTGGGCAAGGACAGCTTCATCCCGTCGCTCTTTTTGGGCGAATGGATTGAATTCTCTGAATACTACCACCAAGGCGCATTGTTTCAAAAAGGTTTTTTGACAATCCCCTCCGAAAAATGCAAGTCGCTATTATACAACATAATTTCGGACGATTTGATGGCCTCCAATGAAATCGCTGAACTCTCCAAAATTACCAACTTTGAGATTGTTTGTAATAATAAATACGGCAAAATGGTGAAGGTGCGCAACAGCTGGAACAAAATCGTATCTAACAACAACGTGCGACTCATTCTCGACAAACAGAAGGACCGCGTGGCAATCGCCCGCCGCTATTGTATTGTGAGCGTCCGCTACCTCGATGGGTGTGGCGTTTCCGACTACATCAATTTTTTCCAAGCCAACACCCCGAAATTCTTTGACATCTACGCGGCATTCTTCGCGTACTGTTACCGCCTCGCCAAAGACGGCAACCTGCGGGAGCTGCAGAACGAAATCACCACCTCCAACATCGAGCGCGTGAACGACCTCTACTACTTCAACAACGACGACGAGATCATCGTGGAGAATTTTCGCGAGTGGTGTGAGGACACCGCGCACAACACCGACGGCAACGGCTACGAGCCCGATAACGTCCACTTTGTCACCGAAATCAAAGGTGAGCTGGTGGTGCTGTTCCGCTGCGACTTTCGGCAATTCTCGCCCAAGCTGCAGAAGTCAGAAAAGTATATCAAAAATTCAGTGCTGGCCAACGCTTTCCCCACGATGAAATTTGGGGTTGTGCAGAGGGTGTTCGGTCAGGTTGGCCGTTGGAACACTGTTAAGCTGGCCGACTACGAGAAAGTATTGCAAGAAAAAGAAACTGAAGATCAACAAATTAATAAAAAACAATTCAAAATTTTAGAAAAATGGAACTCACAAGAGATTTAATCATCAATGAAGCCCGCCGCTGGGTGGGCTACGGCGAGTCCGATTGGGCTGACTACCTCGCCTATGACGACCCGAAAGGCGGCAACGGCCGCAGCAACTACAACAGATTCAGCTGGCTATTTGACCGCCTGCTCGCCCCCAAGACCTACGCGGGCGGCAACAAGGACGGGTACGCATGGTGTGCCACATTTGTCACTATGACGATCGGCACGGCCACCTTCATCGAAAAGGAAAACCTCGTGCATAAAGTGTCGGCGGCACGGCTGGCACAAGTCCACGAGTGGCAGAAAGAGGTATTGGCGAACCTCCACGCGGCTCTATTCCTCAAGGGTGAGAGTTTGCGCGCGGCCTCACTGCTGGCTGGCGTTGGGAGCTTTCCGAAGTTCACCGCCATCAATCCCTGCACACTGTCAGAGCTGGAACCCGCCGACCTCGTTATCTTCGGCGATGCCACATGTGCCACCGCCCACATCGGGCTGGTTGAGAGTGCCGGCGGCGGTCAGTTTGTCACCATCGAGGGCAACACCAAGCTGGGAACCGCCACCCCGAACGGCGGGCAGGTGTGCCGCAAGACATACGCACCGAACGGCGCTGGGCTGGTGGAAATCCGCCTCGGACAGCGTCTAAAATCGTGGAGCAAGGTGAGTTTTTACAAAATCAAAATAAAATGAAACCGCTGAACGTCTTATCACTATGCGACGGCTACTCTTGCGGACAAATAGCACTCCGGGAGTGTGGGGTGCCTGTTTCCCAGTACTTTGCCAGCGAAATTAAAAAGAGTGCCATTGCCACCACCGAGCTGAATTTCCCGGACACAATTCAACTCGGCGACCTTCGGAATTGGAGGGAGTGGGAGCTGCCAAAGATTGACCTGCTTCTTTTCGGCTCTCCGTGCCAAGACTTTTCGAGTATCAACAGGTCACGCCACGCTTACGGACTGAAAGGGCAAAAAAGCTCCCTCTTTTTTCAGTGTGTGGAAATCTTCCACGCCTTGATGGAGAATAACCCGGACCTCCTGTTTTTGTGCGAAAACGTCAAAGGAAGCGAGGTTATTGGCACAATATTGCACACCAACGTATTGTCCAACGATGCCATCACTTTCTGCGGTTGCCACCGTCAGAGAAACTTCTTTACAAACATAAACGCGGACACATATAGAGATTTGTTCGGAGTGCAGTGGTGGCACTCTAATATTCTATTTCCAACCCGGCCAAGCGGCGAAAAAATAAAGATTGACACTCACAACAAATTTAACGAATTTACCGATTATAACTTCAATAAAAGAAAGCACAAGTATGGTTTTAACGCCATATATCCAGCAATCGCAAAAGAGGCCAAGATGATATGTCTGATAAGGCGTCGCGGCAATATAATTGGCGCGAATATCGTAATTTTCGACGAACACACGCGCCGCGCCTTAACACTCAACGAGATGAGGCAGTGCTTGTGTGTGCCAGATTGGGTGGAGTTCCCCAAATATTCACTCTCCACGCTGCAAGACCTCATCGGTGACGGCTTTAACATCGAACAAATCAAATTTATTTTCAAACACTTAACAAAATGAAACAACTGACACTTTTCGGAGAAGAGGTAGCTAGACCACCCCGAAAAAAAACCAGCGGAGGCAGCGCAAACCCCATCGTTTTCCGTGACTACGAGAGCTTTGTGGCGAAGTTCAGCGACAACCCAAAGACCACCGATGACTGCTACACCCCGCAAGACGTGTACGAGGCTGTTGTGGACTACGTGCGCCAACACTCAGAATTTGACTTCAAGCCCGACACGCCCATTCTGCGCCCGTTCTATCCGGGCGGTGACTACATCAATGCCGACTATCCCGATGGAGGGGTGGTGATTGACAACCCTCCGTTTTCAATGTTTGCGAAAATCGTGAAATTCTACACGGAGCGGAAAATCCCGTTTTTTCTTTTCGGACCTGGTATGACCATCTTCTCCTGCTGCAAATACTGCACCGCCATCATTGTCGGGGGGGCGAGCGTGAGTTTCCACAATGGCGCGCTTGTACGTTTAAATTTCGCCTCCAACATTTTCGGCGACCTCTACTGCAAGACCGCGCCCGAACTGACCGAGGCCATAAAAGCCTGCCCCTCGCAGAACACGAAAGTAGAGCTGCCCGCCTACCGCTGGCCGGACACGGTTGTGCGGGTATCCACGTTGCAGACCATTGCCAACGGCGGTGGTCACTTCGAGGTGAGGCGTGATGAGGGCTTTTGTCACAGCTCCCCCGTTCAAGGGCGTGAGGCGTTCGGGGCCTCAATCGTTCTCTACTCCCAAGCCCAAGCCCAAGCCCAAGCCCAAGCCCGTCAGAAGGTGTTGGAGGCGCGCACCATCACCCTCCAGCTGAAGCCCGAAGTGGAGGCACTGAGGCAGCGCGGCGAAAGAAACTACGAAGATTTAACCTAAAAAAATAGAGTTATGCAAAAGATTCAAAGCAATGAAAGGAGGCAAGTTATGACAAAGAAACAAATCGAAAAGAAGGCAAAAGAAATGGCGGACAAGTACCCCGAGGTGGGCTACAATAGCAAATACCACCGCGAAATCTACTCGGCCGCAATGGAGATGGCAGAATGGCTACTCTGTGAAATTGCCGAACGGGCGACCTCACTACTCAAGGAAGGAGGCAAAAAATGAACCAGCCGCTCATGTTTTGATTTTTTTTACGTACTTTTGCAAAAAAAAATGAAATTATGAATTTTGAAATCAAAGAAATCGGAATTGATGAAGTTTGCGCCAATAGCGGACAGTTGGCAGAAGTTCCGATGAATTATCGGAAAATCACGGCGGAAAAATTACATGCCCTTGAAAAATCGTTAAGAGAATGTCCTGAATTGTTGCAGATGCGGCCATTGATAACGATTGAGCAAAATGGGAAATTTGTTGTTCTTTCAGGGAATCACAGACTGAGAGCGGCAAGGAATATAGGATTACTAACAGTCCCATGCATCGTTCTGCCTGCTGACACACCCCCGAAAAAGCAAAGAGAATATGCGGCAAAAGATAACCTCGAATATGCGCAGACCGTTCCTGAATTACTCGCGATGTGGGATGTTGAAGAGCTTAAGGATTGGGATATTGATGTAGAAATCGAAGTACCAGATGTTGAAATTGTTGTGAAGCCTCCAAAGGAAAAGAAAAAAAACAAGTATCAATGCCCTAAATGTGGATTCAAATGGAACGGATAGCATTTTTAATTATTCCAGATTGGCAGAAGAATGGACGAACTCAAAATCAGTCATTCGACGGGGTTGGGAATACTGGCGCGTATGTTATTATTCACCAGTTGCGGCGGGCTGGTATAGATGTCGGATTTTGCACTATTGACACCGCCGACGAGTTCGATGTCGTCTGCATTTCCGTGACATCATCGTTCGACATTCTGAGCCTTTGCAAGGAGTTGAGATTTAATAAGAAGTGGCGGCGCGGCGTTCGAAAGTTCCGAACAATTTGCGGAGGTGCTGGCCTAAAAAATCCGTTTCCGCTCCTTGAGTACGTGGATCGCTTTTGGTTCGGACGCTGCGATACAGAGGCGGTTCAATGGGTTACCGACAAAGACTACCAGCATCCGAGCATAATGGATTGGGACAACCCGCGCGAGTGCGTTGTAAATCAAGCGTCCTGCCTTTTTCCAGAAGATGTGCGGACTGGTAAAGAGCTTTGGCGCGAAAAATTCATCGGGTGCCCTAACAAATGCGGGTTCTGTTTTTATTCGTGGACGCATCGTAATATCCAGCAAAACGAGCATTATATGCTAAAGGTCCATCCACAGCAAATGGAAATCGATTTGCAAAACTGGGATTTGCTGAACAGCGAAACAATCGTTCCTTACGTAGCGGTGGGAGTTGACGGGTCAAGTGGAAGAATCCGATGCGCGATAAATAAGAAAATTACGGACGAGGCGCTTCTTGAGTTAATCCTCAGGCACAACCGCGCAGTTTTTGACAAGGTCGGCGGAAATGGAAATGCCTACACTTTGCAGTTATACAATATAACAGGTTACGAGACGGAATGCCACGAAGATTACAGCCGTTTATATGAGGTTTTAAGGACTGCGGCAAAAGAAGCGAAGGGTCGTGTTCTGTGCAAAATACACAGTACACCGCTTTCGCCCGAACCGTTAACACCTTTGGCATGGAGTGCCGCGCCTTTACGCACGCCGTTTGGGGTTTTGCGTGGGCAGACTATTGTGCAAACACCTAAATTTGAAGCATTTCACAACAAATTCAACACGAGCGACTGGCAGCAGTTCGTGCAGCTGGTGTTTACAAGATACTCCGACAAATACGAGAAGTTATTGGATAACATTTTATTCAATCCGAAATTAAAAGCGTTAAAAACTGCGGAACGACTTTCATTCGTTGAAAATCATTTTGACATCGGCGATTTGTTGAGAGAGTACGATACGGAAGAGAGGCTCCCACATTGGCCGATGGCTTACGCTTATACCGAGATCGAGACCTTGAAAAATATCAGAAAATCAATAAAAAGAAAATTATATGCCAAGACCGAAATTTAACAGCGAAACTGCAAAAGAAGCACAAAAGAAGTCTGCAGCCCAAAGAAAAAAAAATAACGAACGGCGCGCAATACTTCGAGAATTGCTTTATTCAGAATTGACCAAACCAGCCTCCAAGGGGAGCGACGATATGCTCGCTTTATATTATGTGAAAAAAGCCTTGCAGGGAATCGTTAACAATCCCACCCTTGAGGATATCGAAAGAATGCAACGCATACTCGGTGAGAATTTTTTGAAGATTGAAATTGAAGAAACGAACCCCGCAGCTAAATTGGCGGAACTCATAAAAAAAAGCCGTGGAGACGATTGAGTTCAATTTGACCGACTACATGAATATTCAGTGGGGCGGGATATGCGCAGAGCGTCCCCAGCTACTGGAGGTCGCTTCAGTGATTGACGGCTGGTTGCATAACGGGCGGACGGGTGACGTTCTGAATATCTCCATGCCGACCCGTTTCGGCAAGTCTTTACTGGCAACGTCCGCATCGGTGTGGATGTTGCTTCTGCATCCAGCCATACGAATACTGCGAGCATCCTATTCCGCTGAATTGGCTGAAATGTTCAGTCAGCAGGTTCGGAATCAATATGGGGACTTTTGCGACAAAATAGGGTTGCAGTCTCCCACCCAAGGCACTCGCGGCAGGTGGTACATCGGAGACGGCGGTCAGTTATCACACGCGGGTGTCGGTATAGGCGGCACAATAACTGGGTTTGGCTTTGACGTGGCCATTGTTGACGATACGGCGAAAGATATGGCCGAGGCAATGTCAAGGGCGCGGCAAAATCAGTTGACCGTGTTCAAGGAGTCCGTTTTATTGGGACGTTTGGAGGGTTGCCGCAAAATTCTGAACGTTGGTACGCGGTGGACGGTGACGGACTGGTTTTCATTGTGGCCCGATGCCGAGGAGTACGTGCTGCCGGCAATGGTGGACGGGCGATCAGTGTGTGAGGCGTGGAAAACCACCGAGGAACTCAACCGCGAACGGGCGCGCGTTTCGGACGGGGTTTGGCAGGCGCAGTATATGCAGCGGCCTACCGAGCAGGGCTATATCCGCATTTTCGAGGACTGGCCATTTGAACGGGTCAATTTCCACGGCTGCAAATTTATTGAGTTCTTTACCGTCACCGACCCCAGCAAGGGGCGAGGCGGTGACTTTTTCGTTACGTTGCTGGCAGGGGTAACAATGGCACGTGAGGTCGTAATCATTGATTCATTCATCCGCAAGTTTGCGCAAGTTTCGGAATACTATGATTATTTGCGGCGGGTGGGTGAGATGATCCCCAGCTGCACCCACTACATCGAGAGTAACGGAGTTGGCGGTGACATCCTGCACGACGCAAACCGCGACGTGGACATCATCGGCTTCTCCAGCCGCGCTGACAAATGGGCGCGCATCTTTGCCAACGCCGACAAAATAAAGGCGGTGAAGTTCTGCGAGACGTGCGACAACCTCAACCTCATTTTGTCGGAGCTCTCCAACTTTCCAGCAGGCGACCACGACGACATTCCCGATTGCGTCAACTTCGCCGTAAAAGCCGCCGCTGGTGACCTCTGACGCGCTTTGCGCATACAACAGCCCAAAAACTCCGAAAACCGCCACGAAAGGGGCTTTTTTCATTTGTTAAATTCAAAATTTTGTTTCCGTTTTTCCTACTTTTCGCGATGGGTGGCAAAGGCGTTTTTGATGTTTTTTTTTCGTCGTGGTGTAACAAAACCATGAAAAAGCCCCAAAAAATGTAACAAATTGTTACACTTAACGTGTTAATACTCAATTGTTTAAGGCAATTTGTAACGTGTAACAAAAATTTCTGCAAAACTTTTTTTAAATCAAAGTGCGATTTTTTGGCATTTTTTTTGTCACTTTTTGAACTCGAAAAAACTTTTTAAAGAAAAAGATGTAACTCTGTAACTTTAAAGAATTTTAGAGAGTAAAGAGTTGATATATAGTATATTAGAGTGTAACAATTTTGTTACATTTTTGTAACAGAAAATATTTTTTTGTAACATATCTATTTAACAAAATATTATTTGTATATTTGGCGCGGAATTTTTGTACACTCTCATGTTAGCCGAAGTTAAACAGCGTATCCAAACAGCGGCTGCCGCCTACCACGCGGCGGCCTTCTTCGGCTTCATCTCCGAGATCTCCAAGGCCATCGACAACAACACCAAGAAGAGCGTCACCAGCTTTCCCGCCATTTTCGCCAATGAGGACATCACTATCGAAGGGCACGAGATAACAGCCGACTGTCTCTTTGTCGCTGGTGCTGACGCTGACGAATATTCCATGTATAAGACCGCCGCCGAGATTGTGGACTATTGCGGCGGTGACAGCTGCGTGACCCGCTTCAACGTAATCAGCGACGCGAGCCTCGCATTTACGCGGACTTTCAAAAACGTTAACCTCCAGCCACTCACCGCCCACAAGCTGAAAGGGGTTGAATTTGAACTTAAATTTTACTGCTAATGGCCGCAAAACTGACACACACAAACTTCACGGGAACGCTGACGATGGACACCGACGGCGCGATGGTTGACGTGTGGCTGGCAGACAACGAGGAGAGGATGTTCCGCCGCCACTTCGACAGCGACTTTGCCGACCTCGTTTATCAGCAGACACCGCCCGCAGAGGTGGTGCCGTTTGTCGCTGGCTTTTTCCCGTTGTTTCGGCGCGTTCTTTTTGCCGAGTACCAGAAGCAGAAGAATGCACTGACCGCCGGAAGCCTCGCCAGCGAAGTCTCCCCATCATTGGGCGGTGTTGGTGTGAACTTCAAGGCTCACAACCTCGAAATTGGCAACGAGGGCGCGACTGATTGCAACGACTTTGTTTTGGGCTTTGACTTCGGCGACCTCGCCGTGAAGTTCGTGCCGTTCCAAACCTCTAACATTTACGGTATATGAAAATTCTCAAACATACATATAACAGCCTTGACGTAATCGGGGAGGTGCCGCAGAGCACCAGCCCGAACCAGCCAACCACGCCACCATCCGCGGAGACCATCCTGAGCCAAATCAACGAAATCAACGAATGTTATGAGCGGCGCAACTACCGCAATTTCGCGAACTATGCCAAGTACTTGATTTGGCAGGACATTTCCGCGATCGTCTCCAATATTGTGATCAGCAGCGACAACCCCATCGGTGAGACTATCTCGCTGGCAGTTATGCACAATGCCAACTGGCTTTTCTCCAAATTGAGCGCGAACGGCTACGTGTGGGCGAACCGCGAAAACGGGGTACTTGTTTTCCGCACGACCAAAGAGCGGGATGACGACTTCAAAATCTACGACCTCACCTACCAGCGCAACAACATCACCCGCGACGGGTGCTCCGCTCAAATTTTGGCGTTCATTGACGACCTCGAAAACGCCCAGAACACACTCATCAACCAAGCCGAAGCCTCCGACATCTTCACCCCGAAAGAGTTGGTGGTGGCTGGCTCATCGCGTGAAAAGTCCGTGAGTGACAAGTTCCGCAAACTCTTTGGAATCAAGAGAGGCCAACAGAAAACCGCCTTTCTCGAAGTCCCGATGGAACACCACGCCATCGGCCGCTACGACTACAAGATAGACGACAAAATCAAGTTTCAGTTTCAGAAACTTTGCAAACTCTATATGTTTCCCGAAGACCTGTTTTTTTCGTCAACGACATTTAACAACAAGAGCGAGAGCCGCCTGCAGCTGTGCTACAATTACGCGGGATATTTCTATGAGATTTTGCAGCAAATCCTCAACTCCACCGTCACGGGGCTGACAATGAACGACTTTGCCATCGAGTTTTACAACATCCGCGAGTGGGACGAGGCCTCCAAAAAACGCGTTGAGGCCAAACGCGAAGAAGTCCAATTTTTTATGCAGCTGAAAGCGGCGGGGTATTCCGTTGACGACAAAATCGAAGCAATTTTGAAAACCATATAAAAATGAAAAAATATTACATTTACTATGATATTGACACCCCCTATTTTGAAGGGGAGAAAGTATGCAGCGCGGAGGACTTAGTTAAGTTCTTTGACGACGACCAAGCCGCCGAGATAGAGCTGCACATCAACAGCTTCGGCGGGCGTGTTGACCAAGCACTCGCAATGCTGGCCTCCATTGAACGCCACACGGGGCGCGTGGTCGCATACGTTGACGGGGTAGCCGCCAGTTGTGCGAGCTGGCTGGCACTTGCAGCGGACGAGATCCACATCGCCAAGAACGCAGAGATATTCATCCACTGCGCCAGCTCCTATATCTACGGCAACGCTGAAGAGCTGGAGAAAGAGGCTGTGGTGCTGCGGTCGTACGATGAGCGAATTATCAACCTCTACAAGTCGAAAGCCAAAGACCCCGCGACCGACTTTGCCGCAATGATGAGCAAAGAGACCACACTCACAGCCGACGAGGCCGCGAAAGTGTGGAACATCATCGTTGACGAGCCGAAAGAGGTGGCCACCAACAAGACCCGCTGCACGGCCGTGGCCGCGAAGTGCAACCACAAGCCGCAACCCGACACCCAGCCCCAAGAGGAGCTGCGAGACCTCGAACCATACGAAGGCATCATTTAATATTAACCCAAAACCGAAAAAAAAATGAAAAAGAAATTGTCAGAAGTGAGAAACTTCCTTGAGCAGCGCAAGACCGCCGCTCAGAACAAGCTCGACAAAAGAGCCGAAAACAAAATCAGCGACGAAGCAGCCGCCAAGTTGCAGGAGCTCGTTGAGGCTCTGAACGCCCAGATTGCACAGCTTGACGCGCTCGAAGAGGAAGCCTCCAACGAGGCCATCCTTTCGGCCATCAATGCCGTTTTCGCCAACTTCGCGCAGGTTCTGCAGGAGACCGAAAACGCCACCAACAACAAGCTCGCCGCTATGCAGGCAGCCATCAACGCCAAGAACACCAAGAAGGAGCGCAAGCGCATGAACGTGCTCCGCTCCAAGATGGTGAAAGGCGTGGCAAAGAATTACGTTGACCTCTCCGCGTGGACGCCCGAGACCGAGACCGACTACGTTCCCACCGTCCGCGACATCCGCGGCATCCTCAAGGGATTCAACATCCGCGAGACCAGCCGACAAGCCGTCAAAGTCCGTTCTTTCGGCAGTTTTTCCGCTTCTTTCGCCGCTGTTAACCCCCACACCGCGAAGCCCGTTGTCGAGTTCGTCGGTGCCCAGAACATCGTGAACCTCACCAAATTCGCGGGTATCATACAGGGCGTTGCCGACGAGGACATCTGGGAGGATGACAAGCTCGAAGACGCTATCGAACTCGAAGCCCTCGCCATGCTGGCACAGGCTGAAAATTTGGGCGCGTTCACCTTGCTGACCGCACACCCCGGCACCTTCACCAACCCATACGGCATCACCCTCAGCAACACCGACATGAGAACCCAGATTCTCGCCGTCATCGAGTGGGTGAAGTCTAAGATCGGTAACGTGCCCAGCGAAATCGCAGTCGCCATGCACCCCGCGCAGTGGGCACTACTGGACGACCTCCGCAACGCGAACGGCACCCCAATCAGCTCCGACATCATCAACAACAACTGCATCCGCATCGAGGATGCCAACGTTCCGCTCGGCAAGGTGCTGGCATGGCCCAAGGAGTTCGCCAAGATGCTCGTATACCGCCGCCCCGAGCTCAAGTGGTTTGATAGCGGAGTGCGGGTCTCGACCGACGAACTGACCTATATCGATGCTGTTGACTTTGACAACTCAACCGCACGAACGGCCCAAAAGGACATCATAACCAGCGTAAACACGGCATGGCAGATGAACGAGAAGGATCTGCGCTGCGAGGAGGCCGTCATCATGTACCTGCGCGCCGCAGGTCTGGTCATTTTTGAGAAATTGACCGACATCGCCAGCGTCCTTCAATCTTAATTTTGCAGCTATGATTAAGATAGACAGCTACATCAAGATAGACAGCTACATCATCGGAAAGGCGCGGCTGGCACAGGTCGTGGAAGAGGGTAGGCCACTCGCTGAGGCCTACCCCAACCTCCCCTCCAACATCATCGCAAAACTACAGGAGGTCGTGGACGCCCGCTTCTGTACGGAAACCACCAAAAAGAAACAATCTAAAAAAAAATTAAACCATGATTAAGAGATGCACTGAAAACGAAATCCTCGGGAAAATCTCCGGGGTGATTGGTGTCAACTGCGCCACGGAGGACTATCTCGTGACCCCCGCCTCCGCTGAGTCCGACATCAACCAAGACATCACCGACGACGGCGACCTGTTCTGTGTTCTTGGCGGCGAGGGCAACGCCTACAACGGGCAGGACGCGCAGACCGCAACCAGCTCAGACGGAGAGACAACCTACGTGGTCACCAAGGCAAAGGAAGGATACACCGTGGACTTCCCGCCTTACAAGTCCGTCAACGAAAAAGTCCACGCCATCGCCGAATACTTCAACGGCGGCCTTTTCCTCGTCGTGAAGATGGCCGGCAAGTATCGCGTGTACGGTGTCGCCAAAAACAACCGCACCAAGCTCGCCCCGTTCAAGGTGAGCTCGCTCAATAACGTGCTGCCAAACGGACGTTTCGCCAGCGGAACCACCCTGCCGACCAACCAGCTCTCCTTCGTCATCGAGGACACCGACCTCGCCGAAAATTTGGGTTACGTGGAACTCTCCGACATCGAAGAGAATACCATTTGCCACCTCTACTCCACTGGAGCCAACAACATCGGCAAACTCTACGCGGGCGACATCCTCCCCGTGACTGACGGCCAGCACATCGCCCTGCCGAACACGGCGACACTCACCGCCTCCATGTTCGAGACCACAGGCACCCTCTCAACGGTTGCTGTCAGTGGTGGCGATATTGAGTTCACCCACTCGACCAGCGGCACCTACAGCGTTACGCAGGTTTTGCCGATTGATGGCTTGTGGACTTTTGAGACTATTCAAATCGTTGAGTCTTAGACTCTGTCTGCTTTCATAATTGTTTTTTATGTGTTGTGAAGGGCGGGGTGACCCGCCCTTTTAAATAAAACCGAAAAAAAATGAACTGCATAACGCTTGATTTTGCGAAAAAAACCGCCAGAAAGATGAAGAGGGATACGGGCGAGAACTACTGCGTCGTGGACTTGGGCGGCTGCTGCTGGGACGTGATGCGAGCCGTGGACGCGGTTTTGTACAAAATTTTATACACCACCGAAAATGACTGACAAAGAAGCCCGCATATTGGATGCCTGCACGATTGCAGACTTTTACACGATTTTTGACGATCAAAAGAAGCCGTGCGCGGTCGCGGCAAACGAGGTACTGCGTGAACTGAGCCTCTCCGAGTGGAAGCGGCTCACCGCCTCCGAGGTTATGCTGCGGCTGCGGCTGGTGCAGAAGTACCGCCCCGCCGACCTCGCGCGCCTCGTGGACGTGCTGGCCATGAAGGGTGAGGTTGAGGGCAAGCTGAAGCCCGCAAGCCGCGAGCAGTTCAACGACCACGTGTGCGCGGTCTTTGCAGCCGCTCAGATGCCCATCAATAAGGGGCTTTCAATGCTTGATTTTCAGTCACTTAAAAAATTATCAAAATGAAATTTTCGCGACTTTCCACCATACAATTCACCGAAAACGACTTTCAGAGCAAGTCGCCGCTCGACATGCCCATCGTGCCGCGCGGTGAGGTGCTGACATTCATGGAGCTAGAGGAGGGTTTCGACATAACACTGCTCACCGCCGAGCCATCAATTCCCGCCGCCATTGACATTGTGAATGTTCGGACGGGCAAAAGAACAGCAATCAGCAACACCGTAACTGCGCCGTGTACCTTTTCTGGGATTGTCCCGAAGTCGCTCCGCCCAGGCATATATCGCGCCGAGTTTTTGGTGAGACAAACACAGCAGGCGGTCTCCGCGCCTTTCCGCGTAATCGCCGACAATGAATGGGGCGAAATAGTGGGCAACAACTACGCCGAACGCTACACTGACGGGACACCCTCCATCGTGGGCGGGCGGCTGGTGCAGTTCGTGCAGTACTTCCGCCGTCGTGACTTCCGGCTGTCGGCGGTCGAGAATAACACGTTCTATGATAACGAGCGCGGCACCTCCTTTTCTCTGCAAGACAAAAACTACGCCCGGCACCACCTTGAGGGATACGCGGGCGAGCGTACCATCGCGGCTATCTCTATGCTGCTGGCTGGGTCGTGGTCAATGCTGACCTACTACGACCAAAATGGAAACAAAAACATTTTCCGGCTGCAAAAATCGGGCGATCTCTCAACGGAGGTGGTCGGGCGCGGCTTCTGCCGGTTTTCGGGCGACTTTAACGCGAAACGGCAGAACCAGCTCGCGGTCGCGTGGAACGAGGCAGCCGAAGAATGGGGGGTGGACTTTGCCTCCCCCAAGAACCTCATTGTCCGCAAATTCGGTCAGTTGACCAATAAGAGGGTGCCCGAAGCCGTCTTTTGTCTCCCATTTTCCAACGTGGAGATAGAGCTGAAAGACGGCAGCCTCTTCTCGTTCGACACATCCTCCCACTTTTCGCGGCTCACCTTCACCAGCGGCAACATCCCCGACAACTTCGGGCGGGCACTCAAGAGGCTGATGGTTGACGCAATTCGGCAGGGCGACAAGGTGACGGCAATCGGTGACAATGTAAACCTCGCCAACGGCACCACGGCAATATCTGCAGACTTCCCGAGCCTCCACACCATCGGGCGCAATGTCACCCTCGGCAAATTCAGCGGCGCTCTCCGTTTTTCAAATAATGCGGTTTTCGACAATCTCAAGGTAAGAGCCAGCATCCAAATTTTCTGCAAAAACGCGGTTTTTAAAAATTGCAAGTTGCAGAATTACAACATCGTCGGCACTGTTGCCGAGCTGCACAATGTTGAATTACGATTGGCGACATTCAACGGCGGAATACTAACGGACGATGCGCTGCTGGTTGGCTGTAAGTTCGCGTATGGCAACGGCTCTTATAAATTCTCAAAGCAGCGGCTTGTTGATTGCTATATGGTGGATACGTACAACCCGAACACGAGGTTTGACTTGACAAAATACAACGGCTCGATGGTTAACTCGTTCACCTACCAGCGGCTCGCAATTGACACTGACGCGTCTGCCTCAAAATTCACCCTCGACGAGAAGTCACTGCACGGCTACATCATCGACTCGGGCAGCTATCTCGCCAGCATTCAGCGAAAGGATGGCCGAGACATTGACGCGGCTGGCTATAGTAGTATAGATTACACCCTAATTGACTCCCAGCTCGCCTTCGACTACGACCCCTCAAATGAAAACCTCCTCACGATGGACGGCTCGATGGTCAGCCGTGGCACCCCCACCTATATCGACATCGGTGCGAAAACTCCCGCCGACCTGCTATCCGCCATAACTTTCGGGTCGGCTCTCAATTTCACCATCCGTGGCGACTTGGGCGGCTCAAACCTCAACAACGTGGTCAGCAACGGCTCAACCGCCACCATCGCGGCCTCTGACCTCCTGAGGCTGCTCCAGTCGGGCGGCAAATACCTCAACAACGTGGATTTCACGCTGGTAGTTGACAACGACCTCCCGAGCGGCTTCTCATATCTCCTTTTCAAGGACAACCCAAACGTATTACAGAACCTGTCGCTGACGGTCAACGTGAGCAACGACCTGACGGGAGAGTTGGTGGCACGGCTTTCAGAACTTTACCCCAATTTTACAATAAATAGCATTTAACAATGAAAAAGAAACTAATTTACATTTTTATCGCGGCATTTGTGTTCGCCGCACTTTCGGCAGGGCTTTCCGGCTGCTACGCCAAAAAGTACGCACAGAAAAAAGTTGAAAACGAGGAACTTAAAATCAAACTGGCCAAAGCTGAGGAGAATGTTCAGAAGCTGGACGGCATCGTGGCAGAGTTGCAGTCGGTGGGTGTCAACACCGACACCATCGTGCTACACACCACAGAAATCAAAGAGGTGGTGAGGGAGAGCAAGACCACCCTCGACACCATCGCACGCCGAATTGACGAAATCAAACAAGACATCGCCGAAATAAAAAGGAGGCTGCAATGAAAAAAAATCTGTTACTTTCAATTCTGTTGCTGGCTGTCGCCTTCGTGGCGGTGGCCGACACCGACATCTCCATGCCCGCCAATGACGTGAGCGGAGTGGCCAACGGCTACTCGCTGCTGGCCGTCTGCATCAGCTCCGTGCTTCCGTTTGTGCTGCTGCTCGTTAAGTTGATTTTTGACAACAAAAAAAACACAGACCTTGCTGAATATATCCGCAAACACGAAGAGCAGCACAAGCAAGACCGCGAGAATTTCAAAGAGGCCATCCTCACCAACGAGAAACGACTCGACAAAACCAACGAGATATTACAGCGGCTCGTCGACAACGACATCGAGCAGGAAAAGAGACTCGCAAAATTGGAGGCCGCGAAATGACAATAGGGGACTACATCCGGCAATTGCAGGCGGTCAACCCTCAAGAGTTGGCGGTGGCGGCTATGGATGAGAATGCCGAAGCCATCACCGACTACACCACCGACTGCTGGGTGACGGGAACCAACCCCGACGGGGATCGGCTCAACCGCGCCAGCTGGGACGGCAGCGAGGTATCCGAAGACTACCGCCGCAAATGGAGCATCACCAACTACCGATACTCCTACCGATACATCAACATCAGCGGCGACACGCGGCGCAACCTCAACGTTAGGGGCGGACGCATATTCAGCGCGACCGACTACTGGGCGAGCATCCTCCGCAACTTCGGAGAGGCTGGCTTTTCGCCAGTATCTTTCGCGCGGGTGCCTACCTCCATCCCCGCCAAGAGGCTCACCACCAACTCTTTTTTCAGACTTTTGCGGGCGAAAATGGCGCGGGTGTAAGTTTTCACGTGAAAATAATATTGTAAATTACTGAAAATATGGCAGATAATACGCAGATAAATGAATTTTTCGATTTGGCCGCGTTCGCCGAGCAGGCGCAGATCATTGTGAACGAAAGCGCGAAAACCGCCAAGCTCATGCGTGAGCAGTTCGCGGAGGTCGGCAACGGTCTGAACGCTGACGGCTTGCAGAAGTACGCAGCCGCCGCCGAAAAGTTACAGGCGACCCAGCGAGCCGCGAAGCAGGTGCTGACCGACTTTGAGAAGGCGCAGGAAAAGCTCACCAAGTCGCAAGGGGACTACAACCGCGACCTCGAGCGGCTGGATGAACTGCTGAAAGCCGAGGCGCAGTCAACGGCGGCGATGGCCGCACAGAATAAGGCGTTGGAGCAGATACGGAAAAACCTCAACACGACCGACAAGGACTACGCCGCCACCGTTCAGAAGATTATCGACAAACAGAACGCCAACATCAAGGCGATGAAGGAGTACCAGAATGTTGAGCAGAAGAGGACCAGCGGTATCGGAAAATATAAGGAGGCCATCGAAGAAGCCCTCCAATCTACAGGCAACTACCGCCAGCAACTCGCCAACATCAAGAATACGATGGCCGAGCTGGAGCAGACAATCATTGCCACGAAGCAAGCCCACGGCGGCGAGAGTGCCGAAGTCAGGGAGTTGCAGGGACAATATGAGCAGCTGCAACAGAGAGCCGCCCAGCTACAGGACGCTCAGAGCGACATGCAGGCACGCATCCGTTATATGGCCGACGATTACGCCAACTTTAACGCCGCGATGGAGGGGATGAAGGGCATCACCGCCTTCGGTCAGGGTATCGCGGGCGTAACCTCCCTGCTGGGGGTCAACTCAAAGGCAGTGGAGCGCAGCATCCAAGTTATGATGTCGCTCCAGTCCATTATGAACGCAATAAACACTATTCAGAAAATATTTAACAAGGATAGCCGCCTCATGGTGGCACTCTCCCAGCTGAAAGTCAAGGCGGCAACCCAAGAGAAGGTCGCGATGACTGGCGCGGCGGTCGCGACAGAAGCAGACGCAGTAGCCACCACCCACGCCGCAGTCGCCACGAGAGGCTTCACCGCAGCCCTTATGAGTAACCCGTTCGGGTTGATTGCCGTTGCCATTGCCACCGTCACAACCGCCATACTTACCTTTACCGGCGTAATGGATGACGCGACCGAAGCGACCGAGGAGGACACGCGGACGACGAAAAAAAACACCGAGGCTTGGAAAGATAACGCAGCCGCCCGCCGTGAGGCTCTGCGCGGGACGGCGGGTGCACTTTTGAGCGAAATCGAAGATACGGGACTTTCCACCATCGAAAGGGAGGGCGCGCTGTTGGAGTTCGTCACCTCAAAATTGGGCGTTCAGGTCAAGACGATGGCAGAAGCTCGAGAAGTTTATGCTGAATATAAGGGCAGTATCGAAGGTGTGACCGAATCTATGTGGGTATTCTCCAGAAGCGGTTACAGATTCGAGCGTAAATACACAGACCTGAAAAACGCCGCCTATTCCCTTGCAAACGCCCAGCTTAACCTCGCGGCAATACAAGAGATGGCGCGGAATCTGACACAAGATGCGAGCGGTGCGGAGAAGAAGTATGTCCAGGATCAGACGCAGCTGTGGGAGGCCAACGTGAGGTATGCGCAGGAGATGTACAACATTTTGGAGCGGCGAACTATCGGTTATTATAAGGAGTTGAAGAAGGGCGGTAAGGAGGCGGCTACCACGCAGAAGGAGGTCAAGAAGGCTACCGAGGAATCAACCGCCGCCCAATGGGCACAGATCGCACGATCCGAGATGCTGCTGACAAAGGTGGGAGCGTTACAGCGTGCCGTGATGGACGGCTCAATGACGCTGGAGGAATATGAGAAGCAGTTGTCCGAGGTCACCTACGCCGCCCAGATGGAGGAATGGCGGGAGGCGGTCGCACAACTGGAGGAGCTGAACGCGGCATTGGATGTCAACTCCGCCGAGTACGCGAAAAACCAGCAGGAGATTGTGAAGCTGAAACGGCAGATGAACGACCTCACATTCAAGAGGTTCCGCGATGAAATCAAAAAGACCACCGAAGAACAAAAGAAGGGCAACGCGGAGCTTTTCACCAATTTTGACCTGCAATTAAAGATGTTCCAGGCCGCCGCCAAAAAGGGGATGGAGGGTCTGTTGGAGGTGACGGGCAGGGTAATGGAGACTATCAGCACCATTTCCAACGAAATGAACGCCGCATTGTCTGACGTATCCGAGGCAATCTACTCCGCGCAGGCTGGCAGGCTGGCGAAAGAGGAGGATGAGATGGCGCAGTACTACGAGCTGCAGAGGGCGTACATTGAAGCCAACGTCCACGATGAAGAAGAGCGGCAGCAGAAGCTCGCCCAGCTCGCACTGGACGAAGCCAACGCGAAAGCCATCGCCGCACGCAAGGAAGCGGAGGTGGAGCGCAAGAAGGCGAAGGTTGACCTCGCAATCACCACGGCCAAGGCTTCTGCAGATATAGCGGCGGCAATCGCGGCGGCTGTTCTAACGGCGGCGGCTGGCGGTGAAGCATACACGGTGGCCGTACGTATCGCGGCGGCTGTGGCTGCTGTGCTTTCGGCTGGTGCGGCTGTTGCTTCGGCGGCGGCCAAAATCGGCAACATCCCCGCGTTTGAGCGAGGCGGTGAAGCCAAGCGCGGCCTCATCTTCCGAGCGGGCGAGCGCGGCTACGAGGTCGGCGAGGGCGTGAGCGGTCGGTCTTACCTATTTCCGCGGGATGGCGTGTACGTTGCCCCCGAGCCTATGCGCATACACCCCCATGGAGAGAGTGTGCAGATGGTCAACAACTACAATAAGGCGGTGACGCTCCGCAACTCGTTGACGGTGAAAGTGATTGACAACAAGAGAATAGAAAAATACTTCGGCGTATGATTACACTGATTAACATTTTGAGCGGTGAACGGCACACCGCATCCACCCCCATCGGCATCGAGAATCTGAAGGCCTCGTGGCGTTTTTCCACCGACTTTCCCGTGGCAGTCGACCGCGGAATCAGCTCCGAAAACCTCAAGTTCTACAAGGGTGACCGCGCGTGGCTGCTGGCTATTTTTGAGCAGTACGGCACCTCCGCCGTGGTGGATATGGAGTTCGAGAGCAACAACCTCACTTTTTCGGTGGTACTGGACTTTTCCACCGTAAGCTTCGACGAGGTGTTTTTCGAGGTTGGCTACAAGTTTTCACGGCTGGCCGACAAAATCAAGGAGCTGGACGCGGTCGGCAAGGTGGAGGTGGACCAATACGATCGGCAGGAATACCAGCTGAACACCAGCGTGCAGAGTGTCGCCGAACATACGGAAAATATCGTATTCAACAAGACGGGTATTAGTTTCTACAAGACCACCCTCGCAGGGCAGAAAGAGCTTGTGACGGTATTAGACCGCATCAACGACTTGCAACTGCTACCAATTCAAGGCGCAACAGTCGCACGCACATTGGGTACAAGTCTGAATGCGTCAGGACTATTCCCAGCGATAACATTGGGGGCGACAGACTGCTCTATATTGTTCGGCGATGATTTCTGCTCGCTGGTCTCGTGGGGGCCAAATGACGCGGCTGACTCTTTCTCACTCGCCCATTTGGTCGGAAATTGGAATTTTATTTTTAATATTAACGAGTTTTTGGCGACTTACACGGCAAAACTAAATATTTGTGTAATAGCGCAATATCGAAAAAATAACACGCCCGACGTGTGGCGAATGGTGTCGCAAACCACGAAGACGAAAACCAGCACTTTCCCGCTGCTCAATTTCGGAGTTAATGAGGACTTGCAGCTCCCCGTGTCGCTCTCTACCACATACGGCGGTGTTGAATATGACAGCGTTGAAGTTCACCTCCTCATTGTGCCGCAACTACTCTGCGACCTTGCCACGGGGCTTAATGATTACAAGTTAATAGCGGAATCACAGCTCACGGTATTAAACTTCTCCCTCACCCACTCGCTAACCAACATCAACCGCAACGTGTTTGTCCTGCCCGTCAACAACTATTTTGAGCGGCTGGGGCTGTTTGTCAACGAGTGTGCCGCCCACCTCGCAGCCGCGATGCTGACCTCGCAGACGTTCATGGGGCGTGGTGACGTGCTGGAAGTCAAACCAACGGACGTAATGCACGACGTGTCTCTGCTTTACGCCGTGAAATTCGTGGAAAATAACGGGAAGTATGTAATTATGCCGCTGACAGCCCACACGCCCGAAATTGAGCCCGTGACGCGCTTTTCCGAGATGCACTACACCGCCCTCCCCTGCTACACGGGTGCGAAGATGCCAGAGCGGAGCAGCGGCGACCAGTCCGTGAAGTACCCGGAGCAGATTTTCACCGGCACGGCGGCCATCGCCGACGACCGCATCCCCGCCAACATCCTCCAGCTCTCCACCAGCCTCACCACAGACGGCGGCCAGATACTGCAGGAGCTTCTCGTGGGCAACGGCACGGGGGCTTATCTGCTCCACGCCTACAACGTCACCACGCGGCAGATCACCCCGCCGGAACTGGGGCGGCAGATAAACGAATATTACATGTTCAGGGAGGTGGTGGCACGCCTCATGCCGTTCGTCGGGTCGTGGTTTCGCCCGTTGCAGCCGCTCACCATCACCGACTGCGACCCCTACTACAACCCCACCACGGGCACAGGCAGCACCGACACCATCACACCGCCCGCGCCAATGTACCACCACACCACCTACGCCGCCAAGATACCCGTGACTTTCGCGCTCATCCGTGCCATTTTGGGTGGGTGCAAGCGGCTGAACATCAACGGACTGAACATCACCCTCAAAGAAATCGAAATCAACACCGAGCCGAGCGTCGCCGAGGTATCGGGATTCATTGAACTTTAACCCCAAATTTTTACAGATATGAAAGAAAAAATCATTGTAATTGTAATTGTTGTGGCCGTAGTCGCCACCATCATCGTCAGCGTCAAATTTCTCCCGTTGTGGAGCACCTTTTTGAGCGCAGCAGTCGCCGCCGCCTCTTTCGTCGGAGGCTGGTTCGGCAAAAAATGGTACGACCACCACGTCAAATAATTTTTTTTTTGCATTTCGCGTCTCGTATCAAAAAAAAAGTTGTATTTTTGCCGCACGTTACTCATTAAAGGTTTCAACTCCCGCCGCCATGGGGGGAGAATTACACGGGGAGCAGCAATGCGCCCCGTTTTTTTGCAACTTTCCCGAAAAAACTCCGAAATTCAGCGCGATTTCTCGCCCCAAAACCGAGAAAAAAGGCTTGTTTTGTCTGTTTTGAGTGTGTAATTACTTAATACACAACACAATAAAAATATTTATTTTTTTTTCTAAAATTGTTGTTTTTATTAAAATTTGATGTATATTTGCATCGTTAACAACAAACACAAACAAAAACAAAAGACAATGAAAAAGAAACGCAATGTTTATGAGATTAAGTTCATATTCAGAGACTTCACGCGCACAATCGGAAACCTCTCATATAAGGAGATGGTTCGTAAGAGAAGAATAGCAAAAGAACTTGGCACCGAGATAGAGGTGCGAATTGTTGGAAAATACTAACCTAAAAAAAAACAATATTATGAAGTTAAGAATCAACCAATTTCAAGAGTTAAAGGCGGTGGAGGTGGAATTCCCCGCCGTAATCCG
>Ga0265301_10001607_pt1 | contig 28985 bp, 20 predicted proteins | sample AusTroGonzalo_MG_2_FD_193488 | JGI IMG/M metagenome (GOLD analysis project Ga0265301, IMG submission 193488) | Bovine rumen microbial communities from tropical cattle in Woodstock, Queensland, Australia - Gonzalo_04 | ecosystem: Host-associated > Mammals > Digestive system > Stomach > Rumen ... | reverse complement strand
GAGGCTCCTATCGTAGGAACCGGTATAGAGGAACAACTCGTAACCGACAGCCGCACACAAATAGAGGCAGAAGGTGACGGTGTGGTAACCTATGTGGACGCAGACATCATCCGTATTCGTTATGACCGCTCCGAGGAAGACGAGATTGTTTCGTTTGATTCGGCAGAGAAAGAGTACAAGATGCCTAAGTTCGAGAAAACGAACCAGAATACCACTATTGACCTCCATCCGCTTGTTCGCAAGGGCGACAAGGTGGAGAAAGGTCAGATCCTCACCGAAGGTTACGCTACCCAAGGCGGTGAATTGGCGCTCGGTAAGAACTTGAAGGTGGCTTATATTCCTTGGAAAGGCTACAATTACGAAGATGCTATCGTGCTCAGCGAGCGTATTGTTCGCGAAGATATGTACACCTCGGTTCACGTAGTAGAGCAGTTGCTGGAAGTACGTGATACCAAGCGTGGTATGGAGGAGTTCACTGCTGATATTCCTAATGTATCGGAAGAGGCAACGAAAGACTTGGACGAGAACGGTATCATTCGTATCGGTGCGTATGTACAACCGGGTGATATCCTGATTGGTAAGATCACGCCTAAGGGCGAGACCGATCCGAGTCCGGAAGAGAAACTCTTGAAAGCTATTTTTGGTGACAAAGCCGGTGATGTGAAGGATGCTTCTCTCAAGTGTAGCCCGTCTTTGGATGGTGTGATCATTGACAAGAAGCTCTATGCACGTGCCAACAAAGACCGCAAACAGAAGATGGAGGATAAGGAGACCCTGCAGAAGATGGACCTCAAGTTCCGTGAGAAAGCAGACGATCTTCGCGATTTGCTGATTGATAAACTTTATGGTTTGCTCAACGGCAAAGCAGCTCTCTCTGTTAAGGACTTGCTTGGTACAGAATTGATCTCTAAGGGTCAACATTTCTCGAAGGAGCGTCTGCAGGCTATTGACTACTTCTCCGTTATGTTGGAAGGTTGGACAACCGATGAGCATAAGAATGAGTTAGTAGCACAATGTATCATCAATTATATTGCTAAATATAAAGAGATGGATGCCGCGCTCAAGCGTGAGAAATTCAATATTACGATTGGTGATGAACTGCCGAACGGTATCATCCAAATGGCAAAAGTGTATGTCGCTAAGCGTCGTAAGATTCGCGTGGGTGATAAGATGGCAGGTCGTCACGGTAACAAGGGTATTGTATCCAAGATTGTGCGCGTAGAAGATATGCCATTCTTGGCGGATGGTACTCCGGTAGATATCGTATTGAATCCTATGGGTGTGCCTTCACGTATGAACATCGGTCAGATCTTCGAGGCTGTGCTCGGTTGGGCCGGTCAAGAGTTAGGTGTCAAATTCTCGACTCCTATCTTCGACGGTTGTACGATGGAGCAACTCGATGAGTGGACCGATAAGGCAGGTCTGCCGCGTGCCGGTAAGACACAGCTCTATGATGGTGAAACGGGTGAACCGTTTGACCAGATGGCTACTGTTGGTGTAACGTACTTCATGAAACTCGGTCACATGGTCGATGATAAGATGCACGCACGTTCGATTGGTCCGTACAGCTTAATCACGCAGCAGCCGCTCGGTGGTAAGGCGCAATTCGGTGGTCAACGTTTCGGTGAGATGGAGGTTTGGGCACTCGAGGCTCACGGCGCCGCTCACGTACTGCAAGAGATTTTGACCGTTAAGTCTGATGATATCACCGGTCGTGCACGTACCTATGAGGCAATTGTCAAAGGAGAGAACTTCCCGACTCCGGGTCTGCCCGAGTCGCTCAACGTGCTCTTGCACGAGTTACAAGGTCTCGCACTCAGTATAACTATGGAATAAGATTGGAGGATTAAGTATGGCTTTTAAACAAGAAAATAAGAAAACCGGTTTTACCAAGATTTCGATTGGTCTGGCTTCGCCTGATGAGATTATGCATATCTCTTCCGGTGAGGTGCTTAAACCGGAAACCATCAACTATCGTACCTACAAACCGGAACGTGATGGTCTGTTCTGCGAGCGCATCTTTGGTCCTACCAAGGATTATGAGTGCCATTGTGGTAAATACAAACGTATTCGTTATAAAGGAATCGTTTGCGAGCGTTGCGGCGTGGAGGTAACTGAGAAGAAAGTACGTCGTGAGCGCATGGGTCATATCAAGTTGGTAGTGCCCGTAGCGCATATCTGGTACTTGCGTTCGCTGCCTTCTAAGATGGCTGCATTGCTCGGTATCCCGACCAAAAAGCTCGAGTCCGTTATCTACTATGAGAAGTATCTTGTGGTACGTGCCGGTGTGCTCGAAGGTCAAGAGATTGGCGAGAAGCATGAGACCGATAAAGTACGAATTCCTATTGAGAACAGCATGCTCTTGGATGAGGACCAGTACATCCAAATCGTTAATCTCATCCCTGAGGATAACGACTCTTTGGAAGATACTGACCCGAACAAGGTTATCATCAAGATGGGTGCTGAGGCTATCTATGACTTGTTGGCAGCGATTGATCTCGATGAGTTGAGTTATCAACTTCGTGCAACGGCTGATAAGTCTGTTTCGGTACAGCGTCGTCAGGAAGCGTTGAAGCGTCTGCAAGTAGTAGAAGCATTCCGCGCCAGCAACGGCAAGAATCGTCCTGAGTGGATGATTCTGCAAGCTATTCCTGTAACGCCACCGGAGCTCCGTCCGTTAGTACCGCTGGATGGTGGTCGTTTTGCCACCTCTGACCTCAATGATCTCTACCGTCGTGTTATTATCCGTAATAACCGTTTGAAGAGATTGGTTGAGATCAAAGCGCCGGATGTGATTTTGCGTAACGAGAAACGTATGCTGCAAGAGGCTGTAGACTCGCTCTTCGATAATAGTCGCAAGACGACAGCGATGAAGTCCGAGGCTAACCGTCCTTTGAAGTCACTCTCTGACTCGCTGAAAGGTAAACAAGGACGTTTCCGTCAGAACTTGCTCGGTAAACGTGTGGACTATTCTGCACGTTCGGTTATCGTTGTAGGTCCGGAACTCAAGATGCACGAGTGCGGTCTGCCGAAAGAGATGGCAGCTGAACTTTATAAACCGTTCATTATCCGTAAGCTCATTGAGCGCGGTACGGTCAAGACCGTTAAGTCGGCAAAGAAGATCATTGATCGTCGCGACCCGATTATCTATGAGATTCTTGAGCACGTAATGGAGGGACACCCCGTTCTGCTGAACCGTGCCCCGACACTGCACCGTCACGGTATTTTGGCTTTCCAACCGAAGATGATTGAGGGTAAAGCTATTCAGCTGCACCCGCTGGCATGTGCCGGATTCAATGCGGACTTCGATGGTGACCAAATGGCTGTGCACTTGCCGTTGAGCAATGAGGCTATCTTGGAAGCACAACTGCTGATGCTCGGTTCGCATAATATCCTTGACCCGGCAAACGGTAACCCTATTACTGTACCTTCGCAAGATATGATCTTGGGTCTGTACTATATTACTAAAGAACGTGCAGGCGTGAAGGGAGAAGGCTTTACATTCTATTCGGAGGAAGAGGCTATCATCGCTTTGAATGAAGGTCGTGTGGATATTCACGCTAAGGTCAAAGTGCGTGTTAACGATATCGTAGACGGTCAACCGGTACAACGTATCATTGAGACTACTCCGGGGCGTGTGATTGTGAACCAATACGTGCCGGCAGAGATCGGTTACCAGAATGCTCTGATGAAGAAAGGTGCTGTTAAGTCCATCATCTCGAAGGTTATTAAGACCTGCGGTGTGGCTCGCGCAGCACAGTTCCTCGACGACATAAAGGACCTCGGTTACTACCGCGCTTTCCGTGGTGGTCTAAGCTTTAACCTCAATGATATCCTTATTCCGGAAGAGAAGAAGGCTATTATCGAGGAAGGTAACGAGACGGTAGAGCGTATCACTGAGCGCTACGTAGAAGGTGAAATGCTGGATAACGAGCGTTACAACCAGGTAGTCGATACATGGAAGAAACTGGATGACAAGATGACCAAGATCTTGATGAAACACATGGAAGAGGCGGATCAAGGATTCAACTCTGTTTACATGATGATGGATTCAGGTGCTCGTGGTAACCAACAACAGATTAAACAGTTGGCAGGTATCCGTGGTATTATGGCCAAGCCGTTGAAGGCTGGTTCTACGGATCCGAGAACGGATATTGAAAACCCTGTCTTGGCGAACTTCAAAGAAGGTATGTCCGTGTTGGAGTACTTCATCTCAACCCACGGTGCCCGTAAGGGTTTGGCTGATACCGCTTTGAAAACAGCTGATGCCGGTTATTTGACTCGTCGTCTGGTCGATGTGTCGCACGATGTGATCATCAACGAAGAAGATTGTGGTACGCTCCGTGGTTTGCGCGCTCGCGCTATCAAGGATGCTTCCGGTCATACTATCGCTTCGCTTTCGCTCCGTATCCTCGGTCGTGTTTCGGTTCATGATATTCATGACAACGAAGGTAACCTGATCGTGGCTGCCGGTGAAGAGATTCGCGAGGCACAATGTGAGGCTATCGAAGCTGCCGGTATCGAAGAGGTGGTTATCCGTTCGGTACTCACCTGTGAGTCCAAACACGGTGTATGTGCTAAGTGTTACGGACGTAACCTTGCATCCCGTAAGATGGTTCAGAAAGGTGAGGCTGTCGGTGTTATCGCTGCACAAGCTATCGGTGAGCCGGGTACACAGTTGACACTTCGTACATTCCACTCCGGTGGTTTGGCAGGAGGTGCAGCTAATAACTCCAATTATGCTATCACACGTGATGGTATTATCGACTTGGAGGATTTGCGTACTATCACTACCGCTGCCGGTGAAGTGATTGTTGTTAGCCGTAACACCGCGCTTCAACTCAAAGATGAGAAGACAGGTGTTGTGCTGTCTAACTTCGATATTCCTTATGCTTCTAAACTGTTCATCACTCCGGGTAAGAAATATCCGAAGGAGACAGTAGTCTGCGAGTGGGATGCTTATAAGATTCCGTTGATCATTGAGCAAGACGGTTTCATCCGTTATGAAGATGTGATCGAAGGTGTCACCTGCAAGACTGAAGTGGATGAGCAAACCGGTAAACGTGAGGTGACCATCACCGATACGAAGGATAAGACGAAGATGCCGCAGGCGCATATCGTGGATAAGGAAGGAAATATCCTCCGCTCTTACAACTTGCCGGTTAAGGCGAGTCTTAACCATGCGGATGGTACGGAAGTGAAGATTGGTGATCAACTCTTCTCCATGGTACGTGCTACTAACCGTGGTGGTGATATCACCTCCGGTCTGCCGCGTATTACCGAGTTGTTCGAGGCTCGTAACCCGTCTAACCCTGCTGTTGTAGCAGAGATCGACGGTGAGGTTTCGTTCGGTAAGATCAAACGTGGTAACCGTGAGCTCTTTGTTACCTCTAAGTTAGGCGAGCAGAAGGCTTATCTGATTCCGTTGACCAAGCAGATCTTGGTTCAGGAAGGAGACTTCGTTCGTGCCGGTGTAGCCCTCTCTGACGGAGCAATCACGCCGGAAGATATCTTGGCTATCCAAGGTCCGACGGCAGTGCAAGATTACATCGTTAACGAGGCACAAGCGGTTTACCGTATGCAAGGTGTGGAGATTAACGATAAGCACTTTGAGATTATCGTTCGCCAGATGATGCGTAAGGTAGAAATCGTTGATCCGGGTGACACTCGTTTCTTGGAAGGCGATGTAGTTGATAAACTCGACTTCTTGGAGGAGAACGATCGTATCTGGGGTCGTAAGGTGATTACTAAACCCGGTGATAGTGAAACGCTTCACGAAGGTCAGATTATCACCGCACGTCGTCTGCATGATGAGAACTCGTCTCTCCGTCGTCGTGATAAGAAGCTGATAGAGGCTCGTGACGCTGAGTGCGCAACGGCTAAGCAGATTCTGCAAGGTATTACCCGCGCAGCGTTGGGCACTAAGTCCTTTATGTCTGCTGCGTCCTTCCAAGAGACCACGAAGGTACTCAACGAAGCCGCTATCCGCGGTAAAGTGGACTACCTGGAGGGAATGAAGGAGAACGTGATTTGCGGTAACTTAATTCCTGCCGGAACCGGCTTGCGTGAGTTCAGTCGAATAGCGGTACATAATCAAGAAGAGTATGCCGCTATCCAAGCAGCACGAGACGCAGCTGAGGCTGCTCTGAACGGGGTAGATCAAGATTAATGATTGCCCCTATACGAAAAATCCCGGCCAAACGGTCGGGATTTTTTGTTGTGGCTTGGAAGGGGATTTTTCTTTTTTATTCTCCTTCTACAGGCAGTTCAGCAGCGGGAGCAGCTGGGGCTTCATCTACTACGATGGCTGATTGCTCTTCGGTCGATACTTGACGACCAGCGGAGAAACCAACTGCTGCGATACTGAATACCACGATGAGCGCGATGAGCGTCCAAGTGGTTTTTTCCAAGAAGTCAGCTGTTTTCGGAGCACCCATAACTTGGTTGCCACTGGCAAAACCTGCTGCCAATCCACCGCCTTTACTATTCTGTACCAACACCAAAAGCGTAAGCAGAATAGCGGCAATAACGATTAAGATAGTAATAAAAATGTACATAATTTTGCTATTTACGATTTAACGATTTACGATTTACGATTGTTCTTGGCTAAAATCGGGTGCAAAGGTACTGCTTTTTTTTGAATTATGCAAATTTTTTAGCAAAAATCTACCATTTAGCCACGGTGTCGTTGTATATATTCTCTGCAATTTCGGTTATCATGGTAGCGCAGAGTTCGTCTTGTACGTCCGAAAGTAACCTGCTGGCATCGAAGGTTTGGTACGCCGTATATGTTTTGTCAAACGATTCTTCAGGATGGATGTTATTGGTAAAATGTACCGTTACGCGGATGGTTAGTTTGCTTTCTGACGCGTAACTGTCGGCCGAGATGGCTCCTTGCGAAATGTCGTATCCTACTATTTCTCCTTCCAGTTCAAGATCTCCTCCTTTATTCAGTACAGTAAGCCTTGTTTGGCGTTGGTAGAGGTCACGAATGCCTTCTGAGAGGTTGTTGCTAAGGGTTGGATTGACCATCGGCGCATTGTTAGGGAAATCTGCGATGGAGATGGAGTGCGTGGTTTGGTAATTGATGTTTGCGCCGTTAAACTTATAACTGATGGAGCAAGAAGCGCACACTAACGCTACGAGCACGTACAGGATGCGAACGAGATGCGAACGGTTGTAACCCGTATTGCCCTCGTATTGCCCTCGTGTTGCCCTCGTGATAGTCTCGTTCCGATTCTGTCTCGATTGTGTCTCGCTAGTCTGATTTGCGCTATAGATCATACTCCTTGATTTTACGATAAAGGGTTCTTTCGGAGAGTTTGAGTTTTTCGGCTGCTACCTTTCTGTTGCCTCCGGACAGTTCGAGTGCACGCTTAATTTTCTCTTTCATCACGTCTTCCACGCTGAGGGTTTCGTCTTCGTGATGTTCCGTGTCAGGTTCATCATCCACCACTTCTCCAGTTTCATATTCTTCGGGATTAGCGGGTGTTTGGATGAGTGTGGGTGCAGAACCGCTGAGGAGCAAGGTCTTTAACTCATCTAATTCTTGGCGGTTCTTCATGATCATATTGTAGAGTATGCCGATTTCGTGTGAGTAGTCTTTTCCTCCTTCTTCTCGCACGTTATTTCGCAGAACAAGTTCCTGTCTATTTTCCTCTTTGGGCAAGTAGCGGCGCAGTGTGTCGGCGTTGATTTGGTGGTCCATCTCGATGGCTGCTATTTGCTCCGCCAAGTTCTTGAGTTGGCGAATGTTTCCTCGCCAGTAACATTCTTGTAATAAGCGAGTTGCCTCATCGTTGAGAGAGAGTGGCGGCATGCCGTATCGGTTGCAAAAATCGACCGCAAACTTACGGAATAACAGAGGAATATCTTCTTTGCGTTCGCGGAGTGCGGGCACGCGTATCTCTACTGTGTTGAGACGGTAATACAGGTCCTCTCGGAATCGCCCATCTTCGATAGCTTGTCGCATATTGAGATTGGTTGCGGCTACGACGCGCACATTCGTTTTGCGTACTGCGCTCGAACCCATCCGCAAGTATTCGCCGGTTTCCAAGACGCGCAACAAGCGCACTTGTGTTTGGAGCGGTAATTCGCCTACTTCATCGAGGAAAAGTGTTCCTCCGTCTGCAATTTCGAAATAGCCTTTATGTTCGTTCTTAGCGTCTGTGAACGCTCCTTTCTCATGACCGAAGAGTTCGCTATCGATTGTTCCTTCGGGAATAGCGCCGCAGTTAACGGCAAAATAAGGACCGTGTTTGCGTGCCGAGAAAGCATGGATGATTTTTGGGAAATGCTCCTTTCCGACACCTGACTCACCGGTGATGAGTACGCTGAGGTCGGTGCGCGCAACTTGAACGGCTATCTCTATATCACGATTCAACTGGCTGTTCATACCGATGATGCCGAATCGTTGTTTAATCGCTAATAATTCTTGTGGGCTCATAAATCTCCATGACAAAATGTCATGCAAAGATACTACATTTTCGCGACATATGCAAATTATTGATAAAAATAAGTGATTTTTCTTGCATATGTGAAAAAAAAGTTGTACCTTTGCATGCTTTATTGAATATATTATGCGAAAAATATCTCGTTTATTGCTATTTTTAACTTTGGTGGCGCTGTCTGCTACCAGTTGTGTTACTCAGAAAAAAATGACCGTTCTGCGCGAAGTGACGGCAGAATCGGCCGATTCGATTAACAAAACTTTCCATGCTGTTGCGGAGATTGTGATTAAACCAGGTGATCAGTTGACGGTTTACATTTCTGCGTTGGATCGCGAAGCTATCGCGCCGTATAACTTGCCTGCTGTTGCGTTTACCGATCCGAACTCAACGGATGTAAAGACGATGGGACAGTTGCAAAGTTACCGTGTGGACGAAGCGGGTGATGTGGAGTTGCCTGTTTTGGGAAAAATCCATGTGGAAGGTTTGAAACGTGACGAAGTGGCGGATAAAGTGCGCGAGGCCTTGAAGAATCAAGTCAAAGATCCGTTAGTGCAAGTGAATATGGTTGGCGCAAAAGTGTCTGTTGCAGGTGAGGTTACACGTCCGGGACAAGTGACGATTAACAACGGCCGTTTGACGATTTTGGATGCGCTCGCTGCTGCCGGAGACTTGACGCCGTATGGCCGTCGCGACAATGTGTTAGTAACTCGTGAGCAGGACGGCAAACTTGAGTTTGCCCGCTTGGATTTGACGAGCCAAGAGATTTTTGCTTCGCCATATTACTATTTGCAGCAGAACGATGTAGTCTATGTATCGCCGAATAAAGTGCGTGCTATTAATAGCGCGAACGTTTCGTTGTGGTTAAGTATGGTTTCTACGATGGCAAGTGCTGCTACGGTGATTGTAACAGTAGTTAATGCGGCAAGAAAATAACGAGAATAATTACCTATTATGGAACAGAATAACGTTAATAACGAAATTGATTTGCGCAAGATTGTGCGCGTAGTGCTGGAGCGCTGGTGGTGGTTTGCCATCGGCGTGGTTGCATTCGTTCTGTTAGGAGTGGTGTACTATGTACGCAAAACACCTTCATGGACGACTGATGCCAGCATCATGTTGCGTCAACGCGAAGGCATCGGCGAGTCCATCGAGGCATTGAGTATGTTGGGTCTTTCGGGTAACTCTGCCGCTGAGGATGAAGTGGTGGTATTATCCTCTAGAGGGTTGGTGTACCAAACAATCGATGCTTTGGATCTTTGGGACGCTTCGTATGTCAAGGGAGGTATCCGTTGGACAGAGGAATTCCGCCATCCGGCATTGACGATCGATTATTTGGAGTTGACCACGAAAGCTAAATCCAGTTCATTTACTGTAACCGTTAAGCCGACTAAGTCCGGTTATAGGATTAAGACAAAGATGGGACATTTTCATCGTTCTTCTACCAAAGTGACCGATTTATCTGCACCGGTACAAACAGGTGTTGGTTTGCTTCAGATTCACGCTAACCGTGTGTTGAGTCCGGATACCATTTATCGTATCGGTCACGCTCCTCGTGAGTCTGTGGTACAGAAATATCGTAAGATGATTAAGATTGCTCAACACAAGAAGGAATCGAACATCATCACTTTCTCCATGACATCTATTCAGCCAGCACGAGATAAGGCTGTTTTGACGCAGTTGATAGAGCAATATAACCTCAATGCGGTGGTGGACAAGAATATGTTGGCTACCAACACAGCGATGTTCATCGAGGAGCGTTTGGCGATTATTACTTCAGAGTTGAGTGACGCAGAGAATGCACTTTCTGATTATAAGGAGAAGAACCAAATTGCGGATATTCAGGCACAATCTCGGTTGTTTCTGGAGGCCAGTAGCGCAGAGCAACAGTCGTTGGTAGAGATAGAGACGCAGATTAGTTTGGTGGATTATATCGATGAGTTTTTGCGCGACGAGACCAAACGCAGTAGTCTTATTCCTGCCAATATCGGTTTGACGGATGCGTCGTTGGCTTCGGCTATCTCGGAGTATAATACTATTTTGTTGCAAAGGATGCGTATTCAACGTACAGCAACGGAGAACAACCCTGTGATTGAGCAGATGAACTCGCAGTTAAGTACGATGCGTCAGAACATCATCGCCACGATTGGTTCGGTGCGTGAGAGTCTGCGTATTCGTCAGCGTAACTTATTGGCGCAGGAATCTAAATACAATCGTCAGATTAAGAATGCCCCGGACCAGGAGCGAGAGTACCTGCGTGTAGTTCGTCAGCAACAGATCAAGGAGAAGCTCTACCTCTATCTCTATGAGAAACGCGAGGAGAATGCCTTGATGCTATCGGCTACAGCGATGCCGGCGAAGATTGTTGACCTGCCGCAGCGCGATTTGGCTAGTATGAATCCTAACTTGAAGAAAATCTTGATGATGTGTATTTTGTTGGGATTGATGTTACCGGCTGGTTTAATGTATTTGGATGTGCTCTTTAATGACCGTATCGACGATGTGCGCGAGTTTGAGCAACGTATTAATGTACCGGTATTAGGTCTGCTGACTGAGAGTTCGCGTAAGTCGCGCATTGTTATTCACGAGGGAGACACGAATACTTCAGCGGAGTTGTTCCGTCAGTTGCGAACGAACTTGAAGTATGTTATTCCTGCCGAGACTAAATGTCCGGTGATCTTGGTTACGTCCAGTATTAACGGTGACGGTAAATCGTACGTAGCAAGTAACTTATCCCTCTCATTGGCTATCATGGGCAAGAAAGTGGCGATTTTGGGTCTTGATATCCGCAAACCGCGTTTAGCTACCTATTTCAATTTGACAAACAAGGGTCACTTGACGGATTATTTGGCAGAACCGTCGGTTGAGATCGATGATATCATTGTTCCGAGTGGTGAGCATCCTAATTTGGATGTGTTGCCGTGCGGTACGGTTCCTCCTAACCCGGCAGAGTTGCTACAAACAGAGCGCTTGGATGAGTTGATAGCCGAGTTGAAGAAACGCTACGACTATATCGTGTTGGATACCGCGCCGTTGGCGTTGGTAAGCGATACGTTTACCTTGGATCGCTTTGCAGACCTGACGATGTTCGTTTGCCGCTACAAGTATACGCCGTCCGAGATGATTGATTTCATCAATATAACCGCCGAACAAGAGCGTATGCATAATATCGTTTGTGTACTGAATGCTACGAAGAAATCTGCCGGTTATGGTTATGGCTACGGTTATGGCTACGGTTATGGGTATGGTTATGGCTACGGTTATGGTCAGAACCCCAAATCGTCAAAACCTAACTATTAGTACCAAGGTTTATGATAGTATGCGTTGCTGAGAAACCATCCGTGGGTGAGTATATCGCCCGTGTGTTGGGTGCTAACCAGCGCAAGAACGGTTATTTCGAAGGCAACGGCTATCAGGTTACTTGGACATTCGGTCATCTCTGCGCGTTATACGACCCGCAGGAATACACAGCGCAGTGGAAAGCATGGAGTTTGAGTTCTCTCCCCATGATTCCGCCGCGCTTTGCTATTAAAGTGCATGGAGATGAAGGCGTGCATAAGCAGTTCAACATCATCAAGGCGCTCATTGAGCAGGCAGATGAGGTGATTAACTGTGGTGATGCAGGACAGGAAGGTGAACTCATTCAGCGGTGGGTGTACCAAAAGGCAGGTTGTAAGTGTCCGGTGAAGCGTCTATGGGTTAACTCGCTGACCGAAGAGGCGATTAAGGATGGATTTCAACAACTCAAAGATCAGTCATCATACCAATCCCTCTACGAAGCAGGGTTGATGCGTGCTATTGGCGATTGGTTGTTAGGGATGAACGCTACGCGCGCGTACACTATTCGGTACGCGAAAGGGGTCGGAAAGGACCGTCAGGTTTTGTCCGTAGGACGTGTGCAAACACCAACCTTAGCTCTGGTGGTCAAACGGCAAGCGGAGATAGAGCATTTTGTGCCACGGACATATTGGGAGTTGAAGACCGTTTACCGGGATGCGCTCTTTAGTGCGTTGCTACCCGCCGAAGAAGGCGAATATGCGATTAATACACAAGAGCAAGGCGAAGCGTTGGTGGATAGTATTAAGGACCTGCCGCTGACTATCACGTCTGTTGAGAAGAAGAAAGCGCTGGAGTTCGCGCCTAAGTTGTATGATTTGACTTCGTTGCAGGTGGATTGCAATAAGAAATTTTCTTTCTCAGCTGAACAGACCCTTCAACTAATTCAATCCCTATATGAGAAACGCGTGACTACATATCCGCGTGTGGACACCACGTACCTGAGTGATGATATTTATCCGAAAGTACCTTCAACGTTAGCGGGTATTAAAGATTATTTTCCACAAGTGACGCCTCTATTGGGGCTTAAAGCAGATGGTAAGAAAGGCGCAAGTTCTTTGCCTAAGTCGAAGAAAGTATTCGATAATAAGAAGGTAACGGACCATCATGCGATTATTCCTACGGGTCAACGACCCGAGGCGCTGACGGCTGATGAGAAGAAAGTATTCGATCTGGTGGCATTGCATTTTATCGCGGCTTTCTATCCAGAGTGTGAGGTGAGTAACACGACCGTCTTGGCGAAAGCCGGCGAGATCGATTTTCGGGTTACGGGTCGCGAGGTGCTTAAGCCCGGGTGGCGAAGCGTTTTCGAGAAAGAACCGGATGTGTCGGATGAGACTGATAAGTCGGATGAAGAGAACGTTAAATCGCTTCCTTCGTTTACCGAAGGCGAAAGCGGACCACATGTTCCCCAACTAAAGGAGAAGACGACTACGCCGCCGAAGTACTATACCGAAGCTACCTTACTGCGGGCGATGGAGACTGCGGGAAAGACCGTCGAAGATGAAGAGTTACGCGAGGCGATGAAAGAGAACGGCATCGGTAGGCCTTCGACGCGAGCGGCGATTATCGAGAAACTCTACCAACGCAAGTATATACAACTACAAGGTAAGTCTATTCGCGCTACTGAAATAGGCATAGATCTTATTCATACCATCATTTCGCCGCTTCTTAAGTCGGCAGAACTGACAGGTTTATGGGAGAAGAAACTTAGAGAGATAGAGCGCGGTGAATACACGGCGCAGCAGTTCCTGGATGAACTCAAAGAGATGACATCCGGCGTCGTGCGTGATGTTAAAATGAACAAGGCAGGAATGCTTTGTCCGGTGTGTCGTAAGGGGCATATTATTCGTGGTAATACGCGGTACGGTTGTTCTCGCTGGCGCGAAGGATGCACCTACGCCGAGCCGTTCGAATAAATCAAACTAATTCTGCAATCTTAAGAGCCGCATTGATGCCGTCCAATGCCGAAGAGGTGATACCTCCGGCGTAGCCGGCCCCTTCGCCGCAGGGGTAGAGTAGAGGAGTGGATACTGATTGCAGCGTCTCGGGGTCGCGAGGAATACGAACGGCACTGCTGCTACGACTCTCCACGCCTACGATAAGCGCGTCGTTGGTTAAGAAGCCAGGATACTTTCGGTCAAAATCTCGAAATCCTTGCTGGAGACGTTTGCCGATATGGGGAGGCAACCATTCGTCTAACCGGCTCGGTACGATGCCCGGCAAGTAACTGCAAGGAGGAAGGGATTTGGATTCGCGTCCTTCTACGAAATCTTTCAATCTTTGTGCCGGTGCGACGTTCGACGCTTTGCCGTGTTCAAAGGCAAGTCGTTCTAACTCTTCCTGGAAAGCAAGTCCTTTTAATGGATCATTGCCTGGTATATCTTCCGGGTTAATTTGTACCACCATTCCGCTATTAGCGTAAGGACTATTACGATGGCTGGCAGACATACCGTTTACCACACATGTTTTGGGTTCGCTACCTGCCGGTACGATGTGTCCGCCGGGACACATACAGAACGAATAGACGCCTCGTCCATCTACTTGTGTCACGAGCGAGTAAGAGGCGTTGCCGACAAACTCTGTAGAGGCATTGTGATACATTAAACGATTGATGAGTGCTTGCGGATGCTCAATGCGCACTCCCATCGCAAATCCTTTTGTCTCAAGCGTTACGCCTTCGGCTGCTAACATCCGATAGGTATCATGGGCGGAGTGACCTATTGCCAATATAATTGGCGTAGTTGAAAGTTGAAAGTTGAAAGTTGAAAGGTTTTCGACTTTTGTTTCAAAATGTATCTCTCCGCCGTGAGAGAGGATGCATTCGCGCATTCGTTTGATGATGGTTGGCAGTTTATCGCTACCGATGTGTGCGTGTGCTTCGTATAGAACTGTGTCGGGTGCACCGAAGAAATGGAAGAGTTCCATCACCCGCTGCATGTTACCGCGTTTCTTGGAACGAGAGAAGAGTTTGCCATCGGAGAACGTACCTGCGCCTCCTTCTCCGAAGCAGTAATTAGACTCAGGGTTGAGTCCTTCGTTACGATTGAGTAGGGCGATGTCTTTTTTTCGCTCACTTACGTCCTTTCCTCTTTCATAGATGATGGGTTTGATACCATGTTCAAGGAGCGTCAGTGCTGCGAATAGACCTGCGGGTCCACAACCGATGATGACGGCTTGTCTTTTGGCGGAATGCACATCATGGAAGAAAGGCGGTTCGTAGAGAGGGATAGGAGCCTCTTTGGCGATGGGTTTGCCATCCTCGTCCACTAAAACAGTCAGATGCACCTTCAACTCGCGTTGACGTGCATCTACGGACCGTTTTACCACCCGCCACTTTTGTTCTGCCTCATGTGCCTCGCGCGGGCTTAGTATGTATTGCTTACTTTCCAATCTTGTTGAGGACCGTTTCGAGACCGAGTTCTTTCACTTTGTCGTTGATCTTAGCCTCCAGTTCGTCGCACAGGTCAGGATTCTCTACCAATACATCCTTCACTTTATCGCGACCTTGCCCAAGTTTGGTGTCTCCGTATGAGAAGAACGAACCGCTTTTCTTGATGATCTCGGTAGCGACAGCAAAGTCCAAAATCTCACCTACGCGTGAGATACCTTCATTGAACATCAGGTCAAATTCTGCTTTCTTGAAAGGCGGTGCCACTTTGTTCTTCACCACTTTGACGCGTACTTGGTTACCCTTGATCAGCTCGCCGTCTTTGATTTGGCCCGTACGACGAATATCGAGGCGTACGGAAGCGTAGAACTTAAGGGCGTTACCGCCGGTAGTGGTCTCAGGGTTACCGAACATGACTCCGATTTTTTCACGGAGTTGGTTGATGAAGATGACGGTAGTGCCGGTTTTATTGACAGATGCGGTCATCTTACGGAGTGCTTGGCTCATTAGGCGAGCCTGTAGGCCCACTTTGTTATCCCCCATTTCTCCGGTGATTTCTGCTTTTGGGGTTAACGCAGCAACGGAGTCAATGACGATAAGGTCTACTGCTGCCGAACGAACGAGTTCATCGGCAATTGCCAAAGCCTGCTCTCCACTATCCGGTTGAGCAATCAGCAAATCATCTACGTTCACACCTAATTTCTCGGCATAGAAACGATCGAATGCATGCTCCGCATCAATGATAGCAGCTATGCCGCCGGCTTTTTGCACCTCCGCCATTGCGTGGATGGCAAGGGTGGTCTTACCGGACGACTCCGGACCGTAGATTTCGATGATTCGTCCGCGGGGATAACCTCCTACGCCAAGGGCGAGGTTAAGACCCAGACTGCCGGTAGGAATAACCGGTACATCCTCTATTTTTTCGTCACCCAAACGCATGATTGCGCCTTTCCCGTAGTCTTTGTCAATTTTTGCCATTGCGGCCTGCAGCGCTTTCAGTTTGTCTGCATTCGGTGCTTGTTTTTCTGCCATAAAGCTATTTACAATTTATTCATTTACCATTTGTTCATTTTGCGGTGCAAAATTACAAAAAAAAAAGCACATATGCAAATATGTACTCATTTTTTATTAAAAAATCTGCAATACGCAGATAGTCCGCATGTTTCGCATTGTGGTTTGCGGGCTTGGCAGATGTATCGACCGTGGAGTAGTAGCCAGTGATGGGCTTTGGGAATAAGGTTTTGAGGAATAAATTGAACCAGAGCTTTCTCGGTTTGGAGCGGATTCTTGCTGTTGGTGGTCAGACCAAGTCGTTCGCTGACGCGGAAGATATGGGTGTCTACAGCCATGGTGGGTTGATTCCAGATGACTGCGCAAACGACGTTAGCGGTTTTGCGTCCTACACCTTGCAGCGTCTGTAACTCATCGATGGTATCAGGGACAACGCCGTCATAGACTTCGACGAGTCGTTTGGCCATCTGCACTAAGTGTTCTGCTTTGGAGCGGGGGTAACTGACGCTCTTCACATACTCGAACACTTCATCGCTGGTGGCTTTGGCCAAGGCTTCGGGCGTAGGAAAAGCAGCAAAGAGTGCCGGCGTGACCATGTTAACGCGCTTGTCGGTGCATTGCGCAGAGAGCATGACGGCTACGAGGCATTGGAAAGGAGATTCGAAATGCAGTTCGCTTTCTGCTACCGGCATGTTGGTCTCAAACCATGCGAGGATATTTTCAAACCGCTGTTTGGTGGTCATGATAGATGATGCTTAGTAGTTCCAGGATTTTCTTTGCTTGTTCTTCGACGGCCGCGGTCTCAGGTGTTATCTCACGTTTCTGCATGCGCAGTAGGAAGGTCTGATAAACAAGTGTTAGGCACGCTTCGACGTCGGACATCGTCGGGCGGTCTGTTTTGGCCTTGAAGAGGTTGAGCGAAGGTTGCAGGCGTATGATCGCTGCGCGGTAGATGGCATTCGTTTGTAGTTGCTCATTGTGCAGTTCTTCCATTTCTCGCAAAGCTATTTGCGCCAATTGCACATGTCCTGCCTCAACAACGCCTTCGCGGTGCATCATTTCGTTCAGTTCGTGCAGTTCTTGCTTCGACTCGGCGTGTTGGGGGAAGGCGCGTAGGTAATCTTCGAATGCCCAAAGATGGAAGATGTACGCAAAAATGTCGTTTTTCTTATTCGTCATCATCGTCAAAATCTATTTCATCCAAATAGTTGTCACTCATGAAAACTTCAATATCCCGACGATCTTTCTTTGTCGGGCGACCGAGACCTCTGTCCCGAGTTCCGTTTCCTGCCATCCGAGCCAGTTGAAGGAGTTCCAGTTGTTGCGGGGAAGTGCAGTCCTGCATATATTCGGGCACCAACTTAGCGCTGAGGCGGTTCTCGCTCAGTTGAAGAACGCGGTAGGTGTAGGTGATAGGACCTTTACGGACGCTGAACGTGTCGCCTACATGGAAGGTGCGGCTGGGTTTGAGTTGTACACCGGCCATCGTGATACGCCCGTTTTTACAGGCGTCTGCCGCAATCGAGCGCGTTTTGTAAATGCGCATCGCCCACAAATATTTATCTACTCGAACTTCTGCCATTATTTATTATTAAACTGGTTCATGGTACGGTCAATGCCTTGGAGGCAGAAGGACGGGATGATCTCGGTAGTTACTTTTAGACGCTCGTCAATCTTCGCTTTCTCTTCATTGCTCCATTCGCCCAGGACGAAATTGATTTGCGTACCACGGGTGAATTCATTACCGATACCGAAGCGCACGCGTGCGTACGCGTCCGTTCCTAATACTGATTGGATATTACCTAAACCGTTGTGCCCACCGTTTGAACCTTGTTTGCGAATGCGGATGGTGCCAAATGGCAGGTTGAGGTCATCGACGAGGATAAGCATGTTCTCGATCGGGATTTTCTCTGTCTGCAGCCAGTAGCGTACCGCGTTTCCGCTTAGGTTCATGTAGGTGGAGGGTTTGAGGAGAACCAATTCGGCATTCTTAACGCGACATTTGGCAATGAAGCCGTAGCGTTTGTCTTGCCATTCTGCTTTGACGGATGCAGCGAAGGCATCGATCATCATGAAACCGATGTTATGACGCGTACATACGTACTCGTCACCGATATTTCCGAGTCCAACTATTAAAAATTTAGCCATCTTCTTTAAAAATTAGGGGCAAGGCTATGCGCCTCGCCCCATGCTTTTGTCTTTTGTCTTTCGACTTTCGACTAATTAGGCTTGTTTGCTCTGGCGTGTTGCCTTCACCTCAGCGACGCAAGCGTCAGCAGGGTTAACGAATTTCAAGCCTTCTACCTGTACTTCAGCAACAGCGATCTTCTTACCCAAACCGAGGGCAGTTACATCGATATTGATGCGATCAGGGAATGCGGTGTAGATACCTTGTGCTTTGAGTTTGCGCATTGCTTGAACGAGTTTACCACCGGCTTTAACACCTTCTGCCAAACCGTTCAATTGGATAGGAATCTCTACTACTACCGGCTTCTTTTCGTCAACGGCGAGGAAGTCAATGTGCAGGGTCTTACCATCAATCGGGTGGAATTGTGTTTCTTTTACGATAGCTTTCGTTTTGGTGTCACCGATGGTGAGGTCAACGATTTGGGTGTCCGGGCTGTAGATCAGCTTACGAACGTCAGCAGCAGCTACTGTGAAAGTGATGTTCAAACCACAACCGTAAATGTTGCAAGGAATCAATTCCTCTGCGCGAAGAGCCTTAGCGGCTTTCTTTCCGTACTCGCTACGCGGAGTACCTACTAATGCAAATTCTTTCATTTCAAAAATTGTTTTGTGTTACTTAATACCGTGTATTCCATCACACGTCGTCGAATCTTTTGTCTTTCGACTTTTGTCTTTCGACTATAAAGGCTGCCTGCGCAGCCTCTTTTGTTGTCCACCGAGGAGTCGAACCTCGCTTCTCGGAACCAAAATCCGGTGTAATACCGATATACGAGTGGACAGTGCTTTTCAAAAGCGGGTGCAAAGGTACAACAAATTTTTGATATGACCAAATAAATCGTACTTTTTTTGCACTTTTTTGTGTTTTTTGTTGGATTGAGTGTGCAAAAGGCACAAAAAAATCGACATACTTGGGTGTATGTCGACTTTTTCAATAGTCATTCTTATTTGAAGAATTCTTGTACCTTTTCGTTCAGAACGATCTCCTCTTGGAAGATGTAAGCCCCTGTTTTCGGCGACTTAACCATCTTAATGCACTTAGAGTGCGCACGTCCGGAGTTACCCGTTTGCAGTGTTGCGACCGCTTTCTTTGCCATAGTTCTAAGCCTTTCTTAAATAGGGGTTAATTACTTAATCTCTTTATGCAGCGTGTAGCGCTTCAAATAGGGATTGTACTTCATGAGCTCCAAACGATCGGGAGTGTTCTTGCGGTTTTTGGTAGTGATGTAACGACTCATTCCCGGAACACCGCTGGCTTTTTGCTCTGTGCACTCAAGAATAACTTGAACACGTGCTTCTTTTACTTTCTTTGCCATTTTTATGCCTCCTCGAATACGTTAAAGGTTTCCAGATAGCCTTTCTTAATCGCCTCTTTGAGAGCGTTGTTCAGACCAATCTTGTTAATGGTTCTCAGACCGGCTGCACTCACGTTCAGCTCGATCCATACATTCTGTTCTACCCAGTAGAACTTGCGGCGGAAAAGGTTCACATCGAAGCTGCGCTTGGTGTGACGCTTCGAGTGCGAAACGTTGCATCCGCCCATGGCTTTCTTGCCTGTAATTTGACAAATCTTTGACATTGTTGTATATATTTTATTATTATTTTTCCTTATTAATACACGCGGTGCGTGCTCACATCCACCGGACAGATATCTCCTCCGGCAGACCTAACCCACTAATCCTCAGCACAATACGTATAGACCTTGTTAATCGTGCGGTCTATTCCACGAAAAAAATCGTGCAAAATTACTACTTTTTTTTGATATGACCAAATATTTTAGTAATTTTTTTGTGTTTTCGTTCATTTTTGGCATTTTGAGACTATTCTATGTTCTTCCGTTTTTTTCGATTGTAAGGGATAAAAGTCCTCGCGCATGCGCACTCGCGAACATTAGTTCAAAGGGGAGAAAATGAGCATAAAAAATGCAAAAAATGCAAAAAACGTAAAAAACGCAAAAAAACACCTTTTACTCTTGCATATGTCAGAAAAAAGTTGTACCTTTGCCGCACAAACCATGAAAGGACACGATTATGCTACGTCCATCTACACGTAAAGGATTATCGCGATTTGCTGATAATCAGTGCATTACCACCCCCATTAAGGGGTATGCAAGTATTCTAAGTGTTATCGCCCTGCTTCTTTTTGCGCTTGTAGGCACTGTTTCGGCGGAGCCTGTTCGTATTATGGGCATTGGCAACAGTTTTACGGTCGATGCCTTGGAGCAGCATATGCAGCCTCTGTTAACGGCGGAGGGTGTAGATGCCATTATCGGTTATCCGTACCGAGGTGGAACCTGGTTGAGTCAGCATGATGCTTGGTCTCATCGGAATGACACGCTGCCGTATAACTACCGTAAGTTCAAGGACGGAAATTTCACCTCGACGGGTTTGGCCACGTATAGTTTGAAGATGGCGCTGGAGGATGAGCCGTGGGATTGGGTAATTATTCAGAGTGACCATGACAGCGCAGGTATCTATAAATCGTACGTGCCGTATATGGAGCATCTGATTGCATTTGTGCATGAGAACTGCTCCAATCCGAATGTGAAGATCGGGTTCTATATGACTTGGGCATACGATTCTTCTTCGACCTATAGTTCGTTCAATATCTATCATAAGAACCAACAGGAGATGTATGATAGCATTCTCAATGCCGCACAGCAGGTGATGGCTAATCATCCGGAGTTGGAGTTGCTTATTCCTGCCGGAACGGCGGTGCAGAATGCCCGTACAAGTTATATTGGTCAGCATTTGAACCGTGACGGGTACCATCTACATTATAATCACGGACGGTATATTGCTTCGTTGATTTGGTATGAGAAGATCATCGGCAAGTGTGCTTTGGACGTTACTTGGCATCCAGAGAGTATCACGGACTACTGTGCGGATATGTGTCGTCACGCGGTGCATGCAGCGGTAGAAAATCCATGGGAAGTAACATCCTTGGCGGATGATTTTAGCGAACCGGAACATGAGACGATTGAGCCGGGTACGGAGAGCCATCTGAGGCGTATGACGCTGAACGGCCAGAATGTGGTGTTGGGTGAGGATACCGCTTTCACGGTGAAAGTGGACTACACGCGTACGCCCGTTGCGCTATACGCGTACCCTATAGATATTAAGGCGGAGCTGAATATCACCGATGCGTATGGAGCGGATATTGAGCGCGATGAAACGAAGCCGTGGTATTATCCGTTGGTTACACCGGAGAAGGGCGCTACGGTCAACTATACGATTCGCGTTATCTCAGAAGCGCAAGGTGCGGATGAGACTATTTATAAGTTATCGTTGGTAGGCGCAGAGGCTGCAGATATAACGTATCCGATTGCGAGCAAGGATGACTTGGATGATTTTGCGAAGGCGGTGAATGACGGCAGTTACGCCATTAAAGGTGAGGTGACGAAGGATTTCAGTTGTGACCATACGAAGCAAGAATGTTGGATGACACCGATTGGTACGGACGCTCATCCCTATACCGGTACGTTCGATGGTAAGGGACATACGATTAGCGGATTTAATATCTACAGCGTGGACAATGATTTGCTGAACTGGAAGTATGTAGGTTTATTCGGTTATATCAATAATGCAACGATTAAGAACCTGCGCATTGAGGGTACGGAGGAGAGTTATTTCAACCGTCCGAGTTCCGGAACGGACAATACGGGAAGTTGCTCGTATGGTATTCTTTGCGGCGGAATAGTAGCCAGTACGATTCAGGACTGCTCGGTTAGTATGCCGATTTTCACGAATGTGAGTGGAAATGTAGGCATGATTGTCGGACGCAATGAGGCAGTGAGCGGAGCAGAGGCTTCGATTATTGAGCGTTGCTATGTAGGTGGTACTTGGCGTGTACGTCATAAAGGTATTTATGCGGGCATTTTGGGTTATGGATATAATGCGGTAATTCGTGACTGCTATAGTACTTGCACAATGGCATTGCAGCAAGATAAAGCAGCGCGTATCGGTGGTATTATAGGTTATGTGAATGCAAGTAGTGGACGTAGTTTGACGATAGAGAATTGTCATTTCTATGGCAAGTTGACGCCGTTTGAGGGAGCTTCCAATACTTCGTATATCGGTGCGATTGCGGGTGTGTTCAACGGCACGGCGGTGACGGCTGTTAACTGCTGGTGGCTGGAAGATTCGGCTCCGGCTGCTTTTGGTCAGCATAGTAATAATACTGCAACGGCTACTTCGGCTACGAAAACGCAGTTTGCGGATGGAACTGTGACTACGGCTTTAGGTGACGCGTGGGAGCAAGGAGATAAGTATCCTGTGCTGAAGGAACCGGAAGATGAACCGACGGGAATTGGGAGTATTCAGCCGTCAGTATTCAGTAGTCAGAAAGTGATTCGTGAGGGTCAGTTGATGATAGAGAAGGGAGGAAAAACTTATTCTATCTTAGGGCAACAAATACATTAATAATAACACTTAAATTTAATTCGTATGAAAAAATTTTTCCTATTTGCGCTGCTGTTTGCAGCAACAGCAATGTTTGCTGAAGTACGTGTTGAGACTTTCGACGTGAAGGACGGAACTGTAACTAACACGTATGTTTCGACTCCTACTACAAAAGAGTGTCAAAAAGCTTCTTGGACCGTATTTGCAGGAGGTGTTTTGAAAAACCTTGGTAATATGGGTAGTACTAACTATGCTGCGGTTACTCGCGCTATGAAGGATGTTGATAATGGCGTCTATCCTTACTTGGAGAGTAGCACTATTGAAGATGGTATTGACAGCCTTTGGTTTACTTGGAATAGTAACGGTAATGAGTCCGGTAGCTGGAACATCGTTATTTATATTAACGGCGACTCCATTGATGCTATCACAAGCACGGCTGGTAATAAAATAGCTTCAGCGCCTTTCAACACATATAGCAAGGGCGGCTTGAATATTGATGGCGATTTCACCATTAAGTTTGTCAACAAGAGTCTTCATAACAGCTCAGACCAAACGAAAAACCTCAAACGTTTCGTGATTGATGATTTGGGTTGGACGACTCACGGTTCTGCACCGATTAAACCGAAACCGACATTTGAGTTTGCAGAAGAAAAGCTGATTAAAAAGATTGACGTTATTGCATTTACCAATACATTAACCAATACATCGGATGCTACCCCGACTTTTGAGAGCAGTGTGCCTGAAGTTGCTACTGTTGCAGAAAATGGAACAGTTACTATTGTAGGTTTAGGTACTACTATTATCACTGCTTCAGTAGAGGAGACGGATAATTATAAAGAGGCTGAGGCTTCATATACGCTCCGCGTAGTGCCTCTGAACTTCAATTTGGAGACCTTCGATGGCGCAACGAATTCCACAAGCGGAACTTACTTGGCTGAGCCTACTCAAGGAACACCTTCTACGGCTACCGGTATTAAGTGGACCACTCTCCTCGGTTCTGTTCGCACTGGTTTTGGTTCTTGGCCGGCAGCGAATATAGCTGCCGGTGTACGTGCTAAAAAGCCGGCGGAGGAAAATTATGGTTATTTGCTGAGTGACGTTATCAGTGGCGGTATTGATAGTTTGGCGTTTGACTGGAATAGTAACGGTGACGAAAGCAACAATCACTTCAATTGGAATATCTTGATTCTGATTAATGGTGACTCGGTAGGTATTATTGATGCAGCGCCGAACGCTAAACAATCTGCCGGAAATGAGTTCCGTTATACCTTGGGCAACTTGAAGATTGATGGAGACTTTACGATTGAGTTCTTGAATAGAAACGACCATGACACATTGATTACCACCGCTAACCAGATGCGTTGGGTAATGGACAACCTGGAGTGGTACAGTTACGAAGCTCCGTGTGAGGGTCAGTATGGTATCTTGGTGGATGGTACGGAGTATATTGCCGGTGTAAAGAATGAAGAGCAGAAAGAATGGTTGGAATATACCATTACGGCAGACTTGAATAAAGATCAGACCTTCGTGTTTGAGGACCATTGCACAGGCGGTACCTTTATGGCTGGTCAAGATAATGGCGAAGGCAACTATAAGTTCAATTATACCGAAGGCGAGAATCCTGCATTCTTGGTTCCGCAGGATGGTCACTTTACGATCTATCTGAAGATGTATGGTCCGGACAATAACTGGATTTGGACCGTTTATGCAGATCCGACTACCGGCATCGAGAATGCGGCTATGAAGGCGGATGTGCGGAAGGCTATTGAGAACGGACAGATTGTGATCTATCGCAACGGCGTACGTTACTCGTTGCAAGGACAGGCGTTCTAAGAATGATGGTATAAGGGGTTGCTGTCTAAAGAAAGGCGGCAATCCCTACTATACCAAAGATAGTCCGATTTTTATTGGAAAACAGTAGGAGGGAGATAAAAAGTATATATATACTATGTATATATATAGTAAAAGAGACAAAATGTGCAAAAAAGTGGCGTTATCCTATGGGTATCCTATGGTTATGGTATGGGTATCCTATGGTATAGTCTCGTTAAACCCTCGTTAAACCCTCGTTAAGGTCTCGTTAAAAGGTCGAATGAGGGGCAAGGAAAGAAAAAAAATGAAATATTAACCTTATAAATTTAATAATATGAAAAAATTATTTTTAACATTAACAGCATGTATTCTGACGCTTGGCTTGTGGGCAGCGGATGTGAGTGTAACGGAGAAGTTTACAAGAGTGACACAATCGGGTAGTTCAGGAGCGGCTGGTTCTGATTGGACGGGTGATGTTTGCAATTGGACCAACAAATTTGCCCGCCGCGGAACTAATGATAAACTCAATGGGAATCAATGTACGTGGATTACTTTAAATGGCTCAGACATTAGGGGTTATATTATAACGACCGATCTTGAAGGCGGTATCAAAGCTGTTTCTTTTAATTATGGTCAATTTGGAGCAGAAGCCTCTACAATTTTGAAGTGGCAAGTTTCTGCAGTAGGAACAACGACAACTTCTCACACTATTGAGCGAGATGGTGATTTGGGTGGTAATACTGGCACCGATGGTGATTCTTATTCCCATACTTTCTCTTGCAAAGAGAATGCACAATTGGAGATTTTAAATAAGTCAGAAATGGATAACGGCGATATGCCTGCAAATGGCAAGGCGCGCCTATTAGTAGGTGATATTACCATCACCCCGTATTTGCTTTATCGTAACAAGGATGTTACAGTTGGTTTGAAGCAGCGTGGTTATGTCAACAGAAGCTCAAATGATTTCATCAATAATACAGCTGGTGAAGGGTCGATAGTGTTTTCTTCTTCGGATGAAAGTGTTGCCAAGGTTAACCCGGAAACGGGTGTGATTACTCCGGTTAGTGTTGGAGATGCGATTATTACTGCTACATGGAGTGAGGGAGCAAGTACCACTTATACGCTTCACGTTGTGGATGGCATTATCGCAGAGAACTTCAGCAAGGTAGCGAAACTCAGTCAAGTAACAACCGAAGCCACATGGCATGGAGATTTGTTTGATTGGCGGGTATTGCAAGTTCGTCGTGGTACAGATGATACAATTGGTCTTGCTCCGCGTATTCAAGCAACTGCTTTGCGTTCGAATGCAGGTTCTACCCTGATTTCTGCAAATAAAGTAGAAGGTGGTGTAAAGCATATTGCTCTTGATTGGAGACAATGGGGTAAGGCCGGAAGTGCTACAAAAATGAATATTAAATTCTATTATTCGGATGATAAGGATAATTGGGGCGATGCTGTTGCATCACAAGAAGTTGGCGTTGCGACTGCTTCCACTCCGTTTGTGTTCAACGAAGACGTAACAGGTGGCGCAAAGAATGCGTATCTGAAGATGGAATATACAGCTGATGCTGCAATTGTTGCAGTCATGGGTGCAATGAAGATCACCCCGTATCTGCTCTATACGACCAAAGAGGCTACGTTAGATACTCGTGGAAGCGAGGCGTTGAGTTTCAAGAATGAGGATTTGATTGATAATACAGGCGCTACGGTTACGTATTCTATAGAGGACTACGGTGGATTATTTGCAGAGGATATTGAAATTGCAGCTGATGGTACAGTTACCGTTGCTGATCGCTATCAAACCGCAGACGTTACTGTTCAAGCTAAGTGGAGTGATGTAACAACGACTTACACGCTGCACGTAATTGGTAAGGCAGATGCAAATGCTCATTTCGTCAATGCGGAAGAAAACAAAACGCTGTTAGATTTCGCGTTCAATAATCCTGTTGTTAAGGCCGCCGGTTCAGCAAATGCTGTATATTCTTCAGAATTTGATACGGTAGCAACAGTTGATCCTGCTTCCGGTACCGTTACTCCAGTTGCCCCGGGAACAACCACCATTACAGCTACTATTCCGGAGAATGACAACTTCCAAGGAGCAGTTGTTTCCTATACGCTTCACATAGCCGCTCCGAATTTCTATGTGGTTGGTTCTGCAGTAGGCGGTTGGAACCCGAACCAAGTTCCTGTTTATGCAGACTCGTACACTATCTCGAACCTTGCAGCAGGTAGCTATCAGATGAAGATTACTCGCAACGGTACTTGGGACGGCGATGATAACGTTTTTGGCTACGATGCATTGACAAAGGCTAATATCATTGCCGGTATAACAAGAGGTACAGGCGGAGACAACGACAACATCAAATTCACGTTGGCTGAAGCGGGGGATGTTACTATCACTTATGTTCACGGTGAACTTTTCAAAGTAGAAGGTAATTTTACGCCACAAGTTGTCAAAATAGTTGGTGATAAGGCCGTTATCGGAGCATGGGAATATAATGATGGTATTACTCTTGTTCCGGCAGAAAACAAACTGACAGCAAGCGCTACGGTGGAACTTACCGAAGATTATTATGAGTTCCAATTGGTTGATAACGGAACTTGGAAAGGTAAATGGATAAACAACGATAATGACAAATACTATTTAACGAGAAGCGTTCTGTCAGTAAATAATTTAGAATATGGCAAACAAAACCTCGTTATTACTCCGGATGTAGCAGGCAACTACACCTTCACTTGGACATACGGAACCGGCGAATTGACGGTTGAATTCCCGGACCTTCCTGCTCCCGTTTATTACCTCGCAGGTAGTATGTTTGGAGATGGTGATTGGGGCGAAACCAAGCAACTTATGACTGAGATAGATGGCGTTTGGAGCAAAACCGTTACCTTTGAAAGTACCGATTATAAAGAATTTAAGATTGTACGTTCTGTTGAAGGCATACATGTGATTAGCCAAGATTGGTTTGGATTAGCTACATATCAGAACATTACAGCTACCACCTCCGATTTGGTGATTGGTTCGGGTGATTCAAACATCGGTATTACGCCAAGTAGGACAGGTGACTACGGATTTACTTTCGATCCTGACGGAAACAAATTAAGTGTCACCTTCCCGACCGCTACCGCTGTTGACGAAACGGATGTTAAAGCAAAAGCTGAGAAGAAGGTTGTTAACGGACAGTTGATTATTATGAAGAATGGCGTTCGTTACAACGTAATCGGTCAGGCTCTTTAATGAAAACCGGCAGGGTGCTCCGTAGGGAGTGCCCTGCACCTTTATAATCTAATCTTATGAAACACAATTTACTAACCATTCTGTTGCTGTGCGTTTGTACGGTGGTTTGGTCGCAAGACTTAGCTATCACCGGTACGGTGACAGATATCAGTGGCGAACCCGTTATCGGTGCGGCCGTGTCCGTCGATGGTACGACAAACGGTACGGTAACTGATATTGACGGTAAGTTTGCCCTATCGGTTGCCCCGGGCGCAAAGATCACCATCTCGTATCTGGGCTTCAAAACGCAGAAACTGGTTATCAACGATGCACAGCCTATTTCCGTCACTATGACCGAAGACACGGAAGTGTTGGAAGACGTCGTTGTCATCGGTTACGGTACGGTTCGCAAAAGCGACATGACCGGAGCTATTGCACAAGTGAAAACGGACGAGATGAATATGTCATCCTCTACGTTGGAGCAAGCGCTGATTGGTCACACGCCGGGTGTGGAAATCAAACAAACGAGCGGTGCCCCTGGTTCCGGAACAACCATTCATATCCGTGGTGTCAACTCCGTCTATGGCGATGTAGAACCGCTGTATGTAGTGGATGGATTCCCAGCATCGAAAGATGTATATATCAACCCTTCGGATGTAGAGTCGGTCGAGGTGCTGAAAGATGCAGCCTCAGCGGCTATTTACGGTTCGCGTGCCAGTGGTGGTGTGATTCTTATCACTACTAAGCGTGGTTCGGAAGGCAAACCCCGTGTACAGGTGGACTACCAGTTCTCCGTGCAGCAAGTGCAGCATAAGATCTCGATGATGAATGCCGCTCAGATGAAGCAGTTGCACATGGACGGATACAACAATGCCTATTTTGACTACCTGCGCAATAACCCGTCTATCTACGGCAACGACGATGCGGTGAACTGGGCACACTCGCGCGAGGACGATAATGCTACTCGTACGGCGAAGGGAGCCAGTAACACGATGCTCCTTTGCCCGGATATCATCAATTCGAACTACGACACCGATTGGCAGGACGCTATTTTCCGCGACGCCCCGATGCATAAGGTTAATTTCTCGGTATCGGGCGGTAAGGACAAGTTCAAATACATGTTCTCTACCAGTTATCTGAACCAGGACGGTATCGTGGCACCGAGTAACTACCGGCGCGTGGCCACT